>JAABUO010000408.1_pt1 | contig 88630 bp, 87 predicted proteins | sample 5559291 | NCBI WGS metagenome assembly JAABUO01 (sample SAMN10711878, study PRJNA513372) | rock metagenome | isolation source: Antarctica rocks | place: Antarctica: Victoria Land, Finger Mt sud
GAAGGACGCTTCCTTGCCGGGGGTTTCTACACCCCCGGCATCTTGTGAATTATGAGTACGATCACCTTTCCGCGCACGTTCGCCGCCGACATTTCGTACCGGATCGGCACAGTCTTGTTTAGCTTAGTCGGCGTCATCGGCTTTGGGATTGCCGGCAGCCGCCATCAGACCCAGTCGCTTCTCGCGCTGGCCGTGCCGTTTCTGGTCTTCTTCGCGGCGCTGCTGCTGACGTGGACGTTTCAGCTCACGGTAGACGACACCGGCCTGCATCAGCGTTCGATTTTTGGTCGCCGCGACGCTTCCTGGGACGATGTCCGGCGTCTGGACCAGAGCCGGGCGTATTCGGTCCACGGCGCGACGGACCACGAGCTTGTCTGGCTGTCTCTGGTGTCCACAGCGGCCCAGGAAGCTATTGCCGAGGAAGCCATTCGGCAAGCCGGCCTGCGCCTGTCCCCCAAAAAAGCCGAGTATCCGCTCAAGCGGCAATGGGTCAGATGACCTACCTCCTTGCTTCGTATCGCTACGCGATTACTGCGTATCACAAGTGACTTCGCTGTGGTCCTCCCTGAAGGGAGGATTAGGATGGCGAATGTAGGTTCGCGCTTGCACTTCCTAATCCTCCCTTCAGGGAGGACCACAGCGAAGTGAAGAATGAACGAAGCGGTGCGGTAGGTCTAGGAATAGGTTCTTATGAAAGTCGCAATTATTGATTTTGGCATGGGCAACCTGCGGAGCGTCGAGAAAGCCTTCCATAAAGCCGGCATGGACGGTGCGTTCATCACGGATGACCCGCGCGAAGTAGCAGGGGCCGACAAGGCCGTGCTGCCCGGTGATGGCACCTTTGACCAGACCATGCACTCGCTCCGGCGCTCCGGCACCGACGCTATCGTCCAGGAGTTTGTGGCGTCAGGCCGTCCGTTTCTCGGCATCTGCGTCGGAATGCAGGTGCTTCTCACGACCAGCGAGGAAGGCGAGCCGGGCGTATTGGGCCTAGACATCGTGCCGGGCCAGGTCCGGCGCTTTCCAGCGAATGCCGGCATTAAAGTCCCGCAAATCGGCTGGAACACGCTGGAGTTTGTGCCAAACTCTCCGCTTGGCGACGGCCTGCCGGGCGCGTCCCCGATGGCCTACTTCCTGAACTCCTACTACTGCGTTCCTGATGACCCCAGCGACACCGCCGCGACCACCGAGTACGGCCTACCGTTCTGCTCCGCCCTGCACCGCGGCAATGTCTGGGCCACTCAGTTCCACCCCGAAAAGTCCGGCCCCGTCGGCCTGGCAATTCTTCGCAACTTTGCCCGGCTTTAGTCAGGCGATTTCATGCAACTTATTGGCAGCGGGCGTGTCTCATTCTTTAAGAAACATCTAACACTCACGGCGGCAGCGCATTAGACAAGGTTAGGAGAAACAGCATGGGACACGAGTTTATCAACGATGTTTTATCACCGCTCGCCGTTTTCGGCGGCATCGCGATGATTATTTTAGCCTCGGCCAAAGCCAAGTTGGAGCATCGCAAGCTGGATATGCGGCAGGGTCAGCCCCAAGAAACGCGCGGCTCCCTGACGGAAGACCGGGTGCTGACCGAGCTGAAAGCGATGCAGCAGCAGATGGCAGAGATGCAGAGCACGGGACACCAGTTCGATATCTCGTTTGATGCCGCCTTAAACCGCCTGGAAGAGCGCGTCAGCCGGGTCGAGACTAAAACTACCGCAGCACCGGTGCGCCGCGACGAGCCGCTTCAGCGGAATGGGCTAGGATAAACAAACCAGGATAGGAGAAACAGCATGGATCAGAATGGTTTAGACGCTTTGCTGATTACACTCGGAAGCTTTGGAGGCGTCGCCCTCATCATTTGGACTTCCCTCCAGGGCAAGGTCGCACGGATCAAGGCGGAAGCAGAAGCGCGTCGGGTGACCGCGACGCCAATGCTTGACAACAGTGTCACCGCAGAACTAAAAGCCTTGCGGAAGCAGATTGCCGAGATGCAGAGCACGGGGCATCAGTTTGACATCTCGTTTGACGAGGCGCTAAACCGTTTGGAAAGCCGCGTCAGCCGCATCGAGACTAAGTCCGCCGCCACCACAAGTACGGCCACGGCTGAAACGGGGCAGACGATTCGCAACGGGCAAAACTTGTAGATTTCATGGACAATTTAGAACACAGTTACGGGTTAGAATACAGTTATGGGCGGGGCGACCACTCCGCTTACCGGACTAGCGAGTACGTTTTTCACCAGCTCATTCCCTACATCGGCAACAAACGCAAGCTGCTCGGTCTCATCAACAAGGCCATTGCCAAAACTAAAGTTCCCCCAACCGGCACGTTTTTGGACCTCTTTGCGGGAAGCGGCGTCGTGTCGCGCATGGCAAAAAAGCAGGGGTTTCAGGTAATTGCAAACGACTGGGAGCCATACGCCCGTGAAATCAACCAGTGCTACATTGCCTGTAATTCTGCCCCAGCCTTTCAGGCATTTGGTGGCTACGACAATGCAATCGCGAAGCTCAACGCCGTCACTCCTCGCGTAGATTGGGTAACGCGCCATCTCTGCCCTGCCGACGACGACCACTACGACATTCGCAAAGAGCGGATGTTCTACACCCACTCTAATGGCATGATAATTGATGCCATGCGCCTTCAGATCGAAGCCTGGCAGAACGCCGGCCTGATTTCCCAATTAGAAGCTTCCTGCCTGCTGGCTCCCATGCTCTACCAAGCCTGCTACACCAGCAACACCAGCGGCGTCTTCAAGGGCTTCCACAACGGCTGGGGCGGCCAGACCAAGACGGCCCTTTACCGGATACTGTCCCAGTTTCAGCTTAAGCCTGCCGTCTTTCACGACAACGGGCAAGCAAACCGCGTGACCCAACTGGATGCTGTTCAGCTTGCCCAGATGCTGCGGGAGGGCGGCGAAACCGCAGACATTGCTTATCTGGACCCACCCTACAATCAGCACCCTTACGGCAGCAATTACCATGTTCTGAATACAATCACTCTTTGGGACAAGCCGCCGCTGACGGAGCGGATCGAAGGCCGCAACAAAGCCGCCATTCGCGAAGACTGGCGCACGGAGCGCCGCAGCCCCTACAATCATCGTGGTGCGGCTACAGATGCCTACAACACGCTGCTGCGATCGCTGGACGCCCGCTACATACTCACCAGCTACAGCACCGACGGCACCATCCCTCTGCCGGCTCTTATCGCAGCGTGTATCAGACGCGGCCACACTGAGTTCGTAACCCAGCAGTACAAGCGCTACCGCGTCAGCACCCAGCGCTTTTCACACAAGCCCGTGAACGTCGAGTTCATCTTGATCACAAACGCCCATAAGAGCCATGCCGGATCAAGCGCAGAGGCGATCTGTGACCATATTCTTTGCGCCGAGCAGTCGGCGCTCAGTCGGCACATCGCGCCAGCCACTTCTCCGTAGCTTCCTGCATTCTTGACTTCCACTCCGGCGTTTCCTGGTCCGCCATTCCCCGCACAAAGTCCTGCGCCATCAACGCGCAGTAGAACGCCAGCGCTTGCTCTTGCTGCGGCGTCAGCCCCCATAGCCGTTTCAGTTCGCTGACATAAAACTGCCCCGGCGCACCGACATCAGAGACCACGCCCACCGCCGTCAGCGCCAGCCAGTACAGCGGGTCGCCGTAGCAGACGCAGTCAAAGTCAATCAGCCCTTGCAGCTCTCCGTCTTGAATAATGACATTTTTGACCGTGATGTCGTCTAAAAAGCAAGCCGGCGGGACTTGCCGCAGGTAAGCCTCAAAGCGCGACACTTGGACCGGCTCCCCTTCAGAGCGAACCAACTCGCGCCACGAAGCGTATGGCCCAGTCTCGCCGATCCCGACATAGCCGTATCCCGTGCCCAGCGGCAGCGTCAAAGCGCGGCGCTGATAACCGACAATCTGCTCCGCCAGCCGCGTCATCTGCACGGGCGTCATGCCGGCCAGTTCGTAGCGCAGATCACGTCCAGGGATTTTCTCAAGAAGAAGATAGGCGAAGGGATAGCGGGTTTTCGAGAGGTCTGAGGCGAGGACAACAGGAACCGGCAGCCCCAGCCCTCTCAGAACAGCAATGTTGCGCTCCGTCGCGGCGAACACCGAAGCGTCGGCGTTCATGCGGACAATCACGCTGCGCCCCGGCAGCGTCGCTTCATAGGTCACGCTGTTGTGTCCGAACGGCTGAAAGATTACGGTGCTCGGCTGTACGCCTAAAACGTCCTCAACCAGCGCAATCACTTGGAGATTGTTCATCAAAGACTAGAAAAATCAGAGGCTGGAAAGAAGCACAGGGACATCGGCGGCAGGCAAGTCGGAATTGACTGCGGTTAAGCCTTCCGCCTGAGCCGTCCGGCAAAAGCGTCCATCGGCAGCAACCAGAACGCAGGTCTCGCCGGTCGTTTGGGCATAGCGGAGCAGGGTCGCCAGCAAAGCCGCATCCGTAGAGTTCAGATTGTGCTTCTGAATGTGAGTGATACTGCTGATTATGTCAGTGTCGGTCACAGTCACTAAATCGAAACGCAGCTGTACGAGCAGATCGTTTCGCAGGGCGGAAGTAGCGGTCAGGAAAGAAGCAGAGTCGAGGATGCCGCCGTTGCGCTTCCGAAGCAGTAAAGCGTAAGTTTCCATGTATCCCCACGGCGTGGTTACCATTTTAGGCTACGGAAGAGAGGCGAAAAGAGCAAATGCGGTTGGACTTCCTGTTTCCGGCACATACCGTTTTGCCAGCCCACTGGCATCCCAAAAAAGTGTAGGCATGATCTATTCTTCCCGTGCCGCAATAATGGCACGCGAAAGTATGTTATCCTCCGGGCGGATGCCGCTGGCGAGCATTACCCTCTGAGAGTCCTCCGCCGTTGCGTTCGGCTCATACATCATCCCAAAGGCCTCAAACTGATGGGCGACAATCGCCCGCAACTCGTCCATTTTTTCGTCGCTGATAAACAGCGGCTCCGCTTTCGCACTGACGCGGGGTTTGTCTAAAACAGCCATGAGTATCTCCGTTCAAAGACGACAATCGAAAAAGCCCCAGCGCATCGCGCCGGGGCCGGTTTGCTTCTACTTCTAGCGGCGGCGCAGGAAGGCGGGGATGTCTACGTCGTTGTCGGCGGCCTGGCGCTGGGGAGTAGGCTCGGGGGCGGGCTGCGTGGCCGTGGCGGCGCTGCTGCCGGCAGTCGCACCGCTTTCGCGGGTTCCGGCGGCCATGGCAGCGCGGGCGGGGGCTGCCGGGCGCTGCTGGTCAAAGCCTGTCGCAAGCACCGTGATCCGCACTTCGTCTTTCATGTTCGGGTCCTGCACAATGCCGAAGATGATGTTGGCGTCTTCGGCGTCGGTGGCCTGCTGGATCAGCTCGGTGGCTTCATGGACTTCGGCAAGCGTCATGTCCGGGCCGCCCGTGATGTTGATCAGCGCGGCGCGGGCACCTTCAATGCTGGTTTCCAAAAGAGGGGACGCGATGGCGGCCTGGGCGGCGTCCACGGCCCGGTGATCGCCGGACGCGACGCCAATGCCCATCAGCGCAGTGCCGGCGTTCAGCATAATGGCGCGGACATCAGCGAAGTCTACGTTGATGATGCCGGGAATGGTGATAATGTCCGAGATGCCCTGGACGCCCTGGCGCAGCACGTCGTCGGCTTCTTTGAAGGCTTCGACCAGCGTCGCCCGCTTCTCGACAACGCCGAGCAGGCGGTCATTCGGGATAATAATGACCGTGTCCACTTTGTCTTTCAAGTTGTCCACGCCTTCGTCGGCTAAACGAGAGCGGCGCGGGCCTTCAAACTTGAACGGCTTGGTAACGACGGCAACGGTCAGAATGCCTAAATCTTTCGCGATCTCGGCAATGACCGGCGCGGAGCCGGTGCCGGTGCCGCCGCCCATGCCGGCGGTGATAAAGACCATGTCCGCGCCTTCCAGCGACTTTTTGATGTCGCTTTTGGACTCTTCGGCGGCATTGCGGCCCACTTCCGGGTTGCCGCCCGCGCCGAGGCCGCGCGTCAGGTTCTCCCCAAGCTGCAGCTTGTAGTCGGCGGCCGAGATGTCCAGCACCTGAATGTCGGTGTTCATCGCAATGAACTCGACCCCGGTGAGGCCGGCATCAATCATGCGGTTGACGGCGTTTGTGCCGCCGCCGCCGCAGCCGATGACTTTAATCTTGGCGAACGGCGTCAGTTCCTCGCGATATGCGACTGCCATGGTGAAATCGTCTCCCTTGAAATTATACCAAAAGTTTGGTTTAAGATTTGTTTTTATAAGTGCAACTATCTATAATACCGCAAATTGGGCGCAAGTGCAACTTTCAGGTCGCATGGTTCCTGAGAGAACCTAGTTTAATTGGTAGAGAGTGTTGTACTCTTCCTGGGCCTGCACTTCTTCCAAACGCGCCGCACGAAGCTCCACGAGCGCCTTCTGCTGCGCGTCTTCACCTTCAGCCTCAGCCGCCGCATCAGCCGCGTCGTTTTTGCGCTCTCGCGATCTCCATAGCCGCTCCCAGACGGCATTCTGCGCGGGGCTTTTTGCGGGAATTAGATTAATCGGCGGATCAGGACGAGGCTCCTGGTCATTCCAGGCAACTTCAAACTTTTCCAGCTTGACAGCGTAATCGTAAGCATCTTTTCCACCCGGCAAATACGCAGGTATGTAGAGGTAATGACCTTCCATACGGGCTTTGTCAGGATAGATGACGAGGTCAATGCCAAGTTCTTCGGACTGAACTTGCAGCCATCGGTAAATCTCTCCCGGCTCATACTTGCGAGCGTCATTTTTAGGAAGCTCTAATATCGTTGTCATGTCATTCCTCCTGGAACAATGGTGCTAATCGTTTTTACAAAAAAGGCAGCACTCCGAACGGCGGTTCGTGAACCCAATGAAGTAATGTTCTTACCACTTCGATAATCTGCGACTAATCGCATCTCGTATAGCTGGCTGAGGCGGCTTTCTAGATCTTCCTGAATTGCTAAAGGGACAATTTTCGGCGGCAAGTTGTTCAAGGCCTCCGGCGTCCCCTCATGGCTCCACGCTTCACGCCCGGCAGGCGGTCTCTGTTTTGCGTACAGAAGAAGCGCTGTCGTGGCTTGGTAAGCTGCATAGTATGCGCGGCTGACACTTGATCGTTGTTCCCCAAACACCTCAAGCTCTTGGGCCGCTTTGAGAGAACCCTGCGCCATGTTCCACCATCTTTCCCATGCTTCCATGCGTTTATTCCTATTTTCTGATCTCTAGTTTTCTGATCTCTAGCTGCCGATGGCGCGGGACATGATGCGGGAAAAGAAGCGGTGGAACTTGCCGAGAAGTGAGTTTTCCGGCAATTGACGCCCCTGGTGGTGATGACGAGCGCCGTACTGGACCAGGCCGATGGCGGTGGCGTAGATGGGGGAGCGAAGCTCATTGGAGATGCCGTGGACGTCGCGGGGGCTGCCGATGCGGGTCGGCATTCCGGTGACTTCACCGCAAAGCTCGGCCGAGCCGAGAAGCTGCGAGCCGCCGCCGGACAGCACAATGCCAGCAGGAAGCGAGTTGTAGTACCCGGACTTCAAGATTTCCTGGCGGACCATCAGAAACAGCTCGTGCATCCGCGGCTCGACGATCTCGGCCAGAATGCGCCGGGGCAGAAGGCGCGGCTCGTCGCTGCCGAGGCTGAGGACTTCAAACAGGTCATCGGGGGCCATCATCTCGGCGGACGCGGCGGCCTGCTCGCGCTTGACCCGCTCGGACTCGTCAAACGAGGCGCGGAGACCGACGGAAATATCGTGGGTGACATGGTTGCCGCCAACGGGAATCGCGGACGAATAGTAGATGTCACCGTCTACAAAGATGGCGATGTCGGTTGTCCCGCCGCCGATGTCGGCGATGCAGACGCCCAAGTTCTTTTCGTCCTGAAGCAGCACTGACTCCGCCGTTGCAATCGGCTCCAGCACCGTGGCTTCAATGGTCAGGCCAGCTTTATGGACGCATTTGGCGACGTTTTGGAGGAACGTCACGGCTCCGGTAACGATATGCGTTTCCACTTCCAGCCGCGTGCCGGACATGCCGACAGGATAGCGAATGCCGTTCTGGCCGTCAATGGAGTACGAGCGCGGGATGGCGTGAATGATTTCGCGGTCCGGCGGCAGCACGATGACCCGGCTCTGGTCCTGAACCCGCTCGACATCGTCCTGCGTAATTTCCCGGTTCGCGTGAGTGATCGCAATGACGCCGCGCGAGTTCAGCGACGCGACATGCTCGCCGGTGACGCCGACAATGACCCGGTGGATCTCGTAGCCGGACATGGCGTGGGCTTTTTCAACGCTGTCCACAATCGCCTGCGCCGCGCTGTCAATGTCAATGACAACCCCTTTGCGGATGCCGTTTGACAGACTGTTGCCGACCCCCACAATGCTGATGCGGCCCGGCTCCTCGATTTCCGCAACAACGGTGCAAACCTTTGTCGTCCCAATGTCCAGCCCGACGACGCAGTCCCTCGCCACCTCCTATGCTCCCCTCATCCCGCCTACAAGTTTTAGTTCCGTATTAAAAGACCTCACCCCGGAACTGCGTTCCGATACGCAGTCATGCCGCAGGCATACCCTCTCCTTGCTTAAGGAGAGGGTGGTCACTTGTGACCGGGTGAGGTGCGTTCCATCTTTGCCCGCTACGACTGCGTCTGCCTTTTCTGCTGGCCTTCGCGGCCTTCCATCCAGTGCCGCCGAATAATGGACAGGTTGACGAAAATACGCCCGCCCAGCGCAACCACCGCCGCCAGGCCCAGCGGCTGGCCCAGCATCTCGCCGAGATACGCGAGAAACGCCGCCAGCAGCGTGTTCGTCAGAAACCCGGAGATAAAAACGTCGCTCTTGAACTTGCCTTCCGTCCCCGCCCGAACGCCGCCAATCAGCGAGTCCAGCCCGGCCAGCGCCGCAAGCGACAGGTACTGCCCGTACTGCGCCGGCAGCGTCGCGCCCGACAGATAAACCAGCCCGAAGCCGAGCGCTCCCGCCAGCAATGCGAACCAGGCCATGATTATGCTCCGGTCTTCTTACCTGCGTCGGCAGTTTGCTGAACGACAGGCTTTGCAAACTTCGGCTCGATTGCGCCGGAATAGGCAGGAATGAGCAGAGGCTGTTTGGCGACCTGGGTCGTGAACATGGCCGGGTCGTAGTCAACGATGCCTTTGGTCACGCCGCCAGGCAAGTTCACGCCGGTCATCAGAGTTTTCGAGTCGCCGATAGCTTTAATGACAAACGGCGGAGCCTGCGGCGTAAAGTTTACCATGATAGTCGGGCCGACGCACCGAATCGGGCTGACCGCAACGATGCGCTGGCCGTTGATGGAGATTGCCTCCGCACCGGAAGCCTTTAGCTCGTTAACGACGTTACCAATGTCGGTATCATGGATAATATTGGGCGGCGCGAAGCCGGCGGGCATGTCCACCGAGGGCTTGTGGCTGTCGTTGAGCGTCACGATAACGCCCGGACCCTTCACATCGATCAGCCCAGCGAGAAAGTTAGCTTTGGCCAAGTCTTTTGAAATCAACTTAATTCGCGCGGTGTCCGACGGTGCGGAGATCGCAAGCTGCGTGTTGTCCTTCTGAAGCTGGGCAACCCGGCGCTGAAGATCGGCGTTGGCTCGGACCAGCACTTCACTGCCCTGCATCCGGGCTTTCGTGTCTTCTATCTGCTTGACGGTCTGCGTCCGGACAGACAGCCCCAGCATTGCGCCTAAGACAGCGCACAGCAGAAACAGCGTCAGCCACCAGGCCCGGCGGTCCTGCGGCGGCATTGTGTCTGTCTGAGGCGCGGCACCTATCGGCTCCGGCGGTAAGTTGGTGTCACGATTTATGTTCAGCGCCATGCATTCGGCCTTAATAGTCGCCACGGGTTGGAAACCCGAGGCTCGGAAGTGCCCAGTGTCGCGGCGACACAAGAGGGGTTTTTCCTCTTGTGTCTTCCGTTCCTGGACGGTGGGAACTCGAAAGCCTTGGGTTTCTAACCCGTGGCTAATTGCTTGTATCAGTTCTTGCGCTCGCATTTTTAATAGCGCCAGGCGCGGCACGGGGACGCCAGACGGGCTGCTGGGGGCAGCTCACGTCAATATACGCCGCTCGGTGCGAAAGCGCTCCGCCATAGGCCGACAGCGCGGCGTCGGCTAGCGCTATTTTCCACGGCAGCGAGTCGGACTGCCCCAAACGAATCTGCGGCATATCCTTTCTATTTAAGCACAAATTCAGGTTTTGGTCAACTGCTATTTTTGCGCCGCTCAAAGCGCGGTCCGTCCGGGCCAGCGCCAGCAGGTGATACGCCTCCGGCAGCCACTCCGCCCCGAGTGGACGGCCCAGGACAACGTCCGCCGGCAGCGCGGCGGCAGCGTCAATGACCGGCAGATGCGCCGACGGCTTATCTAAACTGCGGTAGGGAATGCCTTTGTGGTCCAGCAGCCAGAACTGCCGCTCGCCATTCTGAGTGGCCGCAAGAACCGCATAGGGCTGACGCTCGGCAACTGTCAGCACGAGCAGGTTGGGCAGGCGCACCGAGCGTTCGGCATGGTCAATGACCGGGTCCGCCGCCAGGCGCTTGGTCAGCGGCTGGCGCAGCATCCAAAAGAGGTTTGTATGGCTTGGCACCTGCGCTTCTTCAACCACCTGCTGCGGCGACAGCGTCTGCGCTCCGTCCACACGCACACGGGTCACGTGCAGGCCCGGCGCAAACGCCAGCGCCGTGAGATCGCCCAGCGCGAGAAAAACGGCCAAAACTTGGAGCGTCCTGTTCCAGTTCCGCCGCCGGTTGGTTTTCCGCGCCCGGCGATGGTGCTTCGCGGCGTGATGCACCTGAACCTCGGTGACTTGAAGATGTGTGCGTTTGTGCATGGATTTATTAGTCGAACATGGAAACCGGCACTTCCAGTGCCGGTTCCTTCGCGCTTATTCCAGCGCCAGCCCAATCAGCTTGTCCAAAAGCTGCGGAAAACGAATCAATGCCGCGTCCGCCGAGCGCGGCAGCAGGCTGGTCGGCGTCATGCCCGGAATCGTGTTGACTTCCAGCGCGTAAATCTCGTTTTGAGCCGTGACGATCATGTCCGTGCGCGACATACCCCGGCAGCCGAGCGTCTGGTGGCACAGCGTCGCAATACGCCGCGCCTCGACGGCCACGTCGTCCGGAATACGCGCCGGGACAATCTCGTCCGTCTCGCCGGCCATGTACTTGGCTTTGTAGTCGTAAAAGCCGCCGCTCGGCACAATCTCGACAATCGGCAGCACTTCTAATTTGCTGTTGCCTAAAATCGGAACCGTGATTTCGGTTCCCGTGATGAACTGCTCGACCAGCACTGTGTCGTCGTATTCATAGGCCGTTGCCAGTGCGGCTTCCATTTCGCTCTGCTCGCGCACAATCGTCATGCCGATGGTGGACCCCTGCGCGTTCGGCTTGACAATCAGCGGCAGCGGCAGCGATCCCGGACGCATCCGCCGGCCGCGCCGGAGCGTCATGTCTTCCGGCACCCGAACGCCGACCGTTTTCAGGACGCGCTTTGCCATGGCTTTGTCCATTGCTAAAGCGCTCGCCAGAACCCCGCTGCCGGTGTAGCGAATGCCCAGCACTTCCAGCATCCCCTGCACCGTGCCGTCCTCGCCACCCCGGCCATGCAGGGCGATAAATACGACATCCGGCTTTTCCGACGCCAGCGGCAACTGCGGCAGTGTAGTGATCTCGGTCCCGCTGCCGGCGGCAGAAAGCAGGGCGAGAGGCTGCGTCACGCCTGCCGGCAGGAACTTCTGCCCGGACGCCGTATCCAGCGCGTAGACCGTATACTTGTCCGGGTCCAGCGCATTCAAGATCTGCCGCCCCGTAGACAGCGAGACTTCCCGCTCGGCGCTGGTGCCGCCCATGAGAACGGCGACTTTGATTTTATTCATAGCGCCAGCAGCCCTTCCCCCGCCGTGCGGATGTCGCCGGCTCCCAGGGTCAGCACCAGGTCGCCGGGACGAACGATCTCGGCGAGGCGGCCCGGCAGCGTAGATTTGTCGGCAGCATACGTGACATGGTCTGCGCCCCGGCGGTCGGCGGTCAGGGCGGCCAGCCCCGCGCCGGTGACGCCGTCCATCGGCTGCTCGCGGGCCAAAAAGATGTCGGTCAGGACGACATGGTCGGCATCAAAGAAGCTCTCGGCGAACTCCGTCTTGAAGTCGCGGGTGCGGGACGGCAGATGCGGCTGGAACACAGCCACAACCCGGCGCTCGCCGTAAGCGCGACGGGCGGCGGCAAGCGTCGCTTTGATCTCGGTCGGATGATGCGCGTAATCGTCAATCACCAGTACGTCCGACGCAGTTGTGCCTAAACGCTCAAAGCGGCGTCCCGTGCCGGTGAACCCGGCCAGTCCTGCCACGATCTTTTCAAATGGTACGCCGAGCGTCAGGCCGACAGCAATGGCGGCCAGTGAGTTTGTGACGGTGTGCAGGCCGGGCACCTGAAGCTCCACCCGGCCCAGCGGCTTACCGTGCCAGAACGCCGTGTAGCTCGGCGTCGCGCTGTCCAGGACAATGTCCTCCGCCGACAGTGCGGCCTCGCTGCCGTCAGCCGCGTAGGTCACAATCTCCGGGATGAGTTTTGAGCCGCGCATGTCTTCCAAGACTGCCTGGATATTGGGATCGGGGCCATGCACAATTACCGTTCCCGAGACCTGAGACAAAAACTTGCGGAACGAGCGCAGGACATTGGCAAGATCGCCGTAGTAGTCCAAATGGTCGGCTTCAATGTTCGTGACAACCGCGATCTGCGGGTCTAAATCTAAGAAAGAATCATACGCTTCGCAGGCTTCCGCCACAAACACGTCGCTGCCGCCAAGCCGCGCATTGCCGCCGTAGGCCGGCAGATCGCCGCCAATCAGCACCGTCGGGTCTAAATCGCCCGCTTCCAGCACCAGCGCCGTCATGCCTGTGGTCGTTGTCTTGCCGTGCGTTCCCGTAATCGCCACTGAACGCGGATAACGCGCCATCAGCCGGCCCAGCATCTCAGCGCGGGAAATCACGGGAATGCCGCGCTCCCGCGCCGCCGCCATCTCGGGGTTATCTTTCTTGACCGCCGCCGACGCGACAACCAGTGTCGCTCCGTTGAGATTGGCCGCTCGATGCCCGGCCTCGGCCCGGATGCCCGACTCGCGCCGCAGCGCCGCAAGCGTCGGCGACTCCCGCAAATCCGACCCCGTGACAGCCGTACCCTGCCGGGCCAGCACCCGCGCCAGCCCGCTCATCCCCGCCCCGCCAATTCCGACAAAATGAATGCACTCGCTCACGACACCACGCTCCCTCAATTTTTTGTACGCCAGCGTACATCATAATATTGTACCCAAACCGGGGCAGGTTCCTGCCAGCCCCAGAAGCGCCGCCGCCAGTTCCGCCGCCGCGTTCGGTGTCGCCAGCGTCAGCGCGGCCCGGCCCATCGCCGTCAAACGCACCGGGTCCGCCAGCAGCCTCTGCACTTCCGAAAGCAAGCGCGGGCCGGACAGGTCCCGGCTTGGCAGGATCACCGCCGCCCCGGCATCCGCCGAACGCTTGGCGTTCCGGGTCTGCTCATCGCCGCCGGTCGGCACCAGCGGGATAAACAGCGCCGCCTTGCCAACCGCCGCCGCTTCCGTGACCGTTCCCGCCCCGCTGCGCCCGACAATGAGGTCGCAGAGTGCGAAAATGTCCGCGATTTCGCCCCCCACAAAAGGAGCTACCCAGTACCGCCGCTGCAACTCCGGCAGTGCAGCCCGCACGGAAGCAAAGTGATCGCCGTCTGAGCGCCCGCATTGATGGATCACGCGGCACTGCGAAAGCAGGTCCGGCAAAGCGGCCTCGACGGCAGCATTAATGCTTTTCGCCCCTAATGCCCCGCCGGTGACATAGACCGTCGGCAATTGGTCCTCCGCCGGGTCAAAGCCGAAGCGCGTTACGGCGTGTACTTTGTCGCCACCGAAGATCGCCAACCTTACCGGGTTTCCGGTAACAAACATCTTGCGGCGCGAGCTAAGCGGCAGTTCGGCCGCAGACCCTTCAAACGTCAAGGCAATGCGCGTTGCAAACCGGGCGGCAATTCGGTTTGCAAGCCCAATCTGCACGGTCTGCTCGTGGATCAGCACGGGCCGGCGCAGCAGCCCGGCGGCAATCACCGGCGGCACGGACACATAGCCGCCGGTCGCCAGCACGACATCCGGCGCGAACCGCCGCACCTCGCCAATCGCCTGCCCAATCCCAACCGGAACCCGCAGAGCATCCGAAAAGTTCTTCAGCGTCAGCAGCCCGCGCACCGTCGCCGCCCGCCGCAGCTTGCCGCTTTGAACGCCTTTGAATGGAATGCCCGCCGCTTCCACCAGCCCCTGCTCGACCCCGTTCCGGCTGCCGACATACTGAAACTGCGGCGTCCAATCGGCTCCTACCGCCTGCGCCTGCACCGCCTGTATGACCGCCAGCGCCGGACTGACATGTCCCCCGGTTCCGCCCCCCGTCACCAGGATTTTGATGGTTCGCATAACGAAGAGACCCCCACCCCCAGCCCCTCCCCCATCAGAATGAGAGAGGGGAGCAGACAGAAAAAGAAGATTAGGAAGGAGGCTGCTTATTCTCGCCCTGTTTTCTTGAATCTTGCTCCCCTCTCTCATTCTGATGGGGGAGGGGCTGGGGGTGGGGGTCTTCTACTCCTTAAACGCACCTTTATCGTAGCGCGAACGATCCAGCCGGGACCGACCCAGACGGCGCACAGACGATGCCGGGCGCGGGACAATCGCCGGCGCAGCGGTTGCTCGGTCCCAGCGGCGGTTCCAGTCGTCTTCGTTTGGCGGCGTCACGTCTTTCTGCGGGCCTTCCGGGCCGTCGGGATGGCTGGAAATGTTCAAAAGAATGCCGATGCCCAGCAGCATCAGCACCAGCGACGAGCCGCCATAGGAAATAAACGGCAGCGGAACGCCGGTGTCCGGGATGGACGCCGTCGCGACCGCCATGTTAATTAAAGCCTGTACGCTGATCAGCGCCGTGATCCCCGCCGCAAGCAGCGCTCCAAATGGGTCCCGCGTGCTATAGGCAATCGCCAGCCCCCGCGCCGCGACGCAGACAAACAGCAGCACCAGCGCCAGTGTCCCAATTAGCCCCCATTCTTCGGCAATGACAGGGAAGATAAAGTCCGTGCGCGGCTCCGGGATAAACAGCTTTTCGCGGCCTTCGCCGAGGCCCAGCCCGGTCACGCCGCCGGACCCCAGCGCGATCAGCGCATGCCACACTTGATAGCCCGTGTGATACTGGTCCGCTTTCGGGTTCAGGAACGCCGTGATCCGCCGCGCCCGGTACGGCTCCAGCGCGACAAAGACCGCCACCAGCGCCGCCGCCGAGCTGATTATGCCCCAGATATGGCCCGGACGCGCCCCAGCCAGAAACAGCATGATTAGTCCGGTCATCGCCAGCACCATCGCCGTGCCGAGGTCGGGTTCTTTGGCAATCAGCGCCGCCAGCAGGCCGATCACCAGAAGCGGCGGCACCAGGCCTTCTTTAGGCCGCGTCTTGATCTTGAGATTCCCCGCCAGCACCCGCGCCAGATACAGCACCAGCGCGAGCTTAGCGAACTCCGACGGCTGCACCCGAATGCTGCCATGCCCGATCCACCGCCGCGCCCCGTTGACCGCGATGCCGACATGCGGGATCAGCACCGCCAGCAGGGCAAAGATCGCCAGCGCCAAGCCAATCACAGCGAACTTCTTCCAGTGCCAGTAGGGAATCCGCGTGGCTGCCCAGAGGGAAATCAGCCCGCCCACCGCCCATTCCATCTGCGCTTTGACGAAGTGGAACGAGTCCCCGTGCAGCTTTTCAATCGCCAGGGCATACGACGCATCGTACACCGAGACAATGCCGATGCCGAGCAGCAGAAAGGTCAGCCACAGCAGCAGCTTATCCATCGGCTGCCGGTACGACGCCGCCAGCGCCGCCTGCGCTTTCGTGGACTGGGACTGCGACGCATACGAAAGTCCAGAATTAGAAATCGGTGGTTTGGTCATGCTCATAATTGTTTTTGGAACCCCTCCCGCTCGTTCCTCGCTCCCTCCCCTGTTAGGGAAGGGCCAGAGCGTACAAGATAAAGGCGCAAGTGTTTCCGTTCTTAGTTTTGCTCTTTGCTGTCCTGCTCTTTATGGCCCTCCCCTAACAGGGGAGGGAGCGAGGGACGAGCGGGAGGGGTTCCTAATCCCCGCACCGCCGCCTTGAACTGGTCGCCCCGGTCCTCAAAGTCCGCGAACATGTCAAACGACGCGCACGCCGGCGCCAGCAGCACCGTGTCCCCCGGCAACGCCAGGCTTGCCGCCAGCGTCACCGCCTCGTGCAGCGTCCCGGCCTGGTAGACCGCGTCGTACCCCGCCGCCCGTGCCGCGTCTTCGATTTGCGGGGCCGAACGCCCCATCAGCACCAGCGCTTTGACATTGTTCTTAACAACGGCGTCGGCTAACGTCGCCACGTCCCCGCCCTTGAAGACGCCGCCCGCGATAACCACTTTCGGCTCCGGCAGCGCTTCCAGCGATTTGGCGAACGCATCGGCGTTCGTACACATGGAGTTATTGACGTATTTCACCCCTGCAATCGTTTCCACATATTCCAGCCGATGCACGACGCCGGTAAACGTCGTCGCCACCTCACGAATGGGTTCAATGCCGACGCCAAATAACCGTGCCATCATAGCCGCTGCCATGATGTTTTCAATATTATGCTTACCCAGCAGTTTGACATTGGCAGCATCAAACGTATCGTCGTACTCAGCAATGTAAACTAGGCCGCCTTCATCAGAAATTGTGTGCTCGTCTTGCTCGTCAGATACAAACCACACTTCAGGACGAAAAGCCTTTGGTTTGGCTTTTGCCTCAAGAAATCTACTAATTGACGAACGGCTAAACAATTTCCAGTTGACAACTGCGAAATCATCTTCCGTTTGGTTCTCGAAGATGCGCCACTTGGCGGCGACGTATTCTTCCCAGGTCTGACGGTCGCCGTGGTCGGGCGAGATGTTCAGCAAAGCCGCGACTTTGGGGCGGAAGGTCGAAATCCATTCAAGCTGAAACGACGAAATCTCGGCGACAATGGCGGCATCGGGCGGGGCGTCAAACGCCGCCTGAATGAGCGGCAGCGCGATGTCTCCCGCTGCGATGTTGCCGGCGATGTACGTCTTTATCCCGGCGGTTTGGAGCATCTCGCCCAGCAGCATGGTCGTCGTTGTCTTGCCGTTCGTGCCGGTGATTGCAAGTATCGGCGCACGGGCGATCCGGTACGCCGCTTCAATCTCGCCCAGTACGGGAACGCCAGCGGCAACCGCGTCCTGCAAGACGGCGGCGTCTTTGCGGACACCAGGGCTGGTGATGACGTAGTCGAGATGGCCGTAGTTTAAGGCCGCGCCGCCGGTCAGCGGCGTGAGGCCGAGCGTTGACAGATGCGCGATGGCCCCGGTCAGCGTGTCGGCGGGCTTGCCGTCATACGGGATGACGCGAGCGCCAAGCTTGGTCAGCACGTCGCAGCAAGCCAGGCCGCTCCGGGCCAGGCCGATGACGGCGACGGTTTTGTTTTCGAATTCGGTCATAGGAACCCCTCCCGCTCGTTCCTCGCTCCCTCCCCTGTTAGGGAAGGGCCAGAAATTACGGATTGATGCCGTGAGCGCTACCGTGTTTTGCCCGCTTCTCTTGGCCCTTCCCTAACAGGGGAGGGAGCGAGGAACGAGCGGGAGGGGTTCCTCACAGCCACACATACATCAGCGGGGCCAGCCCCAGCCCCAGCACCAGCGCGAGAATGCCCAAAATCCAGAAGCGGGCGACAACCTGCGTTTCCTTCCAGCCAGACAGCTCGAAATGATGATGGATCGGCGTCATCTTGAACACGCGCCGTCCGTTCGGCTTGCCGCCCGTGGACTTGAACACGGCGACTTGGATCATCACGCTGCCGGTTTCCATCAAGAAGACAATCGCGAACAGAAGCAAGAGAACTTCCTGCTTGCCGATGAGCGCCAGGGCCGCGAAGCTGGAACCGAGCGCGAGCGAGCCGGTGTCGCCCATGAATACTTTCGCCGGGTGGGCGTTGTACCACAGAAAGCCGAGACACGCCCCGGCCAGGGTCCATGCAAACTGCGGCAACTGACCGAAGTTCGGATGCGTCGTCAGCGCAAGACCCAGCAGCGTAAAGATGGACAGGCCGCCCGCGAGGCCGTCTAAACCATCGGTCAGATTGGCGGCGTTGGACATGCCGATCAGCAAGAAGAACGCCAGGATATAGTACGCAAAGCCGAAGTCTACATGCTGCGTCCGCCACAGCCACACCTGCGTCGTAAAGTCCGGCTGGGCGGTCCCATACAGCCAGCCGACGAACAGCAGGGCAATGACCACTTGGCCCGCCAGCTTCTGACGCGCCAGCAGGCCCAGCGACTTGCCGCGCCGAGCTTTGAGAAAATCGTCTAAAAAGCCGAGGCCGGCGTGAGCGATAAAGACCAGCACGACGGCGACAAGCTGCGGACTGACCGGGCGCAGGGTTGGTACGCTCAGCAGGCCGAGACCGAGCGTCAGCAGCAGGCTGAGAGCGATTAACAGACCACCCATCGTCGGTGTTCCCTGCTTGGCGGCATGGCCCGGCACATGCTCGTTGATGTTCTGGCCGAACTTCAGCACCCGCAGAAACTCAATCGTGCGCGGCCCCAGCAGGACGGCAATTAGAAATGCGACCAAGAAGCCGGCCAGCGCATAGGGGTCCAAGTGGGTCACGCGCGAGACTCCAGCGCGGCGGCAATCTTTTCCATCGCCATCGCCCGTGAGCCTTTGACTAAGATCACATCGCCCGATGCCAGTTCCAGCACTTCCTGGGCAAACTGCGCCGCGTCGCCGCTGTCCGCGAACCGCCGCGCGGCGTTTGGAATAAGCGCCGCTAGATCGCCGACAGTATACAGCGCGTCCAGACCGCCAAGCGCGTCAATCGCCGGGCCAAGCTCCCGGTGCGCGTCTTCGGCCCGTGCTCCCAGCTCACGCATGTCGCCGAGGAAGGCGATCTTTCGCCCGCCTCCATACGACGCCAGCGTTTGCAGGGCGCTGGCAACCGACGCCGGCGCGGCGTTGTAAGCGTCGCTTAAGATTGTTCCGCCCCACCCGGTTTTGACGACGCTCATCCGCATTGGCGGCGGCGTGTAGCTTTTGAGCGCGTTTGCGGCAGCGGCAAGCGATACGCCAAGCACGTCAGCGACAGCGAGAGCGGCCAGGGCATTGCCGATGTCATGGCGCGAGAGGCTATGGATTTCTACGGGAACGCCGCGCACGGTAAACTTCCAGCCGGCTTCGGTCTGCGTGATGTGTTCGGCGAAAAGGCCCCCACCTCCGTCGCTTCGCTCCGACCCCTCCCCCACTTCGTGGGAGAGGGGTAAAGATGACGAAGAAGGCCCACTGTCTGTTCTGAACCCCTCTCCCGGAACGGGGGAGGGGTCGGTACGTAGTACCGGGGGTGGGGGCATCCCTGCTCCATAAGTCACCACTCGCGCCGTCGTCTTCGCCTCTAGGCGCGGCAAATACGGGTCAGCGGCGTTCAGCACGGCCACGCCGCCTTCGGGCAGGCTTTCCAGCAGCTCGCCTTTGGCATCGGCAATGGCATCTAAAGAGCCGAGAAGCTCCAAATGGTTGTCCGCGATGACGGTCAAAACGCCGACCGTCGGGCGGGCGATGCCGCACAGATACGTGATCTGGCCGGAGCCGCGCATTCCCATCTCCACCACGGCGGCTTTGTGCTCGGGCGTAAGCTGGAGCAGTGCTTTTGGAACGCCGGTTTCGTTGTTCTGGCTGGCGGCTGTCTTTAAGATCAAACCCAGCGGGGACAGCGCGGCGGCAAGCATTTCTTTGACCGTCGTTTTGCCGACGCTGCCGGTAACGCCGATGACCGGGATGGCGAAGCGGTCACGCCAGAAGCGGGCCAGCAGGCCGTAAGCGACCTGCGTGTCCGGGACGCGCAGGACAGGAATGCTGGGCGACGCGACGACGTTTTGCGAGACGATCAGCCCCCTCGCGCCCGCCCGGAGGGCCACCGCGACATGCTGATGCCCGTCGGTCTGCGGCCCCATCAGGGCGACAAACAAGTCGCCGGGCTGCAAAGTCCGGGTGTCGGTAGAAACGCCTGTGAACACCACGCTCTCGCCGCCACGGACCGAGCCGTAATCCAGCGCGGCGTAGACATCACGCAAAGTCAAGCGCACTCCATCAGTTAAGCGCACTCGGCAAGCGCCTCCCGCGCAACTTGGCGGTCATCGAAGGGAATGGTGCGGCCTGCCGCCGTTTGGCCGGTCTCGTGGCCTTTGCCGGCAATCACAATCAAGTCGCCCGGCTGAGCCAGGGTGCAGAGGGCAAGCTTAATGGCGGCCGCGCGGTCTACTTCAGGCAAAACGCTGGCGCTTCGGGTGCCGTCAATACCGGCGAGAATGTCCGACACAATCGCGTCCGGGTTCTCCGAGCGCGGGTTGTCGCTGGTCAGAATGGTCAAATCCGCAAGCTCGGATGAAATCCGGCCCATCAGCGGGCGCTTCAGCGGGTCACGGTCCCCGCCGCAGCCGAAGACGCAGACAAGCCGCTTGGGGTCTAACGCGCGGGCGGACTTCAGGACGTTTTCCAGGCCGTCGGGGCTGTGCGCGTAATCCACCACAACGGTGAAGTCCCGGCCCGGCGTCGGCACCAGCTCAAAGCGGCCCGGTACGCCGGCCAGGGCTTCCAGGCCGTTCACAATCGCTGTCGGCGGGACGCGCCGCAGCAGGGCAACGCCAATGGCCGCGAGAGCGTTCGCGACTTGGAACAGCCCGCCCATCTGCAAGTTGACGGTGAATGTCACGGCGCTGCCCTGCGGCGGCTGGTAGGTCACGGTGAAGCGCGTCCCGTCAGGCCGGGCTTCATCAATGGTTGCCCGTAGCGGCGCGTTTGGATCACTCAGGGCATAGCGCAGCACGGTCCGCCCGGACGCTTCCAGGGCCTCGGCCACGCGCAGGCCATAGGAGTCGTCGGCGTTCACAACTGCCGTAAACGTCTTCTGCGGATACGCCGCCGGATATTCGGTAAACAGCCGCAGCTTCTCGGCGAAGTACGCTTCCATCGTGCCGTGGGCGTCCAAATGGTCCTGGGTCAGATTGGTAAAGACGCCGGTATCAAACGCGCACTCCGAGGTGCGCTCCATGAGAATGCCCTGCGAGGAGACTTCCATGACGCACCGGCGCACGCCGGCCTGAACCATGTCGGCGAACAGCCGCTGCAAGTCCGGCGCTTCCGGCGTCGTCCGCTCTAAGGGAACGCTTTTGCCGTTAATCATTGCCCCGATGGTCCCAATCAGGCCCGTCCGCTCACTCAGCGTTCGGAAGATGCTTTCAATCATGAACGCCGTCGTTGTCTTGCCGTTCGTCCCCGTCACACCGATGAGATCGAGACTCTGAGAAGGCCGCCCGTAGAACTCCGCCGCCAGATGCGCCAGCACAACGCGGGTGTTTGGGACGATCAGTGTCGGCAGCCCGTGTGCGCCGTACCAGCCCGCCCGGTCGGTGTGGATCATCAGCGCCGCCGCGCCTTTGTTCAGCGCTTGCGCGATGTAGTCATGGCCGTCGGAGTGTGCGCCGCGCAGGGCGATAAAGAGTGCGCCGGGCGTGACCGAGCGCGAGTCATAGGCAAGGTCCGTGATTTCGGCATCGTCTCCCTGCCGCTGTGCGTCAGGGATGATTTGGACAAGTTCGCTGAGTTTCATGTTAGTGATACTACCCGGACAGAGACCTCACCCCGCCTCGTTCCTCGTCGACCCTCTCCTTAAGCAAGGAGAGGGTGAAGAAGGACGCGGCTCTTTGCTGGCGGCTGTTTTTTGTTCTCATTGTCCTACCCTCTCCTTGCTTAAGGAGAGGGTCGACGAGGAACGAGGCGGGGTGAGGTCCTCTACTGCCGCGCCCCAACCTGCGAGAAATCCGCCGGGCTTGAGAAGTCCGCCGGGCTGCTTGGAACCATCCCCTGCCCTGTCCGTGACCTACTTCGGGGTGCCATTTTCAAGTGGTCATCCCAGTCCACCCGCCCCGGCGCGTCCGGGGGAATTTGAAGCTGAAGCATGGCGGCGCGGGCGATATTATGCACCACCGGCGCGGCGACGGCGGCACCCCAGTGAATGCCCTGCGGCTCAAAGATAGCGCACAGAATGACAAGGCGCGGGTGCGACAGCGGGTACAAACCGCAGAAGGACGCGACAAAATGGCCGGCTTCGTAGCCGTGCGGCCCGGCGACCTGGGCCGAGCCGGTCTTGCCGCCGACCGTGAAGTCCGCGATCTGCGCGGACTTGCCGGTGCCGTCTGCCACGACTGTTCCCAGCATCGAGCGCACGGCGGCGGCGACTTCCGGGCTGACCACACGGCGCACCGGCTCGGGTGCAACTGGCGTTTCAGCGCCGTCTTTGCGGACCGCCCGAATGATGTGCGGGCGCATCAAAGTCCCGCCGTTTGCAATCGCGGCGTAGGCAGACGCAAGCTGCAAAGGCGTCAGCGAAATACCCTGGCCAAACGAGATATTGGCAAGCTGAATCTGTGACCAGCCGATGCCGCCGGTAAAGCGGTTCGGCGCGTCCGGGGCCAGCAGATACGACTTCTGCTCGCCGGGCAGGCCGCTGCCGGGATAATCCAAGAAGCCAAACTTCTGCTCGTATTCGTACAAGTGGAGCGCTCCGAGGCGCAGGCCGAACTGGGCCATGCCGACATTGGACGAGACGCGCAGAATGCCGCGCAGATTTTGGGACCCCAAATTGTTGGTCAGCGCATCGGCGGCTTCGTGGATTTTGTGCTTGCCGATTTGCAGCGTCGGGCTGCAGTACACGTACTCGTCCATCTTGCCCAGCCCCTGCTCCTGCAGGACCGCCGAGGCCGTGATGGTTTTGAGCGTGGAACCCGGCTCGTACAGGTCGGAGACGGCCCCGTCGCGCCAGCGGGCGGCGTAGGCCAGCGCATCGGCTTTGGACAGCTTGCCGGCAGGACGTGGCCGGTTTGGGTTGTAAGACGGCGCTTCCGAGAGCGCCAAAATCTCGCCGGTGCGCGGGTCCAGAACCACCGCAACCCCATGTGCGGCCTTATGTGCGGCCACGGCTTTTGCCAGCTCCGTGTCCGTGACCTGCTGAATGCGCTGGTCAAGCGTTGTCACGACATCCGCGCCATTGTCGGCTTCGACGAGGTGCCGGGTCGTGCCGGGCAGGAACCGGCCATCGTTGTCAATCTCGGCGACAATCTTGCCGTCATGGCCGCGCAGCACGTTCTCCTGGCTATGTTCTAAGCCCTCGGCCCCGACGCCGTCCCGGTTCGTGAAGCCAAGCACAGTTGCCGCGAGCGAGTTATCAGGATAGGAACGGCAGGTATCGGGGACGGCGTACACTCCCGCGAGACCTGTCTTTTTGATGGCGTCCGTCAGCACTGTCACCGGTGGGGTCAGCGTGTTCGGCACGGCAAGATGCCGCTTGAGCAGCACATAATGGACATGAACCGAGCGGGGGGTCAGCAGCGTTTGCAGATGGGCGGGATCGTCATGGAGAAGCGGTGCAAGCTGGGCCGCCGCCGCCGCCGGGTCGGACACTTCCTGCGGGTCGGCATAAACAGCGGCGGCCGGGACATTGGCGGCCAGCACCAGCCCATCCCGGTCCAAAATCAGGCCGCGCTGGGCCGGCAGCAGGCTTTTGGAAACCCGGTATGCATCCGCCTGGCCTTGAAAATAGTGATGCCGGGCGGCCTGGAGGTAGACCAGACGCCCGGCCAGCAGCCCATACAGCACGGCGACGAAGACAAACAGCAGTGTCGCGCGTGGTTTAATGATGCCCAGATGCTGCTGCGCCGCTGTCTTCTGTCGTGCCACCGCTGCTCCTCTGCTCCCAGCCCGGCGCACTCGCGCCGGGCTGTCCCGTTATGTCACTTTTTGTTCTGGGTTCTCTTGGAACCGCAACATAATTCACTGGTGTTGCGCCGCGCGGCGTCATTCCCTGCGCCAGCGCCGCCGTTTCAATCCGCTGCGGGCATTCCAAAGAATTGCGCTCGGCCTGCAAAAGCTCGTTGCGGATCTGGTTCTGGTGAAGCTGTGTCCGCGCCTGCGCCTGCGCGATGCCAAGCTGGGTCACATGGGCATACGCCGCCAGATACACCAGCAGCAGAGCGCAGGCAACGGCGGTGCAGACAGTCGCAAGCCCCATCAGCCGCATCTCGGACCGGGCCAGCCGGTTGGTCCGCGCCGACGGCTGCGCCCGACGGCTCGGCTCCGCCAACGGCTGACGCAGGGCAGAGCCGGGCCGTGCCTCCGGGCGGCGCGGGCGTACATCGGCATGCAGTTCAGGCCGCGCCGAAGAAGGACGGCGGGGCCGGGTGGAGATCGGCGTCATTCTCGTATCCAGCATCGCGTTTCCTTTGCGGCTCAATCGCTTGCAGCTTAATAAGTTGCGGCTCAACAAATTGCGGCTTAATAAGTTGCGGCTTAATAAGCTTGATTCATTCGGGAGGGCAGACACGGGGGTCTGCCCCTACAACCTGCGGACCGCACGCAGGCGGGCGGAACGCGCCCTCGGGTTGGCGGAAACTTCCGCCGGGTCCGGCTCTACGGGCTTGCGGGTCAGCAGTGCGACCACTGCCGGCGGCGGCGTTCCGTAGATGCCCTCGCCGGGGCCGCGCCCGGACAGCAGGCTGAACTGCTGCTTGACCATCCGGTCTTCCAGCGAATGATACGAAAGCACCGCCAGCGTGCCGCCTTGCGCGAGGCGCTTTACAGCGCTTTCCAGCGCATGTCCCAGAATATCCAGCTCGTCGTTGACGGCAATCCGCAGGGCCTGAAATGTCCGGGTCGCCGCGTGCTTGTCCTCGGGCCGAGCCTTGACCGGAATCGCGGCGTGAACCGCTTCCACAAGCTGCCCGACAGTCCGAAACGGGTCTTTCTGACGCCGCTCCACGGCAAACCGGGCGATCCGCGCTGCCCAATGCTCGTCCGAGTTCTCCCGAATGAGCGTAGACAGCTCCCGCTCGCCCAGCGAGTTCAAGAGGTCCGCTGCCGTCGGCCCACCGGCCTCTGGGTTCATCCGCATGTCAAGCAAAGCGTCCGGGTCTTTGAACGAAAACCCGCGCTCCGGCGTGTCCAGTTGGTGCGACGACACGCCGAGATCAAAAATCGCACCGCTCACAGTGTCAATGCCGAGACTGTCCAGCACGGAGCCGAGCGCGTCGAACCGGGCCTGCCGGAGTATGAGCGCGCCGCCAAACAGCTCCAGCCGCGCACCGGCGGCAGCCAACGCTTCCACGTCCTGGTCAATGCCTACCAGCCTGCCGCCCGGCCCGATCTTTTCCAAAATTGCCTGCGCGTGACCGCCGCCGCCCAGGGTACAATCCAGAAAGACGCCGCCCGGCTGCGGCTGCAAAGCGTCCAGTGTTTCCGCCAGCATGACCGGCACATGGTAAGGAAGCTCAATGCGTCCCATCAGGCAATGCCCAGCTCGCGGGCTGATTCGGTGATCATCTCAGCGGTCAAATCTTCGTTGTACGCGGCCCAGGACTGGCTGCTCCAAATCTCGATCCGGCTGCCGGTCCCGACTACGACTACTTCGTCCAGCAGCGAGATTTTCGCATATTCGCGCAGCTTGGCGGGAATGGAAACCCGTCCCTGCCCATCCGGGTACAGCTCGGACGACGTAAAAAACCGCTGCAGGCGCATGGTGTGCTCGTCAAGCTGCTTCTGCCGGGCCAGAGTCTCGCTCAGGTCTTTGTAGGAGGATTCCGTGTACACAAAGAGGCAGCCGCCGAGGCCTTTTGTCATATAGCAGCGCTCTCCCAGTGAGGAGCGAAACTTGGTCGGGATGATGACCCGGCCTTTATCGTCCACGCTATGGTCGAATTCGCCCTGAAAAATCACGTTTTCCCCACTGAGTCACCACTCGCCGCCACCTTGACTACAACTATACGGCATCACGGCGCACTTTGTCAAGTAGCATTGCGGTTTTTTTGCGGGATTGTTGCGGGGATTTTTGCGCTCCTGTGCGCTACATGTTGTAAGCAAGGCCACTTGTACCCTAAATATAGGCTGAAAGCAACAAAAAATCCGTTTCACAGGGCGGTTTGCAGCCCAGACAACACCCTGGCCGAACTTGGGACACTTCCCCACTTCCAGACCCGTCCAGCCGAAACGAAAAAACGCGCCCCCGCACATTGAGCTTGCGGGGGCGCGTCTTCTGCTGCATGAACCTTAAAGCTGATTGAACTGTGCGGCTAATGATGCCCGCTGGCATGGTCGCCGGTTGCGGCGGTTTGCGCCCGCTCGATCTGGCGGCGGCGCTGGCGCTGGATTTGAAGCGGCTGCAAATCTACGCACATGACGGTCAGACCGAGGCCGTTCTCAGCGATGGCGTCTTTGATTCGCGGAATGAGCGTATGCTCGACGAAATCCGCGTACATCTCATTGTAGTTGTAGGTCTCGACCGCGATGGTCCACTTGACCCCCTGTCCCCGCTCGCCTGCCGGGAAATAAAACACGTTCGGCCCGGTGCCGGTGCTCCATTCCAAAGTGACTTTTGATGCCCCGTTCGCCTTCCACGCCTGGCACTTCTCCCTCAGCGTGTCCATATCGAAATACGGCTCCTCGTGCAGCTTTCGCTCCATGTGATTGTGTTTCCCCTAAAAAAGCGCTATGCTCTTGATTATGATTATTCTTGAAGTGACATTTGACACAACGGCTTTGGGCCGTGAGGAATACGACCAAATTGCCTCTCATGACACGGTACTAACCGTGTCAGGACTTCTCAACCTGCGATGGGAAGAGTTTTCTGCCCTGGACGCGGCTCGTGCACTCGGATTGCAGAACGTCGAGTGGGAGGCAGTCCGGGATAGTACGCCCGGTACTCTGACCTGCCTCATTGCCTGCGACACGCTGCTGCCGGAACTGCAAGAATGTCTTTTGATGCCGCCTGTCGTTGAGTACGAAATAAGGGAATACCGATGCCCCGCGTCAGCCGCTTACGGAAACAGTGGAACGCCAAACGACAGAAACGGAAGTCTGCACCGAAGAAGTTGCCCGCAGATGCCGATAGGGGTCCACAAAAACTTTCGCAGTCGGCTCCGCCGCAAGGTTGGCGACAACTACCAGCCGGTAGTTCTCCTGACGCCGCTTTGCTTCGCTCCATTCCCGGTCTGTAAACTGAATGTCGCCGCGCGTTTGTTTCAGCCCTTTGACTTCAATGGCCTGCTCCGGGCGGTCTTTGACGCCAAAGTCGAAGCCTTGTGCGGACAGCCGCAGATCAAGCATATCTGCCGGCGCGACTTGGACTAAACGCTGGCAGTGCAGCAAAAAGAACTCTTCCGCCCGCCGCCCGGTCAAGAGACGCTCGGCAACATTGTGAGGAACCCGAGGCACTGCGGCGAGGGCGTCAACCGCTTCTATGACTGACTCCCGGTCTCCGGCGAGAATATGCTCCACGAGGACCATCAGCCCGTCGTCACTGACTTCATGCAGATCGTCCAAAACACGCTGGCGATTGGGCCGGAGCTGCCGCTGATGCCAGCCACGGCGCGGGTTATCGTGGAGTGGGTCAAACTCATCACGCAAATTGTTGAAGCTATCTGCCGGCTGTCCGGTTGCCGCCGCTGCCTCTTGAAACGCCTCACGCCACGTCTTCAGTTGGCGCAGACGCAAGTACTCAGCGTCCAGGCGGCTCATGGCGTACCCAATGATAATAGCTTCCGTGATAACTCTCGTGCGATGACGCTTTTTGCTTTCCGTTTCCATCGCTCTAAAAGGGAGGCTGATACACCCGCTGTGCTTCGGTATCAATGTGGCGTATCTTTTTGCCCACGGTCATCCTTGAACTCCTCTCGAAACATTTTGCTTATTATAGCACACGCGCCGCTCTCCTGCGCCGTTATCTGTCGCCCTTCAGCAGCAGCATCTCGGCGTAGACGTCGCGGCGGGAGAGCTTGAGGTCGGCGCTGACCTGGCGCACGGCGTCGCGCTCGCTTAACCCCGAAGCCAGCGCGGCTTGGAGCGCTTCTGGAACCGAGAGCGGCTCGGCAGGGACGGCTTCGGCAGGGACTGCTTCGTCGTCGCTGTCGCCGCCGAGGCCCTGCACCACCACCGTGATCTCGCCCCGTGCCGCGTGCGCGGCAAAGTGCGCGGACACTTCGGCCAGCGGCCCGCGCACGAACTCTTCGAACTTCTTGGTCAGTTCGCGCCCGACCGCCGCCGGGCGCTCCGGCCCGAACGCCGCCGCCATTTCGGACAGCGTTTCGGCAATGCGCTGGGGTGATTCGTAGAAAATCAGCGTCCGGGTTTCCCCTTGCGCCAGCGCGGCAAGCTTCGCCCGGCGCGACGACTTCGTGCGCGGCAGAAAGCCCTCAAACGCGAACCGGGCCGGCGGCAGGCCGCTTCCAACAAGGGCGCACAGTGCGGCGCTTGCACCGGGAATGGGAACGACAGGAACGTGCGCGGCCAGCGCGGCCCGGACCAGCTCGACGCCGGGGTCGGACACGCCGGGCGTACCGGCATCAGTGACGAGTGCAACCGTCTGGCCTTCTTCGGCCATCCGCCGAACCAAGTTGTCCGTGCGGCCTGCTTCCGAGTGCTGGTGATACGCGATGAGCGGGGTGTCAATGCCGAAGTGGGTCAGCAGCATCCGTGTGTGGCGTGTGTCTTCCGCCGCGACAAGATCGGCTTCTTTGAGGAGCCGTAGCGCCCGCAGGGTGATGTCTTCCAAGTTGCCGATGGGGGTGGCGATGATGTAGAGGGTTCCGGGCATGAGAAGATGTCAAGACATAAGAACCCGGCACTGGAAGTGCCGGGCTGTTCAAGGACAGAAAGTGCCTCCGGCACTGAAGAATAGGCAGTAAAGGCCCGTCCTCAGTCCCGCAGGGACTTTCTTTGCCGCGCTAGACCGGCACTTCCAGTGCCGGTGCATTGGCTTAAAGAGCGTCTACTGCCCCGGCTTTCTGGTCGGTGGCACCACCACATGCACCGAACCCACCGGTTGGGCCGTAGCCCCACCCGGCGCAGGCCCGGTCTCCGGCTGAGCGGCACCGGGCTGACCGCCGGGGTTGCCAAGCATCTGCGGCATCCCGGCAGACGCAGGAGATACTGGGTGCGCTTTGGCGTACTGCTTCAGCCAGTCGCCTTCTTTGGCGGCAAGGTCAGGCCGGCCGGCCTGCCCGAACAGCGACAAAAGCTGGATATGGGTGCTTTGATCGTTCCAGGCAAGCTGGGACGCTTTTTGGAAATGCGTGACGGCCTGCGCGTTCTGCTTGGACTGCAAGGCAAGCTGCCCCGTGGTCAGTTCCAGCGCCGGGTCATCCCGCAGCGCGAGTGCCGCTTCATACGCCGAAATCGCCTGGGGGATTTGGCGCAGGGTTTGGTAGACTTCGCCCATAGCCGCGTCCACCGCCGCTTTTTGCAGCGCGGGCGGGTTTGCTTTGAGCGCCTGCTGGTAGGACGCTAGCGCAGCTTGAAGCTGCGGCTGGGCCTGGGATGGATTACCCGACTGCTCGGCCTGCGCGAACGCCCGGTCTCCGGCAAGCGCCGGGTCTTTGACATCAATCTTCGCGGCAGTCTTGAGGCCCGCCATCAGTGCCTGATACTTGTCCTGCGCCTTTTGCTGCTGAATTTGAGCCAGATATTTTGCTTTGTTCTTCTCAAAGTCGGCAGGCAGGTTGGACTTCACCGCGTCCAGCTTGATCACAAAATAGCCATACTGCGGCACGGCAACCGGGTCGGGCGTGATTTCGCCGGGTTTCAGGCTGAACGCCGCCTGCTTGAACTCGGGGACATAGGGAGTGGTTTCGTCAATAAAGCCGTCATCGCCGCCTTTGGCTTTGGTGCCGGGGTCGTCAGAATACTGCTTTGCCAGCGCGGCAAAGTCTGCGCCGGGCGCTTTGGCTTTGGTGACAATTTGTGCCGCCTGCACTTTGGCCTGGGCATCGGAGCGGGTCTTGTTGTCAATCAAAATATGGCGCGTATGGTACTTGGTGTAAAACTGCTGCGCGTCAGCGTCGGTCACTACTGTGGAGTTGATCAACGACTGCTGTAATTTGCCTGGTTCGCCGCTTTGCGGGTCGCCAATCAAGAGGAGCTGACGCAGCTTATCATCCGGTAGCCGCTGTTCGACGGTCTGGTTCTGGGTTTTCGTGAGCGCCGCATCCATGTCGGCCAAAGACGCCGTGGCAGGGAGTTGGAGGCTTTGGCGAAGGCCGGATTGATCTACGAGTTTGGCACGCTCCTGAGAGATTTCCGAGTCCGAGACGGGAATGTTCAGCTTTTTGGCTTCCTGAGCTTGGAGAGTGGAATTGATGATCTGATCCAGCACGAAGTTGTTAAATAAGGGCTGCTCCGCCGCCGGGACTGGATGGCCTCCCTCCTCAGCTTGAGCTTGGCGGGCACTTTGCAGCGCGGCAAAGTCGCTGCGGGTGATCGAGTCGCCGTTGACAGTGGCGACAACGTCGTCGCCGGTCTGCGCGGCGGCGGCCTGCGTGCCGTTCAGGTTGCCCAGGTTCGTGCCGAGGCCGGAGAAGACCAGGCTGGAAACCAGCAGGGCGGCCACTAAGAACAAAATCCATTTACCAATCGGGTTGCTGGTGATATTGCCCAGGCCCGTGCGAAACGAGTTCAATGACATAAAAGTATGGTGTTTCCTGAAAAGGTGATCCTGCCCTGAACGGCAGGGCTGTAGGAGTGCAAGCGCCCGCCTGCGCGGGCAAAGACTTGGGACAATCCTCGCCCATGAAGATGGGCGCTTGCATTTCTAAAGCACGGGGGTTCAGCCCCGTGTCGTGTTATCCCACCGCCGCCAGCAGCCGCTGCAGAGCTTCCAAGCTTGCCCGTGACGCCGCTTCTTTACTCGGCAGGGCCAGATGGGTCTCCAGAGACAACCAGCCGCCGTAGCCGTCCCGCTTCAGGGCCGCAAGCTGGCCAGCGAAATCAATCGCGCCTTTGCCGACAATAGCCCATTCAGGCGCGGGAGCGCCGACGGGAAGAGCAGCATCTTTGATGTGGACGTGCACGACAAAGTCTTTGATGGCCGCGTAGCCGTCCGGGTACGGCAGCTCGCCGGCCATCAGCGCATTGCCGGGGTCCCAGATCGCCCGCACCGACTTGGAGCCGATTTCTTCCAGTACGCGGGCCGTCTGCGCTCCGGTTCCCAGGCAGCAGGCGTGCTCATTCTCAATGCCCAAAATTACTCCGGCGCGTTCGGCCATCGCCGCCGGCTCCGCATAGGCGTCCGCGATGGTTTCTTCCTGCTCCGGCGTCAGCGAACCGTGCTTCCAGAACGAAAACGTGCGAATAAGAGGGGTGCCAAAAAACTGCGCGGCTTCGATGCACCGTTCAAGCAGCGTGATCTGGTCGCCCAAACCCCGTGCCGACGCGCCGTGCAGGGGTCCCGCCGGACCATCCGGCTCCGCGCCCGGCAGGCCGCACTTGTAGAACGGCGATGCGACTCCCACCACGGTCATGCCCCGCGAATCCAGCTCGCGCTTAGCCCGCTGCCAATACTCGGACGGCGCATCGCTGATATTCTTGTCCCAAAGCTGCCGCAGCTCCGCGCCCTGCACGCCGTACTCGGCCATGACATCCAGCGCCCGGCCCAAGTCCATGTCAATCTCATCGGTGATGACGGCAAGCTTCATGCTGTATTCTAGCCGAAACCGCCGGGTTTGTCAACAAACACCGCTCGGGTAAAGTGAAGCTAACTTCCGAAAGCAGGATAAGATTTATGGCAGAAGAACGCTTGGACAAGCATGATAGGGTCCATCATGAATTATTTGATGAAGACACCAACCAGATCGGCAGTCTGGGGGACATTGTGGAGAAGCACGCCGGAGACGCCGTGTTCCTGACGCCGCCCGAGAAGTCGCCGAACGATGTAGACGGCGGCGAGATGGACTTTGAAGCGGAAATGCTGCAAACCGATCCTGCCCCGAACGACGGCATAGACGAGGCCGATTTGTACTCAGCCGCAGACGAAGACGGCATCTTCTCCACGGACCAGACCGGCACCGTCGCAGGCATTGCACGAGGTTTCGGCACCCATCTGCCGCAGGACATTGGGGCCGGCGGCTTCCAGGTCGAGAGCATCCCGGACCGGGTGCTCAATCTGCGCCCGCGCCCCCTAGCCGACGGCGAAGAGCTGGACGACTACGACGATGACACGGATGAAGGCAAAGACGACGCCAAAGGCAAGCTGGCGGCAGACTCCGAGCCGTTCGCCCATGCCGTCTCCTCCGACCCGGACGCCGACCCTGAGCCAACGCAGGGCCGCATCCCCGTCAAGGAGCGCCCACCAGTCACCGCCGACGACGAACTCGACGCGACCGGCAGGATGAAGTAGGAACCTCACCCGGCAGCAAGCTGCCACCCTCTCCTTAACAAGGAGAGGGTCGCCAGATACGAAGTAATGCCGAAGGCATAGGAACGAGGCGGGGTGAGGTTCCTACTTCAACCGCCCTTTGTTTAGCCCCTCAAACCGGGCCACTTCCGGCGCAACCACCGTTGCACAGTAGGGCTGGTCGGGGTTCAGCGCGAAGTAGTTCTGGTGATACGCTTCCGCTTCGTGAAAGCCCGTATACGGCACGACTTGAGTTACAATCGGATCCGAATAAACGTGCGCTTTTTCGGTCTCCGCAATCGCTTCCAGCGCTTCGGCTTTCTGCTGCTTGGAGTGGTAGAAGATCGCCGAGCGGTACGAGTTGCCGACATCATGACCCTGCTGGTCCAGCGTGGTCGGATTGTGCGCCCGCAGGAAAATCAGCATCAGGTCGTGATATGACACCACTTTCGGGTCGAAAACTACCTGCACCGCTTCCGCGTAGCCGGTCGTGTCCGAGCAGACCGTCTCGTAGGTTGGCTTAGCCGTGTGGCCGCCCGCATAGCCTGCATCAATCTTGGTCACGCCTTTAAGTCGGCTAAACTCCGCCTGCATCGCCCAGAAACAGCCGCCCGCAAAGGTCGCCACTTCGCGCCCCGCCGGAGCCGTCATCGGCAGGATCGCCTCCGTCGGCTTCGTCTCATTCGATGCCGACATCGCCGCCTTCGGCCCCGACAGCGCCAGCAGCGTCGCCCACACACCCAGCACCAGCCCCACCATCAGCATAGGCCGCCAGAACCCAGGCACCCGGCTCGCGTTCAAGTTCTTCATATCCTTAAAGACAAAGAAACAAGACGGAAAGTTCCACGCCAACATTCTTAAGCCGTTTTTGCCGCGATCTTTCGCCGGTGCCATTTGTGAAGAACGACTGTGGTGGTGATAGTTTGCTTTGGCAGCAGGTCAGCGAGTTGAGAAGCATCAAATGTTGTTGCGCCTTCCACAGACACAGAGTAGATGCCGGGAAGCTTATGCTGAAACAAGCACTGCCCCTTTTTATCCGTCTGCACTTTGTAAACAACGAGATTTTCTTCGTAAAGATAGCCTCTCGGAACATCGCACAACACGGACTCTATATGGACCCACGCACCGGGAAACGGCTGCCCTGCCTCATTCTTGACGAGGCAGCGGATAGATGCGGAAAAGTAGCGATCAGGCACATATTGGGAAGCAGGAGGACGAGCGCACAGCAGGATAACGGCCATCAGCAGCGACAGAAGAGAGAATACGAGAGCTGCTTTTCTGAAGGCATTCATTTCTCAGTCCTTGCTTCTGCGTGTTCTGCTAGAAAATCCTGCACCTGCCAGCGAGGATTGCGGCCATGGGAGCCGAGGTAATCCAGCATGGCTTCTTCGGCAAACTCGGGGGCGGCGAGGGCGTCCGGGCCGAAATCTTCGGTAACAGCGGCCCAGACGGCCTGGAGGTCGGGAAGGCTGAACAAGCGGTGGGCGTCGCGGACGACGGCAGGCTTGACTTTGAGAAAGAGCTGGTCGGATGCCTCAAAGCGGCCTTTGACCACGTAGCCTTCAATGCCGTCACGGGTTGCCAGATGCTCCAGCGAGCGCAGGCGCTTGTAGATGTCGCCGGCTTCGCTGCCGCCGGTGAGGCGTCCGTGCAACTCAACCAGCTTCAGGCGGTAATCTTCGGCGATGCGCTCTTTTTCCAGGCGGTCGGCAAAGACGAAGTCGGGGTCAATGACGTCAATCAGAATCATGTCGGGCTGGTCGGCGGGGATGACCGTCTCGATTTCGGGCAGGGTCATCTCAAAGCAGAGCGTATAGCCGAGGTCCGCCAGTTTATAAGCCTGCGGGTACAGCTTGTCTATCAACTTTTTAGCGGACGAGCCGTAGTCAATGCCGAGGCCGCGCACGTTCTCGATGCCTGCCGACACCAATGGATTGCTGCCGTCGTAGACGTCGCGGGTGGCAAACAAGTAATGACTGCCCTTGTCGCCGCGCTTGTACAGGCGGATATTGACGCCGTCTTCTTTCTTCTCGACAATGACTTCGCCGTCCCGGAGCGCTTTAAACAGCGTCCGCTCCTGGGTTGCCGCGAAGCGCTCCGTGGTATAGTCCGAGACCGGCAGGATGCGCGGGTAGCCGCGCACGATCTGGCGGATGTCGGTGAAGAAGAGGGTCCCTTTGAGCACATACGACACCGCCGCATGGCTGCCGGACTGGTGGTAAGTGATGACCGGCCCCTCCTGCGAGAACGCGCCGATGCCGACCCCGAAGAACTCCGCCAGCGTTTCCCGTGTCCAGACCGGGACGCTTCTGACGCAGTCCCGCAGCTTTTCCGCGATTTCCAAATACATGAAGTTGGTTTCTAAGACGACTAGCCGCCTGTGTCCCGCACGAAGAAGTAGAGCAGTGTTCCGCCGGGAGGAGCATTTGGGAACGCCGGAGGAACAGTCAAGCGCTGCTGATAATACCCGCCGCTGATAGGCGGCAGCAGGCAGTAGCTGCCGTTCGGCAGGCTGTACGCAAGCTGGGCGACATCGCCGCCGTCGCTGTTGATCGCGCCCCAAATGCCCCCGTGGGCCAGCCAGAACCGCTGCTCGTCGGAGACGGTCCAGCCGCCCACCGGCGGGCCATGTCCGTGCGACGCCATAATACCGCCGCCCTCGGTGCCGGTCTGCTTGACGAACAGCAGGTAAAAATGCTTTTGGTCTTTGGACCAGCCGACCGTTGCCCGCGAGGTCTGGATCCAGTCCACATCAGGAATATACCCGGCTTCGTCCGGCGCACACGCGGTCGGATGATGATCAAACGGCATCTGCGCCGAGGTAAACGAGAGCAGCTTTTGCGGGTGGCCGTTTAAGAGCAAGCACTGCGCCCCGCCCGCCGCAAACGTGAACTTTTCTAATGCCGCTTTGTCCGGCAGGAGCAGCGTTTTGAACTGTGGGCGATTTTGGCGGTCGTACTGCACCCCGAAGGTCCAGCGGGCTTGCCCAACATTGCAGTGGACTTTGCCGTCCAGCACGACGGGCGTGACATGGTGGCCGACAAAAAGCGCTTTCGGGTCCTGGGACTTTCCCGGCGTGGGGTCACAGTCAAAGAACAGGCCATGCCAGGCGGCGACGACTTTGCCCCGGCCCGAGGCGTTCAGGTGCGGCACGGCCCAGCCGACCCCGTGCGGCCAGCAGTCAGCGAAATCGTCAAACGGGTGCGCGTCGTCCTCGTCCTGATCGTAAATCTCAAAGCGCAGGCGTGGGTTGTTGCCGAGGTCAAAGTCAAAGAAGTCCAGCATGGTGCCGTCGGGCGAAGACGTGTCCAGCCAGTGCGTCACGCCGGGATGGGGAGTGTCTACGGCCGCATGAGGCCAGGGCCAGACCGCAAGCGGAGACGGAACCGGCGGGGCAGGTGGGAGCAGCACTGGCGGGCGAGGACGCAGCCTGTCATAAAATATCAGCCCGGCAAGCACCACCACGGCGACAAGAAATAAGCCGAAGAAGAGGCGCGGGGCCGGCTTCATTTGCGTCCCTCCTGCTCTCGAAAGAACGTCAGCAGGGCCGCCGCGACTGGGTCAGGACGCTCTTCCGGCAGCCAGTGGCCGCCGCGCGGGATCATCTGCACTGTGAGTTTGGCGTGGCGTTCGGGCAAATTTGAAAGATCCAAACGCGGGTCGCTTTCGCCGAGCAGCAGCAAAGTCGGGACATCGTGCGCGTCCGGCAGCAGTGCGGGAACGCGGAACGGAGCGAGACTTGCCCGCAGTGCGCCCGGCTTTGTGAGCGCCTGCACATACACGGCCAAGTCAGCCTCGGCCAGCATGTCCGGATCGTGCGACCAGGCCCGAAAGAAGTGCCGCAAATACGCTTCCATCTGCGGCGCAATCAGAAGCTCGGGCAGATCGGGGGTCTGATGAAACGCGCCGATCCAGCCCGGCAGCGGCCGCAGCAGTCCCGGCCCGGCGGACAGCAGCGCCAGCCCCGTAACCTCGCCGGGATGCACCGCCGCATACGCTGACGCCGCTTCCGCCCCGGCATCGCCGTGACCGACGACATAGACCGGCTCCTCTGCCAGCCCCAGCGCCGAAAGCAGCTCCCGCACATCTTCCATGCGCGTCTGGGCCTCGTAGCCGGAAGTTGGCTTGTCCGAGTCCCCGGCCCCGCGCAGGTCCGGCGCAACTACCACATACCCAGAGGCCGCGAGCGTCGGCAGCACTCGCCGCCAGGCGTGTCCGGTTTCCGGCCAGCCGTGCAGCAGCAGGACGGCCGGCCCGTCTTCCCCGGCGCACCGGTAGCGCAGCCGCAGCCCCGAAGCCAGCCGGACAAACCCGCTTTCTGCGTTTGACATGGGTGTTTCCTAAGAGACTGTGTAAGAAGCCCTTTTCAGTTTCCTGCCCTGAACGGCAGGGCTTTGGGTAAGCAACTCCCCGCCTGCGCGGGCATAGGATGAAGCATAAGAAGTTCTAAAATCTTCGCCCGCCCAGGCGGGGGCTTGCACTGCTAAAGCACGGGGGTTCAGCCCCGTGTTTCCAGTCTTCAAGCATCTTACCCACAACAAAAAAACGCACGGGAGGGCCAACCAGCCCAACCGTGCGCCCCTTGTGCCGGACCTACTTTTTGGCGAGGTCGGCGTTGATTTGAATAAAGCTCTTCCACTGATCCGGGACTTCGTCTTCCATGAAGATCGCGTCCACCGGGCATTCCGGCTCGCACAGGCCGCAGTCAATACACTCATTCGGGTCAATATAAAGCTGATCGCCTGCTTCATGGATGCAGTCCACGGGGCAGACCGCAACGCAGGATCTATCTTTGACGCCAATGCAGGGTTCGGCGATTATATAAGGCACGTGTCAGTTCCTCCACACTCTAACGAAAATGTCTTCTAACGAAAAGTTCTTCTAATGGCCTTATTATACACAAACGGCAGGAGAAATAGCAAGAGCCGGCCAGGAAGTTGGGAACAAGCTCTGAGTGAGGTAAACTAGATGTCAAGCCAGGCAGACGCGGGCCGCTGCCAAAGAAGCGAAGCGGAAGATACTCGGCCAAGAGGGTTTTATGAGACAAGAGGGTTTTATGAGACAGCAAAGACCACTGGTGGCGGATATTCAGAACTTCGCCCAAAACATTGTTGACACGGTGCGTGAGCCGCTCCTCATGCTCGATCCCGACCTGCGGGTCAGAAGCGCCAATCGGGCGTTCTACCAGACTTTCCATGTTTCCCCGGAAGAAACCGAAGACTGCCTCATTTACGAGCTAGGCAACGGCCAGTGGGACATCCCGGCGCTCCGAACGCTTTTAGAGGACATCATTCCCCAGAAGTCCGTGTTCAATGACTACGAAATCGAGCACGACTTCCCCACTATCGGTCCCAAAGTCATGCTGCTCAATGCCCGCGAGCTGCGCCCCGGCGACCACGCCGAGTTTCTGGTGCTGGCGCTCGAAGACGTCACCGAGAGGCGGCGGGCCGAGCGCCTCCTTGCCGAAATCGAGTCGTATGCCCAAAATATCGTTGACACCGTTCGCGAACCCCTCTTGATGCTTGACCCCAATTTGCGCGTCCGCAGCGCCAACCGGGCGTTCTATCAGATGTTTCACGTCTCTCCCGAAGAAACCGAAGGACGGCTGATTTATCAGCTTGGCAACGGGCAGTGGGATATTCCAGCCTTGCGAACGCTTCTGGAAGATATTATTCCGCAGAAATCTGTCTTTGACGATTATGAGATTGAGCATGACTTCCCGGCAATCGGCAGAAAAGTTATGCTGCTGAACGCCCGTGAGCTGCGCCCCGGCGAGCATACGGAACTGTTAGTGCTGGCGATGGAAGATGTCACGGAGAGGCGTCACGCCGAGCGGCTTCTCGCGGAAATTGAGTCGTATGCCCAAAATATTGTGGATACCGTGCGTGAGCCTCTTTTGATGCTCGACCCTGACCTGCGCGTTCGCAGCGCGAACCGGGCATTTTATCAGACTTTTCAGGTATCGCGTGAGGAAACCGAAGGCCGGCTCATCTACCATCTCGGCAACGGGCAATGGGACATCCCGGCGCTCCGAACGCTGCTGGAAGACATCGTGCCGCAGAGCGCCGTGTTCAACGACTACGAGCTGGAGCATGATTTTCCCGCGATCGGCCGGCGCGTGATGCTGCTCAATGCCCGTGAGCTGCGTCCGGGCGATCACACGGAGCTATTGGTGCTTGCTTTAGAAGACGTCACCGAGCGGCGGCGGGCTGAGCGGGTGCTGGCGGAGATCAAGTCTTACGCTCAAAATATCGTGGACACGGTGCGCGAGCCGCTGCTGATGCTGGGGCCTGACCTGCGGGTCCGCAGCGCGAACCGTGCGTTTTACCAGACGTTTCAAGTGTCCGCCGAAGAGACAGAGGGCCGGCTAATCTACGAGCTTGGCAACGGGCAGTGGGACATTGCCGCGCTCAGAACGCTTTTAGAGGACATCATTCCGCAGAAGTCCGTCTTTAATGACTACGAACTGGAACATGACTTTCCCGCCATCGGACGCCGGGTGATGCTTTTGAACGCCCGTGAGCTTCGCGCCGGCAGCCACACCGAGCTTCTGGTGCTTGCCTTGGAGGACGTGACCGAGCGGCGGCGCATCCATGACATCGAGACCCAGTTCACGTCGGAGCTTCAGGAAAGCTACCGCCGCCTGCAGGAGCTTGAAAAGCTGCGCGACGACATCACGCACATGATCATTCACGATCTGCGGACGCCGCTGACTTCGGTGATCGGCGGGATGCAGACCCTGGAAGTCGTCGGAGACCTCAACGCCGACCAGCGCGAAATGATGGAGATTGCGATCCTCGGCGGCGAAACTCTCTTAGGCATGATCAACGACCTGTTAGATGTCGAGAAGCTGGAGTCCGGCTCCATGCAGCTTGATTACGCCGTGCAGTCTCCGGCCGCTCTCGTAGCTGCCGCCATTCGCCAGGTCGCCTGGCTGGCGGCAAGCGACAATCTCACGCTCACCGAGAAAATCGCCGCTGACCTGCCGCCGCTGCGGGGCGACGAAAACAAGCTGCGCCGAACTCTCGTTAATCTCTTAGGCAACGCCATCAAGTTTACCCCGCCCGGCGGAACAATCACGATTGAAGCCGGCCACAATGCGGAAACGCACTCGGTCGTGTTCTCGGTCAGCGACACCGGCGAAGGCATTCCCGCCGAAGCTTTTGAGCGGATATTCGACAAGTTCAGCCAGGTCGCCTCGCGGTTGGGCGGGCGTACCCTGAGCACCGGCCTCGGGCTGACATTCTGCAAGCTCACGGTGGAGGCGCACGGCGGCCACATCAAAGTGGAAAGCGTTCTCGGGGAGGGCAGCACGTTCCGCATCACGCTTCCGGTCTCGTCCGAGCCGCTTCTTCTGTCAGCTAAAGCTCCATAAGGAGGCAATTTACCTGATAGAATTTTTGCATAAGTCCCTGGAATAGACTTCCAGGTCTTTAGCAGTGCAGTTGTCTGTCTTCGCAGACATAAGAAACAGCTCGATTGCCGAATCCTATGTCCACGCAGGTGGACAATCGCACTTCTAAAGACCCAGATTTCCAATCCGGGCAACTCCATCCGGCTTACGCAAAATGTCTAATGGTGGAACGTATCCCAGGCGAACTTTGCGATAATGCCGGACAAGACGGCCAAAAACAGAACCCGGACAAACCGGCTGCCCTTCGCGACGGCCAGCCGGGTTCCCAGCACCGAGCCGCCGATGTTGCAGGCTGCCATCGGCAGGGCCAGCCCATACAGCAGGTGCCCGGTCAGCCCGAACAGCAGCACGGCAGCCAGATTTGTCGCGGCGTTGATGACTTTGGATGACGCCGACGCTGCGAGGAAGCTCAGGCCGAACAGCCCCACAAACGTGAAAATCAGAAAGCTGCCGGTGCCGGGTCCAAAGAACCCATCGTACAGCCCCAGGACGCTGCCCGCCCCAATGCCGTACCAACGCTGACGTACTGGGGAAAGCTTCGGCGCATGGCTCGCGCCAAAGTCTTTGCGGGCGAACACATACACCGCGACCAGCACCAATAAGACGAGAATGAACGGCCGCAGCGTCTCCGTGCGGACCCCGCTGACCAGATGTGCGCCCAGCCCCGAAAACACAAACGCCGCTCCCGCCGCCGGAAGCACTACGGGCCAGTCAATCTTGACATGGCGGGCATACTGGCTCGCCGCCACGGTTGTCCCCGTAATCGAAACCAGCTTGTTCGTGCCGAGAATGGTCGGCGCGGCGACGCCCGGCAGCAGAATAAACAGCGCCGGCAACTGGATCAGCCCGCCCCCGCCGACCATGGAGTCCATGAACCCGGCCAGGAACGCAAAACCGCAGAGAGGCAAAAGGGGTGTAAGAGGCATAGGAAAATAGACAATTAAGAACCATGTGCATCAGAACCCTGTCCTGAAGGACACGGCTACTGGGCGCGGACGCTGAGAAGCACCGCTTCGCGGGGCTAAGACAAAAAGCCAACAATCTTTCCGAGTGCCGCGAAGCGGTAGTTTTCGGCGTCTGCGCCCAGTAGCCGTGTCCTTCAGGACAGGGTTCTGATGCACATGGTTCCAAACGGCATGGCATACTCTTTGGCTTGTCCTAAATCTGCGCCCCCTGCGCGTTCAGCCGCCGCCGCAGCTCCTCGGTGTCAATCTGGCGCGGCGTCACGCCGTCTTCCAACGCCAGGGCGGCGGCGAGGCCGGCGGCTTCTCCCAAAGCGCGGCAGTTCTGCTGGATCCGCACGGCGGCTTGGGCGGCAAAGGTCGCGGACAGGCAGCGGCCCGCCACTAATAAGTTTTCAATCCCAACCGGCAGCAGGCAGCGGTACGGGATTTCGTGGTAGTGGCCGGGCGGCAAGTGCTTCATCACCAGGCCGCCTTTGGCTTTTGTGCTGTGAATGTCAATCGGGTACGAGTTCCGGGCGACGGCGTCCGGGAACCGCGCTTCGGTTAAATAATCTTCTTCGGTCAGCGTGTAGTCGCCGGTGATGCGCCGGGACTCGCGAATGCCGACCATCGGCGCAATGGTGCCGATATAGCTACTCTCGAAGCCGCGCACGGACGTCTTGAAGAACCGGGCGATGCGCCGTATCTTCTGGCGGCCTATCGTCTGCGCCTTAGACAAATCCCACGGGTCTGTCGCCGACAGCCCGGCAATGCGCGGGCAGTTGAACGCAAGCTCGCCGGGCCGGCCCAGCATCGAGAAGAACTGCAAGTAGCCAAGATCATCTTCGGCCAGTATGCCCTCCGAAATCGCCACGCAGATCAGCGGCCCGAGCGGCGTGTTTTTGGCCTCCCCGGTGCCGATCTCAAACAGCGGCGGGCGGGCGTAGCAGTTCATGCCCAGTTCATCGGCAAGAAACACAGCCGCCCGCTCCTGGTCCACGCCCGCCAGCGCAAACCGCAGGGACATCGGCTGGTTTTGGCCGTCTTCCGGGTCGCCGGAAACGCAGGGAACGCCCGCCCGCAGTGCCACGTCGGCGTCACCGGTGCAGTCAATCGTCACCTGCGCGTTGATTCTTTGCCGCCCGGCTTTGTTCTCAATGATAATCCCCGTCAATCGCCCGTCTTGAACAATCGCGTCACTGATAACCGTGTGGTACAGCACCCGCGCCCCAGATTCCGCCAGCAGGTCATCCAGCACCAGTGCCAGCGTCACCGGGTTGAACCACAGCAGATCGCCCGACTGCTCCGTCGGCGGCGGGTCGTACTGCGCCGCACGGTGCAGGATGGCATCGTTGATGCCGTGGGTCAGCGACTCGGTGAGGATTTTGTTCGGCATCATCGGCGTCACCCACCCCGCCGACTGCGTCCCGCCAAGCTGGCCCAGCCCTTCCACCACCAGCACATCCGCCCCCGCCGACGCCGCCGCGATGGCCGCAATCGCCCCGGCAGTCCCGCCCCCGCAGACAAGAACGCTGCACTCAGCGGCAAGAGGTAAGTTTTCGTAATCGTTGGTCATAATATCTATTTCGTAGGCGTAGCTAGAACGAGGGCGTAAACACCCTCGCTAAGATTTTATTGGGGTGGGGGCGAAGCGCCAAGCCGCCACCTGCGTGGCGGAAGAGGCCGAGTCCGAAGTCTTGTCCCTCACCCTCGGGACCTTAGCGTCCGCGCTCCCCAGCGAGGGCGTTCACGCCCTCGTCAACAAACCTTTTCATCTGTGTACCTTACCCTCTCAGCAGTGCCGCCGGGTCCTGATGGTAGAAATCACGCAGAAGGGCGTACAGTTCCGGGTGCATCTCCCAAAGCGCGGGGGCGTTCTCAAAGAAGCTTTCAGTGGCGACGGCGAAGAACTCGGCGGCGTTTGTTGCGCCGTAAGGGTTCAGGACACCGCGCTCGCCGGCCTGCGTCTCTGCCACTAATCGCTGATACTCAGCGCTCATCACCCGTGACCACGTCTCAATCTGTGTGGCGTTTTCTAAATAGGGCGCACCGTCCGCCGATCCGTCGCGCATGTCCAGCTTGTGCGCGAACTCGTGCAAAACGACGTTCTGCCCGCCGGAGGCGATGCCCGCCCGGATGTCCGCCCAGGACACGATGACCGGCCCCTGCAAAGCCGCCTGACCGGAAGCCGTCAGCACCTGCTCGCCGAAGACGCCCCGCGTCTCGTTCCGCACGGTCTTGATGAGGAAGCTGCCGGGATACGCGAGAATTGTTTCTAGGTTCGGGTAGTAATCGTCGTCAAAGCCCAGCACCAGCAGCGACGCCATCCCGGCAATCGTGACTTTGATTTGGTCCGTCAGTGTCAGGCCCTGCACCCCTTCCCAGTTCTTTTCCGCGACGATAATGCGTGTTCCGTCTTCGAGTTTCCGCTGCGTGTCAGTCGGAAGGCGGCGGTACAGTGCAATATTCGCCCGCAGAATGCGCCGCCAGTTGCCCGGAAATGGTGCGGTGAGAAGCGCCTGCCGCTGACGGGACTTGGACCACGGGAACATCATTTGGGTTTCTCGCGTCTTTAGTTCCGTTCGCCGCCCCAATAATCCTGCGTCTTTGCCGGAAAATTGCGCGGCTCGGGGTATGCTAAGAGATGAACGAACGCATGAAACGATTTTGGATAAGAGAGCCGTTCTGCGGCCTCTCGCATGGAATAGGCGCGGCGCTGTCGGTCGTGGCCCTAGTCACGCTGCTGATACTCGCGCACGGCAAAGTGTGGCAGACGGTCAGCTTTGCGGTCTTTGGGGTCAGCCTGATTGTCCTGTACACGGCCAGCGCCCTGTACCATTCGCTGTGGGTCAAGCCGAAGCAGATATTGAAGCTGATGCGCTTTGACCATGTCGCGATCTTTTTGTTGATCGCCGGCACCTACGCGCCGGTCTGCCTGGTTTCCCTGCGCGGGCCGTGGGGATGGAGCTTGTTCGGGGTTGAATACGGCCTGGCGGTGATTGGGATTGTGTGCAGCCTGGTGTGGAAGGGTTTCCCGGACTGGGCCAGAATTGGCATCTATCTCGTTATGGGCTGGCTGATCCTTGTTGCCATGACCCCGGTGCGCCATGTCCTGTCCCCGGCGGCGATCGCCTGGCTATTTGCAGGCGGCGTGGCCTACAACATCGGTACGGTCGTTTTCGCGACCGACCGCCCGCACCTCTGGCCCGGCAAGTTCAGCGCCCACGATTTGTGGCACATCTTCGTGCTGGCCGGCAGCGCCTGCCACTTCGTTCTCATGGCCTGCTTCATCGCCCCGATGGTGTAGGCAAACATGATGTAATGCAAGAAAGTCCCCTTGCCTGCATTGTTGGGGCAAGGGGACTTTTCTATTTTGGGCTTTTATTTTGCACTCTCGGTCTTCAGGTCCAAATACGCGAGTTCCTGCGGCGTGAGCGTCATCTCAATTGCGGCGGCGTTGGCGGCGAACTGGTCTCGGGTGAGGCTGGACACGAGTGGGAACAAGTTCATCGGCTGGGACGCGGTAAACGCCAGGGCAATCTGGGCGACTGTCAGGCCTTTGGCTACGGCAAGCTCGCGGGCGCGGTCCAAGCGCTGGAAGTTTGTTTCACCGCAGTAGCACTTAATGCAGATCTGGGCGAAGTAGTCGTCTTTGGAAAATGCATCTAGATTGTCCCGGTGGTAAGTGTCCGAAAAGAAGCCGCCGGCCATGCTGGACCAGGGCATGACGGCAATGCCGGTTTTGGCGTAGTAGTCCCGCGCGGCCTGCCCTTGTGGTCCGCTGATGGAAACGCAGCCGTCCCAGGGCGGTTGGTACATCTCGGCCAGGCTGTAGTTCGGGCTGGTGACGGCAAACGGCGTCAGATTGTTTGCGGCGGCATAGTCGTTTGCTTCTTTGATGCGCTCCCAAGACCAGTTGGAGCCGCCGAATGCGCCGATGCGCCCGGCTTTCTGGTGGGCATTCAAAGCTTCCACAATCGGTCCGACGGGGACCGACGGGTCGTCGCGGTGCAGGACGTACAGATCAAAGTAGTCCAAGCCCTGACGCTGCATCGACTCGGTCATGTCCGCTTCAATGTCTTCGGGCGTCACCCGGTTGCGCCCGTCGCCAGGATGTGCGCCTTTGGCTAGGATCACAATCCGGTCGCGGACACCGCGCTCCCGGACCCAGTTTCCCAGCGTTGTTTCGTTGCCATCGCCGTAGACATGGGCGGTATCAAACGTGTTGATGCCGTACTCTAGGGCCGTGTCGAGCAGCCCAAACGCCTGCTCCGGCTTGCTGGCATCAAAAACGGTGTTGGCCGTTCCCTGTACGAGATGTGAGACCGGCTTAGAAACGCCGGGAATGTTGCCGTAGCGCATTGATATTCTCCTATGATTGCTGCCGGGGTTGTAGAAAACCCCGGCACGAGGGTGTCCTTCGGACACGGAAAATGCCAGGCGAGCGTGACGTCCTCGTCCGCAGGACGTTTCCTTGCCGGGGTTTTCTACAACCCCGGCATTCAGCCAATCAGCAGCACAATCTTCTAGCGTGAGCCGACAGCAGTTCGGCTTGACACGGGCTGCACCCGGTCCAGGCTGCGAACGAAGCGGCTGATTTTGTGCAGCGCTTCTTCAATCTTCGCCAGGCTTGTCGCATACGAACAGCGGATATGGCTCTCACCGCCGAGGCCGAACGCCGTGCCGGGAACGACCGCGACATGCTCCTCAAACAGCAGGCGCTCGGCAAACTCTTCCGACGTCAGTCCCGTGCGCCGGATGCTGGGGAACGCATAAAACGCGCCTTGCGGCAGGTGGCAGTCCAGACCCGCTTGATTGAGGCCGTCAACAATCAGCCGGCGGCGCTGGTTGTACTGGCCGACCATGTCCCGCACGGCAGGCTCGCCGCTTTTTAAGGCTTCAATCGCGGCTTTTTGGCCCGTGGCCGGGGCGCACATAATGGTGTAGGTATGGATTTTCAGCAGCGCGGCCAGAACGGGCGCGGGGGCGCAGACATAGCCCAGACGCCAGCCGGTCATGGCATAGGCTTTCGAGAAGCCGTTCAGAAGAATTGTCCGCTCCCACGCGCCCGGCAGCGACGCGACGCTTGTATGGACGCCGTCATAGGTTAATCGGTCATAAATCTCATCGCTGATGAGATACAGATTGTGCCGGACGGCGAAATCCACAATCGGCTGCAACTGCTCACGCGGCATAATCGCGCCGGTGGGGTTCGAAGGGTAGCCCAGCACGATTGCCCGTGTGCGCGGCGTCAAAGCCGCTTCAAGCTGGTCCACCGTCACCCGGAACTCATTCTCCATAGTCGTCAGAATGCCGACGGGGATGCCGCCGGCAAGGCTGACGCACGGCTTGTAGGACACGTAGCACGGCTCCGGGACCAGCACCTCGTCGCCGGGGTCTAAGATGGCCCGCATGGCAAGGTCCATGCCCTCGGAGACGCCGACCGTGACCAGAACTTCACTTTGGGGATCGTAGCGCAGGCCGTACAGCAGGTGCATCTGCTTTGCAATCAGCTCGCGCAGCTCTAAGATACCTAAGTTGCTGGTGTAGGTGGTCTGCCCGCGCTCCAGCGAGTAGATGGCCGCTTCCCGAATCGCCCAGGGCGTCAGAAAGTCCGGCTCGCCAATAGACAGTGAGATGACGTCTTCCATCTGCGCCGCAATGTCAAAGAACCGGCGGATTCCCGACTGCGGCAGCTCCCGCACCAGGCGCGACAGAGGCAGGTTAGGCTGGGAAGAATGATTTTGGGAGGCTTCGTTGCTCATAATAGTTCGTGTACTGACCTGAGAACAGAGAGTGACCTACCACCTTGCTTTGTAACAAGTTACTTCACAGGGTCCTTCCTGAAGGAAGGATCAGGATAGGAGGCAAAAGGCCTATGCTGACCATCCTCATCTTCCCTTCAGGGAGGACCCTGCGAAGTAACTTGTTACGAAGCAAGGTGGTAGGTCTACGGCGAGACGACAAGCCGCTGGTCGCCTTCGGTTTCGACGAATAAATCCTGGTCTTCTTTGTAGCGGCGCAGCAGGAAATGGGTGTCGGTGGCCGTGACGCCTTCTAAAACAGACAGCTTTTCGGCGACAAAACGGCCTACTTCGCGCATATGCTTCCCCTCGACCACGACCCGCAGGTCGCTGCCGCCGGAAACCAGCCAGACGCTATGCACTTCCGGGTAGCGGTACAAGCGCTCGGCGACGGCATCAAAGCCGACCTCGCGGGCGGGCAGGACTTTAACGTCAATGAACGCAAAGACTTTCTCAACGCCCGCTTTTTCCCAGTCTATGATCGTTTTATAATGCTTGATGATCCCGCGCCGCTCGTACTCGGCAATCGCCGCCCGGACTTCCGAGGCTTCGCGCCCGGTCAGTGTTGCGATGGTTTCCGGGGAGGTGCGGGCGTCGCGGGCGAGGATCGTCAAGATCTCATCCGGCTGGTTGATTTCCCCCGGCTGAGGGCGTGTATCCGGCTGGTTCATAATAGCTGAGTATGACACGCAGAGCGCGAATGTGTCAAGACAACCACCACAACCCGTAGGGGCGCTGCGAGACGCGCCCTCCGACAAGGGCAGGCACAGAAGAAGGGCAGCACAGACAAGAAAGGCAGGCACAAGGCAGGCACGGGGGTCTGCCCTTACGGATTATTTCCCGTCCAGCCGGTACGAAAGCTTTGTGCCGTCGGCAAACCATTTTGCGCGGCCATTCGCGAACACATAGTAGCTGCCGCCCAAATGCCGTCCGGGATGCGGAAGCGATTGCCCGGTGTCGGCAGCGTTCTTGATGCCGGATGTACTCTCAAACAGCATGACTGTTGTCGCCGGGTCTTTGATGTCACTAAGACGGACCCCAGACAAGTTGCGGTTGAACGCATAGTTCCACGCCTGCCCCGCCGGGGCCAACGGGTCACGAAATAGTTCGGTGGGATGAAAACTCCTGTCTGTGACATTCTTCCAAGTAGGTAGAATCGCATCCACCCAGGTGTCGGCAGGAGGCAGGTGGTTGTCGTGCGCCTCGGCGTACAGGGTCATCGCCAGCCCGATCTGGCGCAGGTTGGACAGCGAGACGATGCTTTTGGCGTGTTCCTCCGCGTCTGCCATGTCATGCGGGCTTGTCCGCTGGTAGCTCGGCAGCATCTGAAGCTGTGGACCAGAGCCGGTGTCACTGGTCACGATTTTGAGAAGAAAAGCTTTGTCTGCGGGAACGCCGGGCGGCAGGGTATGGACGAGAACGATCTGTGGGTCACCGGGATCGGGACCAGCCACCGTAAACTGATACCCCGACAGCCCATGCGCGTCCATGAAGAAAACGCTGACACAACTAAGCAGCGGAGTCATCCCGTCTTCTGCCGCATGAGATAAAGGCGCTTTGTCCGAAGCAAACGCCGTGTCAAACTGCGCGAAGGGTATCTGGCTTTGCGCGGTGGACGAGAACAAGGCATATTGCCCTGCCAGGTCGTGCCGGGCACGAGCCGCCAGGTAGTTTCGCACGGCATCCGGCGGGGATATGGCCGTGCCCGCCTGCGCGAAAGCACCACCCATCACAAGAAGCAGTCCGGCTCCAAAGCCGGCCAGAAAATTGCGCCGCGTGTTCATGTTCTGTTTCTCCTTGACGTAAGTTATTCCCTATAACGAAAACAGTGCTTGTTTCGTTTCGGCTTCCCCAATAATCGCTTAATTCTGGGAACCAATTGTATTTGTTCGCTGTTCTTGATAGTAGAAGACAAGGGAAAGCAAGAACGAGAATAGGAGAAACTCATGCGGATACAGTCATCCATGCTGGTGCATTTGGGGTTTGGAAAGTATGTGCGGTCGGACCAGGTCACGGCGGTGCTGCCGATTGAGCAGGACCGGGGGCCGGGACGGCGGACATTCGTGCATGTTCAGGGACAGGCCGACCCGGTGGTGGCGTCCCGGTCGGAAGACGCGCTGGTGCGCGACTTGGTGCAGGAGCCGAAGGAGATTACGCAGTCCCGGCAGCAGCAGGAGATTTTGCGTGATCTGCTGCAAGATTTAGCCAGTGTCAACGCGACGGTCCGGCGCATCTCCCGCGACGAAGGCGGCCTGGACTTGGATGTTTTGGAGCGGCGCATTCGGGAAGTCGTCGAAGATTAGGTGGATAGAAGAAGGCCCGGCAGCCCCTTAAGGAAACCTCACCCCGTCTCGTTCCTCGCCGACCCTCTCCTTAGCAAGGAGAGGGTCGGACAACGAGAACAGCAAAACAGCCGCCAGCAGAAAAACAGCCGCCAGCAAACAGTCGGTTCCTTCTTAACCCTCTCCTTGCTTAAGGAGAGGGTCGGCGAGGAACGAGACGGGGTGAGGTTTTTATATCCACCGATGCAGCAGGGCGCGGGCCAGAAGCTAATGCCGGGCGGATAGGCCGTAGCGGCGCAGAAGGCTCTCCAGCATCGCCTCGGCCTCACTGAGAGGCAGGCGCAGGGTTTCCGCGGCCTGCGTGGGGGTCTGCCCGGCGGCGAGCAGACCCACTAAGCGGCGTTCCATCGGTGCCGGCAGCAGAGGAGCAGGAGGTGGCACGGCAGTCAGCCTTTCTGAGCGCAGCTTAGTCGTCCGATTAGCTTAGTCAGCGTTTACTGCCCGGCGCTTTGCCCGCCACAGGCCCGCCCCGCCGAGAAGCAACAGGACACCCAGGGAGATGGTCGTGGACGCTTCGGGAACCGGCGCTCCGTTGGTCAGCACTTCAAGCTGAAGCCCGTCACTCGCCGTATTGTTCAGCAGTTCGTAAATGAAGCCGTTTGACCCGTCAATCACACCCGTGCCGTCGGCGAGGAACGTTTCATTGGAGAAATACTGGGTCGGCCCGGTGCCGGTGATGCTTGTCGCAAGAGTTTGGTAATCCAGGAACGTGAACGGCCCGGAGCCGGTGTACGGCCCGCTGCCAAGATAATTAACGTCCAGTACGCCCCCGGTCGTGACGGCCCCGGTGACCGCCAGCAGGCTGTTCTGGGTGCTGCTGAACCCCGCATCCAGCGTACCGCTCGCCCCCTGAGTGAAGCTGCCGTTGACGACGGCCAGCGTGCCGAACGGACTGGCGCTATTGCCTGCGCTGACGGTCCCGCCGGTGTTCGTGACAGCGCCGACGACCGTTCCCGTGCCGGCCAGCGTGCCGCCGGTGAGTGTCAGTGGCGAGTTCAGGGTGCCGTCGGCCTGGGTCAGCCCCGCCGTCTGGGTCAGTCCCTGGCTGAAGGTCGCCGTGCCGCCGGTTTTGACCAGAACATTCCCGCTGTCCGTGTTCGCGCTGGTGACATTCAGCGTCGCCCCATTCTGCACCTCCGTCGTGCCGGTGTTGGTGAAGGCGGTAGTGTTGATGTTCAGCGATTGGTTCGGACCAGTCGCGTTTGCGTTGACGGTGCCGTTGTTTGTGAGCGAAGTTCCCTGATACTGAGAGACAGTGCCGAAGCCGGTCAAGCCGCCCGCGCTCCCCAGCGTGAGGCTTGTTCCGCCGTAGTCCAGTTGCAGGCCGTTCGAGGTCGTGCCGAGGTTGATCGTGCCGTTCTCGGTCACCGCACCGGACAGTTGAGCAAAGGCGTTGGCATTCGTCGCCATGTCAATGTTGCTGTTGATAATGCTGTTGGTAACGAAGTTGTTGCCGCTGCCGGTGAAGGCGAGCGAGCCGCCGGTTCCCTGGTTGAGGGTGAAGTTGTTGATCGTGCCGCCGTCATCGGTGAAGACGTTGTTGACGGTGATCGTGCTGGCGCTGTTCGCCTGGTTGCCGGTGAACGTGCCGCCCTGAAGGGTGAACGCACCGTTGCTGAAGAAGCTGTTGATAGTGGTGCTCTGGCCGAGCGTCATGGCGGCGGTGGACGAGTTGACGGCGTCATCGCCCGCGCCGGGGTAGCTGCCGCCGACCCAGTGGACGGGGCTGGAAAACCAGTCGGCGACCGTGCCGTCCCAGTTGACGGTTCCGGCGGGCGCGGCGGAGGCATGCGCGGCGGAAACGCTCAGCAGGGACAGAAAGCCAAGCCCGAGGCCGGCGGCGCGGCGCAGGGAGCGGCGGCTCGCGGGGTGCGATTTCAAAATGCGCGAAGAAAATAAAGCAAGTGGCATGGTTTGGTCCTATCTAAGTGCAGAGTTATCCGTCGGAACTACCGGACATGCACTCACTATACACACCCTCCGTTAACCCAGCGTTAAATTTTTGCGTTAAATTTACTAATTTTAACAGGGAAACATCAAAAGCTTGTATAATGGACAGTGATATTTACGGATTGGCCTGTGGTACACCGTTACGGACGCTGTCGGAAGTGAGACGCTCGAAAGTGGGGCTTACGCAGCAATGGACACCCTTTGGCATTTTCGCCTGTTCGGCACTCTGGAAGCCCGGCAGGAAACCCTGATTATTTCCCGGTTCGCGACCTCACGGGTCGCCGCCCTGCTGGCCCGGCTTGCCCTGCTGCCGCACTCGCGCGAAGAGCTGGCCGGCCTGCTCTGGCCCGATGCCGACGCGGAAGCGGGCCGGCTGAACCTGCGGGTCGCGCTGCTGTCCCTGCGCCGCCAGCTTGAGCCGCCCGGCTGTCCCCCCGGCAGCATTCTGATCACCGACCGCACCTCTATCCGTCTCCATCCCCAAATCTGCACCAGCGACGCCGCCGAGTTTGAGGCCGCCCTGCGCGGGGCGGCCCGCAGCGCGAGCCAGGCGCAGAAGCGCGAAAAACTGGACCAGGCTTTGCTGCTGTGCGAAGGCGGCGAGCTGCTGCCAGGCTTCTACGACGAATGGATCTTAGAAGAGCGCGAGCGGCTGCAGGCGCTCTGCGAAGACGCTAAAGCCCAGCACCGGGCGCTCTCCCCCGCTCCCGTGAGTGCCGCCGCACCAGGCGCGGCTTCCGGCAGCCCGCGCGGCGCGTCTTTGCTGAACTTTCCCGGCCAGTTCACCCGCTTTTTCGGACGCGCCGCCGAGCAGGAGCGGCTGGCCGGGCTGCTGGCCGACCCGGGAGTGCGGCTTGTGACTTTGCTCGGTCCCGGCGGCGCAGGCAAAACCCGGATGGCGACTGAAACCGCCCGGTCGGCGGCAGGCGGCTTTGACGGCCTGGTCTGCTTTGTGCCGCTGGCGGACATCAGCGGCGGCGCGTTAATCCCCTCCGCCGTTGCGTCCGCCCTGCGCCTGCCCCTGTCCGGCGACAAGCCGCCGCGCGAGCAGGTGGCGGCCTATTGCAGCGCCGCGTCCGCCCGGTCCCTGCTGGTTTTGGACAATTTGGAGCATCTGGGCGAAGACGGCGCGGCGGAGATCGGGGCGCTGCTGGAAGCCGCGCCTCACCTCACGTGCCTTGCGACCTCCCGGCAGAAGCTGCATTTAGCCGGAGAACACGAGGTCCTGCTGGCTCCCCTGCCCGTTCCCCCCGCCGGTGGCCCGGAGCAGCCGGCGTCTTCCGTGGCGGACTATCCCGGCGTGCAGCTTTTTGTGGACCGGGCGCGGTCTGTCCGGCCCGATTTTCAGATCACGCCGTTGAACGCCGCCGCCGTCGCGGCGGTCTGCGCCTCTTTGGAGGGCCTGCCGCTTGCTTTAGAGCTTGCCGCTGCCCGCATTCAGGCCCTTTCGCCGGAGCAGATGCGCCTGCAGCTTGCCGCCCGGCTGAGTTTTCTGACGTCCCGCCGCCGCGACCTGCCTTCCCGCCACCGGTCCCTGCGGGCCGCTTTGGAATGGAGCGCCCATCTGCTGACCCCGGAGCAGACCCGCTTTTTTAGTCAGTTGTCGGTCTTTCGCGGCGGCTGGTCACTGGAAGCGGCCGCCGCCGTCTGCGAGGTGTCTTTTCCGCTGGACTTGCTGGAACAGCTTTGCGAGCGTTCTCTGATTGCCTCGGAAGAGTCGCCGCGCGGGATGCGGTTTCGGATGCTGGAGTCGCTGCGGGAGTTCGGCGAGGAGCAGCTCTCGCCCCCCGAGCGGCAGGCGCTGGCCCGCCGCCATGCCGGCTACTTCCAGCAGCTTGCGACGGAAATGGGGACCTTGTGGTACGGCTCGCAGCAGAATGTCGGTCTGGAAACCCTGACGGGCGACTACGACAACCTGCGGGCTGCGCTGTCTTTCTGCCGGGGTGATCTCCTGCCGGACCGGAATAACGCCCAGTGGAACGGCGCGGACACGGGCCTGCGCCTGGCCGCTGCGCTCGGCGACTACTGGACGACGCGCGGCCTGATGCGCGGGGGTTGGACTGGCTGGACGGCGCACTGCGGGGCGGCGGCGGCCCGGCTGTCCGGGCGGCGGCGCTCGCGCAGATGGGGTGGCTTGCGGCCGGCGTCAGCGACTTTGACCAGGCAAGCTCCGCCCTCAGCGAGTCCATCAGCCTGAGCCGACGCTTAAAAAACGAGGCGGCGCTGACTTCGGCCCTGCGGCTGCGCGGCACGGCATTGATTTGGAAAGGCGACTTCGCGAATGCCGAAAGTGACCTGGAAGAAGCTCTCGGACTGTGCCGAGCGCTCGGCAATGAGAGGCTTCTGGGGGTGACGCTGAACAGCCTCGGCGTTCTGGCGAACGAGCGCAGCGGCGACAATGTCCGGGCAAAAGAGTGTTACGAAGAAGCCCTGCCGCTGCTGCTGAAAGCCGGGGACCGGCAGCGGGCGTCCTACTGCCTGCACAATCTCGGCAACATCGCTTACGACGACGGCGAAAGCGTGCGGGCCGTCGCTCAGCTTCGGCACTCTTTAGCGCTGGCCGAAGAGCTTGGCGACGAGTGGCACCGGACGTACTGCCTGCGGAGCCTCGGCGAAGTGTTTCTGAACCTCGGCGAGCTGGAGAATGCGTCCGGCTTGCTGGAAGAAGGGCTTGCCCTGTGCCGGCGTTTGGGCGACCGCATGACCGAGGCCGGGACACTGCTCATTCTCGCGCGGGTCCGCCGCCTGCAGGGCCGAGGCGCGGACGCCACCGCCGCAGCCCAGGCCGCCCTGCGCCTCTACGCCGCCGTGGACCGGCCCGAAGGGATCCTGCGCTCCTGGCTGAATCTCGCGGACACCGCCGCCGCTGAGGCCGATTGGGAGACCGCTGCCTCTCTTCTGTCCGCCGCCGATACCGCCCTTCCCGTCTTTCCCACCCACGACGACCGCGACCGCGCCGACGCCCTCTGCCGCACCGCCCGCGCCGCCCTCCCCCCCGCCGCCTTCGCTGCCGCCTGGAACCGTGGCCGCACCCTCACCTGCGACGACTACGGCCCGCACTGACAGGTATAATATCCGCAAAAGAGGAAAATAACAGATGGCACTTGCCGAGAAATATCTTCCCTATGCGGAGAAGACGGTCTACACCGAACACGAATACTTTGAATTCGAGCGCCTGAACTTCGGGCGCTGGGAGTATGTGAACGGCGAAATCCGCGCTATGAGCGGCGGCACGGCCAACCACAGCACGATTGCCGTCAATATCGCCGCCGCGCTTCGAGCAGAGCTGTTGTTTAAGGGCTGCCGCGTGTTCGGTTCAGACATGAGAGTCCACACCGGCAACGGTATCAATACTTTTCCTGACGTGTCTGTCGTCTGCGGCCCGCTGTCGTTTTACCGAGGCCGTACCGATACCCTCGCAAACCCACTGCTGATTGTCGAGGTGCTGTCCGACTCGACGGAAGTCTACGACCGAGGCGAAAAGTTTCGCCACTACCAGACCATTCCGGCAGTCACCGATTACCTCCTAGTCTCGCAGCACGAAGCCCGCGCCGAGCTTTACACCCGCCGTGACGACTACTGGGAGTACCGCGCGTTCACCGGCCTCGCCGGCACGATTACCCTGCCGTCGGTCGAGGTAACGCTGGCTTTAGGCGACGTTTATGCGCTGATTGAGTGGGAGGAAGAGACGGGAGGATGACAGACCCGGTACTCAATGAACGGGGAATGACGGAACTTCATCTCGCCGTTTGGCATGGTGAGTTAGACTGGGTGCAAAACTGCATCCGTGGCGGTTTAAGCATCCACAGTCGGGATACCGGAGGCTATACTCCATTGCGTTGGGCCGCCGACATGGGCATCGTTGAGGGTGATTACCAGGAGATCGCCACACTGCTCATCCAAGCCGGGTCAGATGTCAATGCCATAGACCACATGGGGCGTAGCGTGTTGAACGTGGCCGTCAACTCCGGCAACTCGGAAATCGTGCGTCAGTTAGTCGAGGCAGGGGCTGTTGATAGAGGGGTATAGCTGCCGGAAAATAACTCTAAGTTGAAACATATGGCTCCAACAAAGAAGGCCCAGCGCGTCTGCGCCGGGCTTTCTTACCTCCTGTCACTCTCTAAATAACTTTTACGGCACGACTTCTTCGGCGGGAAGCTTGCCGTCGCTCATGCGCTCGACGCTTGCGACGCGGTCATCATCGGCGACATTGATAGCCCGGACGCCCTGGGTGTTGCGGCTCAGAGAACGGATGTCGCCGACCCGCAGGTGGATCGTGATGCCGTCACGGGTCATAATCAGCAGGCGGTCTTCCGGGCCGACAATCTGGGCGTCACTTTTGCAGATTACTGCACTGCATAAAGATAGCCATCGTCTGCCGTGAAATAAATTGTTCCGTCCGCGCCGATAGCTGGACTTGTAGAGATTGAGCCGCCTGTCTTAAAGGTCCACCGCAACTGCCCGGTCTTGCCATCAATCGCATACAAGTTGTGATCATAACAGCCCACATAAACAGTTCCGTCGGAAGCGATGGAAGGCGAAGAATAGACATAAGAGCCAGCACTAAATGTCCATTTTTTACGCCCCGTCCTTCCGTTCAGAGCATAGAGCTTGTGATCTTCGCTTCCTATGTAGACAGTCTGATCTAAGCCAACTGCGGGAGAGGTTAGTACTTTCCCGTTTGCCTTGAACGTCCATTTACGCTTGCCGTTTCGACTGTCGAATGCATAAACATGACCATCTTTACACGCGAAATAAAGCGTTCCATCATCCCCCAGCGCAGGCGAAGAATAGATGACGTCTGCCGCCTGATAATGCCATTTCTCTTTTCCTGTCTGCCCATTGAGAGCATACATATTATTGTCTATCGAACCGGCATAGACAACCCCATCCGGCCCAAGTGCGGGACCAGCTTCTACGCGATCTCCCGTGCGAAACCCCCACTTCTTTTTTCCTGTTTTTCCGTCAAGGGCGTACACCTCCCAATCTCTCGCGCCGACGTAAACCGTTCCGTCCGCCCCGATAACGGCAGACGTAAAAAGCTCACTGTATTTGGAATAGAACGCCCACTTCTCGGAGCCTGTTTGTCCGTCGAGCGCAAAAAACTTTGCATCCACACTTCCAACGTAGAGGGTGCCGTCCGGCCCTACGGTTACTGATCCGAAACCGTGAACGGGTGCGTCTGGGTTTTTGTCAGGGATGAACCTGGGATCAGGCGCACCTCCGACAGCATCCAAAATGGCAAGTGAATTATTGCCATAGCCAATGCAGATGTTGCCGTTATTTGTCAGTACAGGATCAAAAGCAAAACCGAAATGGACGCTGCGCTTCCACTTTAGCTTTCCGTTCGCTCCCGTTCCGCTTCCTCTTCCTGTATTTCGAGCGTTCGCACGTGATTTAGGCCAGGGAGAGGATGCCTGGGGCAAGGCATCGGCAGAGACCACTGATAAAAAGCCATTGTAGGAAACCGCCGGTCGCCTAGCATATTGAACGGGCAAACCTAAAATTGTCACGAGAAGTATGCCCTTGCTGATCAATTTCATTTCACCAAACCTCCTATGCCTGTTCAAGACCGGCGGACGACATACAAATAAAGCATTTGTAGCGCCCCTCGCGCCAGCCTTAATGCGGGGGAAGGTTGATGTCTATGTTGATGTTGCTTTCTGCTGTGTAAGGCGACAGTTCTGTTGCCGTGACGCTGGAATTACCTCCGTTATACTTGAGGTCTTCGGTTGTGATGGAGGCATTCCATACCTGCGATACATTTGACGTACCCGGCAGGATGACCTGACCTTGATCCCAGGCACAGTTATCCATCCGTGATCCGGTCGCTACGACGCCAAAATTGTTTTGAGCGATTGAATGAACGCGCTTTGCCGCTACGCTTTCTTGTTTGCCCAATGCGGAGGCGGGACCAGCTAATGCTCCTGCGAAGCCGCTGTCAACATCGTCTACCACTAAAAGCGATAGTTTCTGATGTGCAATCTTCTTCATGTCTGACCAGGCCCAATAGGTCATGCGGACCGTCGAGCCTGAGCTGAAGCGTATGAACTCATTAGGCGCATTGACCAGCTTCACTTCAGGAATGATCGCCTTGTTGCTATTGGGATCAGGTACTCCAACTACCCCGTGTAGGTGTCCTGTGATCAGCATCTCTAATCCCCATCCGGTTGTATCAGAGTAGGTCACGCCAGCATCTACTGCAAGCTTTTGTCCGACTATGCCAAGATAAATGGTCGCGGCATCATTGTTAGCTTTTGCCGCTTGCGAATTGGTGTTGGTGATGGGCAGTGCAAAATACCCATCGGCACCACGGTAATTTGCGAAGGTCTTAACACGCCGGATGGGGCCATTGGGGCGCTTCGCTGGTGTGCTTGCTGCTGAAGATTGAGCGCTTGCTCCTGATGAGGGAGCGATGTATAACTCGCCGTCATCGTTCGGCAGTGTTTGTGTGCTTCCATCAGGCCGTAGAAGCTGGGAGGATGCTGGGGCTATCGTGCCGTCGGGGGGTTGAGCCGTCGAGAAACTGTCATCATAAATCGTACCGTCTGGGCCGACAGCACGCAACGAAAACGGATCAGCGCCAATGTCATTGGTATCACTGGCAAAATCACCGCGAATAGCAGACAAGATAGCCCCGGAATCGCGTGTGTCCCACGGAACATCTACGGGATCAGGAATGTCGCTGTCTTCATTAGATGCCTGACCTTCCCCCGAATTATAAACTGCCTTTACTGTGTAGAAGTATTCGGTACCGTTCACGAGGTTGGCATCCGTATACATGTCCATTGTGCTGCCGGAGTAGCTGGCGGCACTGACTGGAGTTGCGCCATTGACAGGGTGCGTATAATCCTCACTGCCTGTTGCTGTACCTCGGTAGAGGTTGTAGCCGGATGCACCACTAAGTGCTGTCCAATAGAGCGTGACCTTACTACTGCCTGTTGAGTAAGCGCTGAGGTCATTAACAGCCGGATTTGGCGTGCCACTAATCGTGAAGGTGGCGCTGACCACGCTGCTATCTTGCAGGTAGGGGTTGTAAGGATCGTTCGCGACAGAATAGGCACGAACCGTCGTCGTGGAACTGAGGGTGATGGGGCCGGTATAGTAGGCTGCGCTTCTGCTGTAGTCAGGCGACGACCCATCAAGTGTATAGTAGGTAGGATCACTCCCACTAATGGTGACGGTAACAGGACCGGCAAAAGACCCGCCGTTTGGACTGATGGTAGGCGGATATACGCGCGGATCAGCCAGGCAGGCACCGGCTGCGACAAACAGCAGACTGACGATAAACAGCACTCTTATCACTTGAACGGGTGCGAGTGTGCGGCGACAGGGCAAAAGCAGTCTTGGGCCGCAGCGATGAGGCCGAGCCGGTGAGAAAGAGGTGGGCATGGTGGTCTCCAATCTTCAAGAGTCGAGAACGCGGTTCAGGAACGATCTTCAAGGCCGTGAGCGAACATCCGATGCCTCGGGGTGGTGCCGAAAGAACTGGCAGGGCCGGGAGGTGAGACCATTATATCACCTTTGCCAGAATTGTTTGTTAAGACAATGTTAAGTTTATGTTAAATCTTTTCGGCAGCAAAAAGGCCCGGCGCTGATGCACGGGGCCTTTCTCTTAATCAATTGCCTATGGCACGACTTCTTCAGCGGGGAGCTTGCCGTCGCTCATGCGCTCGACGCTTGCGACGCGGTCGTCGTCGGCGACGTTGATGGCCCGGACGCCCTGGGTGTTGCGGCTCAGAGAACGGATGTCGCCGACCCGCAGGTGGATCGTGATGCCGTCGCGGGTCATAATCAGCAGGCGGTCTTCCGGGCCGACAATCTGGGCGTCTACGATGTCGCCGGTCTTGTCGGACAGCGACATGGTCAGGATGCCCTTGCCGCCGCGCGTCTGCAGGCGGTACTCTTTCAGCGGCGTCCGCTTCGAGATGCCGCGCTCGCCGATGACCAGGAGGTCAAGTTCCGGCTGGACCACGCCCATGCCGACCAGGCAGTCCTCGTTGTCGTCCGAGAGCGTGATGCCGCGCACCCCGCCTGCCGCCCGCGAACGCGGCGTGATGTCCGCCTCGGAGAACCGGATGGACATGCCCTTGCGGGTGACCAAGAAGATCTCGTCGGTGCCGGTGGTGTGCGCGACCCAGCGCAGGGCGTCGTTTTCTTCAATGTCAAAGACAATCAAGCCGTTGTTGCGAAGATTGGTGAACTCCGACAGCGGCGTCCGCTTGACTTCCCCGCGCTCGGTCGCCATCAGCAGGAAGCCCTCGGCGTCCTTAAACTGCTTCATCGGCACGGTCGCCGTAATCCGCTCGCCGGGCTGAATGTTGATCAAATTAATGATCGCCGTGCCCATCGCCGTGCGGGACGTTTGCGGCACTTCGTAGGCTTTGAGGCGGTACACCCGGCCCCGGTCGGTGAAGAACAGGATGTAGTGGTGCGTCGTCGCCACAAACAGATGCTCAATCGCGTCTTCGTCTTTAGTCGCCGCCCCGATGCGCCCCTTGCCGCCTCGGTGCTGGGTCGGGTAGGTTTCTTTCGGGACACGCTTGATATAGCCGTCGCGGGTGATGGAGACGATCATTTCCTCTTCAGGAATGAGGTCTTCGTCGCCGATTTCTTCGGCTTCCATCGGGACAATGCGTGACCGGCGCTCGTCGCCGTACTTGTCCCGCATCGCCTTCATCTCCTGTTTAATGATCTGGTTGACCCGTGCCGAGCTTGCGAGAATGTCCTCGTAGAACGCGATCTGCTTTAAAAGCTCTTTGTACTCGCCTTCCAGCCGCTCCCGCTCCAGGCCCGTCAGCGCCCGAAGCTGCATGACGAGAATCGCATCGGCCTGAAGCTGAGACAGCGTGAACTGGGCCATCATTTCGTTGCGGGCAAGCTCCGGCGTCCGGGACGCGCGGATGAGCGAGATGATCTCGTCCAGCACGTCTAAAGCAATCTGCAAACCCTCTAAGATGTGGGCGCGGGCTTTGGCGCGGTTCAGCTCGTACAGCGTCCGGCGCGTGACCACTTCGCGCCGGTGGTCTAAGAAGTAGCCGAGCGCGTCTTTCAGGGTCAGAATGCGCGGCTGGCCGTCCACCAGCGCCAGCATGTTCACGCCGAACGTCGTCCGTAGCGGCGTGTGCTTCAGCAGGAAGTTCAGGACCTTCTTCGGGTACGCTTCGCGCTTGAGCGTGATGACGATCTTCATTCCCGTCCGGTCCGAGTAATCGTTCAGGTCGGCGATGCCTTCGATCTTCTTCTGCTTGACGAGGTCCGCGATCTGCTCGATCAGCCGCGACTTGATGACCTGGTACGGCAGCTCGGTGACGACAATCTGGTTGCGCCCGTTTTCAATAGGTTCAATCGTTGTGCGGGCCTGCATCACGACCGAGCCGCGCCCGGTGGCATACGCCTGCCGAATGCCTTTTGTCCCTAGAATGAGGCCGGCGGTCGGGAAGTCCGGGCCTTTGATAAACGTCAGCAGATCGTCCACGTCGGCATTGGGGTTGTCAATGAGATGCACCGCGCCGTCAATGACTTCGCGCAGGTTCTGCGGCGGGATATTGGTCGCCATGCCGACCGCGATGCCGGAGCCGCCGTTGCACAGAAAGTTCGGGAACTTCGACGGCAGCACGGTCGGCTCGCGCCGGGTCTGGTCATAGTTCTCCGCCCAGTCTACCGTATCCCGGTCCAGGTCCTGCAGCATCTCCATTGCAAACGGCGACATCCGCGCCTCAGTGTAGCGCTGAGCGGCCGGTGGGTCCGCATCAATGGAGTTATGAACAAACACGCCGCTTGCCAGCAGGAAGTTATGATGCTCGTCTACCGTGATGTCATAAACGTCGGCTGTCTCGTCAAGCCGTGTCACTGAAACAACCTTGTGATTGTAGGTTTGAGCCGCATCCAGCAGCTCATCAAAGTTGCCATAGTAAGCCAGCGCGTTTTCCAGGCGCGGTATCCAATTCTGCGTTCGGTTTTCTGCGTACCGCTGGAGCGTTACGCCGTCACGCCCGTACTGCGCCAGCAAAGCGGAACCGTAGCGAGCAACTTTCTGCCGCATTACCTGACGCTTATACTCAGGCGACTTCCATTTTTCGGTCAGAGCGGCAGCCGCGTGAGCCGCAACATCCGCCATGTAGTTCGGGTTCTGTTCCAGCCGCCGCGTATGGTCAACCCGCCGCGCCGCACGATTTGCCGCTCGGAAGCCTTCATCTTGCCACTGCCGCGTGATTTTCTCTTGGTGCAGAACTCGCGTTGCCGGATCGGCCCAGAGAACTTGCGCCATCCGAGAAAAATGGTCTTCCCGATAGTTTGCGCGGTACGTCGGGTCCTGCCAGAGCGCCTTTGCGCCCTCGCTGAGTTTGACACGCAGTTCTTTCGAGGCCATCGCCGCCGTGATGGCCGCGACTATCTTAACGCGCTTAGCATCATCGCCCCACATAGCGCGGCTTTTTTCACTCAGGATCTGCGACACGCGCAGTTTCTGCGCGGGCGTCAGAGGCCGCTTCTCGATCCCGACGAGGGCCGCGCTCATGCGGGTGCGATAGTCGGCATCCGCCCAAAGCGCTTTCATGCGCCGCGAAATTTCTGCCGCCAGTGCCGGGTCGTCTGCAAACTTAGCCTTGAGCGACACGGAAACGCGCCGGCCATTCTCGCGCCGGAAGGCTTTGTCCTGGTTCTGGGCAATCATCCGGCCCCGCCGCGCTTCACGCGCTTCCGGGTGCTGCTCGTAGTAGCGCCGCACACCCTTCCGTTGCGTCTGCCGGAAGGTGTCATCCTGCCAAAGTTCCGCCAGATGCTCGGCGTGAATGTGAAGATGCTCCAAAAATCCCAGGCGCTCAATGTTGGCGGGCCGGTTATCCCAGCGATTGAAGTTTTTGTGATGACGAACAAACGCGCCGGAAGTCTGACGCGCCAAGCCTTTTTGTGCGTTGTACCTGTCTGCCAGACAGTGAACAAACTCGTACTCGCCGGTCTTCGGCTGCTGAACCCTGAGATACTCGTTCAACCCCGGCTTGACCGGAGCCGTATCGAAGTAACCGGGCATGAGGCTATCCTGTGGGGTTAAATGCTGGGCTTCTATATAGGAGCCGCTGCGGAGCAGGAAGCGGTGATCCGGCGTACACCGAATGCGCTCCCCATTGTCTAAGACGACTTCCACTAAATCAGCGTCACGGCGCGTAATCCGCGCATGGCGGCCTTCACCGACGACAATCTGACCTTCAGCATTCACGGAGTAGACCGGAAACACTTCTTCGGCAGGCAATTCCGCAAGTTCGGCGAAAGACTTCTCCTTACCGTCCAGCAGCTTAATCTTGGTGTCGCCGGTAAAGCAGCCAAAATTTCCTTGTCCATCCACCAGCAGGTAGCGCATATTGAAGTCCTGCGCCATGCGGACCATCGTCGCGTACAGCGCCGCGTCGCCATGCGGGTGATAGTTTCCCATGCAGTTATGCACCAAGACACCGTTAGCGATGAACTCATGCTCTTCAGCTACCTGAATGTCATAAGTGACATCCGCCTCACGCTCATGGATTGCGGCGACCAGTGCAAAGGAAATGCCGTCACGGGCAAAGTCACGCACCAGCGCGGCGTGGGGCGACGCGAGAGCATCAAGCGCGGCGAGACCGGGCAGATAGGGAACAGCCGATGACTTGTCTGCCGGGAGAGAGTTCGTTTTTGCAAATTCGCGTGCAATGACATACTCGCCGGGCGCAAGTTCGTCGGCACTTTTCCAAACTGTAGTTAGTTCAGGTGTCCAAACTTTGAACTGCTGACCGGGCGTACAGCGCAGGACCGCGCCATTATCAAACTCGACTTCACGCAGAGTTTGCGGCGGCATGACATACGCTTCTGTCACGGGGCGAACGCCGCTTTGGGTGTACACTTCGTCGCCGGTGTTCAAGGATTCGATAGGCACTAGGCCATTTGGCGTAGAAACCAGAGTCCCCGCGACAAAGCACTCCCCCACGATCTTGGCGGACTTGCGGTGCTGTCCGGCGGGGGTCAAATTGAGGTCACTCATCGCCATGAGAATGCGGCGGTGGACGGGTTTGAGGCCGTCGCGGACATCCGGCAGGGCACGGGCGATGATGGTGGACATCGCGTAGTCGAGATACGACTGCCGCATCTCATCTTCAATGGAAACGCTGAACACATCGCGGCCAATGGTCTGGGTGACGGCCAGCGGCGCGTCTGCCGCAGTGTCGGGCGCGAGGTCATCGGGGACTACAGGGGTGGGGATTTCTTCGTCAGGCATCGCTAATCCTTTACATAATATGACTACACAATACGGTTCGCACGATGCGAAACTGGTGCTAATATTATACTGTATTTGGCAGCAAATGTCAAGGAACAATGCCTCACCCTGCGGCAGGGTGAGGCTTTAGCAAGGCAATTTCGTCCGCATTTTACGGTGCTTCAAAGAAGCCGCTGACGTTTGTGATGCGCCCGTCTTCCCCGTAATGCGCCCAGCTTGAGCCAGGCTGAGCCTCCGCGCCACTGGCATCATGCAGTATCCACCCGGCCATGGACTGCGCGTGATGGTCCAGAAACGTGTGGTTCTTGAATGTGTAGCCCGGCATGGCCTGCCGGAACCCCTCAATGTAGGCGATCAGCTCGGCGCGGTTGTTAGCCTGCCCCTGCGGGTCGGTGTAAACACAGTTGTCGCTGACGCTTTTGCTTAAAAGTTCCTGACGCTCGGCAGAGCTAACATCTCCCCAAGCGGCTTGATAAGTGGCCCATGTTGCGCGGTAGGCTTCGTTTGGCATTGTGTTTTCTCCAGTGTTTTTGACAATATAACTTTTATTGTCATAATGTTATTGTAGACAAAAAAACAAAAAATGTCAATGGTTTGTGCCATTATTTCTGCATGGATAAAGAAGAACGCATCTTGAGTGCCGCACAGGAAGTTTTCTCGCGCTATGGCTACGCCCGCACCACGATGGGCGATGTCGCGCAGGTCGCTGGAGTTTCGCGGCCCGCGCTCTACTTGGTATTTCCCGGCAAAGAAGAGGTGTTCGGCGCTGTGATCCGCCGCATGAACACCGTTGCTTTGGAGGACATTCATGCCGGCCTCGCTGCTTACGGCACACTGGAGGAAAAGCTACGGTTTGCACTGGATCGCTGGATGGCACAGGCTTATGACCTTGCCTACACCAGCCCCGACGCCGAAGATCTGTTTCGCTATTCTTATCCGGCGATGCGGGAGGTTTCTGACGAGTTCCAGGCGTTTCTCGCAGAGATGCTCCGGGAAGCTGTCTCGGCCGCGCCGCTGCCTGTGACGCCCGCAGACTTGGCCCAAGCGCTCTTTTTTGCGGTACATGGGTTCAAAACAGTTGCCGCAAACGGAACTGACCTGCGGCGCATGATCGCGCTGCAGGTCAGTGTTGTTGTCGCGGCACTCAAAAAGTGAACTAAAGAAAAAGCAGTTTTAGGCGGCGTCCGTGCCGCTGTCAGCAAGGCCAACGGTCCGCCGATGCTCGGCCAGTACGGACGCCGGGACTTGCTTCAGGAAATAGTTGCCAGCGAACAGCACGATCCCGATGTCGTCCAGCGCACCAATGATAGGAATGTACTGCGGGATGTTAAGCGGGCTAACCGCAAAAGCTAATGCTCCCACCAAAGCCGCTTTCGCGCTGACGGGAACGCGCGGGTCCGTCAAAAGCAGCCGGAACAGCGCAATCTGCTTGGGCGCGTCCGTCGCAAGCTGCCGTGCTGCCTTCAGGCCGCCCACGCGCCGGGTCATCTGCACAATCCGCCAAAGTTGTCTTAACAGGTTCATAGGACGAGTGTTCCCGCTTTGGCGGGAAATCAAGCGGCCTGAATTCGTCTAAGCGGCGCGGACGTGCATGACGTCTTCGTAGGCATAGACGGCATTGCGCCCGGAGCCTTTCGCGGCATACAGGGCGATGTCGGCTTTCTTGACCAGGTCGCGGGCCGTACCGGAGGCATGGGGGAACGTCGCGCAGCCGAGGCTGACCGTGACGCGGGCGGTCTCGCTGCCTGGATTGTCCCCATTTTGGTTCGGCAGGGCGAACGGCGTGTCGGCCACGGACCGGCGGATGCGCTCGGCAATGAGCCGGGCTTCGCGGCTCTCGGTTTCCGGGCAGATAATCACAAACTCCTCGCCGCCGTACCGCGCCGGGTGGTCCACGTTTCGCAGGGCGTTCCGCAGGACCACGCCCATCTGCCCGAGCAGGGCATCGCCCGCCTGATGGCCGCGCGTGTCGTTAAACGATTTGAAGTGGTCAATGTCCAGCAGGATCACGGACAATGAGCGCTGGTAACGCTCGGCACGCATCAGCTCATCGGCCAGCGTTTCCTCAAACTGCCGGAAGTTGTCCAGGCCCGTCATGGCGTCGCTGTACGCTAAAGACCGGAAATCCTGCTGGAACAAAAGCCGCTGCAAGGGGAAGATCGCCCGCGTCGCAAGCTGCTCCAGGCGATGCACCCCGTCCGCCGCCAGCGCTTCGGGGCGGTGGTAGCCGACATACAGCATCCCCAGCAGCCCTTCGACATTGGCAAGCGGCAGGCAGGCGAACGAACGCGAGGCGGCGTCAATCTGGAACAGCCAGGAGGCACGCGGAGACAGTTGTGCATTGTCCGCGTAGAACGCCCGCAGGTTGATGCCGTCATCCTGCACCGGCGCGGCCACCCACCAGGCATCTGCGCGGGCGTCGTCAACCGCAAGCGCCGGCAGCAGCACGGAGGTCGTCTGCGGGGCGCTGCTGGCCGCCCGCAGCTCCAGGGTGTGCCCGCCGCTGGCTTTCAAATAGACCGCGCAGACGTCGCACTGGGTATGCTCCTGGACATTGAGCAGGATCAAGTTCAGCGTCATGTCCAGATCATGGGCCGCGTTCATCATCTGCGACATGTCCAGCAGGTCATGCAGGTCTTGCTTTTCGCTGCTCAGCGCCTGCTTTTCGGTACTGAGCGCCAAAGTTTCGTTGCTCAGGGCCTGCTTTTCTTGGTTCAGCGCGAGCAGGCGGCTTTCCATCTGCGCCCGGATCGCCCCGCCGAACACGGCGACTGCCGGGAAGCTGAGGCCGACGGCGAAGACGCGCAGCGGCAGGAGTGCCGCCGGCAAATGTCCGCCGGTGCCAAGCAGCGCGGCCACGCCGGCCATCACAAGCGACGTGACCAAACCCAGGCCCACGCCGTAACAAAGCGACGCCAGCAGCACCGGCAAATAAAGCGCACAGGGCAGCGGCGAGTGTGCGCCGCCGGTCAAGAACACAAAGGCCGTGACCAGCCCGGAGAAGATCGCTGTGACGGCGAAATTACGTCCGGCATAGCCCGCAGAGCTTCGCAGCAGCCAGCCTTGCTGCTCCGCAATCAGGTAGGAGGCTGCAAACAGCAGGCCAAGCTCGGTCATCGGCAGTGGCGGTCCGCCCGCAAGAACGCCGACAGTTGTCGCCAGGAGGCCAAACGCCGGGGCATACAGGCGCTTTCGCGTCTGCCAGTTGATTTGTGTTTCTTTGCTTAATGTTTCTTTGCGCTGTTCTTCAATCAATAGTCTTACCTAGAATGCTCCACCATCAGGAGCCGGGGTTGTAGAAAACCCCGGCAGGAAATGTCTTTCAGACACGGAGAAGCCATCGTCCCTTTGCATCTTCATCCCTTTGCATCTTCATCCCTTTGCATCTTCGTCCGCATAATCCTCGTCCGCAGGACGCTTCTTTGCCGGGGTTTTCTACAACCCCGGCTTCTGCTGGCTTCTGACCACTGTTACTTCAATCTTGCTTTCGCTTCTTGGAGCTGCTCTTCTACCGCCTCGCGTCCGGTTCCGCCGTAAGCCGACCGGGCATCCGCGCTGCCGCGCGGGCTGGTCAGCGCCGCCGGGTCTGCGCCGGCAAACAGCGGCGACGCCGCCGCCAGCTCTTCTCGCGTCAAATCTTCCAGCGCCCGCCCGGAGCGGACGCAGTCGCCGACAATCTTTCCAACGACTTCATGCGCCTGCCGGAACGGCAGGTCTTGGCGCACTAAATAATCTGCCAGATCCGTTGCCGTCGAAAAGTCGCCGCGCAGGGACGCCGCCATGCGCTCCGTGTGAAACGCCGTGTTTTGCAGCAGCGTGTTCATCACCGACAAGCAGAGTTGGGCCGTGTCCAGCGCGTCGAAGACAGGCTCTTTGTCTTCCTGCATGTCCTTGTTATAGGCCAGCGGCAAGCCTTTCATCAGGGTCAGAAGCGCCAGCAAATCCCCATACACGCGGCCTGTTTTGCCGCGTACTAATTCAGCCACATCCGGGTTCTTCTTTTGCGGCATGATGGAGCTGCCCGTCGTCACATTGTCGCCCATCTCCACCCAGCCGAACTCCGGCGAGTTCCAGAGTATCAGCTCCTCGCACAGCCGCGACAGGTGCAGCATCACCAGCGACAGCGCACTGACCGTCTCAATGGCAAAGTCCCGGTCTGAGACCGCGTCCAAGCTGTTCGGCGCGACTGCCGCAAACCCCAGCAAGTCCGCGACGCGCTGCCGGTTGATCGGAAACGTCGTTCCCGCTAAAGCGCCTGCCCCCAGCGGCAGGACATTCACCCGCGCCCGCGCCTGCATAAGCCGCTCGCGGTCCCGGTCCAGCATCCAGAAGTAGGCCAAAAAGTGATGGGCCAGCCGCACCGGCTGCGCGTGCTGCAAATGGGTCATCCCCGGCAGCAGCGTGTCCAGATGCGTTTCCGCGAGACTTATCAGCGTCCCCTGCACCGCCGCAATCCGCTCTCCAAGCCCGTCAATCGCCTCCCGCACATACAGCCGCAAATCCGTCGCCACTTGATCGTTGCGGGACCGCGCCGTATGCAGCTTCCCCGCCACCGGCCCCAGCCGCTCCGTCAGCAGCGACTCCACCGCCATGTGCACATCTTCCGCACCCGCATTCAGCGCCGCCGCGCCCGATTTCAAGTCTTCCCCGAGCGTTTCCAGCCCGGCGGCAATTGTTTCGGCTTCGGCTTCCGGGATTATTCCACATTCCCCCAGCATTTTCACATGGGCAATGCTGCCAAGAATATCATAAGGCCACAAACGGCTGTCAAACGACAAACTCGCATTGAACGCATGGACCAAAGCATCGGTCTCCTGTAAAAACCGCCCCGCCCATAGCTTCGGCGCAGATGCAGACATAACAAACTCCCCCTCAACTCACTTCGCACCGTGTAGGGGCAAGCTCTACCCCTGCCCTCTTCTCTGCTGTTCTTTCGGCTACTCCGTCGCTCCCGCCGCCCGTAGGATTTCGACAACCTGTGCGCTCCGCTTCGCTGCTTCTGTTAAGACTTCCTCGGAAAGACGGCGTTTCGAGTATTTCTGGTGCTGCATAGGGTCAGTCATTTTTAGTGCCTCACCAAGCGCTGTTCGGCCAGTCTCGCTCCGGGCGTTGACGTCCGCGCCGGCATTCAGCAGTATACGAATAACCTCCAGCTGCGCCTCCGGCGGGTGAATAGACACTCCTGCGATTGATGCCCCGGCGACTGCCATCAATGAAGTAACGCCATTTTCGCATAGGCTGTCGCACAGGTAGTTGACAGTCATTCCCAAGTCAGTGGTTCCCATTGCAATGAGCATGTATTGCTTCTGCTCTAAGCGATAAGCAGAAACTTCCACCACGATATTGACATCGCATCCACCATTTAGCCAGCCTTGCACAAATTCGACTGAGCAAGTTCGGGCCGCCGCCACTAATCCCGGCATACCATTGTTGTCGCGGTGATTAGAAGTGAAATCCGGTTTTGGCGCAGGGAAGGCTTTATCTGTAGGCCGTTGCGGTTTGGCCTTTGCCGTGAGCACCCCAACTAACTCAAAATCTTCCAGCGTATACTCTTCGGTTTCGCCCGCCTCCAGGTATTGAAAACCGAGCGCGGCAAGAGCATTGTCCATACCTAGAAACGCAGCCAAGTCATTTGCTTGAAAATCGGCAAACAAGTATTGGTCGTCAGACACGGGCGAGAACCCGATTAGCTTCTTTGCCTCCTCTGATGCTGACTTAGGATGAAGCACTGCCCGGATTGCTGCAAGGGTCGTGCCGGGAACACAAAGCGTAAGCAAAATCTCGGGCTTACCCCGCACTTGCGCCGGGTCAACTGGCTCGTCTTCACTGTCGTCGCCCTCTGCTCGTTGCCTCTCGAAATAGCTGGGGTCTGAATTGAACTCGTCTCGCATCTCGCCGCTCTCATACAAAGTGTAGAAGAATACGTCACTGTCATAAACATTCCACGAAAGGACCGGATAGGACAGTTTCGTGGAAAGCTGCTTTGCCAGTTTATCCAGGTCCGTTCGCTTGCCCTCCGGGTAGACGCCGACCCAGCCATTGACGGCAGGTGCGACATAGGCGGGTTCTTTGAGTAGGCCAGTCAAGGCCGCGACGACAGCCTCCTGCGAGTCAGTGCGAACCTGACAGTTGGAATAGGTTGTTCCCATGCGAAGCCTCCCAGCAGACAAGAAAGGTCAATGGAAAAAAGGGAAAATAAGGGCAGGGGCAAGCCCCGCCCCTACATTGCGGTTTGCGAGGATGGCTTGGGACGCACGATAATTTGGATTTCTTGACCAAGTGCGTCCAGGCAGCGGAACAAGTGGTCCAGCGTAAAGTTGTCTAAGCGGCCATTCAGGAGATTGGAAAGGTCCGGCTGGGTCAGGCCCATAAGCTTAGTGGCCTGCTTCTGGGTTAAGCGGCGCTCTTTGATGAGCCGCTCGATTTTGATGGAGAGCTTTGCTTTTGCCAGAAGCAGTTCCGGGTCGGGCAGGTCTAAGTCGGCGAAGACGTTGCCGCAGCTCGGCGTGACCTCAATTTCTTCTGTTTCCACTTCCTCAGCATCAATCAGCATTTCGGTTGGCATACATTTCCTCGGCTTTCTTTAAGCGCGTCTCGACTAGTTGTAAATCGCGTGATGCAGTCGCAATCCCGGAGCGGCTTTTCTTCTGGAAAACGTGCAGGACGTAGACAGCTTCCGCAAAGCGCACGGTATACACAGCGCGGTAAGTATCGGTGTCGTAATCTTCCACGATTTCCAGTACGCCCGCCCCGCGAAAGCCTTTGAGCGGTTTCGCTGACGCCGGCTTGCCGCCAAGCTGGGCGCGAAGAAGCGCCCTGCCGAACACTTGCCGGACAATGCGCGGCAGGGCTTGTAAATCTTTGCGCGAGGAGCCGACAAATTCCAGCGGCTTGACAATTTCGTCGTCCATGATAGTATACCAAATCTAGGAGAGTCCTACTTACCGTGCTTTTCTTTGAGCGCCCAGTACATGCGGGACTGCATGCCGTGGGTCTGGACGTTGCCGACGGACAGGCTCTGGTCGAAGGTCTTGGAGTCAAACGACGCCAAATCTTCGTTGTACAAGGCCCAGTCGGAGGCGCGGCCGACGACCGTGAGGCTGCTCCTATAGAGGCGCAGGGTGACGGTGCCGGTGACGCGCTCCTGCACTTTATTGGTGAACGCTTCCAAATCTTCTTTCAGCGGGTCGAACCAGAGGCCGTAATAGGCCAGCTCGCCCCACTGCTGGTCTACCATTGATTTAAATTTGCGCTCGGCGGCGGTGGCGACAAGGGACTCTAACGCGGCGTGGGCTTTGATAAGCACCGTGGACGCGGGGCATTCGTAGTTTTCGCGCACTTTCAGGCCCAGCAGCCGGTCTTCCATGATGTCTACCCGCCCCACCCCGTTGTCGCCGGCGATCTGGTTCAGGCGCGTGACCAGCGTTAAACCGTCCAGGCGCTCGCCGTCCAAAGACACCGGGACACCGTTCTCGAACCCGATGGTCAGAGTTTGGGGCGCGGCATTCGCGGTCTCAATGCCGCGGGTCCACTGGAAAATCTCTTCCGGCGGCGCGTAGTTCGGCTCTTCCAGATGCCCGCCTTCAATGGAGCGGCCCCAGAGGTTTTCGTCAATGGACCAGATCTTGTCGGCACTGACCGAGATCGGAATGTTCTTTGCTTTGGCGTACTCGATTTCCTCGGTGCGCGTGTAGTTATGCTCGCGCATTGGCGCGATAATCGGCGTGTCCGGCATCAGTGCCCGCATGACATATTCAATGCGGAACTGGTCGTTGCCCTTGCCGGTGCAGCCGTGGCAGAAGGCGTCGGCCCCGACCTGCTTTGCGACTTCGACGGCTTTGAGGCCGATCAAAGGCCGGGCGATGGCTGTGGACAGCGGGTAGCCCTGGTAGTCGCCGTTGGCTTTGACCGCCGGCCAGCAGTAGTCTTCAACAAACTCGGCTTTCGCGTCGGCGGTGTAATGCTCACAGCCCAATGCTTTGGCCCGCTCTTCCGCCGTTCTGACATCTTCGGCGGGCTGGCCGACATCCACGGTCACGGTGACGATGCGGTCAAAGCCGTAGTCTTCGCGCATCATGGGAATGGCGACGGACGTATCCAGCCCGCCGGAATAAACGAGAACAACTGTTTTTGGCATAGTGATTTCCTTTTGAGATGTATGAGGACACACGGGGCTGAACCCCCGTGCTTTAGCAGTGCAAGTCCCCGCCTGCGCGGGCATCGGAAATGCTCATAGTAACGCCTCTTCGCCCACGAAGGTGGGTGCTTGCACTTCTAAAGCCCTGCCGTTTAGGGCAGGGAACTCTGGGCGCGGGCATCGGACTTGTTGTCCTGCGGTTCGCAGGAAGGCCAGAGAGATTGATTTGCGTGATGCTGTTTTTGGCCTTCAATATAGCAGCGGACGCGCGTCATGTGGGACGCACTCACGGAATGGTTGCTGTAGCCGCCCTGCCACTTGAACGCCCACGTCGGCGAGCCGTGCGTATCATTCAAGGCTTTAGAAGAAACGCCTTTGACGGCCTCCATGAAATCCGCCAAGCAAAGCGTACGCGGCAGCGAAACCAGCAGATGCACATGGTCGGCCACGCCTCCGAGCGCGTACAAGGTCACTTTCAGCCGCGTACATTGAGAGTGAATCAGCGCATAGGCTTCCTGCTCGATTTGTCCTTCTAAAAGCGGCGCACGGTCCCAAGTGGACCAAACAAAGTGCGTAAAGTTCCGATGATAAACGTGTGCCATGTGTCCCTCCGTGGACGAAAATATCCCCTGCCCTGAAATACCCTGCCCTGAACGGCAGGGCTTTACTAAAGCAACTCCCCGCCTGCGCGGGCAGAAGAAACGCTGACCATTGCGTTCCTCGCCCGCGCAGGCGGGGGCTTGCACTCCTAAAGCACGGGGGTTCAGCTCCGTGTGTCCTACAGCACCAGCGACAAAATCGCTTTCTGGGCGTGCAGCCGGTTTTCTGCTTGATCAAATACCACCGAGTTTGGGCCATCTAAGACTTCAGCGGTGACCTCCTCGCCCCGGTGGGCCGGCAGGCAGTGCATGACCAGGGCATCGGGCTTGGCGTGGGCCATGAGTGCGGCGTTGACCTGGAACGGGGCGAAAATCCGGGCGCGTTCCGCCGCTTCGTCTTCCTGACCCATCGAGGCCCAGACATCCGTATAGACCGCGTCGGCGTCCGAGACGCCCTCAGCGGGGTCATGCGTGAGCGTCAAGACCGCGCCGGTTTCCGACGCAAACCCCAGCGCCGCCGTCCACAACTTGGCGTCGGGTTCGTAGCCTTCCGGGCAGGCCAATCGGAAATGCGTGCCGACTTTTGCCGCAAGCAAGGCCAGCGAGTGCGCGACATTGTTACCATCCCCAACATACGCCAGCGTCAGCCCTACCAAATCACCCTTGCGCTCGGCGAGTGTCTGGAAGTCGGCAAATGCCTGGCAGGGATGTTCTTTGTCGGACAGGCCGTTAATGACCGGGATTTCGGCGTATTCGGCCAGCTCCAGCACGGCCTGATGGTCAAATGTCCGGGCCATAATGCCGTCCACCCAGCGTTCTAAATTTCGGGCCACATCGGGGACCGTCTCGCGTACTCCCAGCTTGCCTTCCAGATAAATCGCATGGCCGCCAAGCTGGGTCATGCCCGCCTCAAACGTCACGCGGGTCCGCAGCGACGGCTTTTCAAACAGCATCGCCAGCGTCTGGCCTTTCGCAAACAGCGTCTGCGTCTCATCAAACTTGTGCGTCTTGAGCCGGGCCGCGACATCCAAAATCAGCCGGATTTCGTCCTGCGTCAGCGGCTCAATGCCGAGAATGTCCCGCCCGCGCAGCCGCGCCTCGCCGAGAACATCATACAGGTCCGAGCGGCCTTTGGAGGGCGGGGCCATGCGCTGTGAATAGTTTAACGAGTCATTCATCATTTATTTCTCCATGGATTGAAATCCGTGGCGGAAGGGCGCTTTGCGCCGGCTGTCCTGCGGACAGAAGAAGCGCCGATTTGTTTGCTTTCTTTTTTGTCCGCAGGACAATCAGCCGAAGGGCTACTCAGCCACGGATTTCAATCCGTGGAAGCCTCAATCCGCATTGCAATCTTCTCACCGTGCCGGGTCGGCGTGATCGTGATCTGCACATCAAAGCCGCCGAGCGCACACTCGACCGGGATTAGGCCCTCCAGCTTCATGCGGTGTTCCCAGATCGGCAGACCGGCGAGCGTCTTGAAGGCGGACACGAGGCCCGGCAGAACCTCTGCCGGAATATGCATTGTTTCCCGCCACTTGTCTGCGAGGAAATACTGCACGTCCATAACGGTTGCGCTCGGTGTCATTGTAATTTCCGACGCACCTTCCCGAAGCGCTTGTGCGATAATCGCTTCGGCAATCCGATGGTGCGGCGGATGGTGTTCAATCCGTTCCAGCGGTTCCGGCGACGCGTCGGCGGCTGCCGGCGGCGGGGCGGGGCGCACAAGTTCGGGCGGGTCCATCGGCCCGCGGATGCGGAGTACCGGCGGAGGGCTTGGCGGAGTCGGCTCCGTCGGCGGCTTCTTGGCGAACATGACCTTTCTCCTTTACACCACTGCCGCCAGAATGTCCATCACGGCGTCAATGTCGGCTTGAGTGATGTTGAGCGGCGGGACTAAACGCAGGGTGTGGTCGCCGATAGCGCTGAGCAGCAGGCCATGCTCCAAAGACTCCATCAGAACGCGCTTCGCGTCGGGGGCTTTCAGCTCGACGCCGATCATCAGGCCGAGGGCGCGGATGTCGGTGATTTTGTCCCGAAGCTGCGGCTCGTTCAGGCGATGCACAAAGTACGCGCCCATTGCGTGGGCGTTCGCCAGCAGATGCTCTTCTTCAATCGTATTCAGCACGGCCAAAGCCGTCGCGCAGGCCAGCGGATTGCCGCCGTAAGTGCTGCCGTGGTCGCCGGGCACGAGAGTTAAAGCCGCTTCGCCTCGCGCCAGGCACGCGCCGATGGGGAAGCCGCCGCCCAGGGCTTTAGCGGACGTCAGAATGTCGGGCACGACGCCGTAATGCTCGTAGGCGAACCATTTGCCGGTGCGCCCGATGCCGGTCTGGATTTCGTCTAAAATTAAGAGCGCCTGGTGCTTGTCGCAGAGGGCGCGGGCGGCTTCTAAAAACGGCTTATGGGCGGGATAAACGCCGCCTTCGCCTTGAACGGGTTCCAGCAGTACGGCGCAGGTGTTGTCGGTGACGGCGGCCTCTAAAGCCGCAATGTCATTGAACGGGATGTGCGTGAAGCCCTGTACCATCGGCGCGAACGGCTCCTGATACTTCGGCTGACCCGTCGCCGTGACGGCGGCCATCGTGCGTCCGTGGAACGATTTTTGCGCGGCGACAATGCCAAACTTGCTGGGTCCGCCGTGCGACTTCGCGTACTTGCGGGAGATTTTAATGGCGCATTCCACCGCTTCCGCGCCGGAGTTGCCGAAGAACACCCGGTCCGTGCCGCTGACTTGGGTCAGCTTTTGGGCCAGCTTTGCGACGGGGGCCGTAAAGTAGTAGCCTGCGGTGTGGATCAGCGTCGCGGCCTGTTCTTGAATGGCCTGGACCATTTTTGGGTGGCAGTGACCGAGCGCGTTCGTGGCGATGCCTGCCAGAAAGTCAATATATTCTTTGCCGCCGGCGTCCCAGACTTTGACGCCCGAGCCGCGTACCAGCGTAATCGGCAGGCGGGCGTAGACCGGCAGCAGGTAATCGGCATCCAGATGCTTGATCTCGGCGTCGTCGATTGTTGGATAGATATGGCCGGTGTGGGTGTCCAATGTGTAAGACTCTGTTTCCGGCGCGTAAGTTATGGTTGTCATAGGTGTGTGCTTTCCAGGATAAGACCCCCACCCCCGGTACTGCGTACGACCCCTCCCCCACTTCGTGAGAGAGGGGTGAAGATAAGGACAAAGAAGGGGCAGAACGCTTCTTAACCTCTTACCCCTCTCCCGGAACGGGGGAGGGGTCGGTACGCAGTACCGGGGGTGGGGGATTCTTCTACTTGATCATCGTTCCAACGCCCTCGTGGGTGAACAGCTCCATCAAAAGCGAGTGCGGCAGACGGCCATCAATAATGGTCGCACGCTCGACGCCGCCATTCACCGCGATGACGCAGGCTTCGACTTTGGGGATCATGCCCCGGTCCACATGGTCGCCTATGATAAGCTGCCGGGCGTCTTTGGCGGTCATTTCTTTGATCAAGCTGTCTTTGTCGGCGAAGTCTTGATAGATGCCCTCGACGTCGGTCATCATCACCAGCTTGACCGCGCCGAGGGCGGCGGCAAGCTCTCCGGCGACGGTGTCGGCGTTGACATTGTAGCTTTCGCCGTTTTTGCCGATGGCGACTGTGGAGATCACGGGGATATAGCCGGCGGCGGCCAGTGTGTGCAGGAGCGACGGGTTGATCTGGGTCACGCGCCCGACAAAGCCGATATCGCCTTTGGTGGTCTCGCGCTCGGCGACAATCAGGTTGCCGTCTTTGCCGGACAGGCCGACCGCCATCGCGCCCTGCTGATTGAGGTGCGCGACAATGCCTTTGTTGGTCTTGCCGGCCAGCACCATTTCGACAATTTCCATTGTCTCCGCGTCGGTGACCCGCAGGCCGCCGACAAACTGCGGCTCTTTGCCCATGCGCTGCATCGCATCGCTGATCTCCGGCCCGCCCCCATGCACGACAATCGGGTTGATGCCGACATAGCGCATCAGCACGATGTCCTGCATGACGGCGGCTTTGAGCGCTTCGTCAAGCATCGCCGCCCCGCCGTATTTGACGACAATGGTCTTGCCCGCGTACTGCTTGATATACGGCAGGGCCTGGATTAAAACTTCCGCTTGTGTCATGGTGGTTTCCTTCAATGCCTAAAGTTCTGTCGGCAAATGGTGCGCGTACATCAGGCGGCAGTCGTCGTGCGCCGCCAGCGTCGCCGCAATTTTCGGGTGCGGCTCGGCGTAGTTCATCCAATAATCGCGCTCGCCTATCTCCGGCCGCACCGGGAACGCCAACTGCTCGGCGTACAGCGAAAATTGCGCGTCCACGCCCGGCTTGTTGCCCCGCGCATCCAGCCGTATCCAGCGGCCCAAGTTCGTTAGGTAGACCGTGTTCAGAGCGTGAATGCAGTAGCCGGTGTCCGGCGTGTCGCCCAGCGTCAGGCGCTGATAACATACGCCTGACGCGATATTCTGGCGGCGCAGCAGCGCGGCCGGCAGGTGCGATTTGGCATAGCAGATGCCTTCGCCGTGCTCTAAAACCTCCGACGCTTTCGCTGTCACCCGGCGGCTCCCAATGTCCCACGAATGCGCGATGCTGTCCCGGACAAAGTGAAACGTCCGGCGCACGGTGTCTTCTTCCGAGCCGTTTCCGGCGTCCCAGCCGTTCTTAGCTTCCCAGGTGGCAATCGCCGGATGGCCCCAGTCAATATGTTTCCAATCAATCAGCGCGGACGATTCTAAATGCGCAACCGGCGCATCTACTGTTTGCAGTGTCATTTGGCTTTTCCCTTTCACGGTTTCTCTGCATCCAACAAAGGCGTTTTTGGCGTCTTGGCGAACGCCGTCAGGCCGACGCCCAGCACGATCAGCGCCAGCGCCGCAAACCCGGCGGGGCTGAGGCGCTCCCCCATCAAAAGCGCCCCCAGGCCCACGGCAATGACCGGGTTGACATACGCATAACTTGTCGCCAGCGCGGGCCGGACATGCACCAGCAGGTACGCATAGGCGCTGTAGCCGACCACCGCGGCGAACACCAAATAGACGAACGCCAGCAGCGGGCGCAGCGGCAAGCCGTGCAGGTGCTCGCCGCGCACCACGCTCACCGCCAGCAGCAAAGCACCACCGCAGAGCATTTGCGCCGCCGGGGCCATCGCGCCGGCGGGAAGCGTCAGCCGGCGGCTCCAGACCGACCCGAAGGCCCAGCCGATGGCGGATACCACCAGCGATACTGCTCCGATGGGACTGCCGCGCAGGCCGCCTTCTAGGTTCAGGCAGAGTATCCCGCAGAACCCGATCGCGAGGCCCAGCCACTCGCGCCGTGTCGGCCACTGCCCCCACAGCCCGCCGAATAAAGACGTCCAGAGCGGCACGGTCGCCACTCCCAGCGCGGCCAGCCCCGACGTGACACCGCTAAACTCGGCGAACATCACCCCGCCGTTGCCCAGCCCCAGCAGCAGAGCGCCTACCAGCGCCGCTCCGCCCCACTGCGACCGTGCCGGAAGCGGTTCGCCCCGCCCGCGCAGCGCCAGCATCAGCCCGCCGCCTGCGATCAAGAAGCGGACACCAGCCATGAGAAACGGTGGAAAGCCTTGAAGCCCAATCCGCATCGCCAGGTAAGTGGACCCCCAGATGACGTAAATCGCCAGCAGCGCCAGCCCGATCCCCATCCGGTCTGTTCCCGCCCCTGCCCCATCGTCTTGCCTTGCTGCTGTCAGTGCGATGATCCCGCCTCCCACTCCTTCAGCACCTGACGCACCGGTGGCAGTGGCGTCTGCCACAGCCAGCCGACGCTGATCCAAAAGCCCGGCAAAACCGCGCTCGTATACCTGCCGTCTGTGTCCGGCGTCGCCCGCTGATACCGGCCTTCGCCGTCTAAAACAAAGAAGTCCGCCCGCTGTGACAGATTATCAATAATCCAATACTCGCGCACCCCACCGGCTTCATATTCCGCGTACTTTGCGCCCCGGTCCCGCAGCATACTTTCCGGCGAGACAATTTCGACGGCAAGGTCCGCAGGGCCATTTAGATAATTGCGCTCCAAACGGCTGGTATTCTGCGTCAAAACAAACAGCAAATCCGGTTCGCGTCCCCGCCGTATACTTGGCGGCAGCTTCATTTGAAACGGCGCGGTCAACACCTGTCCTGCATCAAAGTCCTCAGCATAAAGGCGCAGAAGGGCGGCCAAGAAGCCGGAAATGTTTTGATGTTCAACGCTTGCCGGACTCATTAGCTCTATTTCTCCATCCACCCATTCGGCATAAGTGTCTTCGTCGGCCCAATCTAAAAACTCCTCGTAAGTCATCTTCAAGACAGGCGGCTGCGTAGCGGTCTCTGTTTTTTCAAGTATGCTTGCCATTTGCGTTCCCTCTCATTTACTCAAGGTCCTTTGTCATCAGCATTCCCGGCACTTCGATAACCTCTTTGCCATACACCTGAACCGTCGGCTCTGCCTGCCGGTAGCCGGCCCGCACGTAAAACTCTACTGCGTTCAGCGACGCGTCCACTATCAATACGGTCAAGCCCTGCTTCCTCGCCAGCTCTTCCAGCGCTTGCAGGACCTGGCTGCCGATGCCGCGCCGCCCGAACTGCGGGTCCACAAATACCGCTTCCACCTCACCGGCTTTAAGGTTCAGATCGCCGAAACCGACCACTTTGCCTTCTTCTAATTCCGCGACAAAGAAGCAGTACGGCCAGTCCTGCCGGGGCGACCGGTAGCCTTCCGGCGTCAGACGCCCGGCTCACGCTTCAATCTGCGCCGCGTCATAGTGGCTGCGGGCGCTGACCCGGATTGCCTGCGTATGCACCTGCCAGATTGCGTTTCTGACTTCAATAGTTACGGGCCGTAGTGCGATTTTCATTTAGGACAGCACCAAGAACGCGCCTTGCAAATCTTCGTCGAACTCTGTAATCTCTGCCTGATGGTCACGCAAAATCGTTTCGATCTCCTGCACGGAGCAGTTGCCGCGCCGGATCCAAATCACTTTGGGCGGGAACCCGAACAGCAGGCTGCGATGGTGGAAATCTGAATCTTTTGAGACGATGACCAATCCATGATCCTGAGCATATTGCCATACCAGTTCATCAGCGACATTTTTCAAGCCGACATCACGGACATGAACCGAGGCCGGATAGATGTCCGTAAGCAACGAAACTAGGCGCGGCGGCAGGTTCTCGTCATAAAGCAGCTTCATAAATTAAGTTCACAAGGCCGTCGCAACAAGCTTACGCTCCCGGTCAGCCGCAAAAGCAAGGCAGGCTCGGATGTCGAGGGCAGTCAGGTCAGGGAAATCGGTAAGAAGCTCTGCCTCAGTCATGCCAGAGGCCAGATACTCAAGCACGTCATAGACTGTTATTCGCAGGCCACGAATGCAGGGCTTGCCGCTGCGCTTGCCGGGTTCAATGGTGATGTAGTCTTTGTAATTCATGGGCATTGTTTAGGTGTGGTACTCGGCGTTGATTTTGACGTAATCGTAGGAAAAATCGCAGGTCCAGACGGTAGCGGTTTCGCCGTTTGACTGGTGGAAATCTACCAAGATTTGCACTTCTTTGGACTTCATGGCTTCCGACACGACGTAGCCGTTAAAGTCAGTGGGCATTCCCGACCGGTAGACCGTCGTGCCGGCGAGGGCGATCTCGACGCGCTCGGGGTCGAACTGGACGCCGGAGCGGCCCGTGGCGGCCAGGATGCGGCCCCAGTTGGGGTCGTTGCCAAACAAAGCGGTCTTGACCAGCGGCGAGTTCGCGATTGTCTTGGCGACCGAGCGCGGGAAGGCGGCCCGCTGCTCGAGGGTCAGCTCCATGCCGTTCGCGGCGTAGGTCTGGGCCAGGCGCTCTGGGACGGCGACGTTCTGGACGGTGACTTCGACAAGCTTTGTCGCGCCTTCGCCGTCGCGGGCGATTTCTTTGGCTAAGTAGAGGCAGACAGAGTAAAGCGCTTTTTCGAATTCGCGGGCGTCGGCGCTTTCAAGACTGTCAATGACAGCGTTGCCGGCCAGGCCATTGGCGAGGGCCAGCACCATGTCGTTTGTGCTGGTGTCGCCGTCCACGGTAACGGAGTTGAACGTGTACCAGCAGACCCGTCGAAGCATTTCCTGAAGCACCGGCTGCTCAATCGCGGCGTCGGTAGTCAGGAAGCCCAGCATGGTCGCCATGTTCGGCGCGATCATGCCGGAGCCTTTGGCAATCGCGCCGAGCCGGGCAGTCTTGCCGCCGGACAGCGGGAACTCGACGGCGACTTGTTTCAGGAACGTGTCGGTGGTCATAATTGCCTGCGCGGCGTCGTCGCAGGTGTTCCGATGCAGCTTCGGCACGGCGGCTTCTATGCCAGCGATGATCTTTTCTAGGGGCAGCTTGGTTCCAATCACGCCCGTGGACGCAGACAGAACCCGGCGCACGGGCAGGCCTAAAGCCGAAGCAGCATGGTTGACCATCGCGACAGCGTCGGTATAGCCCTGCTCGCCGTTGCAGGCGTTGGCATTGCCGGAGTTCACGACAATCGCCCTCGCCAGGCCATCTGCGAGGTGCGCCTGGTTGCTGGAAACGCACGGGGCCTGTACGATGTTGGTCGTGAAAACGCCTGCCGCGACGGCGTCCACATCCGAGACAATCAGCGCCAGGTCATTGCGCTTGCGCTTGATGCCGCAGTAGACGCCCGCCGTTTTGAAGCCGAGCGGCGCGACAATGCCGCCGCCAATAATTTCCATGCCGTTCATTTCGATGCCGTTTAGAATTGTCATAGGGTTGTTCTCAGGTTAGGACCCCCCACCCCCGGTACTGCGTACCGACCCCTCCCCCACTTCGTGGGAGAGGGGTAAGAAGTGAGGAAGGAGCCAAGCAAGGCAAGCATTAGCCTCTTCTTTCTCTTAATCTTCACCCCTCTCCCACCAAGTGGGGGAGGGGTCGGTACGCAGTACCGGGGGTGGGGGCCTCTTTCACGGCCAAACCGCACTGCCTTCTAACCCCGCAGCTTCGGAAAAGCCGCACATCAGGTTCATGTTCTGGATCGCCTGCCCCGCCGCGCCTTTGACCAGATTGTCCAGCGCCGATACAACGATGACGCGGCTGGTGCGCGCATCCAAAGCCAGGCCGATGTGGCAGTAGTTGGTGCCGAAAACGTGCTTGGTCGCCGGGAACTGGCCGGCGTCTAAGACTGAGACGAACGGCGCATCTTGGTAGAACGTCTCAAAGGCCGAGCGCAGGTCGGCTTCGGTCTCTTCCGTGGACGCATACGCTGTCGCCAGAATGCCGCGCGTGATGGGTACGAGGTGCGGCGTGAAGGTCACGGTCACGGGCACTTCGGCAAGAAAACTCAGCGTCTGCTCGATTTCGGGCGTGTGCCGGTGGACGCCGCCGACCCCGTAAGGCCGCATACTTTCGTTCAGCTCGGCGAAGTGGTACTCTAAGCCGAACTTGGACCGTCCTGCGCCGGACACGCCGCTGAGGCTGTCAATGATAATTGTCTCGGGCGCAATCATGTCCGCCCCGAGCAGCGGGGCCAGGGCCAGCACGGCGGCGGTGACATGGCAGCCGGGGTTTGCCACCAGACGCGCCGTTTCAATGGCGATTTTGTTGACTTCGGGCAGGCCATAGACGGCTTCGTCCAAGAGGTGCGGCGCAGTATGCTCGGCCTTGTACCAGGTCTGGTAGACGTCCGGGTCTTCCAGGCGAAAGTCGGCGCTGAGGTCTACAATTTTAGGGCCAGCTTCCAGAAGATCCGGCGCGACGCGCATGGCAAGGCCCGCTTCACCGGCCAAGAAGACAAAATCGCACTTGTCCGCACAGGCCGCTAAGTTGAAGCTCTCGCAGGTCAAGTTGAGGCTCGGCGCGATGCCGGGCAGGGCCGCACGGATGGGTTTGCCCGCATAGGTCTCCGAAGTCACATAGGCGACATCAACGCCGGGATGCGCGGCCAGCAGCCGCGCCAGTTCCCCGCCGCCGTAGCCGGAGACGCCGACAATTCCGACTTTGAGCTTCTGTGTCATAGTTTGTTTCCGAACTGTGTTGCTGTTCCAGTTCACATTGTAAGTCAGCCGGTGTTGCGGGCGACTGAAGTCGCGGCAACACTGAAGTCGCGGCAACAATGGCACGAAGTCACCCCAATAAAGCCTCCACCTTCGTGGACTCAGAATTAGTCTGAAGTTTTAACCTGCGGAGGCAGGTTTCGTGTACTTGTTGCTGCGACTTCAGTGTTGCTGCGACTTCAGTCGCCCGCAAATACTATCCCCAAAACAAAAGCCGCTCGCTCTTTTTCTCAAAAGGGGCGGCGGCATTTGAAAACACAAAAAGCCGTGCGCCGCCAGTCCCGAAGCCCCGAGGTCGGGGAGGGAAGCGGCCCACGGCTCGTCACACAAAAGGTGTGAGAAGCGAGCTTCACGCAAGGCGTGTCGCGGACGCACTTCCCAAAGCACGCACGCGGCGACGCAGTGACATAGGTATCACGACACAGGAAATCATAGTAGCGGCAGTATACCAAACGTGTTTTCTGTTTGTCAACCCTCTTTTCTGTTTGTCAATCCTTGCGCCGAGTAACACACGAAAAAAGCCGCCCCTTCGGGGCGGCTTTCCAATCTCTGCGGGCGGCGAAAACTAGTTCTGCCCGGATTCCGAGTCCGTGTTCGCGGAGGCTGTCTGCGAGCCGGGGGCGGGCATATCGCTGACCAGCTCGCGGGAGCGGCGGACACAGACTAGATGCTCGGCATAGTATTTGCCGTCTACGCGGTCAATGTTGACGGCCTGGCCGTGGCCCATCGAAGAGTGGATGAAGTAGCCGCCGCCGATGTACATGCCGGTATGGTCAATCCGGTCGTGATGGCAGGCGAAATACATCCGGTCGCCGGGGACCCATCGCGACCAGTCGGTTTTCGGGACATCATAGCCAACCGTCGCCTGGTCGCCGGAAACGCGCGGCAGCGAAATCCCGTGCGCGGCATAGACGGCCTGGACCAGCCCGGAGCAGTCAATCCCAGCGGCGGTGGTGCCGCCCCAGACGTAGTGGACGCCCAGATAGTTCTGCGCCGTCCCGACCAGCGCCAGCCCGAGCGGGCCGCCGGCTGCAAGAGCGCTGCCCGCGCTGCCGCCGCTGCCGTCACTTGCGGAATCCGGGGAATTGTTGACGACCTGATAGTCCAAAAGCTGGACATCGGACTTTGCGACAAAGCCGGTGGAATGGTCCACCATCAGCACGGCGTACTGGGTCGGCGTCTGGCCGCTCAGCGCCAGATACTGGCCTTTCGGGCAGACCGACAGCACGCGCCCAGCCGCCTCGCGTCCAGCCACGATCACCGCCTTGTCACTGGTCACCAGCGCCAGCCGGCCCACAACGCTTGCCGCCGCTTCCGAAGGCGACACAATGCCGCGCGAGGGCAGGCTGCGGGAATAGGAAGAATGGCGGGAGCCGCGGTACGCGCGGTGATGGTAAAAGTGCTTCGGCGCGGCAGTGTCCGGCGCAGCCTGCGACGCTTCGCTATCGGCGGATTGGGACAAAGCGGGCGCAGAAGAAAGCGAAGACGGGTCGGCGGAGCAAACCGAAGCAAAAGAAGTGCAGGCAAAAGTGCAGGCGGCCAGCAAGATACTCGGGCGAAGCAAGAGGGCGGGTCGAATCAAAGCGGAGGTCTCCTCACTCACGATTAGGAAAGTCACGATTACGAGGGCGTATAGGAAAAGTATTGGTGGAAATCGCCCGAAACTTGAGAGATAATTTCTAAAAAGATAATTTCTAAGTGTTGGCTTTTGGGAAGACTTCAAGCGGCGGCACTGCCGACCCGGCGCGGCTGCCGGGGTTCTATACCCAGTATAAAGCACAGGCTTTGGTTTGTCAAGAACAAACAATAGTTTGTTTTGGTTTATTTTTGCTTGAGTTACGCTTTAATTTCTTAGGCGGCTTTTTGCAGAACCATGTTTTGAGGGCTTTGCTGCGGGAAAAAGGCTTCCACGTCGGACGCTGGGCAGGGTTTGGAGAACAAGTAGCCTTGCAGCAGGAGGCATACTTTTCAACGTCCGACAAATGCCAGTGCCCTGCCGACGAAAGTGTGGGGAAGGCCGGGGTGCCGCCGCGCAGAAAGGCATGGCCGACCGGCCAGTTGGTGTGCCGGCAGATCAAGTCCAGCGCGGCCTTGAGCGCCTTGTCAATAGTTCCCGCTTCGTTTGCGGCCGCTGCGATGCGTTCCAGCAGCTCCACTTCGCACTGCCGCGCGTACAGCTCGGACAGGGCGTGCTCAGCGATGTTTTCGCTTTCCTGGCGTGCCCGCCGCTCCCGTTCCAGCCGCCGCTGCAGGCGCATGACTTCTGTTACCGGACTAATTTTTGTGGTCTGGTCCATGTCTGTAGCTAAGCGGCAAGCACCAAATCTGCACTGTGTAAGACGGGAAGAACAGCGGAAAAGGAGATTTGGAACACGCACGCGGGGTCGCCTCGGTGCATGCAGTCGTTTTGCACGAAGCTTGCGTTCTGGCCGTAATGCTCCGCCACGCCTTCGACAAGCCCCTGCGCATAGGCGCACAGGCGGCGGGCGGAGCGGTAGTGCATGACAAGCGTGTCCGGGTCGGACGTATCAAAGTCAAACTCCGGTGTGTCTGCGCCGGGGTAAAGCTTGCGGACTTCCGGGTGGATAATGCTGTTGAGCGTGAGCAAAAAGGGGCGCGTCGCCGTGTGTACGTCAAAAAAGTGCGGAAACCGTCCGGCCATCAGCGGCAGCGTTCGTCGTCCGGCCCACACCAGAACCTCGTCGGCGGACAGGCTAAGCGCCGCCGCTGCCGCCGCCACGAGGCGGTGGAGCTGCGCGTCGGGATAATTGCCGAGCGACGTATAAACGCCGTCTAAATCCGCGGCGTCTAAAAGATCGTCCCAGGCGTCTTCGCCGTGCTCTTCGCGCACGATTTCTTCCAGGAGATTGAAAATAATGCCCTTCATAAAACAAGTTCCTTCATGCCGTCCTCTTTTCTTGTCTTTGCCGTGTTGGCAGTCAAAGGCAGGAGTTATGACGAGTATCGGCAAGAAAGCCCCTCTAAAGAGGGTACTGAAAGAGGGTCTTGAAAAACCCGAGAGAATATCTCTTGACAATTCTGGCGGGCCGGGGTAAGATTGGCTTGTTGCTCGGCGCAAGGGCAACGCAAAATGCCGAAGTGGTGAAATGGTATACACGCTACGTTCAGGTCGTAGTGCTCGCAAGGGCGTGCGAGTTCGAGTCTCGCCTTCGGCATCTGTAGGTATCCGGCAACAAGTAGAAAAGCAGAGTTTCCTGGTGGAAACTCTGCTTTTTTGCCGATTTACGAGAAGAAGATTATGCTCGCTGACCCCTTCACCGACGAAACATTAAGCGTTCTCAAAAGCCGCCTTGCGGCAGGCGTCAAAGCCACCCCGCTCTGCCTCGCCGTCATCGGCTGGCTGTGCGAGACCCCCACCGAGCCGGCCATCGCCGAGATCCGGCGCAACGCCGAAGGCCTGGTCTGGCTGCGCCTGTCTGACGAGACCCGCATGGAGCCGCTGTGCTCGTTTCTGGACTTTCTGGCTCAGGTCCGCATCATCAGCGCTTCGCTTGACATGACCGAAACGCAAACTCAGCACCTCATCGCCTGGACCCGCCAGCGGCTTGGGTAGAACCCCTCCCGCTCGTTCCTCGCTCCCTCCCCTGTTAGGGAAGGGCAACAAGGACAAGGCAATACAGATAGGATGCAGAGAACAGGGCGCGGCAAGATGAGAGGGCGCGGCAAGCAGTGCCCCTACGCGACAATCCTTTGTTCCCTCTGGCCCTTCCCTAACAGGGGAGGGAGCGAGGAACGAGCGGGAGGGGTTCCTTACTTCTCTTTCGCCCGCCAGTCCGCGTAATTGGGGCGCGGCAGGTCAAATAAATCTGTCGTGCGGACATACCAGCCGCCACCGTGCATCCGGCCGATGAGGTCCAGAGCGTCAGCCTTGACGTGCATTTTTTCGCCTTCCACGAACTCGTCGGCAATATGCAGGAACACGACCTGCCCGAGCACGATCTTGTTGTCCCCCACGTCTACGACTGAGTGCAGGCGGCATTCTAAGCTGACACGCGCTTCGGCCAGGCGCGGCGCGGCAACGCGGGCAGACGGCACCGCTGTCAGGCCCGCGTGCTGAAGCTCGCTTTCGCCTTCCGGGAACTCAATCGCGCACAGGTTCATGGCATCGGCCAGATCAAAGTGAACCAGGTTGACCACGAACTCGCCGGTGCGCTCGATATTAGCGCGGGTGTCTTTTGGTGTTCCCGGCTCGCGGTTCCCTACCCCCAGCACCACGGTCGGCGGGCTGGAACCGATCAGATTGAAGAAGCTGTATGGGGCCGCATTGATTGTGCCGCTTGCATCTACTGTAGACACCAGCGCAATCGGACGCGGCACGACGACGCTCGCCAGCAGCTTGTACGCCTGCCCCGTGTCCAGCGCCTCAATGTCGAAGTCCATAAAGTTCTTTCTAAAACGTAGGGGCAGACCCCTGTGTCTGCCCCTCGGTTGCCGTGTCTGCTTTTCCAGCAGGAGGGAAGAAGAGGGCAGACACGGAGGTCTGCCCCTACGGGGTTTGGAGGCTATTTGCTGGTGCCGCGATGGCGCAGGCGGTCTAAAGCGACGGCGGCGATGATGACCATGCCGATGATGATCTGCTGAACATAAGCCGGCCAGCCCATCTGCTGGGAGCCGTTCCGAAGCAGGGCCATGATGAGGGCACCGAGCAAAGAGCCTAGGACGGAGCCTTCGCCGCCGGACAGGCTGCCGCCGCCGATGACGACGGCGGCGATGACGTCAAGCTCCGCGCCGACGTCTACCGTCGGGTCGCCCTGGCTGAGACGCCCGAACTGCAAGGCTCCGGCGAGGCCGAAGAAGAGGCCGGCCAGGGCGTAAATCGTGATCTTCAGCCGGTCTACGGATAACCCGGACAGGCGCGACGTAATCTCATTGGAGCCGATGGCGACAATGTACCGGCCTAAAACAGTCGCCCGGAGAATGACTGCCGTGACGACGCCCAGGGCCAGCGTGATCCAGACGCCCGGCGTCACCAGCAGCCAGGCCGGGTCCGGGAACGTCGCCGCAAGACCCGTAATCCAGCGGCCGTCGGCGTTGACCGCCTGCTCGTTCGCCAGCCAGCTTGCGATGCCGCGCAGGATGCCGAGCATTCCCAAAGTCACGATAAACGGCGTGACCCGCAGCTTCGTGATCAGCGTGCCGTTGACCGCGCCGGTGATGCCGCCCACCGCAATCGCCGCCAAAATCGCCGCTGCAGGCGGAACGTGCTTGTTGAGGAGAATCGCAACGACCACGCTGGTCAGGGCGAACACGGAGCCGACCGATAGATCAATGCCGCCGCTGATGATAATCAGGGTCATGCCGAGTGCGCCGAGGCCGACAATGACGGTCTGGGTCGCCACCTGCCGGAAGTTGTCCAGGCTCAGGAACGTCTCCCGAATGGACGGCTGCAAGGAAAACAAAAGGACGACCAGCGCCAGGCCGATAAACGGCCCGAGCAGGGCCAAAAGCTGCTGCCAGGAGCGCGGGGACCGGCTGGTCTGCGGGTCTTCGGGCATGGCGCGGGTCGGCGTACTGACACTCATGTGTGTTTCTTTCTGGCGATGGGTTGTCTATTAAGAACCCCTCCCGCCTCGTTTCTCGGCTCCCTCCCCTGTTAGGGAAGGGCTAGAGAGACACAGGACGAAAGACATAGCCGCTCCCGCTACTAGCCTTGTTCTTTGTTGCCCTTCCCTAACAGGGGAGGGAGCCGAGGAACGAGGCGGGAGGGGTTCTTCTCCGGCGGCCTACTTCAGATACTGGTCAATCGGCGGATTGATGTATTCCTGCATGGCGGGCTGGCTCATGTTGTCCGCCGTGACCAGCGCGACGCCGGTGTCCACGGTCTTTGGAACCGTCTTGCCCTGAACGGCAGCCACCGCCGTTGTCACGCCCACTTCGCCCATCTTGAACGGGTTCTGGACGACCAGGCCCTGGATCTCGCCGGCTTTCAGCGCCGTGACCAAGTCCGGCGCGGCGTCGAAGCCGACAAACTTGACTTTCCCCAGCAGGTTGGAATCTTTGAGCGCCAGCCGCATTCCGCGCGTGTTGGTTTCATTGGAAGCAAATACGCCGTCGGTCTGTGTGCCGAAGCGAGCCAGCAGGTTCTGGGACGTCTTGTACGCCGTGTCGGTCGTCGGGCCGCCGTACTGGTTGCTGGATAAAACAGTGATGCCGGGGTACTTCTTGATCGCCGTCAGGAAGCCCAGCTCACGCGCTTCCGTGCTGGCGGACCCCTGCGCGTAGGCCAGCACGACGACGCGGCCTTTGCCATTCAGCAGCTTGCCCATGTCGTCGCCGGCCAGCTCGCCGCCTTTTTCGTTGTTTGTCGCGCAGAACGACGAGTACGCGGTGCCGCCCAGCGAGGAGTCAATGATGACCACCGGAATTTTACGCGAAGCGGCATCCTGCACCGGCGTCATCAGCGCAGTCTTGTCGAGCGGGGCCAGTACCATGCCGGACACATGCTGGGTGATGAACGTCTCAACAATGTTGACCTGGCCGTTACGGTCGTCTTCTTTTTCCGGGCCTTTCCAGAGGACATTGATATTTGTCCCCTGCTTTGCCAGATCGGCCTGGGCTTTCAGCGCACCGGCATGGATGGACTTCCAGTATTCATGCGACGTGCCTTTAGGAATGACCGCGATTTGCAGCGTCTGACCACCTGCCGCCGGGGTGCTGCCGCTTTGGGCCGCCGGGGTGCTGCCCCCACTGCCGCCGGTGTTTGAGGCGGTGTTGTGCTGCCCGCAGCCTGCTAAGAGCGCTGCTAACGTGGCGGCAGCGAGGCCGGTCAAAATTTTGCTTGTCTGTGCTGTGCTTCTGTGCATTTATCTGCTCCTTGTGATTGTTTTCGTGAGTTGTCAGAGACCTACCACCTTGCTTCGCAGGGTCCTTCCTAAAG
>JAABUO010000410.1_pt1 | contig 88492 bp, 86 predicted proteins | sample 5559291 | NCBI WGS metagenome assembly JAABUO01 (sample SAMN10711878, study PRJNA513372) | rock metagenome | isolation source: Antarctica rocks | place: Antarctica: Victoria Land, Finger Mt sud
GCTGGGACGCCGCCTCCCCGGTGCGGCTGCTGCGCTCGCACGCCGCCGGCATCGAGGCGCTGCAGTCCTCCGGGCTGCCGTGGACCGTCCTGGCGCCGACCGGCTTCCAGCAGAACATCTTCGGCAGCGTGGCGGCGATCACCCAGCGCGGCGAGCTGCCCGTCCCCGGTGGCTCAGCCGGCCCCGGGGTCGCACACGTCGACGTCCGCGACATCGCCGCAGCCGCCCTCCTGGTGCTGCAGGAGCCCAGCGAGCATGCTGGCGCGGCGTACGAGCTGACCGGGCCGGCGGTCCTGACCTGGGCCGAGGTGGCCGAGATCGTCGGGAGCGCAGCAGGTCGCGAGGTTCGCGCGGTCGACGTCAGTGCGGAGGACTTCCGCGCGCGGATGGTGTCCACGGGTGGGTCGGCGTGGCTGGCCGAAGGGCTGCTCGAGCTCTACGCCGGATACCGCGGAGGGACCGCGGCTCGGTTGAGCCCCGACCTCGACACCGTGCTCGGGCGCCCCCCCACGTCGCTGGCGCACACGCTCGCCGCGTACCCCGCCCTGCTGCGCGTGTGACCCGCGTCCTGGGTCAGGTGCCGTCAGGGGTCTCCTCGCAAGACGGGCGCCACTCGGCGCCGTCGAGGATCCGCAGCTCGGGGGGCCAGCAGTCGGCGATGCCCTTCTTCCGGCTCGAGGCGCCGCTCGGGCTTCGGCGCCCCACGTCCCACGTCGGCTCGGTCACGCTCGTCCTCCCGGGGTGCGCCTGCGGTGGCGCCGAGTCGGCGGTCTGACCCCGTCGTGTCCACGGCGGTCGGGCGGCCAACCGCGGCTGGCTACCCTCGCCCGGGTGCGATGGGTGCGCTTCACGACCGAGGGATCCGACTACCGCTTCGGCGCCGTCGAGGGCAGCGAAACCGAGCTGATCGTCGCCGCGATCGACCGCACCCCCTTCACCGGCTGGTCCTTCACCGGGGACCGGCTCCCGCTCGAGGAGGTACGCCTGCTCGCCCCGGTGATCCCGAGCAAGGTGCTGGCCATCGGCAAGAACTACGCCGAGCACGCCAGGGAGATGGGCGGTGACGCGCCGGCCACGCCGGTCGTCTTCCTCAAGCCGAGCACGAGCGTGATCGGCCTTGGTGACCCGATCGTGCACCCGCGCGACAGCGACCGCGTCGACTACGAGGGCGAGCTCGCCATCGTCATCAGCAGCCTCTGTCGGGACGTGGTGGCCGAGCGGGCCGCAGAGGTGGTCCTCGGTTACACCATCGCCAACGACGTCACGGCGCGCGACCATCAGCAGGCCGATGGGCAGTGGACCCGCGCCAAGGGCCACGACACCTTCTGCCCGCTCGGCCCGTGGATCTCCACCGACGTCGACGCGGGTGACCTGGCGATCCGCACGCTGCTCGACGGCGAGGTCGTGCAGAGCTCGCGGACGTCGCTGCTGCTGCACGACGTCGGCGCCATCGTCGCCTGGTGCTCGGCCTTCACCACCCTGCTGCCTGGTGACGTCATCCTGACCGGCACGCCGGAGGGAGTCGGCCCGATCCGGCCCGGGCAGCGCGTCACGGTCGAGGTCGATGGGATCGGCGCGCTGAGCAACCCGGTCGTGGCCCGTGCCTGACGGGGCCCCGCGCTCCGTCCCTGAACAGGCTGCGGTGCAGGTGGTCCACGACCGCGTACCACCGCTCGACGCGACCACCCGCACGCGGATCGCACCGGCCCCGAGCGGCGACCTGCACGTGGGCAACGTCCGTACCGCGCTCTTCAGCTGGGCCGTCGCGCGTCGCGCCGGCGGGCGCTTCGTGCTCCGCGTCGAGGACACGGACCGCTCGCGGGCGACCGACGAGGCCTTCGCCGCGCTGCAGCGCGACCTCGCGTGGGTCGGGCTGGACTGGGACGAGGGTCCAGGTGTCGGCGGCCCGCACGCGCCGTACCGGCAGAGCGAGCGGTCCGACGTCTACGTGGCCGCGGTCGACCGGCTGCTCGCCGCTGGCGCTGCCTACCGCGCCTTCGACACCGCCGAGGAGCTGGCCGCGGCCCAGCGGGCGCGCGCCCAGGCCAAGCTCCCGCCCCGTTACGACGGCTCACGGTGGCGCGCCCTCGGCGCGGACGAGTCCGCTGCCCGAGCGGCCGCGGGGGAGGCGTACGCGGTGCGCTTCGCCCTGGCGCCCGGCACGACGACCTGGCACGACCTCGTCCGCGGTGAGGTGACGATCGCGCACGAGGCCGACTTCCCCCTGACCCGGACCGGAGGCGCCCCGCTCTACGTGCTCGCGGCCGCGGTCGATGACGTCGCGATGGGGTTGACGCACATCGTGCGGGGCGAGGACCTGGTCGCGGCGACGCCCCGCCAGCTCGCGCTCTACGCCGCCCTGGGGCACCCGCCGGAGCGCTGGCCGGCCTTCGCCCACCTGCCGCTGATCGTGGGTGAGGACGGCAAGCCGCTGTCCAAGCGCAACGGCGAGGTGTCGGTGGCGGCCTACCGGGAGGCGGGCTACACGCCCGAGGCGCTGCGCAACTACCTCGGGCAGCTCGGCTGGTCGATGCCCGACGGCCGCGAGCGCTTCGACCTGGCCGAGCTGACCGCCGCCTTCTCCCTCGATCGGGTGCAGCGCAGCCCGGCCCGCTTCGACGTCAAGAAGCTCGAGGCGCTCAACGGGGAGTGGTTGCGGTCCCTGCCCGACGCGGAGCTCGCCGCGCGGGTGGGTGCCGAGCTCGCTGCGGCCGGGGTCCAGGTGGACCTGGCCCTCGTCGCCGAGGCCGTGCCTGCTCTGGCGAGCAGGGTGCGCCGGCTGCCCGAGGCGGTCGGGCTGCTCCGCCCCCTCGTCCCCGGTCCGGTGGCGCTCGGGGGCGCGGGCGACGACGCGGCGGCGCTGCTCCCCGACGCCCGCCTGCCGCTGGCGACCGCGCTCGACGTGCTCGCGCCCCTCGAGGTGTGGGAGCCGGAGTCCGCCTTCGCGGCGCTGCGCGCGGCCCTGGTAGAGGGTCTAGGCCTCAAGCCGCGGGTGGCCTTCGTCCCGCTCTACGTCGCCCTCAGCGGCAGGCGCAGCGCGCTGCCGCTGGACGTCCTGCTGGGGCTGCTCGGCCGCGACGAGGTGCTGCAGCGCCTGGCCGCCGCCGTCGCCTGGGTCGACGACCGCGCGCCGGCTGTCGAGTAGTGTCTGGACGCTCCTCGGAGCACCCATGGGGTATGGGGTAATTGGCAGCCCGGCTGATTCTGGTTCAGCTAGTCTAGGTTCGAGTCCTGGTACCCCAGCGGAGCCCGCGTAGCGTGGCCCCAGCACCACCGGACTGCGCACCACCTGCTCGACCGTCCTGCTCCCGTCGTCTAGCGGCCTAGGACACTGCCCTCTCACGGCAGCGGCGTGGGTTCGAATCCCATCGGGAGTACGATATCGTCTGCGCTGCACGGGATATGAGCCAGCAAGTGCGGAGCGTACGTGGTGAGCAGCTCCACGGCCCAGGCCACTCGGTCGCTGACCCGCGCATCGGTCGGCTGCCACCGGCTCCACAGCTCGAGGTTCTCGGGGCGGTTGTCGGTCCGGTCTCCGTTGCGGTGGTGGACCGACTCGTCCCCGCGCAGCGGACGGCCCAGCACCCTTGCCATGACCACTCGGTGCTCGGCGTCCTTGGTACGGCCAGCGACGAGGTGCCGCTCCGCCGGCGCGACGATGACGCCGCGGTAACCGTGCGTCGCCCACCCGGCGCCCTGGCGGACCTGCAGCGGGACGTCGGCGCGGACGTCACCACCGCGGACGAGGCGGCGGCGGTGCGAGCGGCAGTGCTCGCCGTGCAGACGGGTCCGGTCGCAGCCGTCGACCGCGCACGCCGCCGCGGGGCCCTCGGCCAGGGGGACGTCGGCCTTGACGTCTCCCGTCCGCTGCCAGCGCAGGTAGTGGCCGTGGCACCAGCCGCGGCAGTCGACGGTCCGCTCGCACGCCTCGACAGCGCAGCTTGCTCTGACCCGGGCGCCGTCTCAGCCGGGTGCGACAGCTCTCTCGTCGAGTCGGGCGTCGCGGAAGCGGGACAGCCCCAGGCCGAGCGCCAGGACGAGGAAACCCACGGCTGCACCGCGCAGGACCACGCGGTAGCCGAGGAGGTCCCCGAGCGCACCGCCGACCGGTGCACCGACGACGATCATCGCCCGGTTGAGCGAGCGCATCGTCGCGTTCATGCGGCCCTGCAGACGGTCCGGTGTCACGGCCTGGCGGTAGCCCATCGAGTTGGCGTTCTCGGCACCCATGCCGAGCCCCAGGACCAGCTGTCCCGCACCGAAGACGACCCACCCGAGCCCGCTCGCGGAGGCCAGCGCGGCGACCAGCCAGGCGACGCCGGCCAGCGCTTGGCAGACGACCACCACGCGAGCCGCGCCGGAGCGCCACCCGAGCCGGACCGCGGCCAGGCTCCCGGCCAGCCCGCCGAGCCCGGCCGCCGCCAGGGCGACCCCGAGGCCGAACGTGCTGAGGCGCAGGCTCTCCAGCGCGTACGGCACGACGATCGCGCCCGTCGCCGCCGAGCAGAGGAACCAACCGTGCGTGACCAGTGCGAACGGGCGGAGCTGCGGGTGCCCGTACCCCCAGCGCAAGCCCTCGGTCGCGTCGGTGCCGACCCGGTCAGCGACCGGGCGGTGGCGCGGCGGCTCCTCGACCGGCAGCCGCCGGAGCAGCAGGCCCGAGGCGAGGTAGCTCACGGCGTCGACGAGCACGGCCAGCGGAGCGCCGACGAAGGTCACGATGCCGCCGGCCAGGGCCGGACCCGAGGTCTGCGCGACGGCGTCGCTCTGGTCGAGCCGGGCGTTCGCACCAGCGAGCAGTGGCGCCGGCACCAGCCGCGGCACGATGGCCTGCGCGGCGGCGTCCCCGTTGGGCGAGAGCAGGCCGAAGCCCGCCATGAGCAGCGCGAGCACCGGCAGGGTCAGCAGGTCGGCCGCGCTGAGCGTCGGGACAGCGAGCAGCAGTGCCGCCCGGCCGAGGTCGGCGGCGACGAGCAGCGGTCGGCGGCGGGACCGGTCGACCAGCACCCCGACGAAGACCCCGACGAGCAGGTACGGCACCCAGCGCGCCGCGTTGAGGATGCCGACCTGCGTCGCACCACCGTGCAGGCGCTCGACGACGAGCACGCGGACGGCGAGCGTCGTGACCGCGGTGCCGAAGCCGGAGACGGTCGCGGGCAGCCAGAACCGCCGGTAGGCGCCGTGCTCGGACAGCCGCAGGACGGGGGCGGCCGCCGGCACAAGGCCCTGTCCAGCAGTCGGGCTGCGGTCTCAGCCGAGCCGTGCGCAACCGCGCGCTCAGCAGCGCAGGCTGATCCAGACGTCGGCCGGGACCTCGACCGGGCGGATGCCCGCCCACACGGCCGGCTCGCCGCGGGGCGTGAGGGCCGCTCGCCTGCGCCGCGTACGCCGACCGGCCGACACCCCGTCTGTGCCTACCGAGGAGCTAGCCGGACAGGGTCGCGGCGGCGCGGCGGACGGCGGCGGCGGCGCGGCGCACCGCCGGCGGGTTGAACCGCTCGGCGGGTCCGCCGACCGACACAGCGGCGGCGACGGTCCCAGCCGCGTCGCGGACGGGGGCGCTCACCGAGGACAGGCCGGGTTCGCGCTCGCCGACGCTGTGCGCCCACCCACGTCGGCGCACGGTCGCCAGCAGCGCCGCGTCGTACGCGGCTCCCGCAGGCGGCTCCTCGCCGGACCACGCGAGCAGGACCTGGCCCGCCGACCCGGCACCGAGAGGCAGCAGCGCGCCCACCGGCACGGTGTCCCGCAACCCTGCGCCGAGCCGGTCCGCGGTGGCGGCGCAGCGGCGGAGCGCACCCTCGCGGCGGTAGAGCTGCGCGCTCTCCCCGACGGTGTCCCGGAGCGTCTGCAGCGCCCCGGCGGCCCGCTGACCGAGCCGGTCAGGGGCGGCCGCGGCCAGCTCGGCGAGCGCCGGCCCGAGCTGCCAACGACCGTCGCCGTCGCGCTCCAGCAGCCGGTGGACCTCCAACGCGGCGGCCAGCCGGTGCGCCGTCGGTCGGGGCAGGCCGGCCGAGCCGGCCAGGGCGCCGAGGCCCAACGGACCACCGGTCAGCGCGGTCAGCACCCGCACCGACTTGTCCAGAACACCGACTCCGCTAGGCTGGTCCATGATGTGGTCACAGTAGTCTCACATAGTGAGATGGGAGCGGAGATGGCGAAGGTGCCGCGCACGCTGGCGGAGAAGGTCTGGGATGCGCACGTCGTGCGCACGGCCTCGGGCGAGCCGGACCTGCTCTACATCGACCTGCACCTCGTGCACGAGGTCACCTCACCGCAGGCTTTCGACGGTCTGCGGGTGGAGGGCCGAAGGGTGCGCCGCCCTGACCTGACGCTGGCCACCGAGGACCACAACGTCCCGACCGACACCGACGTCATCGTCGACCCGGTCAGCCGGGAGCAGGTCGAGACGCTGCGCCGCAACTGCGCGGAGACCGGGATCCCGCTGCGCCCGATGGGCGATCCCGACCAGGGCATCGTCCACGTCATCGGCCCTGAGCAGGGCCTCACCCAGCCAGGCATGACCATCGTGTGCGGCGACTCCCACACGAGCACCCACGGGGCGCTGGGCGCCCTCGCCTTCGGCATCGGCACGAGCGAGGTCGAGCACGTGCTGGCCACCCAGACGTTGCCGCTGACCCGTCCGCGGACGATGGCGATCACGGTGGAGGGCCGGCTGCCCGACGGCGTCACCGCGAAGGATCTCGTGCTCAGCGTGATCGCCAGGATCGGTACGGGCGGGGGGCAGGGATACATCATCGAGTACCGCGGCGCGGCCGTGCGAGCACTGTCGATGGAGGGTCGGCTCACCGTGTGCAACATGAGCATCGAGGCCGGCGCGCGAGCGGGGATGATCGCCCCTGACGAGACGACCTTCGCGTACCTGCAGGGCCGCCCCCACGCGCCCACCGGCGCCGACTGGGACACCGCTGTGCAGGCGTGGCGGGAGCTCCCGACGGATGACGGTGCGACCTTCGACGCCGAGGTCGTCATCGACGCGACCGAGCTCACCCCCTTCGTCACCTGGGGCACCAACCCCGGCCAAGGGGTCCCGCTGGGCGCGAGCGTCCCTGACCCAGCGCACATCGCCGACCCTCAGCAGCGGGAGGCGGCGGACCGGGCACTCTCCTACATGGGGCTCACCGCTGGCACCCCGATGCGCGAGGTCAGCGTTGACACCGTGTTCGTCGGCTCGTGCACCAACGGCCGCATCGAGGACCTCCGAGCAGCTGCGGACGTGCTGCGGGGCAGGCAGGTCGCCACAGGAGTGCGGGTGCTCGTCGTACCGGGCAGCACGCGGGTGCGACTGCAGGCGGAGGCCGAGGGGCTGCACGAGGTCTTCACCGGTGCGGGCGCGCAGTGGCGGGGAGCCGGCTGCTCCATGTGCCTCGGCATGAACCCGGACACCTTGCGCCCGGGGGAGCGCTGCGCCTCCACGTCCAACCGCAACTTCGAGGGACGGCAAGGAGTCGGGGGGCGTACGCACCTCGTCTCGCCCGCCGTCGCCGCCGCGACCGCGGTGCGCGGCCGCCTGGCCTGCCCCGCCGACCTGAGCTGAGGACGAGAGACCGTGCTGCCCTTCACCGTCACCGCCGGCAAGGCGTACCCGCTGCGGCGCAGCGACGTCGACACCGACCAGATCATCCCGAGCGAGTACCTCAAGCGGGTCACCCGGACCGGGTTCGCCGACGGTCTCTTCGCGCAGTGGCGCGGCACGCCGGGCTTCCCGCTCGACGACCCTGATCGCGCGGGCGCACCGATCCTGCTCGCCGGTCAGGACTTCGGCACCGGTAGCTCGCGTGAGCACGCCGTGTGGGCGCTGCTCGACGCCGGCATCCGCACGGTCGTCAGCCCGCGCTTCGGCGACATCTTCCGCGGCAACGCCACCAAGAACGGTCTGCTCCCCGTGGTCCTGGAGGCCGACGTCGTGGAGCTGCTGATGACCGCGGTGGAGAGGTCGCCGGCGACCGAGCTGACCGTGGACCTCGAGCGGCGGCAGGTGCGCGGCGCCGGCGTCAGCGCGTCCTTCGAGATCGATGAGCACACCCGGTGGCGCCTGCTCAACGGTCTCGATGACATCGGGCTCACGCTGCGTCACGAGAACGACATCACTGCGTACGAGCGGGACAGGGCCTCCTACCAGCCTGTGACGGTCGGCTGATCATCTGCCTTGCAGGTGTTATGCACGACCGATACTGGGATCTGACTGGGCCGCAGCGACAAGGGCTGTCGGCGACTCGCCCGGTAGGTCGTTGTGCCAGCGCCGCAACGGTCCTACCGTCTGGCGGTGGAGGGCACCGACGACCGCGTCGGGCCGGAGCAGGCACGGGGGAAGTCGTGAACAAGACCGAGCTGATCGAGTCGATCGCCGACCGGGTCGGTGGGCGGGCGGCAGCGCAGACGGTGCTCGAGGCCATCGTCGAGACGATCCAGAACGTCGTCGTGGCGGGGGAGAGGGTGACCCTCTCCGGTTTCGGCGTCTTCGAACGGGCCGACCGCGCCCCCCGAGTCGGCCGCAACCCGGCCAACGGCTCAGCTGTGCAGATCGCTGCTCGCTCCGTCCCCGCCTTCCGGCCCGGCACCGAGTTCAAGGAGCTCGTCGCGGCGAGCGCGCGACCAGGCCGTCGCGGCAGCAAGGCCGGCGCCAAGGTCACCGGCGCCAAGGTCACCGCCGCCAAGGTCACCGGCGCCAAGGTCACCGGCGCCAAGGTCACCGCCGCCAAGGTCACCCCCAAGGTCGCCGCCAAGGCTCCGGCGGGCAAGGCCACCGCGACGCGCGGCACCACCGCCAAGGCCGCACTCGCCAAGAGCGCCGCCCTCAAGACGGCACCCACCAAGAGCGCCAAGGCCGCCACGAGCACGACCGCACCTGCCCGCTCCGGGCCAGCGGCCAAGGCCACGCGCGGCCGGTAGCCGCCGCTGCTCAGAGCCGGGGCAGGTACTCCGCGTCGACCAGGCGGCCATCGGCGGGCGCCAGGGAGAGCACCCAGGCGCTGCCCTTGCGGCTCGGCACACCACGTCCTCCTCCCCGTCGTCGCCCGCGCGCGTCGCGCAGCGGAAGGCCTGCTGTGACCGCCAACGCCTCGACGATCGCGGGTACGGCCCCTCCCTGCGAGCCGACCACAGCGCCGACTCCTGAGGTGGCCAGCTCCCGCACCCGCTCCACCGCGCGGGTGGGGTCGATGCGGACGGCGTCGTCGGACCACATCTGGTGCACGCGCACGTGGGTGTGCAGCGCCTCGGCCAGCGGTGCGACGGTCTGTTTGCAGCGCAGCAGGTCTGCGCTCTCCACGCAGCGAGGGCCGAAAGCGGCCAGCGTGCCCGCGGCCCGCTGCGCCTGCGCCTGCCCCACCTCGTCCAGCGGGCGCTCGTCGTCCTCACCGCCCCAGGTGGCGCGTGAGCCAGCCGACCCGTGCCGCACCAGCAGGACCGTCACGGTGTCCCACTGGCGGGCGACCAGCCGCCGGACCGGCTCCCGGTCGTGCGGCCAGGTCAGCCGCGCCAGCGCCTCGGTGACGCCACACCAGGCCAGGCCGTCGACCTCCGCCGAGCTCACGAAGCTGCCGCTGTCCGCACGCATCGCCCAGTAGCGCACCGTCTTCGGCCCGACGGCCACCGCGTAGCCGGTCGTCCCGAGCGAGCGCCCGAGCGGACCCCTGAAGCCAGTCTCCTCGGCGACCTCGCGGGCCGCGCAGGTGGGATCCGGCTCGCCGGCCTCGACCTTGCCCTTGGGCAGCGACCAGTCGTCGTAGCGGGGGCGGTGCACCAAGGCCACCTCGATGCCGTCGTCAACCGGTCGCCAGAGCACCGCCCCAGCCGCACGCAGAGGGTCGCCGCTCACCCCAGCCAGCCGGTGACCGCGCGGTGGTCGACGGCCGCCCACACCGAGGGGAGGCGTCGCCGGGTGTCCCGCACCAGCGCGCGCTGACGCTCCACGAGGCGCCCGCACAGGAGCACCAGCCCGGCATCGTGCGGCACCGAGGCTGCAAGGGAGAGCAGCGCATCGGCGGCGATGGCGGCATCCTGGTGCTCGCCCAGGACCTCCTGCACGGAGGCGGCGGCCTTGGCTGTGGTCAGCGCGCGCCGCCCCATCGCGGGAGCGACCGCCTCTGCGGCGTACCGCGCGCGCTTGGCGCGGATGCGTGCCCGGTGCCAGCGCTCGTCCGGGTCGCGGCGGCGTAGCCGGCGCACCCGACGGTCGAGCTGGCCCCAGGCGTCCGCGACGAGGGCTGGGAGCACGTCTCGGGCGGGGCGGTCGGCCAGCGGGAGCAAGAGCGGGCCCTGCGCCGCGGCGACCAGCTCGGCGAGAAGGGCCAGGTGGTCGGGCTCGGCGAGCGCGACGGCGACCGCGGTCTCCGCCGCGTCGGCACGAGCCGACAGGGCCGCGTCGAGCCGGGCCAGCGCGGCGGGGTCCAGCGGCGCGAGCGGATCGCTGAGCGCCGACGTCGCCAGCCGCTCCCGCAGCACCTCGAGGTCGCGAGCCGCGCTCAGGGTGTCCGCCAGCACACGGAGCCGGTCGCGCAACGGTCCGGACCACGCGGGCTCGACGAGCGGGGCGAAGGTCGCCAGGTCGCTGCGCATCCGCCGGCAGGCGACCCGCAGCTGGTGCACGCCGTCCGGAGCGTCCAGCCGGGTGCTGGTGTCGGCGAGCAGCAGGCGAGCGACAGCCGTCCGGAGGGCGGCCGCCACGACGTCCCCTGCCGGGGCCGAGGGCCGCAGCCGCCCGGGCGGCGGCAGGTCCGGCGGCGCGCTGGCACGGGGGCCGAGCGCCCGCACCGCAGGGGCGAGGACGGGGGCCGGCACCGCACCGGCCGCACGCAGTCGCTCGGCCAGCGCCTCGACGAGCGGGTCGGTGGCGGCGAGATCGTCGCCCACGACCAGGGTCACCTCGCGGCTGCGGGCCAGCACCCGCCTGCCCTCCAGCACGCTGAGCGTCTCGTCGCGCACCTCGGCGAGGTGCCCACCGGCGGCCTCGCTGAGCAGCACCGGCGCCACCTCCGCCCGCAGCACGGCCACCGGCGCCGCCGAGGCTCCGCGCAGCCAGGCGGGCAGCAGCGCGGCAACGGCAACCGGCATGGCGCTCAGCCCGCCCGGCTCGGTCACCTCGGTGCTCCCCGCCAGCGTCGGCACCCTCAGGTGCCAGGTCGGGCGCTCGTCGGGTGGGCCACCAGAGGTGTGGTGCAGGGCGACCCCGGCCCGCACGAGCCGTAGGTCGGGGGTGTCCAGGTAGGTCGTACGGATGGTGGTCGCCGTGCCGGTCGTGGCCAGCGCGACGCCCTTCACTGCCGGCCGGCCGTCGGCCCCGTCGAAGGCCGGCGGGGTGAACAGCGCCGGCACCTCGAAGCGGCGGACCGGTGGGCGGGCGTCAGCCCCCATCGCCACGCTCCGTCGTCCTCGTCAGCAGCGTCGTCTGCATGTCGTCCAGAGCGGCGGCGGCGGGTTGGCGCGACCAGCACCCGTCCGGCTGCAGCTCCCAGGCGCGCACGCGGTCGCTCATGGCGAGGTCGAAGACGGCCGCCAGCTGCGCCTGAGCGCGGGTGTCCAAGACCCGCACCAGCACCTCGACGCGGCGGTCGAGGTTGCGGTGCATCATGTCCGCGCTGCCCATCCAGGAGGCCCCGGTGCTGCGGAACTGCAGCAGCCGGCTGTGCTCGAGGAAGCGCCCGAGCACCGACCGCACGCGGATGTTCTCCGACAGGCCGGACCGGCCCGGCGTCAGCGCGCACATGTTCCGCACGACGCACTCGACCGGCACGCCGGCCTGCGAGGCGCGGTAGAGCGCGTCGATGACCTGCTCGTCGACCAGCGCGTTCATCTTGAGCCGGATACCGCTCGGCTGACCGGCGCGAGCCGCATCTGCCTCTGCCTCGATCTGCTCCACCACCCCCGCGCGCAGCCGTTGCGGGGCCACGAGCAGCCGGCGGTACTCCGTCTGCCGGCTGTACCCGGTGAGCGTGTTGAAGAGGTCGGTCAGATCGGCGCCCACCTCGGGGTCGGCGGTCAGCAAGCCGAAGTCCTCGTAGAGCCGGGCCGTCTTGGGGTGGTAGTTCCCCGTACCGATGTGGGCGTACCGGCGCAGCTGGCCCTTCTCCTGCCGTACGACAAGTGCTGTCTTGCAGTGGGTCTTGAGACCGACGAAGCCGTAGACGACGTGGCAGCCGGCCCGCTCCAGCGCTCGGGCCCAGCGGATGTTGGCAGTCTCGTCGAAGCGCGCCTTGATCTCCACGAGGACGACGACCTGCTTGCCGGCCTCGGCCGCGTCGATGAGCGCGTCGACGATCGGGGAGTCGCCGCTGGTGCGGTAGAGCGTGCTCTTGATGGCCAGCACCGCCGGGTCGGCGGCGGCCTGCTCGAAGAAGCGCTGGGTGGAGGTGGCGAAGCTGTCGTAAGGGTGGTGGACGAGGACGTCGCCCTCCTTGAGCACCGCGAAGAAGTCGGCCGGCGCCTCGCCCTCGACCAACCTGGGGTGCGAGGCGGGTACGACGACCGGGTAGCGCAGCTCGGGCCGGTCGAGGTCCGCCAGGGGTGCCAGCGTCGACAGGTCCAGCAGACCGGGGACGGCCATGACGTCGCCCTCGGAGATCTCCAGCTCGCGCACCAGGAGCTCGAGCATCTGCGGGTCGATGTCGTCCTGCACCTCCAGCCGCACCGCCGGCCCGAAGCGCCGTCGCGCGAGCTCGCGCTCGAGCTGCTGCAGCAGGTCCTCGTCGCGGTCCTCCTCGACCTCCACGTCGGCGTTGCGGGTCACCCGGAAGACGTGCCAGTCAGCCACCTGCATGCCAGGGAAGAGCATCGGCAGCTGCGCCCCGATGAGCTCCTCGAGCGGCAGGTAGGCCATCACGCGGCGACCCAGCTCGACCGGCACGAGGCGCGGGACGTTCGGCGGGACCTTGACGCGGGCGAAGTGGTCCGTACCCGTCGCCGGGTCGCGGACCAGGACGGCGAGGTTGAGCGAGAGGCCGGAGATGTAGGGGAAGGGGTGGGCGGGGTCCACGGCCAACGGCGTCAGCACCGGGAAGACCTGCGCGCCGAAGTACGCGGAGAGCCGGGCGTGCTCGTCGGACCCCAGCTCGGACCAGGCGATGAGGCGGACACCCTGCGCCTCCAGGGCCGGACGCACGTCGTCGGCGAAGCACCGCGCCTGGCGCTGCACGAGGTCGCGGCTCTTGCCGACGATGAGCTCGAGCTGCTCGCGGGTCGTCAGCCCGTCGGCGCTGCGCACGGAGAGCCCCGTCGCCTGACGGCGCTTGAGCCCAGCGACCCGGACCATGAAGAACTCGTCGAGGTTGCTGGCGAAGATGGCGAGGAAGCGCAGCCGCTCGAGCAGCGGGGTGGTGGTGTCCTCGGCCAGCTCGAGCACGCGCTGGTTGAAGTCGAGCCAAGAGGACTCGCGGTTGAGGTAGCGGTCGGTCGGCAGCGGCGCGGCGGGAGCGGCCTCGGCGGTGACGCTGACGGGCACGGCCAGGTCGCCGGGGACGGGGTCGGCGGGGGCGACCTCGGCCGGTCCGTGGCCGCCGAGCGTGCCGGGGAGCGTCTCGGTCATGACCAGCATCCTGCTCCCGCCAGGTGAACGGACGTGATCAGGCCGGCCGGCTCCGGGCGAGCGCCGCGCCGGTGCGCACCCCCACACCGAGGGCGACCGCGGCGACGAGGTCCGCGACGGTGTCGACGTCCTGGCGCAAGCCAGGTGCGTCCAGGGCGGCGGTGAGGTCGGTCGCCACCGCTGCGTGCCGGACCCGGGAACCCGCGCCGTACTCGGGTCGCAGCAGCGACGCCGCGCCCGCGAGCAGGGTGGTCCCCGTCCCCGCCGTGTCGGCGACGAAGGCCGTGGGCTGCTGCCGCGCGAGCGCCAGCGCCGCACCGAGCTCCTCCGGGCGCAGCGCGGGCAGGTCGGCGGGCAGCACCGCCACGGCGCGGTCGCCGAGCCCGCCCAGCGCGTGCCGGAGCGCACCCTGCAGCGAGGTCGCCGGGTCGTCGAGCACCGCGACGCCGAGCTCGCCGGCCCGCGGGTCCCGGCTCACGACGGCGACCTCGGCCACGCCGGCTGCGGCCGTGGCGGCGGCGACGACGTCGGCGGCCATGGCGAGCACCAGCTCGGTGCGGTGCCCCACGGCGAGCCGGGACTTCGCCGCGACCAGCTGCTTGAGGGGTACGACGACCACCCAGCGACCCGCGTCCACCGCGCCAGTCTTCTGCACGATCTCCGCGTGGACAGCCCGCCCCAGGCGTGTGACGCTCCCCACCTGGGACACCCGGCAGTGGTGCCGGTGACCGGGTCGATCGGAGGCGGGCGTGCGCGCGGCCGTGCTGGGCACCGGCAGCTGGGGCACCGCCTTCGCCAAGGTGCTGAGTGACGCCGGGACCGACACCACGCTCTGGGCGCGCCGCCCAGAGGTGGCCCGCGCCGTCGAGGAGCAGCGCGAGAACCATGAGTACCTCGCCGGCATCACCTTGCCGAAGTCGTTGCGCGCCACCGCAGATGCCGCCGAGGCGCTGGCCGGCGCCGACCTCGTCGTGGTCGCCGTGCCGAGCCAGACGCTGCGCGCCAACCTCACGGCATGGCTGCCCGACCTCCCGTCCGACGCCACCTTCGTGTCACTGATGAAGGGCGTCGAGCTTGGGACGACCAAGCGCATGAGCGAGGTGCTGTGCGAGGTCGCGGGGCTGCTGCCGGAGCAGGTGGCGGTCGTCTCGGGCCCCAACCTCGCCCGGGAGATCGCGATGGAGCAGCCGGCCGCGAGCGTCGTCGCGTGCACCGACGAGCCGCGGTGCCACCAGCTGCAGGACGCCTGCACGACGCAGTACTTCCGGCCCTACACCAACTCCGACGTCGTCGGCGTCGAGCTCGGCGGGGCGGTCAAGAACGTCATCGCGCTGGCCTGCGGGATCGCGCGGGGGATGGGGTTCGGCGACAACACGATGGCATCGCTGATGACCCGCGGGCTGGCGGAGACCGCGCGGCTCGGTGTGGCGCTCGGCGCGGACCCGCTCACCTTCGCGGGGCTCGCCGGGATGGGTGACCTGGTCGCCACGTGCACCAGCCCGCTGTCGCGCAACCGCAGCTTCGGCGAGCGGCTCGGACGCGGCCAGACCCTGGCGGAGATCACCGCCGGCAGCTCGCAGGTGGCGGAGGGCGTCAAGAGCTGTCGCTCGATCCTCGCCCTGGCCCAGGAGCACGGCATCGACATGCCGATCACCGAGCACGTGGAGCAGGTGGTGCACGAGGGCGTCAGCGTGCGGGACATGGTCGGGGCGCTGATGGCCCGCGGCTCTCGGGCGGAGTGAGCGACCGGCGCGGGTAACGTCACCCCGTGGCAGACCGGCCGGGCATCGGCACGCGAGCGGTGCACACCCCGCCCGCCCCGACACCGGCGCAGGCACCCCTCGGGCTGGCGGTGTGGCGCACCGCGGCCTGGGCCTTCGGCTCGGCCCAGGAGTACTCAGACCTGCTCAACGGGCGGATGGCCGGCTACTCCTACAGCCGGATCGCCAACCCGACCACCGACGCCTTCGGCACCGCGGTCGCCTCGCTCGAGGACGTCACCGGCGAGGCGCTGGGGTGGGCGTGCGCGAGCGGCATGGCCGCGGTCACCACGACCATCATCGCCCTGGCCGGCGGGGGGCACGTGGTCGCCCCCCGGGAGGTGTACGGCGGGACGTACGGCCTGCTCGACGTCCTGGGCCCGCGCCTCGGCCTGACCGTCTCCTGGGTCGACGCCCGTGACCCCGACGCGGTCGCTGCTGCCGTCACCCCCGACACCCGGCTGGTGTGGGGCGAGGTGCTGGCCAACCCCACCATCGCGGTCGCGGACCTGCCAGCGCTCGCGGCGGTGGCGCACGCGGCCGGCGTACCGCTCGCGGTCGATGCGACCTTCGCCTCGCCCGTCGTCTGCCGACCGCTGGAGCACGGTGTCGACGTGGTCGTGCACTCGGCGACGAAGTACCTCGGCGGGCACGGGGACGTGACCGCCGGCGTGGTCGTGGCTAGGCCGGAGCTGCTCCACGAGATCGCGACCGTGGGGATCACCATGGGTCCGTCGCTGTCGCCGGACGACGCCTTCCTCGCGCACCGAGGCCTCGCGACGCTGCCGCTGCGGGTGCGCCAGCAGTGCGCCACCGCGACCGCGCTCGCCGCGGCACTCGCCGAGCACCCCGCGGTCGTCAAGGTCGAGCACCCGTCGCTGCCCGGCACGGCCGACCACGACCTGGCGCGCAAGCTCTTCGACGACGGGCTCTACGGCGCGATGCTCACAGTGACCGTGCCGGGGGGCACCGACGGGGCGGCGGCCTACTGCGACGCAGCCGGGCTCGCGCTCATCGCCAGCTCGCTCGGCAGCCACCACACCAAGCTCACTCCGGTCGCGACGACGACGCACCGCCAGCTCAGCGCCGAGGCGCTCGCCCGCGCCGGCATCGCCGGTGGCGCGGTGCGCATCTCGTGCGGCCTGGAGGACACCGAGGACGTCGTCGCCGACCTCGTCGGTGCACTGCGCGCGGTCAGCCGTTGACCCCCGCCTCGGTCGACCCCCGCCTCACCCAGCACCTGCACCACCAGCTCGGTGCGTGGCCCCCGCCCGCCCCCTTCACGGTCGCCGGCAGCGCGGCGCGGGCGGCACCGGGTTGGGACGGGGAGGTGCACCCGGTGTCGCTGGTCTCCTCGCCGGACGGGCTCGTGATCGGTGTGCCTCCCGCGGCGGTCGATGCGGTGCGTGGCCTCGGCGACGGGTGGCAGTCGCCGGGCTACGCGGACGCGCTCACCGTCGCGCTCGGCCTCACCGGGCCGCACGCGCTGCACGCCGGCGGCGTCTTCCGGTGGAGCACCGAGCCGACCGACCTGGAGCCGCTCGGCGAGTGGGTCGAGACGGACGCCCCGCGGCTGCCGGACTGGCTGCGGCCCTTCAACGGGGGCGTGCTCGTCGTGTGGGAGGACGACGGCGGCTACGTCGCCGGCGTCGGGCTCAAGGCGCACGACGCCTGGGTGGACGAGATCAGCGTGGGCACCGAGCCGGCTGCCCGCGGTCGGGGCCTGGCGCGCCGGTTGGTGGTCACCGCCGCCCGGGAAGTGCTGGCGCGCAACCACATCCCTACCTACCTGCACGCACCGGACAACACCGCCAGTGCGCACGTCGCGGAGGGTGCCGGCTTCCCGGACCGCGGCTGGCACGTCGGTGCGCTCTGGCCGGTGGCGGGCGCCTAGCCTGGGCTGGTGGGTCGCCGCGCAAAGATCGTCTGCACGCTCGGGCCCGCGGTCGCCACCCCCGAGCGGGTGCGCGCCCTCGTCCAGGCTGGCATGGACGTCGCTCGCTTCAACTTCAGCCACGGCTCCTACGCCGAGCACGCCGAGGCCTACCGGATGGTGCGCGAGGCGAGCGACCGCACCGGTCATGCGGTGGCGGTGCTGGCTGACCTCCAGGGTCCCAAGATCCGGCTCGGCACCTTCGCCTCCGGGCCCGTCGTCTGGGCGCCGGGCGAGGACGTCATCGTCACCACCGAGACCACCGATGGCACCCACGACCGGGTCGGTACGACCTACGAGGGCCTCGCCAAGGACCTCCACATCGGTGACCCGGTGCTGATCGACGACGGCCGGGTCCTGCTGCGCGTCACCGACATCGACGGGCCGGACGTGCACCTGCACGTCATCGAGGGCGGCATCGTCAGCAACCACAAGGGCATGAACCTGCCGGGGGTCTCGGTCAGCGAGCCCGCGCTCACCGACAAGGACGAGGACGACCTCCGCTTCGCGCTGTCGATGCGCGTCGACCTCATCGCGCTGTCTTTCGTCCGCGCCCCGCATGACGCCGATGACGTCCACCGGGTGATGGTCGAGGAGGGCGCGCTGCTGCCCGTGCTCGCCAAGCTGGAGAAGCCCGAGGCGGTCGCGGACATGGAGGGGGTCGTCGCCGCCTTCGACGGCATCCTCATCGCGCGCGGCGACCTCGGGGTGGAGATGCCGCTGGAGGACGTGCCCCTGGTCCAGAAGCGTGCCGTGCAGCATTGCCGTGACCAGGCGAAGCCGGTCATCGTGGCGACCCAGATGCTCGAGTCGATGATCACGCAGTCGCGGCCGACGCGGGCCGAGGCGAGCGACGTCGCGAATGCTGTCTTCGACGGGGCCGACGCACTGATGCTCTCCGGGGAGACGAGCGTCGGGGCGCACGCGATCGAGGTCGTGTCGACGATGTCGCGGATCATGATGGCGGCCGAGTCCGGCCGGGGCCCCGCCTTGGTGCGCCCGCTGACCCGTGACCCGCGCACGCAGAGCGGCGCGATCGGGCGGGCGGCGGTCGAGATCGCCGGTCAGCTCGGTGCCATCGGCATCGCCGCCTTCACGATGGGCGGCGACACGGCCCGTCGGCTCGCCCGCCACCACCCGCCGATCCCCGTGTGGGCCTTCACGCCGGTGCAGGTCACCCGCTCGCAGCTCGCCCTGTCGTGGGGGGTCGAGACCTTCCTCACCGAGACGGTCGACACGCTCGGTGAGATGGTCCGGCAGGTCGACCGGCTGCTCCTCACCAGCGGTCGTGGCGCGCCCGGCGATGCCGTCGTGGTCGTCGCCGGCGTGCCGATCTCCACCCCGGGAGCCACCAACACGATCCGTGTGCACCGGCTCGGCAGCCTCGACGCCTGAGGTGGCCCAGCCGCCTCCGGAGGTCTACACGCACGGCCACGCCCCCGTGGTCGTGGCGGCGCACGCCGCCCGCACTGCGTCGACCTCGGCCGCGTACCTCCTGCCCCACCTCCAACCCGGTCTCCACGTGCTCGACATCGGCTGCGGCCCAGGATCGATCACCGCAGACCTGGCTGCGTACGTCACCCCTGGCGGGTCGGTGCGCGGGGTCGACCGTGAGCCGGCCGTCGTGGCGACCGCCGCGGCGGCCTACACCGACGTGCCGGGGTTGTCCTTCGCGACCGGCGACGTCTACGCCATCGATCTGCCCGACGACGCGGTCGACGTCGTGCACGCCCACCAGGTGCTGCAGCACCTCACCGACCCGGTGCGGGCGTTGCGCGAGATGCGGCGCGTGTGCCGACCGGGAGGCCTGGTGGCGGCGCGCGATGCCGACTACTCAGCGATGACGTGGTGGCCCCCCGAGTCGGGGTTGACCGCGTGGCTGAGGACCTACCGCGCTGTTGCGCACGCCAACGGGGCCGAGCCGGACGCCGGGCGTCGTCTCCTCGGCTGGACGCTCGCGGCCGGCTTCACCGAGGTGCAGCCGAGCGCGTCGACGTGGTGCTACGCGACGCCCGACGCCCGCCGGTGGTGGTCAGGGCTGTGGTCGCAGCGGGTGACGGAGACGGCGATCGCGACGCAGGCCGTCTCGGGCGGGCACGCGACGCCGGCTGCGCTGGAGGAGATGGCAGCCGGCTGGCGCGAGTGGGGCGCCGCGCCGGAGGGCTGGTTCGCTGTGCTGCACGGCGAGGTGCTCGCCCGCGCCTAGTGTCCGGCGCGTGACCTCCGGCGGCGCTCGTGTCCGCGTCGCCGTCGTCTTCGGCGGCCGATCGAGCGAGCACACCATCAGCTGCGTCTCGGCCGGCAGCGTGCTCGCAGCCCTGGACCCGGCGCGGTACGAGGTCATCCCGGTCGGCATCACGCGGGACGGCCGGTGGGTGCAACCGGCGGCGGACCAACGGCTCGCCATCGAGGGCGGGGTGCTGCCCGAGGTGCTCGACGGCCGCCCGCTCGCGCTGCCGGCCGACCCCACGGTGCACGGCCTGGTCGTCTCCTCGCCGGGCGAGGTGCCGGCGCTGCTGTCGGAGGTCGACGTCGTCTTCCCGCTGCTGCACGGACCGTGGGGCGAGGACGGCACGCTGCAGGGGCTGTTGGAGCTGGCCGGTGTCCCCTACGTCGGCAGCGGTGTCTTCGCCTCTGCCGCAGCCATGGACAAGGCGCACATGAAGGTGCTGCTGACGGCGGCGGGGTTGCCGTGCGGTCCCTACACGGTCGTTCGCCCCGGCGCGCCGATGCCGGACGTCGCGCACCTCGGGCTGCCCGTCTTCGTCAAGCCCGCACGAGCCGGCTCCTCGATGGGCGTCACCCGGGTGACCGACCTCGCCGAGCTCCCGACCGCCGTCACCACTGCCCGCGAGCACGACCCGAAGGTGCTCATCGAGGCCGCGGTCGAGGGGCGGGAGGTGGAGTGCGGCGTGCTCGGGGGTCTCGCCGGTGCTGCACCGCAGGGCAGCCTCCCCGCCGAGGTGCGTGTCGTGGGCGCCGGCCGGCCCTTCTACGACTTCACGGCGAAGTACCTCGACGAGGCCACGGAGCTCGACGTCCCCGCCCGGCTCCCAGCCGGGGTGCAGGAGCGGGTGCAGGCGCTGGCCGTCGAGGCGTTCCTGGCCCTCGACTGTGCCGGCCTCGCGCGGGTCGACTTCTTCCTCACGCCGGCAGGCGCTCTCATCGTCAACGAGGTGAACACCATGCCGGGCTTCACCCCGGTGTCCATGTTCCCCCTGATGTGGCAGGCCAGCGGCGTCGGCTACGGCCAGCTGGTGGACCGGCTCGTCGCGCTGGCGCTGCAGGCCGGCACCGGTCTGCGCTGAGCGTGGGGCTCGCCGAGGTCGTCGACCACCTCGCCTGCCCGGTCTGCGCGGGCCCGCTGGCGCTCGTCCCCGCTGCCCTGCGCTGCTCTCGCGGTCACTCCTTCGACATCGCCCGGCAGGGGTACGCCGCCCTCCTCCCGCCCCGCGGTCGCACGGTCCCCGGTGACACCGCCGCGATGGTGGCGGCGCGGTCACAGTGGCTGCGCGACGGGCACTTCGACCCCATGATCGCGGCGCTGGTAGACACTGCGGCGGGACTGGACCTGCCCGCGGGGTGCGTGGTCGACGTGGGAGCCGGGCCGGGGCGCCACCTCGCTGCGGTGCTCGACCGGCTCGCCGATCGGGTAGGGGTCGCCATCGACGTGTCGGTCGCCGCTGCGCGCGCCGCAGCTCGCGTGCACCCCCGCGCGGGATCGGTGCTCGCTGATGCGCGCACCGACCTCCCGCTCGTGAGCGGGACGGCAGGGCTTGCCCTCGACGTCTTCGCTCCGCGGGCTGCTACCGCCTTGCAGCGGGTCCTGGCTCCGGGCGGTGTGGTGCTCGTCGTGACGCCGACACCGGAGCACATGCGGGAGCTCGTACCCGCGCTGGGTCTGGTGTCGGTCGACCCGGTGAAGGACGAGCGGCTGGCTGCGGCGATGGCGCCGGGGTTCACCCTCGAGGGCGACCGGCTGGTGGTCAGCCCGATGCGGCTGGACCGCGACGCGGTGGGCCGCCTCGTCGCCATGGGGCCCAGCGCCATCCATGTCGCGCCAGGTGCTCTGGCCGCTGGCCTCGCGCGGCTGCCGGAGCGCCTTCAGGTCACCCTCTCGGTTCGTGTCTCGACGTGGCGGCGCCGCTCGTGACGGTCGTCCACAGGTCCCTGCGCAGGAGGTGACCGCGGGGCGCCCGACCTCTAGCGTCGCCGCCGTGCCCGCGGCCGTACCCAGCTCCGCCGCGGCAACCGACGTCGAGCACGCCCTCGGCGCGCTCGCCATCGCGGTCGAGCTGGCCTGCGAGACGGCCGGCCAGGCCGGCTCGGCCGTCGCAGGGACCTGGACGGGAGAAGCGGCCGAGGGCTTCGCCGCCGTCCTCGCCGGTGCGCTCGCGCAAGCGCGTCGCTGCGGGTACGCGGCCCGCGAGCTCGAGGCCGGGTACTCCGCGTTGGTCTCCGACCTCGTCGACGCCGAGTCGATGGCCTACCGCCAGCACACGCTGGAGATCGCGGCCGACAGCGAGGACCTCGAGAGCCACCTCGACGGCCCGCTCGCGGTGTGGAGCGAGGGGGTGGCCAAGGTCGCTGACTCCGCGGCGACCGTCCAGGGGCTGCGGGTGAGCGCTCGGGTGCAGGCGGCCCAGCGGCGGGCCTCGCTCGCCGTCGACGCCGCTGTCGCCGAGCTCGGCGAGCAGCAGCCGCTCGGGGGCTTCGCGCTGCCGCGGTTGAGCGCCGCGCTCACCGCCGAGGTGGCGGCCGGTGCCTTGCTGGGCGATCCGCTCGGTGACGAGATGGCGGTCGCTAGGGTGGAAGGCACTGCGCTGCAGGTGATCGCACCTGGCGCCGGGTGGGGAGATCTCGACGCGGCCGACCGCGCCTTCCTGCTGCGGCTACATGTCGTGCTGCCCCGGGGCCTGGACCTCGACGGCCACGAGGGCCCCAGACTCGGGCATACGATCGAGCGGCACGTCGGCAAGAGCGACGCCTACCTGCTCGCCCGCCTCACGAACGCGAAGATCCCGGTCGCCTCCACCTGGGCCACGCTGCCGGACGCCGAGGCGGCGCTGACGGTCGTCGTCCGCGACCACCTGCGCGAGCTGGAGGAGCTCGCTCCGCAGAGCCGCGGCAAGAAGCTCGACGAGACGTCACCCCTGCCTCGTCGGATCGCCGTCTACGGCTACGCCGAGACCCGTCGCCCCATCCCGCGGTCCGCGTTCACGCTGATCAAGCTCGTCGTGCGGGTAGCCCCTGACCGGAGCCTCTACGTCTTGACGCTCTTCCCGGACCTCTCGGCTCCAGCGCGGCGGGCACGGTGAGCGAGCACTACGACTTCGACGACCTGCCTCGCAACCCGGTGCACTGCTACTTCCTCACCGTCTTCGACGAGCCTGCGTGGGAGGAGCCGGGGTGGCCACTGCCGAAGATCCTCGAGTGGCGGTTCGAGCAAGAGGAGGAGCTGGTCTACGCCTATCCCATGATGGAAGACGTGATGACCGACATCATCGACCGCTTCGCCGAGGACCACGACCGTCTCGACCGCGCCTGGCGCCTCACCGGCGCCAATCTGTTGTTGCGCGGTTACTACGAGACCAACGACCGGCTCATGGAGCTGTGCGCGCGGCGCGAGGTGGTCGGACGTCTCTGGCGCCAGGCGCTCGACTCCGGGGCCCGCCCCGGCCGCGGACTGCCTCGGCGGGTGCGGCGTACGGGCGAAGGAGGGCTGTGGGACCTCTACCAGCCGCCTCGCGTGGTGCGGCTGCTGTTCATGCACGCGCTCGGCGACGTCCGACCTAGCCCAGACCTCGGCACGTATGGGCAGCTTGCCGGCCGTTGGGCGCGGTCCCGGACGGAGGATGAGGTGCGGCTCGCCGCCTCTTTCCTCGACGACGTGCTGCTCGCGGATGTGCCGGTTGAGCACTTGGCGCAGCTCATCGACCTGACATGGGGCTGCCGGTCGTACTTCGTCGGCTTCACCGAGCGGGCCTGGCTGGAGACGGTCGTCACCGCACTCAAGGCCGGCCGTACCGGGCCTGATCATCCGGGCTAGGGCGTCGCCAAGGCAGCACAGCGCCCTTGCGCCTGCGCGGGGTCGACGTCGGGCCCCGTACCGGGCAGGTGATCGCTGATCGCTCCCAGCACGGAGGCGGGCGCGAGCGCCGCCGACATCGTCACGACGAGGTAGGGCGCGGAGCGACGGTGCCAGACCTCGGGGTCGGCGCTCACGTCCGGCGAGGTCCAGACGAAGCCGTCCAGCGGGATGCAGTCAGCGTCGACGAGCGTCGGCACCGCTGCGCCGCAGGCGATCGTGACGGACGGCGAGCCCCACGCGCGCGTCGTCGGTGACGGATGCTCGACCGTCACCGGGTGCAACGTCGGCAGCAGGCGCGCGGGCAGGCCGCTGATGAGTGCGGGGCAGTCGGCGGCTGCACCGGGCAGGGCAGCGACGCGCGGACCCGAGCTGGCACACCCGGTGAGGCCGAGCAGCAGGACGAGCCCGGCCCGGCGACCCGCCCCGCGGCGGGAGACGGCCGGAGCGCTCAGAGGTGGACGACGGAGCAGGTGAGCGTACGGGTGATGCCGTCGACCGACTGGACCTTGGCCACGACGAGCTTGCCCAGCTCGTCGACGTTGCGGGCCTCGGCGCGGACGATGACGTCATAGGGCCCGGTGACGTCGTCGGCCTGGGTCACCCCGTCGATCCCGGCGATCGCCGAGGCCACGCTGGCGGCCTTGCCGACCTCGGTCTGGATCAGGATGTAGGCCTGGACCACGTGCTTCTCCCTCGGGCAGGTCACGGCCGTCGACACCGACAGGCGCAGGCAGGGACGCTACCCCAGCGAGGATGGGCCAGTGACCGTCGCGGAGCTCGGCGAGATGGGGCTGATCGCCCGCGTGACGGCCCGGCTGCGGGCGCTGCCGCCGCCGGCCGGGCCGGGTGACGACGCGGCGGTCGTCCCGGCCCCTGACGGGCGGCTCGTCGCGACGACCGACGTGCTGGTGGACGGTGTCCACTTCCGGCTCGCGTCGGGGTGGTCGAGCGCCGCAGACGTGGGGTGGAAAGCCGCGGCCCAGAACCTCGCCGACATCGCCGCCATGGGGGCCGTCCCGACCGCGCTGCTCGTCGGGCTGGTCACGCCGCCCGGTCTGACGGTCGATGAAGCCGACGGGCTGGCCGACGGCCTTCGGGATGCCTGCGCGAGCACGGGCGCGACGGTCGTCGGCGGCGACGTCGTCGCGGGGGCCCAGCTGGTGCTCGCCGTCACCGCGCTCGGTGAGCTGCAGGGCCGCGCCCCGGTGACCAGGGCCGGCGCCCGTCCCGGTGACGCGGTCGTCATCGTCGGCGCCCTGGGCCGCTCGGCTGCCGGTCTGGCGCTGCTGCGCGCGGGGGTCACCACAGCAGACGGGTACGCGGGACGCTGCCTCGCCGCGCACCGCCGCCCTGACCCTCCGTACCCCGCCGGTCCGGCCCTGGCCGACCTGGGCGCCACCGCCATGCTCGACGTCAGCGACGGCGCCGTGCACGACGCCCGGCGGATCGCCAGCGCCAGCGGCGTCCAGCTGCGCCTCACCCATCTCGTCGGGGAGGACGACTGGGCCGGGCTCAGCGAGGTCGCGGCGCTGACCGGCTCCGACGCGCACACCTGGGTGCTCGCCGGCGGTGAGGAGCACGCGCTGCTGGCCACCCTGCCGCCCTCGGCCCTCGACGCCGCCCGCGCGCTCGGCACCAGGCACGTCGGCGAGGTGGTCGCCGGCGACGGCGTCGTCAGGGCCAGAGACGGCTCGCCCTACGCCGTGACCGGGTACGACCACCTCGCGCCGACTCGCACCGACATCCGTCCCGCGCATCCCTAGGCTCCGGCGCAGGCAGCACACCCCGGGGTCGCGCAACACCAAGGCCTCCGGGGCGAACCCCGGAGGTGGACACGTGCCCAGGCACGGCATCGCACGCACCGGGCAGCGCTCCCGCGCAGGGACGTGCGCACGAGGGAGCAGGTCGGGGTGTGCTGCCCCCCCGTACGTACCGGCACGATGGTGAGCACGTCACCGCACGATCTCCTGCTGGGTCGGCTGACCGTCGCCCTGCTCGACGCCGGGTGGCGTCCCGATGCCCTGCTCGACGCCGCGGCCCGGGTGCTCGGCGACCCCGCCCGCCGCTGGCTGCCGCTGCTGGTGGACACGCTGCTCCGGCGCTTCCCCGACGAGCCACCGCAGCGGTCGCTCGTCGCCGCCCCTGGTCGAGGACCGGTGGCTCGCCGAGCGGCTCCGCGAGCGCGACACCCGGCCCGACCCGGCGCTCACCACACCCGCCGGGTTGGCCCGCCTGCTCGACCTCGACGGCGGGGAGCTGCGGTGGTTCGCCGACCTCCGCGGCCTCGAGTCGACGGTCACCGACTCCGCGCTGCTGCACCACCGGCGGTGGTGGGTGGCCAAGCGGGCCGGCGGCTCGCGTCTCGTCGAAGCACCCAAGCCGCGGCTGCTCGAGATCCAGCGCCGCCTGCTCACGCGGGTCGTGACAGCGGCCGAGGCTCACCCGGCGGCGCACGGCGCCCGCCCTGGCACCGGCGTGCTCACCGCCGCCGCACCGCACGCCGGGCAAGCGGTCGTCGTGCACCTCGACCTGGAGGACTTCTACGCCAGCGTCACCGCCGGCCGGGTCGCCGGCGTCCTCCGCCGGGCCGGGCACCCCGCCCCGGTCGCGGCCCTGCTCACCGGTCTGCTGACCACCGTCACCCCGCCCGCGGACCGCACCGCTCCCCGCTCACGGGTGGACCCCGACCGGCTCTGGCGCCAGCGCCGTCGGCTGGCCGCGCCGCACCTCGCCACCGGTGCCGCGACCTCGGCTGCGGTCGCCGACCTGGTCGCGCTGGCGCTGGACCGCCGGCTCGCCGGGGCGGCGGCGTCGCTCGGCTTCACCTACTCCCGTTACGTCGACGACCTGTGCTTGTCCAGCGCTGACCCCGCTGCGCCGGTCGACGGGATGACGAGGCTCGCGCAGCGGGTCGTGGTCGCGGAGGACTTCCGCCCGGCGGTCGGGAAGACGACGGTCCGCCGGGCGGGGCAGCAGCAGTGGGTTGCCGGGCTCGTCGTGAACGACCGGCCCCGGGTGGCGCGGCGCGACGTGGACAGGCTCAGGGGGACTGCACCGGCTGGCTCTCGACGGCGGCATCGATGACCATCAGTGGGCCCAGCTGGCCGGGCAGGTGGCGTGGGCCTCCACCGGCGACCCGGTGCGCGCGGGCCGGCTGCGCAGTCCGCTCGACCGGCTGCGACCGCGGGACGTGCCGGTCTAGCGGCCGATCTGCAGCGTCTTGCCGGCCTTGATGCACGAGGTGCAGGAGCTGATTTTCTTCGTCGTACCGCCACCGGCGGGAACGCGGACCGACTGGATGTTGGGGTTCCAGCGGCGCCGGGTGCGGCGGTGGGAGTGCGACACGGACATGCCGAAGCCTGGCTTCTTGCCACAGAGGTCGCACACGGCAGGCATCGTCAGTCCTTCACAGCGAGGGGCGGCGCGCAGCGGACCGCGCCGGATCGCTGCCCAGGTTATCAGTCGCGCCACCGCGGCCCGCAACACCGGGTGTGGCGCAGGTCACCTGATGGGTACGGTCCCCCCTCGTGCCCCCCGTCCTAGATGCCAGCCTGCTGCGCAGCTGGACCGCGCGGGCGCTCGAGGCGCTGCGGGACCACCGGGAGGAGCTCGATGCGCTCAACGTCTTCCCGGTGCGCGACAACGACACCGGGACCAACCTGCTCCGCACCTGGGAGTCGGTCGACCGCGCGCTCCGCGAGGCGAGGGAGGCCGCCGGGGACACCCTGGGCCCGGCTGTCACGGCGCTGGCCCGGGGCGCGCTGCTCGGCGCCCGCGGCAGCTCCGGCGTCATCCTCAGCCAGGTGCTGCGCGGCCTCGCCGACGTCCTCTCGCCGCTGGCCACCGCCACCGGCGTCGAGCTGCAGGCGGCGCTGACCCGCGCCAGAGAGCTGGCCTACGCCGCCGTGCAGGTCCCGGTCGAGGGCACCCTGCTCTCGGTGCTCACCGGTGCTGAGGTCGCCGCGCGCGCGGCGGACCCCGACGACCTGGTGGGCGTGGCCGTCGCGGCCGCGCGCGGCGCCCGCGAGGCGCTCGCGCGCACGCCCGGCCAGCTCGCGGTGCTGGCCGCCTCCGGCGTGGTCGACGCCGGCGGTCGCGGCCTCGTCCTCGTGCTCGACGCGCTGGCCGCGGTGCTCGGCGGTGGCCCCACCCCGCCCGCGGAGGCGGTCGACCTCCCCCGGCAGCACCGGTCGGCGCACCGCCAGGTCGACGGTGGCCCGGCGTACGAGGTGCAGCTGCTCCTCGACGCCCCTGTCGCGGCGGTCGAGCTCCTGCGCCCCCGGCTGGCGGCGCTCGGTGACGCGCTCGTCGTGGTGGGCGGCCCGCAGGAGTGGCACGTGCACGTGCACGTCGACGACGCGGGCGCAGCACTCGAGGCCTGCGTCGAGGCGGGGCGCCCGCACCGCATCTCCGTCACCCACCTGCAGGCCGAGGCGGCCAGCCGCCGCTGAGCGACGCGGCACGGGAGCGGGCCTGTCACGCCGGCCTGTCGTACCCGCCCGCGAGGATGGGTCGGTGACCAGGCTCGACGACCCGTTGCGTGCGGCGGTCGGCCCCAAGACCGCCGAGGCGCTGCACGAGGCCTTCGGCCACCGCACGCTGCGCGACCTCATGTGGCACCTGCCCCGCCGCTACCTCGAGCGCGGCGAGTGCAGCGACCTGCACGACCTGCGGGTCGGCGAGCACGCGACCCTCATCGCCGAGGTCCGCTCGGGCACCATCGTCGGACCGCCGGGCAAGAGGCGCGCCGAGCTGACGGTCGGCACGGGCGACCTCCTGCTACGCCTCATCTTCTTCGGCCAGCACTGGCGGGTCCAGCAGCTGACCGTGGGCACCCAGGCTCTCTTCGCCGGGCCGGTGAGCAGCTGGCGCGGGCAGCTGCAGCTGACCAACCCCAAAGTGATGATGCTGCCCGGTCGCGGCGGCGGTGAGCGCAAGGGGGAGGAGCGCTGGGCCCGCGCCGTCGGCGGCGGCCCGCTGCCGATCTACCCCGCGGCCAAGGAGATCGAGTCCTGGCGCATCGCCGACTCCACCGCCTTCGTCGCCACGACGCTCGACATCCCTGACGAGGACGACCCCCTCCCCGCGGACCTGTGCAAGCGGGAGGGACTGCCGTCGCTGCGCGACGCCCTGGTCGCCATCCACGTGCCGCAGCGGGGGGCCGACATCGAGCTCGCCCGACGGCGCCTGGTGTGGGACGAGGCCCTGCTCACCCAGGTCGCCCTGGCCCAGCGCCGGGCCGACGCCGCGCGGCAGCCCGCCACGCCTCGTTCCCCCGTCGGAGGGGGCTTGCTCGAGGCCTTCGACGCCGGCCTGCCCTACTCCCTCACGCAGGGCCAGCGGGCCGTCGGGGCGGAGCTGGCGGCGGACCTCGCACAGCGGCACCCGATGCTGCGCCTGCTGCAGGGCGAGGTCGGCTCGGGCAAGACGGTCTGTGCGCTGCGCGCGGTGCTGCAGGTGGTGGACGCGGGCGGTCAGGCCGTGCTCCTCGCGCCGACCGAGGTGCTGGCCCAGCAGCACCTGCGCAGCGTGCGGGCGCTGCTCGGCCCCATCGGGCGCGCGGGCGAGCTCGACGGCGCCGACCGGGCCACCGCCGTCGCCCTGCTCACCGGGTCCACGCCGGCCGCCCAGCGGCGCGCGACGCTGGAGCAGATCCGCTCCGGCGCAGCCGGTCTCGTCATCGGCACGCACGCCCTCCTGGAGGATGCGGTCAGCTACGCCGACCTCGGTCTCGTGGTGGTCGACGAGCAGCACCGCTTCGGCGTCGAGCAGCGCGACCGGCTGCGGTCCCGCCGAGCCGCCGACGGCAGCGTGCCGCACCTGCTCGTCATGACCGCGACGCCGATCCCGCGCACCGTCGCGATGACCGTCTTCGGCGACCTCGCCACCTCCGAGCTGACCGAGCTGCCCGGTGGGCGCCAACCGATCACCAGCCACGTGGTGCTGCAGGGCCAGCCGCGCTGGGTGGCCCGCATGTGGGAGCTGGTGCGTGAGGAGGTCGCGGTGGGGCACCGGGCCTTCGTCGTCTGCCCGCGGATCAGCGCCGCTGACGACGCGGCGGCGACCGCGCCGCAGGACGACGCCGGCCCGGCGCGAGTCGACCCCGGTGCCGCGGTGGAGGAGGTGCTGCCTGCGCTCGCCGCGGGCGAGCTCGCGGGCCTGCGCATCGGTGCCCTCCACGGCCGGCTGCCGACGGAGCAGAAGGAGGCAGTGATGGCGGCCTTCGCGCGGGGCGACCTCGACGTGCTCGTCGCCACCACCGTCATCGAGGTGGGCGTCGACGTCTCCGACGCCACCGTGATGGTCGTGCTCGACGCGCACCGCTTCGGCATCAGCCAGCTGCACCAGCTGCGCGGGCGGGTGGGGCGGGGGAGTGCCGCGAGCACCTGCCTGCTGCACACGTCGAGCCGAGCCAGCTCCTCGACCTTCGACCGGCTGATGTCGGTCGCGGCGACGACCGACGGCAAGGTGCTCGCCGAGCTCGACCTGCGCACCCGCCGCGAGGGCGACGTCCTCGGTGTCGCGCAGAGCGGCACCCGGCGCACGCTGCGGGTGCTGGACCTGCTGCACCACGGTGACGTCATCGCTGCGGCCAGGACCGAGGCGCAGCGCATCGTCGACGCCGACCCGGGCCTCGAGCGACACCCCGCGCTGGCCGCCTCCCTGGCCGCGGTGCTCGCCGACGCCGCCGACTACCTGGACAAGAGCTGATCAGGATCGTCGCCGGCAGCGCGGGCGGCCGGCGGCTGCACGTACCCCCCGGCGGCACCAGGCCCACCGCGGAGCGGGTCCGCGAGGCGGTCTTCGCCAGCCTCGGCGACCTCACCGGTGCCTCCGTCCTCGACCTGTACGCGGGCTCCGGCGCCCTCGGGCTCGAGGCGCTCAGCCGCGGCGCCGCGACCGCCACGCTGGTCGAGGCCGACGCCCGCGCCGCGGAGGTGCTGCAGCGCAACGCCACCGACCTCGCAATGCCCGGCGCGAGCGTGCGGCGCCAGCGCGTCGAGCGCTTCCTCACCGGGCCGCCGACCGCCTACGACCTGGTGCTGCTCGACCCGCCGTACTCCCTCGACGTGGACCCCGTCCTCGCGCTGCTGGAGCCGTGGGCCGGCGACCGGGTGGTGCTCGAGCGCGACCGGCACGGCGCACCACCCAGCTGGCCGGCCGCGCTCGCGCCCGCGACGCCCCGGCGCTACGGCGACACCGTGGTCATCATCGCCGAGCGGCGGGCTGTAGCGTCTCCCGGCGTGATCGCGCGGTGAGGCGTGCCGTCTGCCCCGGCTCGTTCGACCCGGTCACCCTCGGCCACCTCGACATCATCGGCCGGGCGGCCCGGCTCTACGACGAGGTCGTCGTGGCGGTGCTCATCAACAAGACCAAGCAGTCGCTGTTCACCGTCGAGGAGCGGATGGACCTGCTCGCCGAGGTGACGGCCGAGCACGGCAACGTCGTCGTCGACAGCTTCCACGGGCTGCTGGTCGACTACTGCCGTGCGCGCGAGATCCCTGCCGTCGTCAAGGGACTGCGGGCCATCAGCGACTTCGACTACGAGCTGCAGATGGCCCAGATGAACTTCAAGCTGGCGGGGGTCGAGACCATGTTCATGACCACGAACCCGGAGTTCAGCTTCCTCTCCAGCTCGTTGGTCAAGGAGGTCGCCCGCTACGGCGGGGACGTCTCCCACCTCCTGCACCCCCTCGTCGAGAAGCGCCTCACCGAGCGCCTGGACGAGCTGGCCTGAGGGCCCGGGTCCCGCCTGTGGACGCAAGCCCAGGGTGCGGGCGGGCGCCGTACCCTGCCCCTCGTGGGTGCCCTGCAGGACAAGCTCGACGAGCTGACGGAGGCAGTCGAGGCGGCGCGCGCCATGCCGCTGTCGTCGTCCTGCGTGCTCAACCGCCCCGAGGTCCTCGCGACGCTGGAGGAGCTGCGGGCGCTGCTGCCGACCGAGATCGCGAGCGCGCAGGAGCTGGTCGATGACCGTGCCTCGGTGGTCGAGTCCGGCCGGCGCGAGGCCGCGCGCATCCTCGCCGAGGCCAAGGCCGAACGCGCTCGCCTGGTGAGCCGCACCGAGATCGTGCGGGAGGCCGGTGTGCGGGCGCAGGCCGTCGTCGCTGCCGCGCAGGTCGAGGCCGACGCGATGCGCCACGAGGTCGAGGACTACATCGACGGCAAGCTCGCGACCTTCGAGGTCGTGCTGACCAAGACGCTCGGCACGGTGGAGCGCGGTCGGGAGCGGTTGCGCGGGCGGTTGGACTCCGACTCCCTCGCGGAGGTCCCGGAGCCGCTCGAGCCGCTCCCCGGCGACGAGCGGGTCGGCGCGTCCCGCTGACCAGGGGTCGCGGAGTGATCGGGACGTAGTCTGGACACGTGGCCGGCCCTGCTGCGCCGCGGCTCGACCCGCGCGCCCCCCTCGTCCTCGACACCCGCCAGCTGCCGCGTCGCCCCGGCACGCAGCGCCTCGTGCACGTGGACGCCCCCGCCCCCGGTGACCTCGGCACGCCGATGCTCGGGGTCCCGGTGGGCGCCCCCCTGTCGATCGACGTGCGGCTCGAGGCGGTCGTGGAGGGCGTCTTGGTGACCGCGCACGTCGACGCACCACTGGCCGGCGAGTGCGGCCGGTGCCTCGACCCGGTGGTCAGCGCGATCGGCGTCGACGTCCAGGAGCTCTACGCCTACCCCGACCGTGAGGTGCCCGCGGACGACGACGCGGAGCTGCCCGTCCTGGTCGGGGACCTGCTCGACCTGGAGCCGCTGCTGCGGGACGCGATCGTGCTGGCGCTGCCGCTGACGCCGCTGTGCACGCCCGACTGCGCCGGGCTGTGCCCCGGGTGCGGTGAGCGCCTCGACGACCTGCCCGCCGAGCATGCGCACGGCGATGCCGTCGACCCGCGCTGGGCGGCGCTGCGCTCCCTGTAACCTGATCGCTCGGCGCGCCTCGAGGCCGCCCCCGACCGCCCGATGTACGGAGTGCAGCCATGGCCGTCCCGAAGCGCAAGACCTCGCGCTCCAACACCCGCCACCGGCGCTCGCAGTGGAAGGCCGTCGCCGCCACCGTGGCGCCCTGCAGCCACTGCCGGGCGCCCAAGCTCTCCCACGTGGTCTGCCCCACCTGCGGGTACTACGACAACCGCCCGGTCATCGCGGTCTGACCCGGCGAGCGGTGACCGTCGACCCCGACCCCCCCACGGGTACGACCCCCCCGGCCGCCCACGTCGCGGTCGACCTGCTGCCGGGCGCTGACCCCGCTGCGGTCGCCGCGGTGCCGGCCCTGCGATCGACCGGCGTGACCGACGCTGATGTGCTGGCGGCGGTCACCGGTGCCGTCCGTGCGGTGCTCGGCGCCGCGGCCGCGCAGGGGCTGCGACCCGCGACCGACCTGGTCGACGACCTCGGCGCCGACTCCCTCGCCCTGGTGGAGATCGCCGAGGTGGTCGAGGACCTGCTCGCCGCCCGCGTACCCGGGTTCTCCCTCGCCGACGAGGACCTCGACCGCATCGCGACGGTCGGCGACACCGTCGCGTACGCGCACGAGCGGCTGCGCGCGGCCGCCGGCGCGCCGGTGTGAGCGAGGAGCGCGACGCCGCGGCGGCGGAGCGCACCGCCGTCCTGCGGACCGCCCTCGGCGACGGCGCGCAGGGGGTTCCGGACGAGCTGCTGCGCCAGGCCGTGACCCACCGCAGCTGGGCCTACGAGCACGGGGGCGTCCCGACCAACGAGCGCCTGGAGTTCCTCGGCGACAGCGTGCTGGGTCTCGTGGTCACCACCGCGCTCTTCGAGGGTCACCCCGACCTGCCTGAGGGGCAGCTCGCCAAGCTGCGCGCCGGCGTCGTCTCCGCCCGTGCCCTCGGCGAGGTGGCCCGCACGCTCGGGCTCGGCGAGCACCTGCTACTCGGGCGGGGCGAGGAGGCCACCGGCGGGCGGGCCAAGACCTCGATCCTGGCGGACACCACCGAGGCGCTCATCGCCGCCGTCTACCTCGCGTGCGGGCAGGAGGTGGCCACCCGCTTCGTGCGCCGCCTGTTCGACCCGGTGATCGCCGAGGCGGCGCGGCGGGGGGCCGGCCTGGACTGGAAGACCTCCCTGCAGGAGCTCGCCGCCGCTCGCGGCGAAGGCCCACCCGACTACGTCGTGACCGAGTCGGGCCCCGACCACGCCAAGCACTTCCGCGCCGAGGTCCGTCTCGGCCGCGGACTCGTGCTCGGCGCCGGGGAGGGTGCCTCCAAGAAGGAGGCGGAGCTGCGAGCGGCCGCCACCGCGTGGGAGCGGCTCGAGGCCGGCGGCCCACCCGAGCCGCCCGGCCCACCCGAGCCGCCCGGCCCACCCGCCGACCCTCTCGTGCCGCCCGGCCCGCCCGGCCCGCCCGCCGACCCTCTCGTGCCCTAGCCGTGCCCGAGCTGCCCGAGGTCGAGGTGGTCCGCCGCGGTCTCGAGCGGGGGGTCGCCGGTCGCACGATCGCGACCGCGCAGGTGCTGCACCCACGCGCGGTCCGCCGCCACCCGGCGGGGCCCCAGGACTTCACCGACCTGCTGCTCGGACGCACGGTCACCGCGGCTCGCCGACGCGGGAAGTACCTCTGGCTGCCGCTGGACAGCGGCGATGCCATCGTCGGGCACCTCGGCATGAGCGGGCAGCTGCTCGTCGTACCCGTCGAGAAGCCGGCCGAGCCACACCTTCGGGTGCGGCTGGCCTTCACCGACGGCGGCCGCGAGCTGCGCTTCGTGGACCAGCGGACCTTCGGCGGGTTGGCCGTCGCCGCCGGGGGAGCGGTGCTGCCGCACCCCCTGGCCCACATCGCGCTCGACCCGATCGACCCCGACTTCGACGACGCCACCTTCACCGCCCGGCTGCGCGCGCGCAAGACCGGGATCAAGCGCGCGCTGCTCGACCAGACGCTCGTCAGCGGGGTGGGCAACATCTATGCCGACGAGGCGCTGTGGCGTGCCCGGCTGCACGGCGCACGCCCGACCGAGACGGTGACCCGGCCCGAGGCCGCCCGGCTCCTCGCGGCCGTACGCGCGGTGCTGCGTGCCTCCCTCGAGGCGGGCGGTACGAGCTTCGACGCGCTCTACGTCTCGGCGGAGGGGGTGAGCGGGCTCTTCGCGCGCGAGCTCGACGCCTACGGACGGGAGGGCGAGCCGTGCCACCGGTGCGCCACCCCGATCCGGCGGACCGCCTTCATGAACCGCTCGAGCTCCTGGTGCCCGCGGTGCCAGCCGCGCCCGCGGCGCGCCCGTGACTGAGCCCCAGCAGCGCCTCGTCGTCTTCGTCAGCGGGCGGGTGCAGGGCGTCGGCTTCCGGTGGTGGACCCGGGCTCGCGCCCTCGAGCTCGGGCTGGTCGGGCGCGCGGCCAACCTCCCCGACGGCAGGGTCTGCGTCACCGCCGAGGGCCCCCGAGCGCCGCTGGAGCTGTTGCTGGCGGCGCTCGCCTCGACACCGGGGCCGCCAGGGCGTCCGGGGCGGGTGACGGCTGCCCGCGCGGCGTGGTCACCGGGCCGGCGGGACCTGGTGGGTTTCGTCGAGGCCTGAGCGCGCCGTGTTGCACCCGGCTGAGAGCGCGGCGGCGCCCCTTGACCTGCGGAGGTCTCGCTGGGACCGTGATCTCAGCGTCGGGCGCAGTGTGACCCGACCCAGGCACCCGCACCCGATCCGCCGTACGGCGAGCGCGCAGCGCCCGCGGTCTCTCATCGTGGAGGACCCCCATGGCCAAGGCCCTCGTCGGTCACCTGCTCACCGACACCCGCACGCTGCAGGGCGTGGAGGTCTCCCGGTTGCGCCGTCGTGTCGTCGAGCTGCAGAGCGCGCTCGAGCGCGAGTGCCGCGCCAACGACGAGCTCACCCGTCGGCTGCTCGCCCTGTCCTCGGAGATGCGCACCAGCGACGACGGCCTGAGCGTCGGCGACGTCTCCGACGAGGAGCTGCGCAGCCTCGCCGAGCCCGCCCTCACCTGAGCCGCCCGCGCGCCGCCGGCGGATGACGGGACCGCACCGCGCGTACCGTCTGGCCCCGAGATGTACCTGTCGAGCCTGACGCTGCGCGGCTTCAAGTCGTTCGCCGCTGCGACGACCTTCCGCTTCGAGCCGGGCATCACCTGCGTCGTCGGGCCCAACGGCTCCGGCAAGAGCAACGTCGTCGACGCGATCGCCTGGGTGCTGGGGGAGCACTCGGCCAAGAGCCTGCGCGGCGGGGCGATGAGCGACGTCATCTTCGCCGGGACCCCGGGCAAGGCCCCCCTCGGCCGCGCCGAGGTGACCCTGACCATCGACAACAGCGACGGGGCGCTGCCCATCGCGCACCGCGAGGTCAGCGTCAGCCGGCTGCTCTTCCGCAGCGGCGACAGCGAGTACGCGATCAACGGCACGCCCTGCCGGCTGCTCGACGTGCAGGAGCTCCTGAGCGACTCCGGCATCGGCCGCGAGCTGCACGTCATCGTGGGCCAGGGCCAGCTCGACGCCGTGCTGCAGGCCCGGCCGGAGGACCGCCGTGCCTACATCGAGGAGGCGGCCGGCGTCCTCAAGCACCGCAAGCGCAAGGAGAAGGCGCTGCGCAAGCTCGAGGGCATGCAGGCCGGGCTCACCCGCCTCACCGACCTCAGCGGGGAGCTTCGCCGGCAGCTGGGGCCGCTCGGGCGGCAGGCCGACGTCGCCCGGCGCGCGGGCAGCATCCAGGCGGCCCTGCGCGACGCCCGGCTCCGCCTGCTCGCCGAGGACATCCTCACCGCGCGGCAGGCGCTCGAGGCAGAGCGCAGGGACGAGGAGGTCGTCCGCGCGCGCCAGCAGGCTGCCGCGGCCGCCGTCGACGCCGCGGCCACGGAGGAGGAGCGCGTCACCGAGGAGCTCGCGGCACAGTCCCCCCGGGCGGCCCGTGCGCAGGAGGTCTTCTACCGGCTGACCGCGCTGCAGGAGCGGTTGCGGGGCACGCGGACGCTGGCGGCCGAGCGGGCCCGGTTGCTCGCCGAGCCGGTCGAGGCAGCCGCACCCGGCCAGGACCCCGAGGCGCTGGAGCGGGAGGCTGTGACGGTCCGCGCGGAGGAGACCGCCCAGCGGGCGTCCCTCGCGCAGGCGCAACAGGCGTTGACCGCGGTCACGGGTCGCCGTACCGCGCTGGAGGGGGCGCTCGCCGCCGCCGACAAGGCCGTGCTCGCCGCCGCTCGAGCCGCGGCCGACCGCCGTGAGGGGTTGGCGCGCCTGGCCGGGCAGGCGGCCGCGCTGCGCTCGCGCGCCGCCGCCGCCGAGGAGGAGATCGGGCGCCTGTCGGCCGGGCTGGACAGCGCCGCCAGCCGGCAGGCCCGCGCGCAGGCGGACACCGACGCCCTGGTGCTCGAGGTCGGGGGCCTCGACGAGGGTGAGGCCGACCTCGACACCCGGCACGAGGCGGCCGCCGCCGTGCAGACGGTCGCGGACGAGCGGCTCGCCGCGCTGCAGGCCCAGGAGCGGGAGGCCGAGCGCGCGCGCTCGGCCGCAGTCGCCCGCCGCGACGCCCTGGCCCTCCCCCTGCGTCGACGCGACGGGGCCGCGGCGCTGCTCGACGGCGCGGGCGGTCCGGGAGCGGGCGGTCCGGGAGCGGACGGTCCGGGAGCGGACGGGGCGCCGAGCGAGGACGGGGTGCTGGGCGCGGTGAGCGCCCTGCTCGACGTCGAGCCCGGTGCCTCCGTCGCGGTGGCCGCGGCCCTCGGCCCGGCCGCGGACGCGGTCGCGGTCGCCGGGCCCGACGCGGCGGTGGCCGTGCTGCGTCGGCTCGACGGGGCAGACAGCGGCCGGGTCGGGCTGCTGCTCGCCGGACCCGGCCTCGATGGTGCCGGGCCGATCGACGGGTCCGGCCCACGCGGTGCTGTCCCGGCACAGCCGCCGGCGGGTGGCCGCTGGCTCCTCGACGCGGTACGCCCCCCCGCCGCGCTCGCACCAGCGGTCACCGCCCTGCTCGGCGGCGTCGTGCTCGTCCCCGACCTCGCCGCGGCCGCTGAGGTCGTCACGGCCGACCCGTCGCTGCGGGCGGTGACGCCGACCGGTGACCTGCTGGGTGTGCACTGGGCCCTCGGGGGTGCGGGGGGCGCCCCCAGCCAGCTCGAGGTGCAGGCCGCGCACGATGAGGCGGCCGTCGCGGCCGAGATGGCCGCGCACGACGGCGAGCGGCTGCGCTTCGCGCTGGCCGCCGCCGCCGAGGAGGCCGGCGCTGCCGCGGCCGAGGTGACAGCCGCGTTGGAGCTGCTCGACGAGCATGACGCCAGGCTCGGAGCGGCGCACGAGCGGCTGGCGCTGCTCGGCGCGCAGGCGCGCAGCGCGGCGGGCGAGGCCGAGCGGCTGGGTCGCTCGCGCGAGCAGGCCGAGCAGGCCAGGGACCGGGCGTTGGCGCAGCTGGCCGAGCTGGAGGAGCGCCTGGCGCTCGCCGCCCGGGACGACCGCGGCGAGGCGACCGGCGGGGACGCCCGCCAGGTCCAGCCGGACGCGGTCGAGCGCGATCGGGTCGCCGCCGCCTGTGTGGCCGTGCGCGCCGAGGAGGTCGAGGCGCGCCTCGCCCTGCGCACCGCGGAGGAGCGCACCGCCCACCTCGCCGCGCGGGCGCAGGCGCTCGAGCGGGCCGCCGCAGCGGAGCGGGCCGGTCGGGAGCAGACGGCCCGGGCGAGGGCGGCCCGCCAGGAGGGGCGGCGCGTCGCCACCGCGGTGGCCGAGGTCGCCGAGCGCGCGGTCGAGCTCACCGGCCGCGCGGTGGTCACCGCAGGGGTCGACCGGGAGGCCAGCGCGGCGGCCCGCACCGGCCTCGAGGGCGATCTGCTCGCCGCCCGCACCCGGGTGCGGGAGGCCACCACCGAGCTCGACGGTCTGCGCGACGCGCTGCACCGCGACGAGGTGGCGCGGGCCGAGCAGCGGCTGCGCCTCGAGGCCCTGACCACCAGGGCGGTCGAGGAGCACGCCACGCCGGTCGAGGAGCTCCTGGCGTCGTACTCACCTGGTGTCGAGGTTCCCGGCGAGCCGGACGAGGCGGGGCGGCCCGGCCCGGCCCGGCCCTACGACCGGGGTGACCAGGAGCGGCGGGCCGCCGCCGCGGAGCGCCAGCTGGCCTTGCTGGGCCGGGTCAACCCGCTGGCGTTGGAGGAGTACGACGCGCTGCAGGAGCGCCAGGCCTTCCTCGCCACGCAGCTCAGCGACCTGCAGAGCACCCGGCGTGACCTGCTCGGCATCGTCCGTGACGTCGACGAGCGCATCCACGAGGTCTTCGCGGCGGCCTTCGCCGACACGGCCAGGGAGTTCGCCACCGTCTTCGCGACCCTCTTCCCCGGCGGGGAGGGGCACCTGGTCCTCACCGACCCCGACGACATCGCCGCGAGCGGCGTCGAGGTCGAGGCCCGGCCGCCGGGCAAGAGGGTCAAGCGGCTGTCCCTGCTGTCCGGTGGCGAGCGCTCGCTGACCGCGATCGCCCTGCTGCTGGCGATCTTCCGCGCCCGTCCCAGCCCGTTCTACGTGCTCGACGAGGTCGAGGCGGCGCTCGACGACCGCAACCTGCAACGCCTGCTCGAAGCCCTCGAGGGCCTCCGTGAGCAGGCCCAGCTCATCATCATCACGCATCAGAAGCGCACGATGGAGGTCGCCGACGCCCTCTACGGCGTGGCGATGCGCGGCGACGGGGTGAGCACGGTGATCAGCCAGCGCCTGCGTGACACGGAGCCGTCCCCCGCCTGAGCGCCGCCGCCCTCGGTGTGTCGAGATGTGACCTCTCGACCGCGACGCGCCGCTGCAGATGTCCACTTCTCCCGGGGGCTCGGTCCCGCGGCGGATCTCGACAGCGACCGCGGCGTGTCCGAGTCGAGAGGTCACATCTCGACCGGACGGGGCGGTCACATCTCGACAAGACGGGGCGGTCACGTCTCGACCGGAGGGGGTGGAGGGCGGCCGCCGGTGACCGGTACGAGAGGATCGCGGCGTGGAGCTCGTGATCCTGCTGATCGTCGCCGGTGTCGTCGTGCTGCTCGGCGGGGTGGGGCTGCTGGTCAGCACCGTGCGCCCGCGCCGTCGCGTCCTGCCGCCGCCGCGCCCGGGTGACGCCGACCGCCTGCCGGGCGTCGGTGACGATGCCGAGGTCCCGCGCGACACCGCCTCCCGCAGCGTCGCCACGCTCGACCTGCCCGACGGCGACCTCGTCGAGGTCCCGGTCGAGGGGGGCGACGCCGAGTCCGCGCTGCCCGGCTTCGAGGTGCCGGAGTCAGCCGCCGGCCGGCTGACCCGGCTGCGCAGCCGGCTGAGCCGCTCGCAGGGCTCCATGGGGCAGGCGCTGTTCAGCCTGCTCAGCCGCGACACCCTCGACGAGGACACCTGGGACGAGGTCGAGGAGACCCTCCTGCAGGCCGATGTCGGGGTGGCCGCGACGATGGAGGTCGTCGAGCACCTGCGCACCAAGGTCAGGGTGCTGGGGACCCGTACCCCCGGCGGTCTGCGCGAGCTCCTCGAAGGCGAGCTGCTGCAGGTCATCGGCGGGCAGGACCGCACTCTGCGAACGACCAGGCACGTCGACGGGACCCCGGCCGTGGTCCTCGTGGTCGGCGTCAACGGCACCGGCAAGACGACCACCTGCGGCAAGCTCGCCCGGGTCCTGGTCGCGGAGGGCCGCACCGTGGTGCTCGGCGCCGCCGACACCTTCCGGGCCGCGGCCGCCGACCAGCTCTCCACCTGGGGCGACCGGGTCGGCGCGGCGGTGGTGCGCGGACCCGAGGGCGGCGACCCCGCGGCGGTGGCCTTCGACGCGGTCGCCACTGCTGCCGCCGCCGACATCGACACGGTCGTCATCGACACGGCGGGGCGGCTGCACACCAAGGCCGGGCTGATGGACGAGCTGGCCAAGGTCAAGCGCGTGGTCGAGAAGCGCACCACGGTCGACGAGGTGCTGCTCGTGCTCGACGCGACCACCGGGCAGAACGGCGTGACCCAGGCCAAGGTCTTCACCGAGGTCGTGCAGGTGACCGGCATCGTGCTCACCAAGCTCGACGGCACCGCCAAGGGCGGCATCGTCATCGCGGTGCAGCGCGAGCTGGGCATCCCGGTCAAGCTGGTCGGCCTCGGTGAGGGCCCGGACGACCTGGCCCCCTTCGAGCCCACCGCCTTCGTCGACGCGCTTCTCGGCGAGGCGGACATCGGGGTCTGAGCGCGACACCGATCACCCTGCGGCGGCCCATGGTTCACCGGGAGGAAACAACCGGGACGCGGAGGTGAAACAGACCGTCGACACGCTCCGCGGCAACCCAGCCGAACCCCGAGGAGCCGCATGAGCCACCTGCTGACCGCGCTGCCCGCGCTCCACCTGACGGCGACGCCCTTCTCCTCCGACCCCAAGACCGGGGCCAGCTCGGGCGACTCCGCGTGGATGCTCACCTCCGCCGCGCTCGTGCTGCTGATGACCCCCGGCCTGGCCTTCTTCTACGGCGGGCTCACCCGGGCCAAGAGCACGCTCAACATGATGATGATGTCTTTCGTCTCGATCGGCGTCGTCAGCCTGCTCTGGGTCCTCTACGGCTTCTCGATCGCCTTCACCGACAACAGCGGGCACAAGAGCCTCTTCGGTGGCCACCACCTGTGGTTCCTCAACAACCTCGGGGTGGACAAGGGCGGCAGCTACATCCTCGGTACGCCGGACAACGTCTTCGTCATGTTCCAGCTGATGTTCGCCATCATCACGGTCGCGCTGATCAGCGGCTCGCTCGCCGACCGCACGAAGTTCGGCGGCTGGGTGGCCTTCAGCATCCTGTGGGCGACCATCGTCTACTTCCCGGTCGCCGACTGGGTGTTCAACTTCGGCGTCCCCGCCGGCACCGGCGACAAGGTCGGCAACGGCGTCGCCTCGCTGTACAAGTACGGCTCCGGCGGCTGGATCGTGAACCGCCTCGGCGCCTTCGACTTCGCGGGCGGCACCGCGGTGCACATCAACGCCGGTGCCGCGGCGCTCGCCTGCTGCCTGGTCGTCGGCAAGCGCAAGGGGTGGCCGCAGCAGATCGTCAAGCCGCACAACGTGCCCTCGGTGCTGCTCGGCGCCGGCCTGCTGTGGTTCGGCTGGTTCGGCTTCAACGCCGGGTCGGCGCTGCTGGCCAACGGCACCGCGGGGCAGGCCTTCGTCAACACCCAGCTCGCGACCGCGGTCGCCGGCCTCGCCTGGATCGGTACGGAGAAGATCCGGGACGGGCACGCCACCAACGTCGGCTTCGCCTCCGGTGCGGTCGCCGGCCTCGTCGCCATCACCCCGGCCTGCGGTTTCGTCAACTCCATGGGCGCGGTGGCCATCGGCGCGGTCGCGGGTGGCCTGTGCTGCCTCGCCGTCGCGCTGAAGTACCGGCTCGGCTTCGACGACTCGCTCGACGTGGTGGGTGTCCACCTCGTCGGTGGCATCGCCGGCACGCTGCTCATCGGCCTGCTCGCCACCAAGAAGGTCAACAACACCGCGGACGGTCTCTTCTTCGGCGGCGGCTTCTCCCAGCTCGGCAAGCAGGCGATCGCCGCGGGCGCCGTGCTCGTCTACTCCTTCGTGCTGAGCTACATCATCGCGCAGCTGGTGGACAAGACCATCGGCTTCCGGATCAAGGAGGAGGACGAGCTCGAGGGCATCGACATCACGACGCACGCCGAGTCCGCCTACGACCTCATGGGCTCCGGCACGACCGGCTCGCTGATCGCGGCCAACACCACCAGCCCCGTCAACCCCCCGGCCACCGGGCCGACCGGCAGCACCCGAGTGGAGGTCTGAGTGAAGCTCGTCACGGCCGTGGTCAAGCCCTTCAAGCTCGACGACGTCAAGAACGCGCTGCAGGTGGCCGGCGTCGCGGGGCTGACCGTCTCCGAGGTGCAGGGTTACGGTCGGCAGAAGGGTCACACCGAGGTCTACCGAGGCGCGGAGTACCAGGTCGCCTTCAACCCCAAGGTGCGCATCGAGGTCGTCGTCGACGACGCCGACGCACCAGCGGTGCTCGAGGCGTTGGTCGCCGCGGCACAGACCGGGAGCATCGGTGACGGCAAGGTCTGGGTCACCTCGGTCGAGACGCTGGTCCGGGTCCGTACGGGTGAGCGCGGGGCCGACGCCCTGTAACCAGCGCAGGACGGCAGTCACCCGGCTCACCGGTCAGCAGACTCAGCGCGTGACCGCGCCGCCTTACGACGTCCGGGGCCGGGCCTCCTCGCTGGGTGGCCCGGCCCTGCGCCGTGCGCTCACCGAGGACGCGGACGGCTGGCTCGCCGGGCTGCTGGCGGACGGTCTGGGCGGGCAGTCCGCCGAGGGGGTCGCCCTGGTCGCCGTGGGGGGGTACGGCCGCCGCGAGCTCGCCCCCGGCAGCGACCTGGACCTCCTCCTGCTGCACGACCCCGCCCGTACGGACGCCGCCGCCCTCGCGGAGCCGCTGTGGTACTCCGTCTGGGACGCCGGGGTGGGTCTCGACCACAGCCTGCGCACACCGGAGCAGGCGCTCGACGTCGCGGCGGGGGACCTCAAGGTCGCCCTGGGCCTGCTCGACCTGCGGCACGTCGCCGGGGACGCCGCGCTGACCGCCGGTCTGCGCCTGCGCGTGCTCGAGGCGTGGCGGCGTACGGCCACCCGGCGCCTGCCCGAGCTGCGGGGCCTGGCCGAGCAGCGGGCCGAGCGGTCGGGGGAGCTGGCCTTCCTGCTCGAGCCCGATCTCAAGGAGGCGCGGGGCGGTCTGCGCGACGCGCTGATCCCGTGGCACGTCGCGGCGGCCCAGCTCGCCGACCCACCAGGCGAGGCCGAGCGGGCCGCCGGCGCGCTGCTCCTCGACGTGCGCGGGGCGCTGCACGCCGGCGCCGTCGTCGCGGGTCGCCGGGCGGGGGACCGGCTGCTCCTGCAGGACCAGGATGCCGTGGCCGCGCGGCTCGGGCTGCCCGACGCCGACGCGCTGATGCGGGCGGTGGCGGGCGCGGCCCGGCGTACCGCCCGAGGGCTGGAGCTGACCTGGCGCCGGGTCAGCGTCGCGACGCCGGCCCCGACGACGCGGTGGCAGCGGTTGCGGGGGCGCGGTGGTGCCCATGACGCACCGGTGCGCGAGCCGTTGGCCGAGGGTGTCGTCAGCCAGGGTGGCGAGGTGGTGCTGGCGCGCGGCGCCGACCCGCGGGACCCGCTGCTGGCCTTGCGCGCCGCCCGGGCCGCCGCCGCCTCGGGGCTGCCCCTGTCGCCGTACGCGCTGCGTCGCCTCGCCGAGCCGGGGCCGCTGGTGCCGGACCCGTGGCCAACGGGGTTGCGCGATGCCTTCGTGGCCCTGCTCGGCGCCGGTCAGCAGGCGGTCGCGGTGATCGAGGAGTTCGACGACGTGGGGTTGTGGGAGCGGTACCTGCCCGAGTGGCCGCGGCTGCGCAGCAAGCCCCAGCGCAACGCCTTCCACCGCTTCACGGTCGACCGCCACGTGCTCGAGACCGCCGCCGGCGCTGCGGCCCTGACCCGGTCGGTGAGCCGGCCCGACCTGCTGCTGCTCGCGGCGCTCCTGCACGACCTCGGCAAGGGGTGGCCCGGTGACCACACCGAGGTGGGTGTGCGGGTGGTCCCGCCGGTGCTCACGCGGATGGGGCTCGACGACCGCGACGTGAGCACCGTCACGACATTGGTGCGCTGCCACCTGCTGCTGGCCGAGGCCGCGACCCAGCGCGACCTGGCCGACCCGGCCACCGCCCGGAGCGTTGCCGCCGCGGTCGGCACGGCCGAGACGTTGGAGCTGCTGCGCGCGCTGACCGAGGCCGACTCGCTGGCGACCGGACCGGCGATGTGGTCGCGGTGGAAGGCGGGGCTGCTCGACGAGCTCGTCCACCGGGTGGCGGCGGTGCTGGTGGGAGCCGCCCCGGTGGGCCAGCGCCCGCTGTCCGGGCACGAGGAGGCCCTGCTCGCGGCTGCGGCCACCGGCGTGGTGGCGGTCGAGCCGGCGGAGGACGGCGCGGTGCTCCTGGCCGCGCCCGATGTCGACGGTCTCCTCGGCCACGTCGCCGCCGCGCTCGCCCTCAACCGGCTCGACATCCGTGCGCTCGACGCGCGGGGCGACGGGGCCGCGGCCCTGGTCAGGGCCTCGGTCACCCCCCGCTTCGGCCGCGACCCGGACTGGCCCGCCGTCACCGCGGAGCTGCGCCGGGCGGTCGCCGGCGCTGGGGCGGCGGCGGCGCGACGACTGCAGGACCGCTCGGCGGAGTACCCCGCACCGCACCGCAGCCTCGCCGCGGCGCCGGCCGTGCTGTGGCCGCCGGGGGCCAGCGCGACCGCGACCGTCGTCGAGCTCCGTGCCCCGGACAGCGTGGGCTTGCTCGCGCGTGCGGCCGCGGCGCTCGCCGACGCCGGCCTGCTGCTGCGGGCCGCGCGCTGCGCCACCCTCGGCGTCGAGGTCGTCGACGCCTTCTACGTCGTCGAGCGGGACGGCTCACCCCTCGACGGGCGGCGCCGCGCGGAGGTCGGCGCGTTGCTGCTCGCGGCGGGGCGACCGGGATCGTGAGGACCGGCTGCCGGGTCGGCTCAGCCGGCGTGCCCGGTGCAGTCGGCGCACACACCGAAGAGCGAGACGTGCCCGCGGTCCAGGCGGAAGCCGTGCGCGGCGGCGACCTCGTCGGCGAGCCGCTCGCCGACGGCCGGCGTCAGGGTGCTGACCGCGCCGCACGTCCGGCAGACCAGGTGGGCGTGGTCGGCGTGCGAGGCGAGCATGAAGGTCTTGCCCGGTGCGGAGAGGTGGGTGTGGGTGACCAGGCCGAGGTCGGCCATGGTCTCCAGGGTCCGGTAGACGGTCGACAGCGACAGGCCGGCGACGCGCGACTCCGCGGCCTCGTGCAGCTGCTCCGGGGTGCCGTGACCGAGCTCCTGCAGCGCGTCGAGGATCAGGGAGCGGGCCAGGGTCGCGCGCAGCCCGTGCGCGCGCAGCACCGCAGCCCACCGCCCGGTGACCGGCTCGTCGAGCGCCGCTCCCCGCGCTAAGGCCCGGTCGCCGACGTCGCCGTGATCGTGCTGGTGCGCCGGCGCGGCCTCGTCGTGGACGTGCGCCGGGGCGTCGGGGCCGTGCTCGTGGGCGACGCTCACCATCAGGGCCGTTCGGTCGTCGGGTGCGGTCCGCACACCGTCGGGAGCGACGGTGTGGGCAGGGTGCTACCGCGGGCAGGGTACGTGCCCCGCCGGGGGCCGGTCACGTCGCCCAGGTGACCTTGGCACCGGCTGTGCGAACCCTTCGCAGGTGCGGAGGTGACAGGCTGTCCGGCGGTCGCGGCGCGAAGGGCGACGAGGATGCGGGGAGCCGGCGGGCGCCGTCGTGCTCGAGGGGTCCGGACGAGGAGGTGGCGGGTGCGGCGCGTCGTGACGGCACCCCACTCGTCGTGCGGACGCCGGCTCCGGGCCGCGCTCGGGCTGCTGGTCGTGCTCCCCACCGTGCTGCTCCTCGGCTCCGCTCCGGCCGACGCGGCGCAGCCGCTCCACCCGCTCGGCAACTTCACGGTCAACCAGTACTCCGGCCTACGCGTGGGGCCGACCAGCGTGGCCGTCGACCACGTCTTGGACGCCGCGGAGCTCCCGACCTTCCAGACCCGCCAGCGCATCGACACCGACGGCAACGGGACCATCTCGGCTACGGAGGCCGACGCCTACCGCGCCGTGACCTGCGTGCAGCGCGCCGCCGGCCTGCACATCACCGTCGCCGGCCGCCCGGTCGCGCTCCGGGTGCTGTCCAGCAGCGTCGCCTTCCCGCCGGGCCAGGGCGGCCTGGACACCAGCCGGCTCACCTGCGAGCTGCGGGGCGATTACCCGCGCCTCGCCGACGCCGGCAGCTCGCTCACCTTCTCGACCACGCTCGACGCCGACCGGGTCGGCTGGCGGGAGGTGACCGCCGTCGGCGACGGGGCGACGTTGCTGGCGAGCTCGGCGGCGGTGGCCAGCCGCAGCGACCGCCTCCTGCACTACCCCGCCGACCTGCTCACCTCGCCGCTCGACGAGCGCAGCGCGACGGTGAGCGCCCGACCCGGTGGCCGGGAGGCGGACCCGATCACCCCCGACAGCGCCCTGCGCATCCTGCCCCGGGGTGTCGACGGGCCGACCAACGCCTTCGAGCGGCTCGTCGCCCACCGCACGCTCGGGCCGGCGGTCGGTGCGCTGGCGCTGCTGCTCTCGGTGCTGCTCGGGGGGCTGCACGCGCTGTCACCCGGCCACGGCAAGACGGTGATGGCCGCCTTCCTGGCAGGCCGACAGGGGAGCAAGCGCACGGTCGCGGTGATCGGCGCCACGGTCACCCTGACGCACACGCTCGGCGTGCTGGTGCTCGGCATCGTGCTGTCGGCGTCGGTCACACTCGCGCCGCAGCGCCTGTACCCCCTGCTCGGCGTCTTCAGCGGTCTGCTGGTCGTCGGGCTGGGCCTCAACCTCATGCGGGTACGGCTCAAGCTGCGCCGCACGGTGCTCGCGCTGCACGGCGAGCACGGCGAGGAGGCGCTGCCCCACGCCGAGCAGGTCGAGGGCGACGACGCCATCTTCCTGGCCTCGGACGAGCCGACCGTCAGCGCTGGCGGCACGGCCACGTTGGTGCGTGTCCGGCACAACCACGGCGGTCGGGCGCACACCCACGTGGCCCCGGTCCGGGGCGCCGACGGTTCGATCAAGATGCCCAACCTGGTGGCCCTCGGCTTCGCCGACGGGCTCGTACCCAGCCCGTCCGCCCTGGTCGTGCTGCTGGGCGCGGTGGCGCTGCACCGGGCGTGGTTCGGCGTGCTCCTCGTCGTCGGCTACGGCCTCGGGATGGCGATCACCCTGGTCACCGTGGGCTTGTTGCTCGGCCGGCTGCAGGCCGTGCTGGTGCGCCGGGCGCGCGGGCGCCGCGCCCTCACCGTGCAGCGGGTCACGGCCGTGCTGCCCCTCGTCACCGCCGCGGTCATCGTGGTCGTCGGTCTCTACCTCGCCGTCCGCGGCGGCGTCCAGCTGGAGCGTGCATGACCAGATCCCTCCGCCGTCCCACAGGCGTACGGGCCGCGCTGCTCGTCGCCGGCGCGGCGCTCGCCCTGGCTGCCTGCTCGAGCAGCGGCCCGGCCAGGCCCGCCGCCACGGCCCCGCTGCCCACCGCATCGCTCGTGCCCGGCGCATGCCTGAGCAGCGGCGTTGCGCTCTCCGACCTGCACCAACGGGTGGGCGACATGGTCAGCGGCCGCAGCCAGGCGGTCACCGAGGACGACGCGGTGCGCAAGGACCAGACGACGCTCATCGCGGCGATGCCGGCGGCTGCCCTGACGTCGGTGTGGCAGGAGCTCGTCGACCAGACGGGCTTCCTGCGGGCCGGGGTGGAGAGCAACAGCTACGACGCCACCTCGCTGCAGCGGCTGGCGCAGGCGCAGCAGGCGGTCGAACGCGCCTGTGGCGTGCGTTAGGCCGTCCGCCAGATGCGAACGGTTCTCTCCAATCCTTGAGGGGGCCCTGTGCGTACGTTCCGTACTGCAGACCCGCAGGCAACCCCCTGCCTGCGCACACCCAACCGGAGGACGACCACAGATGACCCGAGCAAGACGCGTCAAGCAGATGGCGGCTGTCGGCCTCGCCGCGATCGCCTCGTCGGCGGCGGGTGCGATGGTCTTCGCGCCCGGGACCTCGGGGGCGTCCAGCCACCGCGAGGCCCCGCTGATCGCCAAGGACCCGCAGGTCGACAACACCGACGTCTACGCCTACACCAGCCCCGACAAGGCTGGCACCGTGACGCTGTCGGCCAACTGGCTGCCGTTCGAGTACCCGGCGGGTGGGCCGAACTTCTACAGCTTCGCCACCGACGCGTACTACGACATCAACATCAGCAATGATGGTGGTGCCAAGCCGAACATCATCTACCGGTGGACCTTCAAGAACCACACCCGCAACGGGAACACGTTCCTGTTCAACACCGGCCCGGTGAAGCACCTGACCGACAAGACGCTCAACGACTACCAGACCTACAAGCTGCAGATCATCCGTAACGGCAAGAGCGCGACGCTGGCCGACAACGTCCCCGTCGCCCCGTCCAACGTGGGCAAGGCCTCGATGCCCGACTACGCGACGTTGCGCAAGGAGGCCGTGAAGTCCGTCAACACGGGTCTGTTCAGCGGCGTCAAGACCTTCGCCGGCCAGGCTTCGGACTCCTTCTTCCTGGACCTGCGCGTCTTCGACCTGCTCTACGGCGCCAACCTCAAGGAGGTCGGCCACAACAGCCTGAAGAACTTCAACGTCCAGAACATCTCCATCCAGGTCACGAAGTCGCAGCTGGCCAAGGACCATGACAGCAACAAGAACCCGATCATCGGGGTGTGGAGCTCGACCGAGCGCCGCAGCCTGAAGATCGACTCCAAGACCGGCAAGCAGTCGCCGACTGGCCCCTACGTCCAGGTCTCGCGTCTCGGCGCCCCGCTGGTCAACGAGGTGGTCGTCCCGCAAAAGCTGAAGGACGCCTTCAACTTCTCGAAGCCGACCGGTGACGGTGCCTTCCTGCCGCTCGTGCAGGACCCCGAGGTGCCGCGCCTCATCCAGGCGATCTACGGCATCAAGGCGCCGGCCACGCCGCGCAACGACCTGGTCTCGGTCTTCCTGACCGGCGTCAAGGGCCTCAACCAGCCCGCGAACGTCACGCCCAGCGAGATGATCCGCCTCAACATGCTGACCCCGGTGACGCGGAAGCCGAACCGGCTCGGCGTCCTCGGCGGTGACAAGCAGGGCTTCCCGAACGGTCGCCGGCTCACCGACGACGTCGTGGACATCGAGCTCCAGGCGCTCGAGGGTGCCCTCGTCGGCTCCCCGAACTCCCTCGGTGACGGCGTCAACCAGCACAGCGGCCCGAGCTTCGAGAAGAACTTCCCCTTCGTCGGCCTGCCCACCGCCGGGTCGGCCGTCGGAGGCGGGACCTCCGGGTGACGGCCTCCCCGGAGGGCGCGACGGACACCTCGCCGGCATCGTCGCCGACGGATAGCCCAGCTCTCGCGCCCTCCGGGGACCACCCGCACGATCACGACCACCCGCACGATCACGACCACCCGCACGATCACGACCACCCGCACGACCATGACCACCCGCACGCGGGACCCGAGCACCCCTGGCGGCGCCGGACGGCGCTCGGCGGCGGTCTGCTCCTCGCCTTCCTGGCCGGCGGCCTCGGCATCACCGCGGCGACGGGCGGGTTCACGACGGACGCGCCTCCCGCCGCCCCGGCCTCCACGGACATCGTGCAGAGCTCGCTCGCCGGTGGGCCGGCCGGCACCGGCTCGCTGGCCTCGCTGCAGCAGCAGCTGACGGACTCTCCGACCAACTGGGTCGGCTGGGCGCAGCTGGGCGCTGCCTACGTCAACCAGGGCCGGCTGACGAGCGACCCCTCCTACTACCCCAAGGCCGACGCCGCCTTCGCGCGCTCGCTGTGGCTGCACCCCCAGGACAACGACCTCGCCCCCACCGGGCAGGCGGCGCTGGCCTCGGCGCGGCACGACTTCTCCGGCGCGCTGGCCTTGACCCAGCGGGCGATCGCGATCAATGCGGACAGCGCCAGCGCGTACGCGGTGCAGACCGACGCCCTCACCGAGCTGGGGCGATACCCCGAGTCGCTGGCTGCGGTGACGAAGATGCTCGGGCTGCAGCCGGGCGTAGCGTCCTTCACCCGCGCGTCGTACCAGGCTGAGCTGCGAGGCAGTCTCGACGAGGCGAGGAGCGATCTGGACCGGGCCGCGCAGGACGCGGGCAACGCCGGTGACCTGGCCTTCGCCCGCTTCTACCTCGGCGAGCTGGCGTGGAACTCCGGTGATGTCGACGAGGCCTCCCGTCAGTACGACCTCGGCCTGCGCTCGTCACCCACCACCGCGACGCTGATCGCCGGGCGCGCCAAGGTCGAGGCCGCCCGGGGGCAGAGTGCTGCGGCGATCGCGGACTACACCGACGCGACGGGCCGGTTGCCGCTACCGCAGCTGCTCATCGAGTTCGCCGACTACCAGCGCTCCCTGGGCCATGCCGCGGCGGCCACCCAGCTGGAGCAGCTGGTCGGGGCGGAGGAGCAGCTCTTCCGCGCCAACGGTGTCGACGTCGACCTCGAGGTCGGCCTGTACGAAGCCGGCCACGGGCAACTGGTGCAGGCCTTGGCCACCGCCCAGGGCGAGTACGCCAAGCGCAAGAGCGTGCTGGTCGCCGACGAGCTGGCCTGGGCGCTGCACGTCAACGGGCGGGATGCCGAGGCGCTGCCGCTGACCGTCGAGGCCGAGCGCACCGGCTTCCGCAGCGCGCTCTTCGCCTATCACCGCGGGGTGATCGAGCAGGCGCTGGGCGAGACGGCGCAGGCGCGCACCGACCTGCGGCTGGCGTTGGCCACCAACCCGCACTTCTCCTGGACCCAGTCGCAGGACGCCCGGGCCCGGCTCACCGCGCTGGGCGGCTGACCGCCCGTAATCTCCAGGGTGTGTTCGACACCCTCTCCACCCGCCTCGACGGCGTCTTCACCCGGCTCCGCGGCAAGGGACGGCTCTCCGGGGCCGACATCGACGCCGTCGCCCGGGAGATCAGGGTGGCACTGCTCGAGGCCGACGTCGCCCTCCCGGTCGTCAAGGAGTTCATCCGCCGCGTCAAGGAGCGCTCGCTCGGGGCTGAGGTCAGCCAGGCGCTGAACCCCGCGCAGCAGGTCGTCAAGATCGTCGACGAGGAGCTCGTCCGCATCCTCGGCGGCAGCAACCGCGGGCTGATCTTCGCCAAGAACCCGCCCACGGTGATCATGCTCGCCGGCCTGCAGGGGGCGGGCAAGACGACCCTCGCAGGCAAGCTCGGCCGCTGGCTCAAGGCGCGCGGCCACCACCCGCTGCTCGTCGCCTGCGACCTGCAGCGGCCCAACGCCGTCACCCAGCTCACCGTCGTCGCGGGCCAGGCCGGCGTCGAGGTCTACGCACCGCACCCCGGAGCCACCAGCGAGGCCGAGGCCGCCGGTGGCGTCGTCGGTGACCCGGTCGGCGTCGCCCGCGCCGGCGTCGAGCTCGCCCGCCGGCAGGGCTACGACGTGGTGGTCGTCGACACGGCCGGCCGGCTGGGCGTCGACGCCCTGCTCATGCAGCAGGCGCACGACATCCGCGATGCGGTGGCGGCCGACGAGGTGCTCTTCGTCCTGGACGCGATGGTCGGCCAGGACGCCGTGCAGACCGCCCGCGCCTTCCTCGACGGCGTCGGCTTCACCGGCGTGGTGCTGACCAAGCTCGACGGTGACGCCCGCGGTGGCGCCGCGCTCTCGGTCGCCGAGGTCTGCCAGCGCCCCGTGCTCTTCGCCAGCACGGGGGAGAAGCTCGCCGATTTCGACCTCTTCCACCCGGAGCGGATGGCCTCGCGCATCCTGGGGATGGGCGACGTCCTCACCCTCATCGAGCAGGCCGAGCAGCACTTCGACGCCGGCCAGGCCGAGGCCATGGTCGCCAAGCTCGCCGGGGACGACGACTTCACCCTCGAGGACTTCCTGGAGCAGATGCTCGCGGTGCGCAAGATGGGTCCGCTCGCCGGGATCATCGGCATGCTGCCCGGCATGGGCCAGATGAAGGAGCAGCTCGAGCAGGTCGACGAGCGCGAGCTCGACCGGGTCGCCGCGATCATCCGCAGCATGACCCCCGGCGAGCGGCAGGACCCCAAGATCCTCAACGCCAACCGCCGCAAGCGGATCGCCAACGGCTCCGGGACCACGGTCACCGACGTCAACCAGCTGGTGGAGCGCTTCGGTGAGGCCCGCAAGATGGTGAAGCAGATGGCGGGGATGGGTGGTCTGCCCGGCATGGCCGCCCGGCGCAACGCCAAGACCAAGGCCAAGGCGGGGAAGAAGGGCAAGAAGGGCCCGACCCCGCGTCGTACGCCTGGCCCCAGCGGGCTCCCCGCCGGCGTCCCGGGTGGTCCCGCCCCCGCCCTGCCGAGCACGGTGAGCCCGGAGCTGGCCCGTCAGCTGACCCAAGGCCTCCCAGCGCAGTGGCGCCAGGGCTGACCCAGCCACCGGCGCGACACGCCGGCTGAACCGACGCGCCGGCAAGGACGAAGCATCTGCGGCAGAGTGCACCTGCAACCTGTTCGCACGTCGATGTCGACGCTGGAGGTCCCGTCTTGACCGCACTCCCCGCTGCACTGGCGCCGCCGCGGCGCGCGGTCGCCCGCCCCGGCCTGCGGGGCCGCCTCTCGCGGGCGGAGTGGCGGCGGCTCGGGGCGATGTTCGGCTTCATCGCCTTCCTGCACATCGCCGGCATCACGCTGCTGGTGCTCGGCGCCGCGGGGAATTACCACATCGACGCGAAGACCACCTTCGGGTTGGGTACGGGGGGCCTCGCCTACACCCTCGGGATGCGGCACGCCTTCGACGCCGACCACATCTCGGCGATCGACAACACCACCCGCAAGCTGATGGCCGAGGGCAAGCGCCCGATGGGGGTCGGCTTCTTCTTCTCCCTCGGCCACAGCTCGGTGGTCTTCGCCCTGGCGGTCCTGCTGGGCGTCGGCTTCAAGGCCCTGGACAGCGGCGTCAAGGACGACGGGTCCGGGCTGCACCATTACGCCGGCCTGATCGGTACGACGGTCTCCGGCAGCTTTCTGCTCCTCATCGCACTGCTCAACGTCATCGTGCTGGTGTCGATCGTCAAGGTCTTCGGTGAGCTGCGCCGCGGCCGCTACGACGACGAGGAGCTCGAGCGCCGGCTCAACAGCCGCGGCCTGCTCAACCGCTTCTTCGGCCCGCTGGCCCGGCGCATCGACAAGAGCTGGAAGATGTACCCCATCGGCATCCTCTTCGGTCTGGGCTTCGACACCGCGACCGAGGTGGCGCTGCTCGTGCTCGCCGGCACGAGCGTGGCGGCCGGGTTGCCCTTCTGGGCGATCCTCAGCCTGCCGCTGCTCTTCGCCGCCGGCATGAGCCTGCTCGACACCATCGACGGTTCCTTCATGAATTTCGCGTACGGCTGGGCCTTCAGCAAGCCGGTCCGCAAGGTCTATTACAACATCACCATCACCGGCCTGTCGGTCGCTGTCGCTGTCTTCATCGGTGGCCTCGAGGTCGCGCAGGTGCTCGCCGGGCAGCTCGACCTCTCCGGCGGCTTCTGGACGTACGCCAACAACTTCAACATCAACCGAGCCGGTTTCATCATCGTCGGCATGTTCGTGGTGGTCTGGGCCCTGGCCCTGGGCATCTGGCGCTTCGGCAAGGTGGAGGCGCGCTGGGAGGCGGCCGCCGAGCGGGCTCGGGCGGCCGCTGCGATGAGCCCCGTGCTCCCGGGCTGACCGCCCCCTCCGGGCCGGCTCGCCGCGGCGGCGGGCTCGGCGCGCTGCCCGTTGCCGACCGCGCGCGCCGGTGGCCGGCTCGGCGGGCGTCGTCTGGCAGACTGCTACCCCGAGCGCGTCGCACGCTGAGCCCTCTACCTCACGCGCGCCGCCGACCGGGCTCCCACCCTCGTGCCCCACGCGAGGGCGGGCGCCCACCTACCGCACTGAAGACCGGGAGATCACCACCCACCGTGGCCACCAAGATCAAGCTGCAGCGCCTGGGCAAGATGCGCGAGCCGCACTACCGCATCGTCATCGCCGACGCCCGCACCAAGCGCGACGGGCGCTTCATCGAGGCGATCGGGCAGTACCACCCCAAGGACGACCCCTCGACGATCATCGTCGACGGCGAGCGCGCCCGCTACTGGCTCGGTGTCGGCGCTCAGCCGACCGATGCCGTGGCGGCGATCCTCAAGGTCACCGGCGACTGGCAGGCCTTCAAGGGTCTCCCGGCCCCGCCGCCCATGCTGGTGGCTCCCCCCAAGGCCGACCGCAAGGCGATCTTCGAGGAGGCCTCGCGCACCGCTGCCGGGCTCGAGGACAAGCCGGCCACCACCCCGCGCAAGCGCCTGGTCGCCCCGGCCGCCGCCGGCGGCGAGGCCACCGAGGTCGGGCAGGTGCCCCCGGGCCCCGCCACCGCCGAGCCCACCGCCACCGCACCGGCGCCCGAGGCCACCGCACCGGCGCCCGAGGCCACCGCACCGGCGCCCGAGCCGACCGCTCCCGAGCCCGAGCCCGCTGGCGAGGATGCCGAGGCCGGCGCCGGCGGGGCTGGCGGCGCGCAGCCGGTGGTCGAGGAACCGGTGGTCGAGGAGCCGTCAACCACGACTGGTCCCTGACGTGCTCGAGAACGCGCTCGAGCACCTGGTCCGGGGCATCGTCGACCACCCCGAGGACGTCCACGTCGACCTGCGGGCGGCTCGGGTCGGCCGGACCCTGCAGGTGCGGGTGCACGCTGACGACCTCGGCCGGGTGATCGGGCGAGCCGGGCGCACCGCCAAGGCGCTCCGCACGGTGATGGTGGCCCTCGGCGGCCGCGACGTCCGCGTCGACGTCCTCGACTGAGCCGCTCCTTGATGGCCGACGCGGTGCCCACCGGCCCCATGCCCACCGGCCCCCTGCCCACCGGCCCCATGCCCGCCGGCGCCATGCCCACCGGGCCCATCTCCACCGGGCCGGTGCCGGTCGGGCGGGTGACCGTCGGGCGGGTGGGCCGCCCCCAGGGCATCAAGGGTGAGGTCACCGTCGAGGTCCGCACCGACGACCCCGATGGCCGCTTCGCCGTGGGATCGCGCTTCGAGGGTCGTACCGGTGCTCTCGAAGTGACCCGTCAGCGTTGGCAGGGCCAGCGTCTGGTGCTCTCCTTCGCCGGTGTCGCCGACCGTGACGCCGCTGAGCTGCTCCGCGACACGCTGCTCACGGTGGACCCCGCGCTGGACGCCGCGCTGGAGGACCCGGACGACTACTACGACCACCAGCTCGTGGGGCTCGCTGCCCGCACGACCACCGGGGCGGCGCTGGGCACGGTCACCGACGTGCTGCACCCGCCTGGGGGCGACCTGCTGGTCATCGAGCCGGCGGCCGGCGCTACCGACGCCTCCGTCGGGGAGCCCGGCGAGCTGCTGGTGCCCTTCGTCCGCGCCATCGTCACCGCGGTCGACCTGCCCGGGTGCTGCATCACCGTCGACCCGCCCGAGGGGCTCCTCGACCTGTGAGCGGGCCGTCGCTGCGGGCGGACGTGCTCACCGTCTTCCCCGAGTACCTCGCGCCGCTCGACCTCGGCCTGCTGGGCAGGGCTCGACGGGCGGGGCGCCTGGACCTGCGCGTGCACGACCTGCGCGCCTGGACGACCGACGTGCACCACAGCGTCGACGACGCCCCCTACGGCGGCGGCCCCGGCATGGTGATGACCCCCGGGCCGTGGTGGGCGGCGCTGTCCGCGGTCAGCGCCGGCGCCGGCGCTCGGCCGCGGGTGGTGGTGCTGAGCCCCTCGGGGACCCGGCTCGACCAGGCCGCGGTGGAGCGGCTCGCACAGGAACCCTGGCTGGTGCTGTGCTGCGGGCGCTACGAGGGCATCGACCAGCGGGTCGTCGACCACTGGGCCGACGAGGTCATCAGCATCGGCGACTACGTGCTGCACGGCGGCGAGGTGGCCGCGCTCGTGCTGCTGGAGGCGGTCACCCGGCTGGTGCCCGGGGTGCTCGGCAACGCCGGCTCCGCGGCCGACGACAGCTTCGCCGCCGGCCTCCTCGAGGGCCCCGTCTACACCCGACCCGACTCCTACGAAGGGCGCCCCGTACCCGCGGTCCTGCTCTCCGGTGACCACGCCGCGATCGCCCGGTGGCGGCGGGACCAGGCGTTGGTGCGCACCGCGGCGGTCCGGCCCGACCTGCTCGCCGGGGTGGCGCTCGACGCCCGCGACCAGGCGGTGCTCGACGCGGGTGCCGTCTCCTGACCGCTCTCTGGTGATGGGCACAGGGTCGACGGCGCCGGGCGACCCCCGCGGTCTGGCATCATGGGCAGTCGTCTGCCTCGCACCCGGAGCGCGACCTCCCACCAGCACCGCACGCAGCCCGCCCGCGTGCGGTCACGACGATCGGACCCGCCATGAACGTCCTCGACGACATCGACGCCGCGTCACTGCGCAGCGACGTCCCGGACTTCCGGCCGGGTGACACGCTCAAGGTCAACGTGCGGGTGCGCGAGGGCAACCGCGAGCGCGTCCAGACCTTCGAGGGTGTCGTCATCCGCCGGCAGGGTGGTGGCGCGCGGGAGACCTTCACCGTGCGCAAGGTCAGCTACGGGGTGGGCGTCGAGCGGACCTTCCCGCTGCACACCCCGGTCATCCAGAGCATCGAGGTGGCCCGCCGCGGTGACGTCCGTCGCGCCAAGCTCTACTATCTGCGCGACCTGCGCGGCAAGAAGGCCAAGATCAAGGAGCGGCGCGAGCCGATCTCCCGCTGAGGGCCGCCCCAGCGACCGCGGCGGCACACGCGCATGAGCAGCACGGACGCATGAGCAGCACGGAGGAGTCGACGGCGGCCGCGGCCGAGCCGGTGCTCGCGCGCGACGGCGGAGGGCCGGGGGGCACGACCGACGCACCCGCGTCCGAGGGCGGGGGGCACAAGGGCAGCCGCAGCTTCTGGCGGGAGCTGCCCGTGCTCGTGATCGTGGCGGTCGGGCTGGCGGTGCTGATCAAGACCTTCTTCCTGCAGGCGTTCTACATCCCGAGCGGGTCGATGGAGAACACGCTGCTGATCGGTGACCGGGTCCTCGTCAACAAGCTCGTGACCCACGTGCACGACCCGCGCCGCGGCCAGATCGTCGTCTTCAACGGCACCGACGCCTGCAAGCGGGTGCCCGACGGCGTGGCCAACGCCAAGCCCTGCAACTGGCCGAACGTGCAGGAGTCGGCGAACCTGCTGGACGGCAACGCGCTGCAGCGCGGCCTGCGCGACGTGCAGGACTTCATCGGCCTGGGCAGCCGCAACGAGCACGACTTCATCAAGAGGGTGATCGGCGTGGCCGGGGACACCGTCTCCTGCCCGGCCGAGAAGGCCAACAGCGCTGTCTGCGACGCGGTCGTGGTCGACGGCAAGGCTCTCGACGAGAACAGCTTCCGCCTGGGCACCACTGGCCCCTTCGACGCCGTGACGGTGCCCAAGGGGACGCTGTGGGTGATGGGCGACAACCGGGAGGGTTCCTCGGACAGCCGCAGCAACGGCTTCGTCGCCGTCCCCTCGGTGGTCGGGCGCGCCTTCGTCACGGTGTGGCCGCCGTCCCGCTTCGGGGGGCATGGCATCCCCAAGACCTTCGACCAGGGGCTGGACCCGACGTCGGCGCGTGCGCTCGGCGTCCTGGCCACCCCCCCGGCGGCCGGGCTCGTCGGGGCGCTGCCGCTGGTGGCGCTGCGCCGCCGTCGCCTGGTGCGCCGGGCGCGGCGGGGGAGCACCGCCGCGCCGAGGGCGTGAGCACCACCCCCTCCCCCGACCCGGCCGGCCTGCCGGACCCGCGCCGTCCTGGTGACGAGCGGCCGCTGCGCCGCCGGGCCACCGCCCGGGTGCTCCTGCTCGACGACGCCGGCCAGGTGCTGCTGATGCACGACTCCGACCCGGGGCAGCCCGGCCGGACCTGGTGGATGACCCCGGGCGGAGGGGTCGACCCCGGCGAGTCGCTGCGCGAGGCCGCCGCGCGGGAGGTCGTCGAGGAGACCGGCTGGGCGCTCTCCGCCGCGGCACTCGGCGCCCCGGTCGCAGAGCGCGCTGTCGTGCACGGGTACTCCGACGTGGTGGTCACCCAGCTCGAGACCTACTTCGCCGCCTCGGTCGGCGTGGCGCCGGCACTGCAGACCTCCGGCTGGACGGCGGAGGAGCAGCGCTCGCTGCTCGGCCACGCCTGGTGGGGCCTGCCGGACCTGCTCCAGCCCCGCGGACGGGAGGTCTGGCCACGCGGGCTCGCCGGCCTGCTCGGCCACCTGCTCGCCGGCCGGACCAGCCGGGTCTCGCTGCCCTCGTACGAGGAGTCGACCGTGCCGGTCGCCGGGCCGGCGCCGCGCCCCCGCCGAGCCGCCCGCGTGATCGTCGTCGACGGCGCCGGCCGGCTCCTCCTGCTGCGCGGCCACGACCCGGCGCGCCCGGGGGACGACGGCTGGTGGTTCACCGTCGGCGGCGGACTGGACGAGGGCGAGACCGCCGCCGGGGCGGCCGCCAGGGAGCTCGCCGAGGAGACCGGCCTGCGGGTCCCGCCGGCAGCGCTCGGGTCGGCCGTGCACCGCCGCACCGCGGTCTTCGCTTTCGAGGGTGACGTGTGGGCGCAGGAGGAGGAGCTCTTCGTGCTGCGCACGGCGGCCTTCACCCCGGACACCTCCGGCTGGACGGCGCTCGAGCGGCGCAGCGTCACCGAGGCGCGCTGGTGGACGCCGGCGGAGCTGAGCGCCGCCGCGGAGCCGGTGCACCCGGCCGAGCTGCTGGAGATCGTCGGCTGGGCGACGGCTGCGCCGGTATGAGGAAGCAGCTCGGCCGCGCACCTCGTCTGACCGCCGAGTCGGCGCTGCACGCCGAGGGCCACGTCCGCGTCGCCGGCGTCGACGAGGTCGGGCGTGGCGCGCTCGGCGGTCCGGTGAGCATCGGCGTCGTGGTCGTGGTGCCCGGCCTCACCCGGCCGCCGCGGGGGCTGCGCGACAGCAAGCTGCTCACCCCGCTGGAGCGCGAGCGGCTCGTCCCGCGGATCCGCTCCTGGGTGCCCGAGGCCGCCGTCGGGCACGCCAGCGCGGCCGAGATCGACGCCCACGGCATCATCGCCGCCCTGCGGCTGGCCGGTCACCGGGCGCTGGCCGCTCTCCCCCTGCCGGTCGACGTGGTGCTGCTGGACGGCAACCACGACTACCTCACCGTGCTCCCGCCCGTCCCGCCGACCGAGCCCGCGCCCCTCGACCTACCCCCGCCGTGGGTCCGCCCCGCACCCGACCTGCCGGCGCTGGTCGGGGCTTTCCCCGCCGTCCGCACGATCGTGCGGGCCGACCAGACCTGCGCCAGCGTCGCCGCCGCGAGCGTGCTGGCCAAGGTCACCCGCGACGCCATGATGGTCGAGCTGGCGGCGGAGCACGGCGCCTACGGCTGGGAGGGCAACAAGGGGTACGCCAGCCCCGGTCACCGCGCGGCCCTGCTCACCCACGGTCCCTGTGTGCAGCACCGGCGCAGCTGGCGCCTCGCCGGTGGCGCCTTCGCACCGGCCCGCTCCGAGGGCGACGGCGGCCTGGGCCAGGATGAGGGGATGGACGGGGCACCGGTGTGAGCGCAGAAGACCTCGAGAAGTACGAGACCGAGATGGAGCTGCAGCTCTACCGCGAGTACCGCGACGCGGTGAAGCTCTTCAAGTACGTCGTCGAGACGGACCGGCGCTTCTACCTCGCCAACGAGGTGCAGCTCGACGTCCGCAACGCCGGCGAGGGGGAGGTCTACTTCGACCTCACGCTCGCCGACGCCTGGGTGTGGGACATGTACCGCCCCGCCCGGTTCGTCAAGACCGTGCGCGTCGTGACCTTCAAGGACGTCAACGTCGAGGAGGTCACCCCGCCGGACTTCTGACCGCCGGACCGCTGCGTCGGCCCTCGTCCGGGTGCCCGGACCGCTCAAGGCTCAGGCGGTCCGCGTCGAGCAGCACCTCGTGGACGACGAGGTGGGTGACGGCACGACCGCGACGGCCCTCGCTCCGGCCGGGCGCGACCTCGCCGAGCTGGCTGCCGCGCGGCCCGAGCCACCGGTGCGCCCCGTGCCGCCCGTACCCCCCGCGATGGACGTCCCCCGCGGGCCCGACCCGGCTGGCGTCGCCCCGCTCCCGCTGACGATCCCGTCGCTGGTGCCCGACGGCGCGGACGGCCGTCCGCTGCTGCTGCCGCGCACCGCGCCGGCGGCGGACCCGTGGGCCGAGCCCACCCGCCGCCCGCTCGCGGCCAGCCTCGCCGCGCTGGCCGCCGCCGTGGCCGCCGAGGGCGAGGCGGCTGCGCAGGGGGAGGCGGCGGTCGAGTCGGCAACCGAGCCGCCGCCCGCACCCGAGCCGACTCCTGTCGCGCTGCTGCCCGTCGAGCCACCCGGCTGGCTGACCGACCGCCTCGACGAGCTCGCCCGCCTCGAGCGACGCAACGCCGAGAACGTCACCCGGCTGATCGAGGACAACCGGCGGCTGCGGGACGGGGAGGTGGCCCAGGCGCTGCACCCGCTGCTGCTCGGACTCGCCCGCCTGTCCGACCGCATGCAGGACCTCGGCGGTGGAGACGCCGCGCTGCTGCGGGTGCAGCTGCTGCAGGTCCTCGACGGTGTCGGCGTGACAGCCTTCGAGCCCGCGGCCGGTGCGGCCTTCGACCCGACGCATCACCGTGCAGCCGGCGTGGTGCCGCCGACCGAGGTCGCCCCCGCCGGCAGCGTGGCCCGCACCGCACGGCCCGGCTGGCAGACCGCCCAGGGCGCGGTGCTGCGCGTGGCCGAGGTCGAGGTCTCCCGTCTGCCGCGCGCCGGAGCGGGCCCCGGCCGAGAGGTGGAGTGACGCGGTGCGGCTGCCGACAGAAGACCCGACGGCGCCGGAGCGGTCCGGTGGTCACCGAGAGGACGGGCACGTGAGCGGCACGAGCAACGAGGGCGCGCCCCGGCGCAGGACCGTCTTCGGCATCGACCTCGGCACCACCTACTCGTGCATCTCCCGGGTCGACGACTACGGCCGCCCCGAGGTGCTGCGCAACGCGGACGGCGCGGACACCACGCCCTCGGTCGTCCTCTTCGACGGGGCGGACGAGGTCGTCGTCGGCATCCAGGCCAAGCGGCAGGCGCGCATCCACCCCGAGGCGGTGGCGGCGCTGGTCAAGCGTCAGATGGGTGACGGCGAGTGGCGCTTCCGTGTGCACGGGGTCGAGCTCTCGGCGCCGGCCATCGCCAGCCAGGTGCTGCGCTCGCTGGCCGCCGACGCCGCCCGCACCACCGGTGAGCAGGTCCGCGACGTCGTGATCACGGTCCCGGCGTACTTCGGGGACGAGGAGCGCAAAGCCACCAAGCTCGCCGGCGACCTCGCCGGTCTGCACGTGGTCGACATCGTCAACGAGCCGACCGCGGCGGCGTTCTCCTACGGCTTCGGGCTGGCTGCCGGGGAGGCCGGCTCGTCGGGCCAGGCACCGCAGACCGTCCTCGTCTACGACCTCGGCGGCGGCACCTTCGACACCACGGTGATCCGGGTCGGCGGCGGCCGCATCGACGTCGTCGCCACCGCCGGCGACCACGAGCTCGGCGGTGCCGACTGGGACGACCGCCTCGCCGGCCACCTCGCCGCGGCCTTCACGGCCAGCTGCCCGGAGGCCGGGGACCCGCTCGACGACAGCTACGGCGCGCAGGACGTCCTCTCCGAGGCCGAGGCGGCCAAGCAGAGCCTCAGCCAGCGGGAGGCCGTCGACGTGCTCGTCGTCTTCGGTGGGGAGCGCGCCAGCGTCACCATCACCCGCGCGGAGCTCGAGGAGCTCACCGCGACCCTGCTCGAGCGCACCCTCGACCTGACCCGCAGCGTGCTCGCCGCCGCCGCGGCCAAGGGCGTCGACGGCATCGACACCGTGCTCCTGGTCGGCGGCATGGCCAAGATGCCGGTGGTCGCCCGCCGCCTCACCGAGGAGCTGGGTGTCGTACCGGTGCTGGCGGACCCTGACCTCGCGGTCGCCAAGGGCGCGGCGCTCTACGGCCAGAAGATGGCCCTCGAGGCCTACGCCACGTCCTCGCTCGTGGCGGGCGGCGCGCTCGCCGACGGCCAGTCGCTGGACTGCGCCACCCCGGCGGCGCGGGCGCAGGCGATCGCGCGGACGGCGGCGGAGTACGGCCTGGCCACCGAGGCGGTCGCCACGCTGGTGGGCACCGAGGTGGCGACCGTGACCAGCCGCGGCTTCGGTCTCCTCGCATTGCACGACGCCTCGCAGGAGATCCAGTCGGTCTTCCTGGCCCACCAGAACGACCCGCTGCCGATCGAGGTCGAGCAGACCTTCTACACCGTCGACGACGACCAGGACCACGTGCGGGTGCGCGTGGTGGAGCAGGCGACCGCTGCCGAGTCCCTCCGGGAGCACGACAACAAGGTCGTGGTCGAGGGGCTCATCACCGGCATCCCGAGCGGGTACCCGCGGGGCACGCCGGTGCACGTCACCTTCGCGATGCACCGCGACCAGACGATCGAGGTGATCGCCCGGCACCACGCCGTCGGCGAGCCGCTCGTGCTCCGCGTCGAGGCAGGGGTGTCGAGCGAGTCGATGCGCTTCGCCGAGGCGACCAAGGTCGCGCGCCTCGTCCAGCGCGTCTGATCCCGGTACGACACCCGACCCCCCCCCGACACTCGACACCCCGACATCCGACACCCCCGACGATCCCCCGAGCCTGCCCTGTGACCACCCTCGACGCCGGCCGGCCGGCACCCGGGTTCGACGAGAACGCCTACCGCAAGAGCGTGCTCGCGCCGATGCTGGCCGCCGGCGCGGTGCGCATGGACGACCCGTTCGCCCTGCTCGGCCTGGACCCCGACGACCCGAGGCTCGAGGACGCGGCGGCGCTGCGGACCAGGCTCGCCGAGGTCGTCGGCTTCTGGCAGCGGGAGCGCTCCTCGCCGCGGTACAAGAGCCTGGCCGGTGAGCTGGTGCGCCAGCGGGCCTCGCTCGAGCGCCTCGTCCTCGACCCCGCCGCCCGGCGCGGTGCGCGGACCCGCGTGCAGGTGGGGGCCAGGGCGCAGGTCGGCGCGCGCCTCGCGCGGGTCGACCGCCTCGTCGGGGCGGTGGTCGCGCGGCACGGCGGGGTGCCCCGGTCACGGCTGCCGCTGCTGCGCGAGCTGGCGACGGCGGCCGGTGTGGGCGCCGCCGACCTCGACGCCCTGCTCGCCGGTCAGCGGCTGCTCGACGACGGCGGCGATGTCGAGCCACCGCCCCCTGCCGTGCGCCGCCAGGTGCGCACCGCACTGGACGAGCTGGCCCTGCGCGGCGAGCCGGGGCGCAGCGGCAGCCTGTGGGCCTACCTCGGGGTCCCGAGCACCGCACCGGTCGAGCTGCTCACCAGCCGCTTCGAGGAGCTCTCGGCACAGAACCTCCGCCGCCCGCACGAGCGCGACAAGACGGTCCACGCCGAGCTGCTGGCCCACGTGCGCGGACTGCTGCTCGACGATGCGCGGCGCCCGTCCTGGCTCGCCGCCCTGCTGGAGGACGCGGGGGAGCGGATCCGGCTGCGGCTGCTCGAGCTGGCCCTGGTCGACGCCGAGCTCTGGCCGGCCGACGTCGACGCGCTCGTTGCGGCGCTGCTCGAGGCCGGCCTCGCCCTGACCCCGGAGCAGGCACGCACCGTGGTCCGTCGTACGGCCACCGCACTCGGCGTGTCGGTGACCACCGCTGCCCCTGTCGCCGCCGCCCCCCTGCCCCCGCCCCGTGCGCCGATGCCGGCGGTGGCAGCGGGCTTCGCACCGCCGCCCTCCGGTGGCCTCCTGGCGCCGCCGATCTCCGCCCCCCTGCCGCACCCGTCCTCAGCGCCGGCGGCACCGGGTGGGACCGCGCCGGCCCCGGCCGAGGAGCAGTGGCGCCAGCTCGAGCGGGATGTCTCGCTGCGACGGCTGGTCGCAGCCACCACCCGGGCGGCGGCGCTCGCGCATGCGCACCCGGACGTGCCGGGGCCGGGCGGCCTGCTCCCGGCCGCTCGGTACGCCGACCTGCAGCTGCGGCTCGGCGCCGCACGGGAGCGGGTCGTCGCCGCGCGGCTGCTGGCGCACCCCGCCGAGCGCGAGGACGCCCTGCACGCCGTGCTCGGGACGGCCGCCGACCTCGACGACGCCGCCGCCGCGCTCGCCGAGCTGCCGCTGGCGGTGCCGCAGGGCGTGGAGGTGCAGGTCGCCGGCGGCGCTGCGCACGTGCGGTGGGCCGCTCCCCAAGGCGGTCGCCGGTTGACCTGGTCGGTCACCCGGGTCGGCCGGGACGCCGCCGGAGCACGGCTCGAGGTGCCCCTCGGGGCGACCACCCGCTGCGAGGTGGTCGACCGCGACCTGCCGGCCGGCGCCGTCCTGTCCTGGGAGGTCGTCGCCCGGTCGGGCGGGCGGCGGAGCGCTCCGGCGGCGACCCCGCCCCGCCCGATGGCGGTCGACGTCGTCGCGGTCCGCGCCGCCACCGGCCCCGACGGCGTCACGCTCAGCTGGGAGATGGCCGACGGCGAGCTGCGCCACGAGGTGGTCGTCGAGCGCAGCACCCTGGCCCCGGCCGAGGGACCGCTGCGCCGGCACCGGCTGCGGGGGACGCGTTGGGTGGACGGTGACGCCCGCGACGGCGTGGCCTACTCCTACCGGCTCTTCGTCGAGGTCACCGCCGACGGTCGGGTGCACCCCACGCCGGGCTGCCGGGTCGACGTCGCGGTGGGGGCCCCGGCGGCTCCCGTCGCCGACCTGCGGGTGGTCGAGGGCTCACCGCGCACGCTGGGCTGGACCGCCCCAGGGGAGTGCTGGCTGCTGGCCTCACCGCTCCCGCTCGGGGAGGCAGGGGCGCCGGTGGCGCTCGGGTCGCTGTCGCAGCGGGCGCGGCTCGTGGGCAGCACCCGCGGCGGTGGCCCGCTCGTCGATGCCCTCGAGCCACCGGACGTCACCTACACGGTGGTCGCCCTGATCAGCGGCGGCGGGGTGCTCGGCGAGCCGCTGGTGCTCTCGGCCGTCACGCCGGTGCACGATGCCCATCTCCAGGAAGCCGGTGGCCAGCTGCTGCTGCACGCCGTACCGCCGCCCGGCTGCGCGGAGGTGCTCGTGCTCTGGCGTCGGGACCGCCCGCTGAGCGGCCCGGACGACGCAGCGGGGGGGCAGGCCGTACCCGTCGAGGCGCTCGGCCGCTGGGCGGTCCCTGTCCCCGCTGACGGTCTGCCCGTGCACCTGCTGCTGTGCGCGGTGCACCGGCGGGCCGGTGAGCCGGTGTTGGCTGCGGGCCTCCCGGTGGCTGCGCGCGTGCCAACCTCGCGGGGGTGACGCCGCCGCTCTCCCCCGAGGCCCCCGTACCCGCCCCCGCCGTCGCCTTCCCGGCTGGCTTCTTCGACCGTGCCGACGCCACCGACGACGCCCGCTTCTACGCCGCGGCGCGGCTGGTCACCCACCTCGACGACGGGGCGATCGCCGCGGTCGGCGAGCTGTACGAGGAGCTGGCCCTGGGTCCGCACGTGCTCGACGTCTGCTCGTCCTGGGTGTCGCACTTCCGGACCCGGCCACCGCAGCTGACGGTCATCGGCATGAACGCCGACGAGCTCGCCGCCAACCCTGCCGCGACCGCGCGGGTGGTCGCCGACCTCAACGCCGAGCCGCGGGTGCCGCTGCCCGACGCCTGCGTCGACGACGCCGTCTGCTGCGTCTCGGTCGACTACCTCACCCGCCCGGTGGAGGTCTTCGCCGACCTCGCGAGGGTGGTGCGCCCGGGTGGGCGCTTCGTGTGCACGTGGAGCGACCGCTGCTTCCCCACCAAGGCGGTCCGCGGCTGGCTGTCGACGAGCGACGAGCAGCACGTGCAGGTGGTCACCGCCTACTTCGCCGCGGCCGGCGGCTGGCTGCCCGCGCAGACCGCCACCCGCCTGCCGCCCGGGGGCCGGGCCGACCCGCTGTGGGCGTGCTGGGCGGTCCGCCGATGACCACGGCGGTGCCCGTGCAGACCGAGCGGCTGCTGCTCCGGCCGTACGAGGAGAGCGACCTGGACGACATGGTCGGCACGTACGGCGACGAGGCGGTCGCCCGCCTGCTGTGGTTCGGGGTCCGCTCCCGAGCGCAGTGCGCGCAGTCCCTCGCCCGCAAGGTGACGATGACCTCGCTGGTGGGCGACGGCAGCGCGGTGGTGCTGGCGCTCGAGGAGCGCGCGTCGGGGCAGGTCGTCGGCGACGTCATGGTGACCCTGCTCAGCGCCGAGCACGGCCAGGGGGAGGTCGGCTGGGTGGTCCGCCGGGACCGGTGGGGACGGGGGTACGCGACCGAGGCGGTGGCCCCGCTGCTCCGTCTCGCCTTCGACGGCCACGGGTTGCACCGGGTGATCGCCCGGCTGGACGCGCGCAACACCGCCTCCGGTCTCTTCGCGGAGCGGCTGGGCATGCGGCGCGAGGCCCACCTGGTGCACAACGAGCAGGTGCGGGGCGCCTGGACCGACGAGCTCGTCTACGCCCTGCTCGCCGAGGAGTGGCGCGAGGGCTCCCGACTGTCCCCAGCCGCGCGTGCCGCCCGGGCGCACCGGTCCACCGCAGCACAGACCGCGCTGCCCTGAGCGGCCGCGGCGCGGCAGCGTCGGCGGATGGACGGTGGTCAGCGGGCTGACGGCAACGGGGCGCTCGGGCGCTGGGGTGAGCAGGTCGCCGCGGAGCACCTTGCGCGAGCGGGCCTGCGGGTGCTGGACCGCAACTGGCGCGCGGGCCGCCTCGGCGAGCTGGACCTGGTCTGCCGCGAGGGTCTCGACCTGGTCTTCGTCGAGGTGAAGACGCGCTCCTCGCTGGCCTTCGGGTCCCCGGCAGAGGCCATCACACCCGCCAAGGCGGCCCGGCTGCGCCGGCTCGGGGGTGCCTGGCTGGCCGCGCACGACGATGCGGCCGCCGACGTCCGCTTCGACCTGGTCGGCGTGCTGCGCGCCCCTGACGGCTCGGTCGAGGTGACGCACCTGCGCGGTGTGCTCTGAGCGGGGGCCGACCAGCGACGTCGCCTCACCGAACCGGTACGGCCGGCGCCGCCCGCGCAGCCCAGCCTGGCCTGTGCTGCCGCCGCCGCACCCTGGTGCGGCCGCCCGACCTGGGCGTCGCCCCACCTGTGTGCAGCCCTCCACCGAACCCGGTCCACAGGGCTGTCGACACGCCTCCGCGGAGGCGTGTCCACAGGGCCTGTCGTACCGGGGGGCCGCTCGTGCACAGGGAACCGCCACGCAGGCGCCCGCGCCCACCGAGCGGTCGAGGTTGGGCCGATGGGAGTGGCGCGGGTGCACGCGGTGGCGTTGAGCGGGGTGAGCGGCTCGCTGGTGGAGGTGGAGGCAGACCTGGCGCAGGGGCTGCCGACCTTCACCTTGGTCGGCCTGCCGGACACGGCGGTCGCGGAGGCCCGGGACCGGGTGCGCGCTGCGGTGGTCAACTCGGGCGCCCCCTGGCCGGGCAAGCGGATCACCGTCGGCCTCTCGCCGGCCAGCCTGCCCAAGGTGGGTAGCGGCTTCGACCTGGCCATCGCGGCGGCGGTCCTCCTCGCGGCCGGGACGCTCCCGGGGACCTCCCTGGCGCGCTCCGTGCTGCTCGGCGAGCTGGGGCTCGACGGGAGGGTGCGTCCGGTGCGCGGCGTCCTGCCGGCGGTCGTGGCTGCGGTGCGCTGGGGCGCTGATCGGGTGGTCGTGCCGGCCGTCCAGGCAGCGGAGGCGCAGCTGGTCGAGGGCGTGAGCGTGCTCGGCGTCCGCTCGCTGGCCGAGCTGCTGGCCGAGCTGCGCGGCGACCCACCGCCCGCGAGCGCGCTCGAGGCCGAGCTGATCGAGCCACCACCGCGGGCCACGGACCTCGCGGTGCTCGACCTCGGTCAGGTCGTGGGTCAGCTGCTCGGTCGGCGCGCGGTGGAGGTCGCCGCGGCCGGCGGCCACCACGCCATCTTCATCGGTGAGCCGGGGTGCGGCAAGACGATGCTGGCCGAGCGGCTGCCGGGGTTGCTCCCCGACCTCGACCGGGAGCAGGCGCTGGAGGTCACCGCCGTGCACTCGGTGGCCGGCGTGCTCGCCCCGGGCTCCCCACTCGTCACCCGTCCCCCCTTCAGCGCGCCGCACCACACGGCGACCGTCGCGGCCCTGGTCGGCGGCGGCAGCGGCGTGCTGCGGCCCGGTGCGGCGAGCGTCGCCCATCGCGGCGTGCTCTTCCTCGACGAGGCGCCGGAGTTCCACAGCGGGGTGCTCGACGCCCTGCGTCAACCGATGGAGGGCGGTGAGGTGCGCCTGGCGCGGGCGCGGTCGGCCATCACCTACCCAGCCCGCTTCCAGCTCGTCCTCGCCGCGAACCCCTGCCCGTGCGGCCGGGGCACCACCGTGGGAGGGGTGGCGGCGGGCTGCGAGTGCCCCCGCGTGGTGCGCCGGCGTTACCTGGCCCGCATCTCCGGGCCGCTGCTGGACCGGGTCGACCTGCGGCTGCGCCTCGAGCCGCTGTCACGGTCCGAGCTCTTCGACCTCGCGCGCACCCCGGAGGCGAGCGCCCCGGTCGCCGCGCGCGTGGCCGCGGTCCGCCACCGGCAGCGGGAGCGGCTGCACGGGACGCCCTGGCGGTGCATGGCCGAGGTCCCCGGCCCGGAGCTCCGCGCCCGCTGGCCGGTGCCGCGGGCCGCGCTCGCGACCCTCGTGCAGGGCTCCCGGACGGGCACGCTGACCGCACGCTCGGCGGACAAGGTGCTCCGGTTGGCGTGGACCATCGCCGATCTGGCCGGTCGAGGTGTGCCGGTCCGGGACGACGTCGACGAGGCGCTGCTGCTGCGGGAGATGGCGTGACCGCCGACCGGGCCGAGCGCCTCGCCCGCGCCGGTCTGACGCTGCTCGGTGCGCCCGGTGACCGCGCCCTGGCCGACGTCGTGGCCAGCGTGGGTGCGGTCAGGGCGTGGGAGGACCTTCGAGGCAACCCCGCCAACACCCACGTCAACACCCACGTCGATGGCGCCGCACAGCCCGCGCTGCTGCTCGCCCGCGCCGGGGCAGTCGGTGCCCGGCTGGTCGTGCCCGGAGACGACGAGTGGCCGCCCCGCATCGTTGACCTCCCCGGCCCCGGGCACACGACGACCGGGCCGCCCCGCCGACGGGAGGCGGCGGCGCCGCACGCGCTGTGGGTGAGGGGCACGGGCCACCTGGCGGAGATCGTCGAGCGCTCCGTCGCGGTCGTCGGGGCCCGCGCCGCCACGGGGTACGGCCAGCACGTCGCCGGGGAGCTGGCGTGCGGGCTCGCCGACGCCGGCTGGGCGACCGTCTCCGGTGGCGCCTTCGGCATCGACGCCGCCGCGCACCGTGGGTGCCTCGCCGGGGGCTCGCCGACGGTCGTGGTGCTCGCCGGCGGCATCGACGTGCTCTACCCGCAGGGCAACGAGAGCCTGTTCGACCGGGTGCTCGACGGCGGCGTGCTGGTCAGCGAGGCGCCCCCGGGGACGCCGTCGATGCGCCAGCGCTTCCTCACCCGCAACCGGCTGATCGCCGCGCTGGGTCGCGGCACGGTGCTCGTCGAGGCCGACGTTCGCAGCGGTGCCCGCACGACCGTGCGCCATGCGCACGCGCTCCTGCGGCCGGTGTGCGTCGTCCCCGGTCCGGTGACCAGCCGGCTGTCGGCTGGCTGCCACCAGGTGCTGCAAGGTGACGAGCCGACCCGGCTGGTCTGCTCCGCGGAGCAGGTGCTCGACCACGTCGCCCCGGTCGGTGAGCAGCTGGCGCTGCCCGGGCACGCGCCGCCGGGCCCCCGCGACGGGCTGCGCGACCTCGCCCACGCCGTGCTCGACGCCGTCCCCGCGCGACGAGCGGCGCCGACGGCCGAGATCGCAGCGGTGGTCGGCGTGGCGGAGCTCGACGTGGCGCGCATCCTGGTCCCGCTGAGCGTCGGGGGCCTGGTCGAGCGCACCGACGAGGGCACCTGGCGCCTGACCGCACTGGGCCGGGCGCCGTCGGCCGCGCCGGCTCCGACGGTGGCCGTGGGCGGGGGCCCGCCCGGCCCGGCCGGTGGGTGAGCGGCGTGCCGGCTTGGCGATGGTCACCGGCGTGCCGAGGCTCGTCCGGTGAGCACCGACCCGTTGCCGCCCGCCCTGGCCGCGGTCATCGAGGGCTTCGCTGTCCACCTGGCCGACGAGCGCGGGCGCTCGGCGCACACCGTGCGCGCCTACGTCGGCGACGCCGGCAGCTTGCTCGAGCACCTGCGACGGCTAGGCCACGGTGACGTGCGTTCCCTAGACCTCGCCGTTCTCCGGAGCTGGTTGGCGCGGCTGCAGAGCGGGGGAGCGGCGCGCTCGTCGCTGGCCCGGCGCGCCAGCAGCGCCCGCGTCCTGACGGCCTGGCTCACCGCGGACGGCGTCCTCGCGCACGATCCCGGTCTGCGCCTCGGTCGACCCAAGGCGCCGCGGGCGCTGCCCCGGGTGCTCACCGCGGAGCAGGCTGCCCGGCTGGTCACGGCACCCACCCACCCGCCGGACGGGCGGTCCGGTCACCTGCCAGCCGGCGCTCTCGCCCGAGCGTCCGGCCCCGGCGTCGAGGTCGAGCCGCCCGACGGCCACCGAGCGGCCGGCGCGGAGCCGTCGCTCACCGAGTCGCCGTCGCTCACCGAGTCGCCGTCGCTCACCGAGTCGCCGTCGCTCACCGAGTCGCCGTCGCTCGCCGCCCTGCGGCTGCGGGACGCCGCGCTCGTGGAGCTGCTCTACGCCACCGGGCTGCGCGTCTCGGAGGCCTGCGGCCTCGACATCGCCGACCTCGACCGCACCCGGCAGACCCTGCGCGCCCTGGGTAAGGGCGCCAAGCAGCGCACCGTGCCCTACGGCGCTCCTGCGGCGGACGCCCTGGACGCCTGGCTCGCCCGCGGGCGCCCCGTGCTGCAGGTCGCGGCGAGCGCCGGTGCGCTGCTGCTCGGTGCCCGCGGCGGGCGCCTCGACGTCCGCACCGCCCGCCGCTCCGTGCACGCCGCGGCCGCGCGCGCGGGAGTCCCGGACGTGGGTCCGCACGGTCTGCGCCACGCCGCCGCGACCCACCTGCTGGAAGGAGGAGCCGATCTGCGCACCGTCCAGGAGGTTCTGGGGCACGCTAACCTGGCGACCACGCAGATCTACACGCACGTGAGCACCGAGCGACTGAGGGCGGTCTATGAGCGAGCGCACCCCCGGGCCTGACGCCAGGGGAGACCTGACCACGGGGGTCCAGGTCCGCGACCTCGACGCCGAGGTGGAGCGGCTGGACGAGAGCCTCGCCCCGACGCGCGCCCCCGCGGGCCAGCCGGCCCGCCTCCCGCTCGGCGAGCCCGCTGTGGCGACCGCTGCTGGCGGAGCACCTGCCGCCGTACCGAGTCCCGAGGCCCCCGGTCCTGAGGCCCCCGGTCCTGAGGCCCCCGGCCTTGAGGCCGCTGGTCCTGAGGCGCCCAGCCCCGCTGCACCCGCGCCAGCCGGTCTCCCGGCCACGACCGCCGCCCCGGCCGCCACCGCCGTCGCTCCGACGGCCGCGGCGGCCAACGGTGGGCGCACCACCGGCCAGACCCCTCGCGGTGCGGTCGACCCCGCGGTGGCCGAGCTGTGGCGGCTCTACAAGGAAGAGGGTGACACCTCCGTCCGCGAGAAGCTCATCCTCCACTACTCGCCGCTGGTCAAGTTCGTCGCGGGCCGGGTGGGTGTGGGCCTGCCGCCCAACATCGAGCAGGCCGACCTCGTCAGCTACGGCATCTTCGGCCTCATCGACGCGATCCAGAAATTCGACCTGACCAGGGCGATCAAGTTCGAGACCTACGCCATCAGCCGGATCAAGGGCGCGATCATCGACGAGCTGCGCTCGATCGACTGGATCCCGCGCTCGGTGCGCAGCAAGGCGCGTGACGTCGAGAAGGCCTACGCCTCGCTGGAGGCCCGGCTGCACCGCACGCCCACCGAGCCCGAGGTGGCCGCCGAGCTCGGCATCAAGATCGAGGATCTGCACTCGATCTTCAGCCAGGTCTCCTACGTCAACGTCGTCGCGCTCGACGAGCTGCTCTCCATCGGCGGCGAGCGCGGTGACAAGGTCAGCCTCGTCGACACCCTGGAGGACACCCGGGTCGAGGACCCGGTGCAGGCCTTCGAGTCCGAAGAGACCAAGCTCCTGCTCGCCAAGGCGATCAACCACCTGCCCGAGCGGGAGAAGATCGTCGTGACCCTCTACTACTACGAGGGGCTGACGCTGGCCGAGATCGGCCAGGTGCTCGGCGTGACCGAGAGCCGCATCTGCCAGATGCACACCAAGGCCGTCCTGCAGCTACGCGGGAAGCTCGCCGACGTCAGCTGACGAATAGTTGGTGAGTTCGCCACAGGGCAGCCTCGGCCCTCGCGGTTGACCAGTGGAGCGGTCGGGCGCCCGAGGAGGTCGCGGACCCGGGGGCCTGGCCGGGTCGCGGGCGCGGCTGGGCCCGTCAGGCGACCGCGGCGGCCTGGCTTGGCTGGCCGACCTCGTGGACGAGCTCGTCGAGGGCGAGGCCGAGCACCTGCGCGATGGCGGCGACGGTGAACAGCGCGGGTGTCGGCACCGCCCCTCTCTCGATCTTGCGCACGGTCTCCTCGGCGATGCCTGCGGCCCCGGCGATCTCCCGGACCGGTCTGGCGCCGCGCGCGCGGCGGAGCGCTGCCCCGAGCAGGACGCCGCGGGTGCGCTCCTGCTCGGTGAGGGCCAGGCGAACCATGCCAACAGCCTACCCGGGGGCGGGACAGCTGTCCCGGGATAGTTGTACCGTCCGGGCATGCACACGCTCCCCGTACGTACGCCGACCGAGCTGGACGCCATGCGGGCCGCCGGCCGCGTGGTAGCGCAGACCCTGCTCGCGGTGCGGGCCGCGGCCGTGCCCGGCGTCCGCCTCCGCGAGCTCGACGAGCTGGCGCAGACCGCCATCAGGGAGGCCGGGGCGCTGCCGTCCTTCCTCGGGTACCGCCCAGCCTGAGCACCGACGCCCTTCAACGGCGCGCTCTGCCTGTCGCCGAACGAGGTGGTGGTCCACGGCCGCCCAACCGGCCGCCGGCTGCAGGACGGCGACCTGCTCAGCATCGACTGCGGCGCGATCGTCGACGGCTGGCACGGCGACGCCGCCGTGACCGTCCATGTCGGCGAGGTGCTCGAGGACGACGCGCGGCTGCTGCAGGCCACCGAGCTCGCACTGGCGGCGGGGATCGCAGCGGCCGTCCCCGGCTCCACGCTGCTCGACGTGGCGACCGCCGTGGACGACGTCGCACGCGCGCACGGATACGCGCACCTGCCGGACCACGGCGGGCACGGGATCGGGCGCGCCATGCACGAGGCGCCGTTCGTGCCCAACGAGCCGACCAGCGATGCGGCCCGCCACCGCCTGCGGGCGGGCAACACCATCGCGATCGAACCGATGCTGCACGCCGGCTCCAGGACGAGCAGCTACCGGACCAAGAAGGACGGCTGGTTGATCGTCACGACCGACGGCAAGCGGGCGGCCCACGTCGAGAACACCGTGGCGGTCACTGACGCCGGGCCCGAGATCCGCGCTGACCGCGCTGACCGCGCCGGGCGCATCGCAGAGGCCCTGAACCCACCCGAGCCACACCACCCGAACGGCGGTGCAGACCGTCGTCGGCAGCGCTATGCTCCGCCCAACCAACCTGAGGAGAGCACGTGTCTCGTCCCGATCGTACGACGCTGGCGCTCGGTGCTGGCGCGGGCCTGCTGATGGTGTTGTCCTCTGCCGCCGTGGCCAGCGCTGACTCCTACGTGCCGACGGCGCCTGTCGCCAACTCTGGCGTGCCCGTCTCGGTCGCCCCCGTGTCGATCACTCGCGCCCCGACCGTCGCGGCCAAGGCGCCCACGACCGTGGACGCGGCTACGACCGTGCGCTCGACGGCGCCCGCCTCGCTTCCCTACACCGGCTCCGACATGATCACCGGCGGCGCCATCGCCGGCATCGCGTTGGTCGCGGCCGGTGGCACGTTCGTGATCGCCGGGCGCCGTCGTCGGGTCTCCTGACACCCCGCCGCCGGCCGATCGGTCGGCGGCCCCTGAGGGCTCGACCTCCGCTGGGCGGTTGCGCTGGGGCGCGGCCGCGCTCGCCGCGGCGTCCGTCCTCGGCATCATCGTGCTGGCGGGCGGCCTGCTCCTCGTTGCCGATGGGCTCTTCGCGCGCTCGCACGAGCGGCGGGCCCAGGCCTCGCTCACTGCAGCCCGCGTGGAGCTGCAGGCCGGGCGCACCGGCACGGCGCTCGCCGACCTGCAGCGGGCCGCCCGCGAGGCTGACCAGGCGAGCCGGCTCACCGACGGCCCGCTCTGGCACCTCGGCGGGCACCTGCCCGTAGCCGGCGACACCCTGCACGAGGTGGCTGCCCTCGCTCGCATCGTGGCTGACGTCTCGCACCAGAGCCTGCCGACCCTGGCGACGGCGGTCCGTGCCCTCGACCGTGGTGAGCTGCGCCGTCCCGACGGCTCGCTCGACATCGCCCGCCTGCAGGCGGTGGCGCCCGCTGCGATCAACGCCGACGCGGCCCTCGCGCACGCCCGCACGCAACTCCAGGCGCTCCCGGACAGCCACCTCATAGCCAGCGTGGCCCACGCCCGCGCCACCGTGGTCGACGACGTCACCCGGCTCAGCTCGACCATCCACGGCGCCGCCCTGGTCTCCCGCCTCGCGCCGGCGATGCTCGGTGGCCAGGGCCGGCGCAGCTATCTGGTGGCGCTGCTCAACCCGGCCGAGGCTCGCGGCAGCGGCGGCATCCCCGGCTCGTGGGCGGTCGTGCACGCCGACGAGGGGCGCCTCACGCTGGAGCGGGTCGGCAGCGACGACGACCTCGGACCCTCCCCCCGCAACCCGGCGACTGTGCCGGCGGTCGACCTCGGCCCGGCCTACCACCAGCTCTGGGGGAGCTACGGAGGCGACGGGCGGTGGCTCGACGCCACCATCGGCACCGACTTCCCCCAGGCAGCGCGGGTGCTGCAGGCCGTCTTCACCCGGGCCACCGGCGAGCACGTCGACGGTGTGGTGGCCCTCGACCCGGTCGCGTTGGACGAGCTGCTCACCCCGCTGGGTGGCGTCAACCTGACCACGGGGGAGTACCTCCCGCCCGGCAAGGTGGCGCCCTTCACGATGCAGGAGCTCTACTCCCGTTACCCCTCCTTCGGCCTGGACGCCCAGCGCAAGGAGGTGCTCACCGGGTTGACCACGATGGCCTTCGCCCGGCTCACCCAGAGCACCAGCTCGCTCGCCCCGCTGCTCGCCGCCGTCGGCCAGGCGACCGGCGAGCGGCGGATCAAGCTGTGGAGCGACCGCCCCGCGGAGCAGGAGCTGCTGGCCCCGCTGCCGGTGGCGGCCGCCATGCCGACCGCGCCGGGTCCCTTCGCCGCGCTGAGCGTCAGCAACGCCACCGGTGGCAAGCTCGAGTACTACCTCGACCGGAGCCTCGACTACACCGCGGCCGGCTGCCAGGGCGACACCCGTACGGCGACCGTCACCGCCCGGCTGACCGACACCGCGCCGACCGACCTGCCCGCCTCGGTGACCTTCCGCCAGCCGGAGGTGCCGCGCGGCGCTGCGCCCGGTGACGATCGGCTGCTCGTGACGGTCGCCCTCGCGGTCGGGGCGGTGCCCCGGCAGGTCACGCTCGACGGGATCCCCCTGCCGCGCAGCGATTACGGCGTCAGTGTCGACCATGCGCACTCCGCGGTGCAGACCTACGTCGAGCTGCCCAGGGGCCGACCCGTCACGCTCACCGTCACCGACACCGAGCCGACCCGAGGGCCTGTGCAGCCGTCGCTCGTGCAGCCGCTGGTCCGCCCGCAGACCGGGCGCGAAGACGTAGCCAGCTGCTCCTGACCGACCGGGCCGAGGAGGCGGCCGATACGGAAGGGATGACGTAGTCGCCTCACACGCCGTGGGGTCGTAGGACACTCGGGCTCGTGCCTCAAGCGACGGCTTGTGCCCTCACCGCAGCAGCCGCCGTGATCATTGCTGGCTGTGGAGGCGCCTCCAGCAGGGCTGACCGCAGCGTGCTGCCGGAGACGCAGACAACAGCGACCTCGGCCGAGCCCGTCACGGCCGCCGGACGTGGTGGCAACGACGGCTCGTACCTCGAGAGCAGCGCCACCGATGTGGCCTTCGTGCGATGGACTGACAGCCACGGGGCCCTGAGCGGTACTTTCGACTACGTCACCGTCGATAGCAGCACCCCGACCGGGACCAACACGGAGGAGCAGAGCGTCGCCGGGCTTCGCAATGGTGACCATGTGAGCCTGACTCTCAATCAAGGACTCGGCTCGCTCAAGACGCTGACGGGTGCGCTCAGCGGCTCGGGATCAAGGCAGGTGCTGACCCTGACCTTCCCGCAGGTGGACGGTCAGCTCGCGGACGCCGCATTCGTCACGGCGTCTGTCGACGAGTACAACGCTGCGGTCGCGGCACTGGCCGGGCAGGGCCAAGCACAGAACCAAGCCGATGCCACGGCGTCCGCCCAAGCGAGCGCGGCGGCTTCCCAAGCGGCGGTAGATGAGCGGCTCGGCAGGGCAGATTCGTCCCTCGGCGCCGACCTCGCCACTCTTGGCCAAGACCTAGCAGCTCTCAACGGGGACGACTTCAGCTTCAGCAAGTCGCTCACCGTGACCGCTGACGCGTTGGCGCAGACGCGGCGCGACCTGACGGTCGAAGAGCGGGACGCGGGCGCGAGCTCTCCTGACTGCGGGACAGTCGGCTCCGACGACGGCACGGTGAACTCGGACGAGGGAGCCGTCGCGTCTGGTCAGGGGGCAGTCGAGTCCGACACCGCAAGCGTCGCCAATGATGCGGACGCGGTGACCCGAGACGTGGGGCAGACCAACGACGCCCTGGCCAGCCTGCAGCAGCTGGAAGAGCTCGACCCACGGGTGCAGGCGCGCAACAGCGCTGCCGACGTTGCGCCGCTGGCCTCGCAGGCAAGATCTCTGCTGGCCGCCGCCCAACGTGGGGAGGATCAAGCAGCCACCGCTGCTCAGAAGGACGTGGACGCGGCCCAAGCACTCGCCGCCAAGGCAGACCAGCTCTCCTCGAGCTGCACGACCTAGACCGGTCCAGACTGCCGTCGCGCCTCTCTCCCTGATGACGCGAACCGCGGATCAGGTGGGTGGCTGTGTCAGGGTTGGCTGGCCGCACCCGGGCCGGTTCTCCTCCATCGCCGTGCCGAGCAGGCGCCGTGCTCCGCGCAGGCGGCGAGCACGGTGGATGACGGCCCCGACAGCGCGCGCGATGCCGGCGCCGGGATCACTGTCCCGGCGGGTAAGGCGGGCTTCCCCGACAGGCCAGCCGTTACGACTGCGACGACGTCAGGCGAGCGCGAGCTCCGGCGCGGGGGCCGCAGCCTGCTCCCTGGCCCGGCGGACCGCGAGCACCGCATAGCCGAGCACGACGAGCTGGCTGGCGGTGGTGACGACCGCCGCGCCGGTGATGCCGCCGGCGTGCACCGCCGGCAGGATCGCGACCACGCTGACCAGGGCGCCCGCGCCGAAGGCCCAGGAGCTCTGCCCGGGCCGGCCCAGGGACTGCAGCCTGGTGATCGAGACCTGCGCGACGTCCGCGGCGACCTGGCCGGGCAGCATCACCCACAGCGCGTGCAGCCCGTGGGAGAACTGCGGGCCGAAGGCGATCGGCAGCGCGACCGGCGCGGCCAGCCCGACCACCAGTGCCACCGCGGAGGAGGAGGCGAGGACCCAGAGCGCCGAGCGCCGGGTGGTGGCGGTGGCCGCCGCGTCGTCGGCCCCGCGGAGGTGGGCGAAGAGCGCCAGCGCGATCCCGCTCGCCACCGAGGCGCTGATCCCGGCCGCGGTCACCGCGACGGCGTAGATGCCGAGCTGGGCCGAGCTGACCAGCTGCACCATGAGCAGCTGGTCGAGCCGGCTGATCGCCAGGTCGGCGAAGGCGCCGGCCGCGACCCGGACGCCGTACCGCAGCTGCAGCCCGAGCGCGCGCGGCCGCACCCGCAGCCGCGGCCCGCAGTCGGTCACGGCGATCACGACGACCACCCAGAAGACCTGGCTGCAGACGCTGGCGGCGAGCGCGGTGCGCAACGTCAGCGCCCCGCCGATCGCCAGACCGACCAGCAGCGCGGTGTTGAGGACGAAGGGCACCGAGCGGAGCAGGTTGAAGGCGTACCCGGCTCCGTCGGCCCGGGTCCGCTCCAGCGCGACCGAGGTGGGCAGCAGGAGCAGGGCGACGACCAACCCAGCGCGGAACCACCCGACGGTGACCGGGTCGTGCCCCTGCAGGAAGCCGGGTACGAGGAACCACAGTCCCGCCACGAGCGGCACGCCGACCACCGCGGTGAACAGCCAGGCGTCCTGGTAGGTCTGCTCGCGCGGGATCCGGTCGGCGTAGTAGACGGCCGCGATCGGCAGCCCGAAGCACACCAGCCACGCGAAGAGCTGGGTGGGGACGAGGACGGCGGCCAGATCACCGCGCCCGGCGGCGTGCAGGTTGTGCGCGAGCAGCGGCCCGGTGATGATCGACAGGAAGTAGGTCGAGAAGCCGACGAGCGCGCTGAGCGTGCTCTGCCCGGCGTGGCTGCCGGCGCGCGGGCGGCGCAGCGCTCGTGCCACCCCCGCAGGGTACGAGCCGAGGACCGGTTGCCGACTAGGTTCTCGACCATGGTCAGCCCCCGGACGGCCTGCCCCGCGTGCGGTCGTGAGGGGCTCGACGTGTTCTACGAGCAGGCCGCCGTACCGGTGAACAGCCTGCTGCTGCTGCCCGACGCCGCGACCGCCCGGGCCTTCCCGACCAGCGGGCTGGCGCTGGGCTTCTGCGCGGGGTGCGGCTTCATCACCAACACGCTCTTCGACCCGGCGATGACCGACTACAACGGGGACTACGAGGAGACGCAGGGCTTCTCGGCGCGCTTCCGGGAGTTCGCGCAGGCCGAGGTCAGCGACTGGGTCGAGCGCTACGACCTGACCGGCCGGCCGGTGCTCGAGGTGGGCTGCGGCAAGGGGGACTACCTCGCCACGATGGTCGAGCACGGGATCGGCCACGGGTACGGGTACGACCCTGCGTTCAAGCCCGGTCGGATCAGCGCCGAGGCGGCGGCGCGGATCGACGTCGTGCCGGCCTTCCTGGACGCCGGCACGCGCGTGCCGCCGGTGGCCGCGCTGGTCTGCCGGCACACGCTGGAGCACGTCCCCGACGTGGCCGACTTCCTGGCCGCGCTCCGCACGGTCGTCGGCGAGCAGCCGACCGTCTTCCTCTTCGAGCTGCCCGACGTGCAGCGCATCCTCGACGACGTCGCCTTCTGGGACGTGTTCTACGAGCACTGCTCCTACTTCAGCGCCGGCAGCCTGGTGCGGCTCTTCCGCCGCGCGGGGCTGCAGGTGCTCGACGTAGCGCTGGTCTTCGACGGGCAGTACCTCACGATCGAGGCGCGCGCCGGTGACCCCGCCGCCGGGCCCGAGCTGGCGCTGGCCGACGACCTCGACCGGTTGACCGCCGCGGTGGAGCACTTCCGCACCGCGATGACCGAGACACAGGCCCGCTGGCGTCGGGAGATCACCGCGGTGACCGACACGGGGGGTCGGGTGGCGCTGTGGGGGTCGGGGTCCAAGAGCGTGGCCTTCCTCACCACGGTCGGGATCACCGACGAGATCTCCTACGTGGTCGACATCAACCCCAACAAGCACGGCACCTACAACGCGGGTACGGGGCAGCAGATCGTCGCGCCGCAGCTACTGCAGGACTACCAGCCCGACCTGGTGATCATCATGAACCCGGTCTACCGGCAGGAGATCACCCGCGACCTCGACGCACTCGGGGTGCGGGCCAGGGTGGCGGCGCTGTGAGCCGGCGCGGCGGCTGAGCGTGCTCACCCTCGGCCTGCCGGCCGGCCCGCTCCGGGTGGTGACGCTGGGCGCGCACCCCGACGACGTCGAGCTGGGCTGCGGCGCCACGCTGCTGCGACTGCTGGCCGAGCACCCGGGCAGCGCGGTCCGCGGCTGCGTGCTGACCGGCTCGCCCGAGCGGGCCGCGGAGGCGCGGCGCGCGGCTGAGCTCTTCACCGGCCCGGGCGCCACACTGACCCAGCCGGCCCTGCCCGACGGGCGGCTGCCCGCGCACTTCGCGGCAGTCAAGGACGCCGTGCACCCGCTCGCCGCCGAGCCGGCCGACCTGGTGCTCGCGCCGTGGCCGGGGGATGCGCACCAGGACCACCGGTTGCTCGGTGAGGTGGCTGGTCAGGCCTTCCGCGAGCACCTGGTGCTGCACTACGAGATCGCCAAGTACGACGGGGACCTCGGCCGCCCCGGGGTCTACGTCGGGCTGGACCGGGCGCTGGTGACGCGCAAGGCGGCGCTGCTGCACGCGGCCTTCCCCTCCCAGCACGGCCGCGACTGGTGGGGCGAGGAGACCGTGCTCGCGCTGGCTCGGGTCCGCGGGGTCGAGGCGCGCTCAGCCGGTGGTTACGCCGAGGCCTTCCACTGCGCGCGGGTGCTGCTCTGAGATGAGCACCGCGGGCAGCGCCGGCTCGCCGCGCGGTCGCTCCCAGACCGCCCACGGCCGCTCGCCGGAGTGCCACAGCGCCTCCATCCGCAGCCGGTCCTTCATCGTGTCCAGCGGCAGCCAGAACCCGTCGTAGGGGTGGGCGAGCAGCCGGCCAGCGGCGGCGAGGCGGGCGAAGGGCGCCTCGACCAGGTCCTCACCGGGGCGCAGGTGGTCGAAGACGCCGGGCTGCATGACGAAGTACCCGCCGTTGACCCGGGCGCCCTCGTCCCGCAGGGGGCGCACCGCCCGCACCAGGTGGTCGGCGCCGAAGTGCACAGCGTGCATCGTCGACGGCGGCGGCACGGCGAGCAGGGTGACGAGCGCGTCGGCACGCTGGGCCGCGGCGATGACCTCGGGCAGCCGTACGTCGGTGAAGGTGTCGGCGTAGTTGGCGAGGAACCACGGCTCGTCGTCGAGGTGGTGGCGTACGGCCAGCAACCGCTCGCCGACGCTCGCGGCGACGCCGGTGTCGACCACGGTGACGTGCCAGGGATCGTCGTCACCGCCGAGCAGGGCGGTGAGGGTGCCGGCCGCGTCGGTGCCGGCCGCCAGCAGGCCGGCGAGGCCGAGCACCCAGGCGCGGACGAGCTCAGCCCCGAAGCCGGTGCAGATAACGAAGTCGGTGTGGCCGAAGTGTGCGTACCACCGCATCAGGTGCCACAGCAGCGGGTGGCCGCCGATCGTCTGCAGCGGCTTGGGGATGTCGCTGTCGCGGCGCAGCGGGCCGCCGGCGACGCTGTCGCCGCGGAGCCGGGTGCCCTGGCCGCCGGAGAACAGGACGACCTTCACCGGGGGAGCGTCTCAGGCCAGCGCGGGGGCGAGCGGCGCGCGGGGCGTGCCGCCACCACCGATGCTGCCCGCCGTGTTGTTGGTGATGACCTGCAGCTGGCCGTAGATCGCCATCAGGTCGTCGTAGTAAGCCGGGTCGGGTGCGCCCCAGGTCGACCCGGGGCGCCCGGCGTCGACGGGGTGGCCATAGGTGCGCTGGGCCGCGGCCTGGGCCTGCTGGTCGATGTTGAGGTCCACGCTGGACCACCCGGTGTCGTCGACGACGTAGGCGCCGTAGTCCTGCAGCGCGTGGAAGAGCTTGAGCCCCAACGGCGTGCGCACCCCGGCAGCCGCGGCCGAGACCGAGGGGGGGGAGGGCGAGCAGCGCCCCCATCCGCAGTGCGGGTGTGGTGCCGTGGTAACCACCGACGTAGCTCGCGCACCCGGCGCAGTCGTCGTTGTGCAGCGCGGGCCAGACGTGCCCGGTGCCGCCGGCGTCGCTGAGGTACTCCGCGCCGTTGATGTCCAGGCTGAGCGCGTGGTGGATCGGGGCCGGGCTCACCAGGTCGGCGGCGGTCAGGGTGCCACCGAGCGCGGACAGGCCGCTGCCGCCATGGCCGCCGTAGCTGCCGGCCCCGGTGAGCCGGGCGTCGGCGTCGAGCTGGCTCGCGCGGGCGGGCGTGAACTGCCAGGACGGGGTGCCGTGCAGGTCGTCGGCGCTGGGGGTGCACCGCGCGGTGACGTTGAGCGAGACGATCCGCCCGTCGGGCTGCACGAGCGCGGAGCTGGCGTTGGGTGTCTGCCCGCCCGCGGCATCGGGGACGACGGCGTCGGCGGGCAGGTGCACGCGCCAGGGCGTCGGACCGCTCGCCGACGGTTTGGCCAGCGCGCCGCCGGTGCAGCGCTGCCCGGTCCACTGCTGCTGCTGGTGCACGGTCAGGGTCGGGTCGTCGTCGACGGCGTAGAAGAGGTAGTTGACGTCGACCCCGGCGTTGACGCCGTACCCGGGGCCGACGCTCTCCCGGCCACCGGTGGTCGTGACGGCGAGGCCGGGCCCGCGCATCCCGGGCTGGGGGGCGACGCCGCCGGCCGCGTCGGTGGTGGCGTGGAAGGGCGCGTAGGCCGCGTGTGCGCCGATGGGCGTGTTCCAGATGCTGGTGCTCGCGAAGGGCCACCGGCGGGGGTCACGGCCGCCGCTCCACGGCCGCTCGACGGCCAGGACCACGGCCGCGACGAGGGCGAGCACCGCCAGGGGCAACCCGACGCGCAACCGCCGGGGCCGACGGTGGTGCCGCCTGCGAGTCCCCACCCGGTCGCCCCCTCCGGCCGGCCCGGGCACGAGTCGGCTCAGCCGGAGCGTACGGCGGGTGGCCGCTGACGAGGGTCAGCCGAAGCTGGGGGCCGGGGCGGCTCGGTGGTGCCGACCGCCGCCGCCGACCGAGCTGGCGGAGTTGTTGCTGATCACCTCGAGGTGGGCGTAGATGCTCATGAGGTCGCGGTAGTAGGCGGGGTTGTCCGCGCCCCAGGGCGAGCCGGGCTTGCCGCCGGACACGGAGTAGCCGTAGGTCGCCGTGGCCGCGGCGTCGGCGTGCTGGTCGACGTTGAGGTCGACGCTGGACCAGCCGGTGTCGTCCACGACGTAGGAGCCGTAGTCCTGCAGCGCATGGAAGAGCTTGGCGCCCAGCGCGGTGCTGAGGCCCAGGGAGGCGGCGGTGACCCTCGGGGGGACGGCCAGCAGGGCGCCCATCCGCAGCGCGGGGGTCCGGCCGTGGTAACCGCCGTAGTAGTCGGCCGAGGTGGCCGCCGCGTCCTGCGTCGGGGCCGGCCAGACGTGGCCGCTGGTGCCGTCGTCGTAGAGGTACTCGGCGGCGTTGATGTCCAGGCTCAGCGCGTGGTGGATCGGCGCCCGGCTGGTGATGTCGGCGGCGGTGAGCGTGCCGCCGAGCGCGGACAGGCCGCTGCCACCGTGCCCGCCGTAGGTGCCGGCGCCGGTGAGCTGCGCGTCGGCGTGCGCGCTGGCGGGGTCGAGCGGGTTGAGCTGCCAGGCCGGGGTGGCGGTGAAGTCGTCCGCGCCGGCGCTGCACCGCGCCGCGACGTTGAACTGGGCGACCGTGCCGTCGGGTTGGATGATCGCGGCGCTGTTGTTCGGGGTGGCACCGCCACTGGCGTCGGGGATGACGACGGCGTCGGGCAGGTGTAGCCGCAGCGGCGTGAGGTCGGCACCCGAGGTGTGCGCGGTGGTGGCGCTGGCGCACCGGCCGGGGCCCCACGCCTGCTGCTGGTGCACGGTGACCAGCGGGTCGCTGGCCTTGGCGGTGTAGATCCAGCTGACGTCGAGGCCGGCGTTGACGCCGGACCCGGTGCGGACCGCGCCGGTGGGGCTCAGCGCGATGCCGGGGCCCTGGATCCCCGGGGCGCTGGCCCGCCCGCCGTGGTCGTCGGTGGTGGCGTAGAAGGCGGTGTAACGGGCGGTGGAGCCGACCGGCGTGTTCCAGATGCTGGTGGCGGCCAGCGGCCAGCGGGCCGCGCTCCGGTGGGCGGCGTGAGCGGCCTTGCGGGCCTTCTGCCGGTGGCCGGCGTGGCTGGTGGAGGCCTGCGCGGAGCCGCCGCCGACGAGCACGAGCAGTGCCGTGGCGGCAGCGATGGTACTGCGGCGCCGGTTGGCTGCCAGCGGGCGCTGGGACATGACCACCTCCGTGGGGCTTCACGCAGAGTGATCGGGTTCCACGCACAGTCACCCAAACCCCTGACGGGTGAGGCGGTCTCCGCTGTCACACTCGGCGCCGTGCGCGACGCGGTGGTGGTGGGCGGCGGCATCATCGGCCTGGCGGTGGCCCGCGAGCTCGGGCGGCGCCGACCTGACCTGCGCGTCGTCGTGCTGGAGAAGGAGCGGGAGGTCGCCAGCCACCAGACCGGCCGCAACAGCGGCGTGGTGCACGCCGGCGTCTATTACGCGCCGGGCTCGCTGAAGGCCACGCTGTGCCGCCGGGGGGTCGGGCTGCTCGGTGCCTACTGCGCGGAGCGAGGCCTGCCGTGGCAGGAGTGCGGCAAGCTCGTCGTCGCGGTCGAGGAGGCGGAGCTGCCCCGGCTGGCCGAGCTGGAGCGCCGGGCCACTGCCAACGGCGTGCCGGGCCTCCGGCTGCTGGACGCGCCCGGGCTGCGCCAGGTCGAGCCGGCCGCCACCGGCATCGCGGCGCTGCACTCCCCGAGCACGGCGATCACCGATTACCGCGCGGTCTCCCGTGCGCTGCGCGACGACGTGCTCGACGCGGGCGGCCAGGTGCGCCTGGGCGCCCGGGTCACCGCGCTGGAGGACGGCCGCTCGGGGGTGCGGGTGCGCACGGCCGACGGGGCGGCGCTGGAGGCCGAGCTGGTGCTGGCCTGCGCCGGCCTGCACTCCGACACGGTGGCGGCCTTGAGCGGGGCGGCGCCCGAGCCACGGATCGTGCCCTTCCGCGGCGATTACTACCTGCTCACCGCGCAGCGTCGCGACCTGGTGCGCGGCCTCCTTTACCCGGTGCCCGACCCGCAGTACCCGTTCCTCGGGATCCACCTGACCAAGCGGGTCGACGGCGGGGTGCTGGTCGGGCCGACGGCCGTGCTGGCGGGGGCGACCGAGGGCTACACGCTGGGTACGGTGCGCCCGCGCGAGCTGGCCGCCACCCTGGCCTACCCGGGGGTGTGGGCGCTGGCCCGCAGGCACTGGCGCACCGGCGCGGCGGAGCTGCACCGCTCGGCCAGCCGGGCGGCCTTCGTGCGGGAGGCGCAGCGGCTGCTCCCCGGGCTGCGCCAGGAGGACGTGGTGCGTGGGCCGGCCGGGGTGCGCGCGCAGGCGCTGACCCGCACCGGTGAGCTGGTCGACGACTTCGTCATCGAGCGGCGCGGGCGGGTGGTGCACGTGCGCAACGCGCCGTCACCCGGCGCGACCAGCTCGCTGGCGATCGCGGAGCACGTGGTGGGGCTGGTCAGCTGACCAGGTGCTCGCGCGCGGACCGTGGTGATGGCACGAGCGGCGGCGGCGCTGGCGGGGCGAGCAGGCCGGAGCGGTGCCGGGCCGCTGCCCGCCGGCGGGTGGCCACCACGCTGAGCAATGCCCAAGCCATCGCGACCGCGCAGGCGAGCGCCACCCATGCGGCGGCGATGGCGAGCAGGAGCCTCACAAGATCAGTGTGCTCAGTGGGGGGCACGGTGATGCACGCCACGCCCGAGGCCTTCGCGGTGGCCGCCGACCACTGCTGCGGTGGCCCGCGCGGGGAGCGCCGGTCACCCGCACGGGCGACACCCAGGGGAAACCCGCCCCCACTACGGTCGGCACAGAGCGGACACAGCAGCGCACGGTTGGCGTCGGCACATGGTGCCGGCGGGTGGATGGGCCGATCGGGTGACGGGGTGGCGGGATGACGGTGACGGCCAGCCTGCCCGCGCCCGGGGCGGCGGAGCCGGCGGTCCCCGCCGACCGGCCGGCCGGCGACCTGGCTGTGCTGGCGACATCGGCAGCGCCCGAGACCTGGCTGCGGACCTACGTGCGGGTGCTGCTCGTCGGTGATCTGGTGTGCGCCGGCGTCGGGGCGACGGCGGCCTACCGCTACCGCTTCGGCATGCAGCGCGGGACGACCGACTACGTGCGCGCCCACCTGGTGCTGAGCCTGCTGCTGCCCGGGCTGTGGGTGGTGGTGGTGGCCTTCTCCCGGGCCTACGAGCGCCGCTTCCTCGGGACCGGGTCGGAGGAGCTGAAGCGGGTCTTCAACGCCGCGGTGCGGTGCACGGCGGTGCTGGGTCTGGTCGGGCTGGTGTCGCACTTCGAGCTGGCCCGGCGGTGGGCGCTGGTCGCGCTGCCGCTCACCGCGGCCGGGTCACTGGTGCTGCGGCTGGCGGTGCGCCGCTGGCTGCGCCGGGCGCGCGCGGCCGGCCGGTGCGTGCACCGCACGATCGTCGTCGGGCACCCCGCGGCGGTGAGCAGCCTGGTCGAGCAGGTGCGCCGGTCGGCCGACGCCGGGCTCGTCGTCGTGGGGGCTTGCACCCCCGGTGGAGGGCGCGCCCTGCCGTTGACCCGCCAGCAGGTGCCGGTGCTGGGCCGGGTCGAGGAGGCGCTGACCGCCGCCCGGCGGGTCGGGGCCGACACCGTGGCCGTGGCCGCCTGCACCGAGATGGACGGTGCGGCGCTGCGAAGGCTCGCGTGGCAGCTGGAGGGCTCTGGGTTGCACCTGCTGGTCGCGCCCGCGCTGACCGACATCGCCGGGTCGCGGATCCACATCCGCCCGGTGAGCGGGCTGCCGCTGCTGCACGTGGAGGAGCCGCAGCTGTCGGGGGGCCGGCGGGTGGCCAAGTCGCTGCTCGACCGGAGCGTGGCGGCACTCGGGCTGCTCCTGCTCGCGCCGGTGTTGCTGGTGCTGGCCGCGATCGTGCGGTTGACCACGCCCGGCCCGGCCTTCTTCCGCCAGGAGCGGGTGGGCCGGCACGGGCAGCGGTTCAGCATGATCAAGCTGCGGTCGATGCACCTCGACGCGGAGCAGCGGCTGGCCGACCTCGCGGCGTCCAACGAGCGGCCCGAGGGGCTGCTCTTCAAGATGCGCGAGGACCCGCGTGTGACACGATGCGGCGCGTGGCTGCGGCGTTACTCCCTCGACGAGGTGCCGCAGCTGGTCAACGTGCTGCGCGGTCAGATGAGCCTGGTCGGCCCGCGTCCGCCGCTGCCGAGCGAGGTGGAGCGTTACGCCGACGACGTGCGCCGGCGGCTGCTGGTGAAGCCGGGGCTGACCGGGCTGTGGCAGATCAGCGGCCGCAGCGACCTGTCCTGGGACGAGTCGGTACGCCTGGACCTGCACTACGTGGAGAACTGGTCGCTGGCGCTGGATCTGATGATCCTGACCAAGACGGCAGCCGCCGTGGTCGGTCGCCACGGGGCCTACTGAGCACCGGGTCTGCCGTGGGATGGCCGGCTCGGCTGGGCGATGCGTGGCCCGTGGTCGCCGGTCTGATCGTCATCATGTTCTTTGCGGCGATGGCCTGGCTCTACGTGGCGCCGAGGCAGGACCGGGTCGGGCGGGTCGACGCGGTGGTGGTGCTCGGCGGCGGTGACATCACCGCTCGAGCGCGGTTGGGCCAGCGCCTGGTCGAGCGGATCACCGGTGCGCAGCTCGTCGTCTCGGTGACGGGGGTGCGCGACTGCCTGAACATCTTCGGCAGCCCGCTGCCCAGCGACATCACCTGCTTCCGGCCCAGCCCCTTCTCCACCCAGGGCGAGGCCCGATACGCGGCGGCGCTGGCGCACGCGCGTGGCTGGCGCTCACTGGCGGTGGTCACCAGCCCGGACCAGCTGCGCCGGGCGCGGCTGCGCTTCGCCCGGTGCTTCCAGGGCTCGCTGCGCAGCGTCGCCACGAGCACGCCGGTCACGGACCGGTTGAGCCGGCTGCCTTACGAGTGGGCCGCGACCGCCAAGGCGCTGCTGTGGCAGCGGGGCTGCTGACCGGTCGGAGTCAGCGGTCGATGCGCACCAGGCGGCCGGCCAGCTGGTCGTCGAGCGCCTGCAGGTCGGCGTCCACCATGAGCTCGGCCAAGGCGGTCCAGTGCGTCTGCGCCCGCCAGCCGAGGACCTGCTGCGCCCGCGACGCGTCGGCGATGAGCGCGTCGACCTCCGCGGGCCGCTCGTACCGGTCGTCGTAACGGACGTGACGCTGCCAGTCGAGGCCGACCCGGGAGAAGGCGACCGCGCAGAACTGCCGCACCGAGCCGGCCGCGCCGGTGCCGACGACGCAATCCATCGGCTCGTCGTGCTGCAGCATCCGCCACATGGCCTGGACGTACTCCGGCGCAAAGCCCCAGTCACGCACCGCGTCGAGGTTGCCGAGGAAGAGCTCGGTCTGCAGGCCCGCCTTGATCCGCGCCACCGCCCGGGTATCTTGCGTGCCTCTATAGATTGCAGCCGTGGCCCCAGGCCGGACTTCCGAAGATCACAGGCACACGAGGGCTAGCGCGGTGGTATCTGTGCAGGTCAGCGGATTGAGAGGTGATGGAGCCTTGGGTGGGCTGCGGCGCGTGTTGTGACTGCAGATGGTGAATTCAAGCGGTGGGTGCGTCACGCTGCTTCTGACAGTATCAGGTCGAGTTCTTCTGCGGGGGTTTTCCAGTTGTGTCGTTGGCGGGGCCGGCCGTTGAGTTGCAGGGCGACCGCGTCGAGGGTGGCCTGGGTGTGACCGGACAGGTCGGTGCCCGTGGGGAAGTACTGGCGGAGCAGCCCGTTGGTGTTCTCGTTGCTGCCGCGCTGCCAGGGGGAGTGCGGGTCGGCGAAGAACACCGGGACACCGGTGCGGACGCTGACGGTGGCGTGCGCGGCCATCTGGTCGCCCTGGTCCCAGGTCAGGGAGCGCCACAGCTGTTGCGGCAGCCTGGGGACGAGCGTGCCCAGGATGGTGGCGACCCGGTCGGCGGTCCGGTCGTCGGGGACCCGGCCGAGCAGCAGGTAGCCGGTGG
>JAABUO010000412.1_pt1 | contig 88112 bp, 82 predicted proteins | sample 5559291 | NCBI WGS metagenome assembly JAABUO01 (sample SAMN10711878, study PRJNA513372) | rock metagenome | isolation source: Antarctica rocks | place: Antarctica: Victoria Land, Finger Mt sud
GGGCAAGCACGGCGCCGGGTTGAACCACCTGCCCTCGGCCGATGCAGGCGTCAACGCCGTCTGGACCTGGGCCGGGCTGCTCGCCGGCGCCATGTCAGTGATGCTGCCGGCCCTCACCGAACTGACCCTGGATGCACCGTTAATTGTTGATTGTGTTGGGCGTGTCTAGGGGAAGATGCCCTGCGCTGCTGGCAGTTTGGTCTTGCTGATGGGCCACATCGTCGCGCAGGAGAGGGCATCTGCCGGCGATGCGAACGTCGCCTGAGTTGAGCCGGGTCGCGGTGAGCTTCGACGACCCGAATCTGGTGTCGCACGCGGGGCTGCTGCCGGCCGCGTCGTGGTGGCAGCGCCTCGGGATGCCGGGGGTGGTCGCTCGGGGCCTGCGGCTGCCAGGGTCGGTGGGGGCCAACAGCGACGCGAAGGTCGCCACGGTGGTGATGGGGATGCTCGCCGGGGCGGACAGCATCGATGACCTGGGTGTGCTCCGCGCCGGCGCCACCGGGCGGCTGTTGGGCGCGGCGAAGGCGCCGAGCACGATCGGGACGTGGCTGCGCTCGTTCACCTACCGGCACCTGCGGCAGCTCGAGCTGCTGGTCCGCGCGGACAGCGGCTTCTCCGACAGCCGGTTCATCGCCTGCTGCCGGCGTGGCGGGGCGAGGTTCAGCGTGACCGCCCGGATCGACACCGCGGTCACCCGGGCGATCGCCACCATCGGTGACGATGCCTGGGTGCCGATCCCCTACTGGGACGCGGTCGACGACGACGACACGATCATCGTGGCGAGCAGCGCCGAGGTCGCCGAGACCGTCGACACCGCGGTCACTCCCACCAAGGCCCCGGTGTCCGCGCGGCTACTCGTGCGCCGGGTCCGCCGGCTCCGGGAGGCAGCCACCGGCGAGCCGCTGGACCAGCAGGACCTGCCCGTCGCGGTGAGCACCGCGCGGTGCTCACCGACCGGATCGAGCCGCTCCTCGACGTGGAACGGGAGCACCGCGCCCACGCCGTGGTCGAGCAGAGCAGCGCCGACTCGAGCAGGGCCCGTTGGCGCACCTGCCGTCCGGGGACTTCTGGGCCCGTACTCCCACCCCACCGCTTCGCGGCGCGTCGGGTCCCCCGGCCGCCCTGGCTCACCCTGGCCGCGATGACCATCACCATGGGCCGGGCGATCGCCACCCTGGCCGGGCACGGCCTCGCCGAGGCCACCCTCGCCAACCTGGAACGCACCCTGCTCGCGGTCCCCGCCCGGCTCGCCCGCTCCGCCCGCCGCTACCACCTGCACCTACCCACCGGCTGGCCCTGGCAGACCGCCCTGACCTGGCCCGAGCGCCGCATCGACGCCCTCCCCCTGACCACCTGAGCACCGCTCACCCCCCCACCGCCCACCACCCGAGGACCCGGAGCACACCCACCCGGCCCCCGCGCGCCCACAACCCGCAATGCAGCGACACAAGATCAGCTCGGCGGCCTTGGTCAACTACTCAGCGGTGCATCCGGGCTGACCGCCCCCAGGGGCGCGGGCCGGATGCGGATCGCCACCCTTCGCCATCACCTCCTCGCGATCCCCGGACGGCTCACCCGCCACGCCCGCGAACACCTGCTGCGGCTGCCACCCCACCACCGACTGCTCCCTCAGGTCCTGACCCGACTACGAGCGCTCCCAGCACCCACCTGAACATCACCAGCCGCCCCCACGACCAAGGGCCTGAGACCCCGACAACAACGTCGGGAACCCCGGCCCACCCACCACCAAACCCCAGATCAACAGTGCGGATCGAGCTCGACTCCCACAAGATCACAGGCCTACTGGCGGATCTCGGTCAGAGCACCTCGACCGACAGCGCACCGTCGGCGTGCTGCTGGCGGACCACCTTCTTGTCGAACTTGCCGACACCCGTACGGGGCACCGCGTCGACGAAGGCCCAGCGCTCCGGGAGCCAGAAGCGGGCCACCTGCGGCTCCAGCCAGGTACGCAGGTCGGCGGCGGTGACGGCGGAGCCGGGAGCGCGGACGACCAGGGCCAGCGGGCGCTCCTGCCACCGTGGGTCGGGCACACCGACGACGGCGGCCTCGAGCACCTCGGGGTGGCCCATCAGGGTCGTCTCGAGCTCCACCGAGCTGATCCACTCACCGCCGCTCTTGATGACGTCCTTGGCCCGGTCTGTGAGCACGAGGTAACCCCTTGGGTCGATCCTGCCGACGTCACCCGTACGCAGCCAGCGGGTCCCGTCCGGGTCGGTCTCGAAACGCTCGGGGTCGACGCCGCGCAAGTAGGAGCCGGTGATCCAGGGCCCGTGCACCTCGACCTCCCCGACCGCCTTGCCGTCGCTCGGCAGCACCGCGCCGTCGTCGTCGACGAGCCGCCCCTCGACGCCGAAGAGGAAGCGCCCCTGCGTCGCCCGCAGCCGCATCTCCTCGTCCCCGACCAACCCCCGCGGCGGCAGCCCCGAGGTGGCGACCGGAGAGGTCTCGGTCATGCCCCACGCCTGGCGCACGTCGATGCCGAGCTCGTCGCGGAAGGCCTCGATCAGCGAGCGCGGCACGGCCGACCCACCGCAGAGCACCCGCTCGACGGAGGACAGGTCGTGGCCGGGGTGGGAGCGCACCCACTGCAGGACGTCGTTCCAGATGGTGGGGACGGCACCGCTGATGCTCGGGCGCTCCGCCTCGATGAAGGCGACCAGCGGCTCGGCCTGCAGGAAGCGGTCGGGCATCACCAGGTCGGCGCCGGCCATCAGCGCGGCGTAGGGCAGCCCCCAGGCGTTGGCGTGGAACATCGGCACGACCGGTAGCACCCGGTCGCGGAAGGTCAACGCCCCGACGTTGGCAGTGCAGACCGCGAAGGAGTGCAGGTACGCGGAGCGGTGGCTGTACGCCACGCCCTTCGGCTCCCCCGTCGTACCGCTCGTGTAGCAGATGGCCGCCGCCGAGCGCTCGTCGACCTGGGGCCAGGCGGGCGTGGGCGAGGCGGCGGCGAGCGCCTCGTCGTAGGAGCCGATGCGCTTGCCCGTGGCGACCAGCGCCCCGGTGTCCGCGTCGCCGACGACCAGCACGTGGGTGACCGTGGGCATCAGCGCCAGGGCAGGGGCGAGCACCGGCACCAGGCTCGCGTCGACGAGCACGACCCGGTCCTCGGCGTGCGTGGCGATGAAGCCGACCTGCTCGGGGGTGAGCCGGATGTTGAGCGTGTGCAGCACCGCGCCCATGGACGGCACCGCGAGGTAGGCCTCGAGGTGCTCCTGGTTGTTCCACATGAAGGTCGCAACCCGGTCGTCACCGCGGACCCCGAGGCGGCGCAACGCGTCGGCCAGCCGGGTCGCCCGCTCCGCGACGGTGCCGTAGCTCGCCCGGCGCGCCGCCCCACCCGGCCCGGTGCAGGTGACGACCTCGGCGTCGGCGAAGGTCGTGGCGGCCGCGCGCAGCACCGCGGCGATCGTGAGCGGGACGTCCTGCATGGTGCTCTGCACGGGGGCCTCCAGGTGGGGTGCGACCCCAGTCAACGCCAGGTCGGCCGCGCCCGGGGTTCGCGGTGTGAGCAGATCAGGCCCCTTCCCGCAAACCTCGCGACGCCACCTGCGCCCAGGTCATCGCCGAGCTCACCGCCATGGGCGGCACCGGCGAGGAGCTGGAGGAGTACGAGCTCGTGGCGGTCGACGTGCTCGAGGACGCTGCGCTGCAACCGATCCGAGGTTGGCTCGCTACAGGCCGGGCGCAGGGCAGCCGGGAGTACGAGGAGGCGTGCAGCTCCGCCGCGTGGCCCACCCACGCCGGCGGCGGCTGCCGGGATTCCACCGCACGTACCCCTGCCGGTCACCGCCGTGCGGGACGCTGGCCCATGACCGAGCTGCCCCGTCTCCCGCTCCCGTCCCGGCGCACCTTCCTGGCCGGTGCCGGTGTCGCCGGCCTGGCCGCGGTGACCGCCGCCGCCCCCGCCGAGGCCGGCGCCCCCGACCTCACGCCGCCGGCCGGCTTCGACTTCCCGGTGGGCGGTCCGCTGCCCTTCGCCCACGGCGTGACGAGCGGAGATCCCTTGCCCGACAGGGTGATCCTCTGGACTCGCATCACGGTGCCGGACCCAGCGGCGATCCCGAGCGTCGATGTCGCCTGGGAGCTCCGCAGCGACCCGCAGATGACGGCACCGGTGGTCGCGAGCGGCACGGTCACCACCGATGCCTCCCGCGATTACACGGTCAAGGTCGACGCGCCGGGGCTGGCGCCGGGGACGACCTACTACTACCGGTTCAGCGCGTTGGGGCGCACGTCGCTGACCGGGCGCACCCGTACCGCGGTGAGCGAGGTGGTGCACGAGGTGCGCTTCGCCGCCATCTCGTGCGCGTCCTACTGGAGCGTCGTGCGCTGGGACGGCATGCGCCGGCTCGCCGAGCGCAACGACCTCGACCTCATCGTGCACATGGGCGACCAGATCTACGACTACCCGGACGAGGACGAGTGGGTGCGGGCGCGTGGGCACACCGACCCCGCGACCTTCGACCCGGCGGACGTCGACTTCCGTCGGTGGCGGACGCTGGCCGAGGTCCGCCGCCGCTACGCGCTCTACCACGCCGACCACGACCTCATCGAGATGTACCGCCAGCACCCCGTCTTCGTGCTGTGGGACAACCACGACCTCTCCCAGGGCGACGACGCGCACCAGGTGGACGAGGCCGACGTGATCAAGGCCTTCTGGGAGTGGACCCCGGCCCGCCCCCCGCTCGGTGACGGCAGCGGCGCCTTCGGCCCGGCTCAGCGGGGGCAGGTCGCACCGAAGGTCCAGGACTACGTCTACCGCTCGCTGACCTTCGGGCCCATGGCCGACGTGCGCTGCTGGGACGTGCGGCACATCGCCACGCCGGCCGAGCGGGCGGCCGGCAAGCTGCTCGGCGACACCCAGCTCGCCTGGCTCGAGGCGTCGATGAAGGCGAGCGCGGACGCCGGCACCGCGTGGCGGGTCATCAGCAACGGGTACCCGTTCGGCCAATTCCAGATCGCCGGCCCGCCGTCGGCTGCCGCCGCGCTCTTCCCGGTGGCGACGCCCGCGCCGGGGGACTACGGGGCGTGGGACGTCTACCCGGACGAGCGCGCGCGCATCGTGCAGTCCCTGCGCGGCAGCGGGATCACTGACAACATCATCGTCACCGGAGACGCGCACGGGAACTTCGTCTGGGACGTCACAGATGACCCGAGCGCTGCCGCGTACGACAAGCTGGACGGGCGGACGCCGACCGGCGGGGTCGCGAGTGTCGGGGTGGAGATCCAGACCACCAGCCTCGGTCGCGGCGGCGGTACCGAGACCATCGCCAGCACCGGCTACATGCAGACGCACGGCGGCATGCACCCGTACGGTGACCGGGCGGGCTTCCAGCCGTACCTCGACGCCGCCGTGCCGGCCACCGCCGCCCTGTCGGCCGCCCTCGTGCAGGAGAACTCCACGATGCAGTACGCCGAGTGGGACAGCCACGGGTACGGCATCGTCCACCTGACCGAGGAGCAGGCCGTGCTCGAGCTGTGGTGGCAGCCGATCAGGACCACCTCCGACACCGAGAAACTCGGCGCGCAGCTGACCGTCCCGCGCGGCGCGGCGCACGCGACCCAGGTGCTGCAACCCGTCGCGACGAGCGGCTCACGGGTCAGCGCACCGGCCCCCCAGGCTGATGCGGCCGCGCCCGCGGACCTGCCCGAGGCCGCCGCCCCGGCGCTCCTGCTGGCCGGCGCCGTGGGTGCCGCCGCCTGGGTGCTGCACCGCCGCCGCACGACCACCCCCGCTGTCGAGAGGTGACACCTCGACCGTGACGCGCCGAGGCGCGTGTCGAGATCCGCCGCGTCGGCGGGGCCGCAGGGCCGACCTGGCTCACGAGGGTCGCGGCGAGTCTGGACACCGCAGCCGGCGCGCCGCCGTCGAGAGGTCACATCTCGACACGAAGGGTCGGCGGCGCGAACTTGAGCATGGTCAGCTCGTACCGGTCGGGGCTCCGAGGAGGGCGCCACCATGGGACGGGTGCGCAGATGTGTGACAGGGCTGGCAGCCGGGGCGGCCGTGCTCCTCGCCGCCTGCTCCGCGAACCCCTCGTCCACCAGCGCGCCGACCCGGCCGGCCGTGCGCAGCCCGGTGGCCGCGGCTCCGGCCACCCGTGCGCCGGGGACTGCGGGAGCACTGCTCTCGGCCACGGCGGAGCGAGCGGAGCTCCTGCCCGGCATCGGCTTCGGCGGACGTGCGTGGCTGCTCAGCTACCGCACCACCGGGGGGCGAGGCGAGCCGCTGACCGCGAGCGGGACGCTGCTCGTGCCGGCCCGGCCGGCCGCGGGCCGCCCGCTCGTCGCGGTCGCGCCCGCCACGCGTGGGCTGGCCGACCGCTGCGCCCCGTCGCGGACGCTGCGCTCCGGCCACGACCTCGAGGCCTACGCCTACGCCCAGCTGTTGTCGCGCGGCTGGGCCGTCGCGGTGGCCGACACCCCGGGCCTGGGGTCCGCCGGCGAGCACCCCTTCGCGGCGAACCGCGCGCTCGGACCATCGGTGCTCGACGTGGTGCGCGCCGCCAGGGCCGTCCCTGGTGCCGGCGTGCCTGCCGCTGGCCCGATCGGGCTCGAGGGCTACTCCGAGGGCGGTGGCGCCGTCGGAGAGGCGGCGCAGCTGCAGCCCTCGTACGCGCCTGACGTGGTGCTCGCCGGCGTCGCGGTCGGCGGCGTCGACGCCGACCCGCTCGCCGCGGCCCGCGCGCTCGACGGGACCGGGTACTCCTGGGTCGTCGGGTACGCGCTGGCCGGGCTGGCCGCCGCGTACCCGGCTCTCGACGTGCGGGCTGCCCTGACGCCGCTCGGTGCGAGCACGCTGGACCGCCTGCGGGACAGCTGCTCCGGGGACGCACCGTCGGCGGAGCCGGGGGGCACCCGGCTCACATCTCTGGTCACCGGCGACCTGCTCGCGCGTCCGGACGTCGCGGCGGCGCTGACGGCGGGCACCCTCGGCTCGGTCGCGCCCAGCGCACCGGTGCTGCTGCAGCACGCGGTGCACGACGACCTGCTGCCCTTCACCCAGGCGACCGGCCTGCGCGATCGGTGGTGCACCGCGGGGGCCCGCGTCCGACTCGAGCCGATCCCGACGGGCGGGCATGTCGCCGGTGCGGTCGCCGCCACGCCAGGCGCGGTCTCCTGGCTGGCCGACCGCTTCGCCGGCCGACCGGCGGACGGGTGTTGACCCGGCCGGCTGGTGGCGTGGGCGCGGCACGCACCGGGCAGCACGCGGCGGTGAGCAGCTCGCTGTCGAGCGCCCCCCTGCCAGCCGGGGGAGGGCGCACCGGCGTGCTGCCGGCGGCGCTCGCGCCGATCGACGCCTGGAGCGTGCTCGCCGCCGACGGTCGCCGCTGTCCGGTCGTCGACGGCATCCCCTACCTGCGGACCGGGCGGGACGCGCTGCGGCTCGAGGCGCTGGGGCACCTGGACCTCGGGGAGGTCGACGCGGCCCGCGCCGTCCTGCTCACCGACGTCGACGACGGCTGGGACGGCCCAGTGCCCAGCGCCGCCGACGCGCAGGCGGCCCTCGCCGCGCCCACGCTGCGTGCGGCGATGGAGGCGCTGCGGATGGGGCGGGCCGGGCACTACTGCGCCCACCGCTGGAGTGACCCCACCTACCTCGCCGGGCTCGCCGTCCTTCGCCTCGCCTGGCCCACCGAGCCCGGGCTGACGGTGGTCGACATCGCCTGCGACGCTGGTCACTACCTGCGTGAGCTGCTCCTGCGCGGGCACCACCCGCAGGCCGTGCTCGGTCTCGACGTCGTGTGGGCCAAGCTCTGGCTGGCGCGCCGGCACGTCCTCGGGCCGGCCGGGAGGCAGGTGCGGCTGGTGTGCCTGGACGCGACGGCGCAGCGCTGGCCGGTGCCGACCGGGGGCCCGGCGCTGGTGCTCTGCGCCGACGCGCTGTCCTTCCTCCGGGACCGCCCGGCTGTCATCGCGCAGATGCTCGCGGTCGCCGGGCCCGCCGGCACCGTCGTGGTCACCGGAGCGGTCACGCCCGTGCGACAGCACAGCGGCGACCCGCTCCCCGCGGCGGGGTACGCCGCCCTGCTCCCCGGCGCCGAGGTCTTCGACGACGCCGTCTCTCGGGCCGCAGCAGTCGCCGGCACGCTGCCCCTGCCGCCTCGGGCGCTGCGCGCGAGCGTGCCGGCCATCTCGCTGCTGCTCGCCGGGCCGGCCACCGGGGACGGCCCCGACCTCGCACTCCCGGCACCGGGCCGCACGCCGCGGCCCAACCCGCTCTACGACGAGGACGGGGAGCTGCGGGCACCGGGCGCGGGCTGGGTGCAGGACTACGGCGACCGGCTCACGCACCTGCCTGAGCGGCTGCCATCGGCCGCCGCCCTGGCCGCCGACCCGGAGGGGTGGGCGCGGCGCCGGGTCGTGATCGACCTGCCTGAGACGTGGTGACGCAGCGGGTGCCGTGGGAGGTGGCCGTCGTGCCCGATGATGGTCCGGTGGAGCCGCGCCCGTACCGCTGCGCACCCTGCCGGCCGTGAGCGCGCCGGCCGGTGCGCTGCGCATCCTCGCCGTCTCCCCGCACCTCGACGATGCGGCCTTCTCCGCCGGCGGCCTGCTGGCCGCGCTCGGTGCGGCCGGCGCCCGCGTCGCAGTGGCCACGGTCTTCACCCGCTCTGTGCCCGACCCGGTCGGCGTCGCGCTCACCGGCCAGCCGGACAGGGAGCTGGCCGCCTCCATCGACCACCTCGCCCTGCGCCGAGCCGAGGACCTGGCCGCGATGCGTCACCTCGGGGTGCACGACGTGCACCACCTCGACCTGCCCGAGGCGCCGCACCGCGGCTACGTGAGCACCCCCGACCTCTTCGCCGGGGTGCACCAGGACGACGGGGTCGGCCTCCGGGTCCAGGACCTGCTGACGCCGCTCGTAGCCGCTGCCGACGTGGTGCTCGGGCCGCTGGCCCTCGGCGGGCACGCCGACCACGTCATCGTGCGGGACGCGGTCCGCGCGGTGGCCGGCGACCGCGTCGCGTGGTGGCGCGACGCGCCGTACGCGCTGAAGCTCGAGACCGGCCTGGGTGGTCGGCAGGTGCCCTGGTCGGCCGCGGACGTCACCGACGTGCTGCCCACCAAGCTGGCGGCCTGCGCGTCCTACTCCTCCCAGCTGGGGTCCCACTTCGGCGGGCCGGAGGGGATGGTCTCGGCGCTGACCCGCTTCGCCGCGCTGGAAGCCCGGCGGGCGGGGCTGCCGGTCGAGCGGCGGGCCGAGCGGCTGGCCACCCCACCGGGCCTGCGGACACCGGACCTATGGGCCGCGCTGGTGCGACCGGCCAGGTCTGGGTAGGACACCGCACATGCACAGCGATGACGGGCTCGAGGTGGTCGAGGTGCCGGCGCGCGAGCGTTGGGAGGGGCGCCTCGCCGGCCGCACGGTGGCGGTGCTCGACACGCCGGTGCGCGATGGCGTCGTCGCCTTCCCGCACACCGAGACCGACCCGACGCACCGCGGCGCGGGCATCGCGGACCGGCTGGTGAGCGCCGCCTTCGCCGCGGTCCGCGAGCGCGGCCAACGAGCCCGGCCGCAGTGCTCCTACGTCGTGCGGTGGGTGGAGGAGCACCCCGAGCAGGCCGATCTCGTCGCCTGAGCATCGACGCGCGGGTCGGCCGTTCCTGACCGGGCAAGGGCGGCCGGCCATGAGTACGACCCCACCGAGCCGGGCACGCCCCCGTCGGCGGCCCGACCCCGCTGCGATCTGCGGTGCCCATGGGTGCCCGAGGAGGCCCGGTGCAGCCAGGAGAGGATCACGTGCACGTGTCGACCACCGTGACCCTGGCCGCCGACCCGCGGGCCAGCGGCCAGGCGCGGCGACTGGTGCGCGACCTGTGCTCGGCGGCCCGGCTCGACGGCGACACGTGCGACACCGCGGCCCTGCTCACCAGCGAGCTGGTCACCAACGCCGTCCTGCACGGGCGCAGCGAGGTGGAGATGACCGTCTCCATCCCCGGCACGCGGCTGCGGGTCAGTGTCGCCGACGAGAACAGCCGCGGGCCGCAGCCGCAGATCGAGGATGCCGAGGCGCTCGACGGGCGCGGGTTGCAGATCCTGAGCCTGCTCGCGGCAGCCTGGGGCGTCGAGCCCCGACCGCTGGGCAAGGCGGTCTGGTTCGAGCTCGACGTGACGGGCGCGCAGGGCGGGCTCTGAGCGGCGGACCGGCGGAGGCCGGCACACGGCGGCTACGCTGGAGGCGCCATCGACCCGGTGCGGGAGAGACCCCCGCCACCAGCGTGGGCGCCGAAGGAGCAACCCTCCCCGGGAACCTCTCAGGCCCCAGGACCGCACCGGACAGGCACCTCTGGAAAGCGGGCCCACCAGCCCCGCCGACGGTGCAAGCCGCGCAGTGTCGCGCGGTGAAGCTCTCAGGCCCCCGCGGCGCGGGGAGGGACAGACGGGGAGGCTGCGACACCCCGGCCCGACTGTCCGCACAGCCCCTGGAGCACCCGTGCCGCACGCCCGTCCGAGCAGCGACCCCCGCGCGAGCACCGCCGGCCCGGCGTCCCGCGGCCCCGGTCTGCGTCTCGCCGACCTGGCCGAGCCAGGCTTCGCCACCCGCCACCTCGGGCCGGCCGAGGACGAGGTCGCCACGATGCTGGCCACGGTGGGCTGGGGCAGCCTGGACGAGCTGCTCGAGGCGGCGGTGCCCGACGCGATCCGCCTCGATGCCCCCCTCGACCTCCCGCCGGCCGCGAGCGAGGCGGAGGTCGCCGCCGAGCTGATCGCCCTGGCGCAGCGCAACCGGCTCACCACCACCATGATCGGCTGCGGCTACTCCGACACGCTCACCCCCCCGGTGATCAGGCGCAACGTGGTCGAGGACCCGGCCTGGTACACCGCGTACACCCCGTACCAGCCGGAGATCAGCCAAGGCCGGCTCGAGGTGCTGCTGTCCTTCCAGACGATGGTCGCCGACCTCACCGGGCTGGCCGTCGCGGGCGCCTCGATGCTCGACGAAGCGACCGCGGCCGCGGAGGCGGTCACGCTCATGCGCCGGGTCTCCCAGGCCCCCGCCGGTGCGGCCGTCGTCATCGACGCCGACGCGCACCCGCAGACCCTCGCCGTCGTGCGCACCCGGTGCGAGCCGATCGGCCTGTCGGTCGTGGTGGCCGACCTGTCGACCGGGGAGCTGCCCGACGGCGCGGTCTTCGGCGTCCTCGTGCAGTACCCGACGAGCACCGGAGCGCTGCACGAGCGAGCCGTCTACGAGCAGCTGACCACCGCCGCCCACGAGCGTGGCGCTCTGGTCTCCGCGGCAGCGGACATCCTGGCGCTCAGCCTCATCACGCCACCTGGCGAGTGGGGGGCCGACATCGCGGTCGGCTCCACCCAGCGCTTCGGCGTCCCCCTGGGGTACGGCGGCCCGCACGCCGGTTACCTGGCGGTGCGGACCGGCTTGGAGCGCTCGCTGCCCGGTCGGCTGGTCGGCCTGAGCGTCGACGCGGCCGGCACCCCGGCGCTGCGGCTCGCGCTGCAGACCCGCGAGCAGCACATCCGCCGGGAGCGGGCCACCTCCAACATCTGCACGGCGCAGGTCCTGCTCGCGGTGGTGGCCGCTCTCTACGCCTGCTGGCACGGCCCCGAGGGGCTCGCGCGGATCGCCAGGCGCACCGCGCGGCTCGCCGCGCTGCTCGCCGCGGGTCTCCGCGAGTCGGGTGCGGAAGTCCTGCACAGCAGCGTCTTCGACACCGTGTCCGTCCGGGTGGCCAGCGCCGACGACGTGCTCGACGCGGCACTCGAGCGCGGCATCACGCTGCGCCGGGTCGACGCGGCGACCGTCGGCATCAGCACCGACGAGCGCACGACGCCCGCTGACGTGCGGGCGGTCTGGGCGGCCTTGGGGGTGGCAGCCGACCTCGACGCGCTGGACCTCACCGAGCCGAGCGCCCTGCCCGCGTCGCTCGCGCGCACCTCGCCCTACCTCACAGCCCCGGTCTTCTCCCGCCACCGCACCGAGACGACGATGCTGCGCTACCTGCGCCGCCTGTCCGACCGCGACCTGGCCCTCGACCGCACGATGATCCCGCTCGGCAGCTGCACCATGAAGCTCAACGCCACCACCGAGATGGAGCCGGTGACCGACCCGCAGTGGGCCGGCCTGCACCCCTTCGCCCCGCGCGAGCACGCCGCCGGTTACGCCACGTTGACGGCCGACCTGGAGCGCTGGCTCGCCGAGGTGACGGGGTACGACGCGGTCTCGCTGCAGCCCAACGCCGGCTCGCAGGGCGAGCTCGCCGGCCTGCTCGCGATCCGCGGGCACCACCGCGCGAGCGGCCAGGTGCACCGCGACGTCTGCCTCATCCCGAGCAGCGCGCACGGCACCAACGCCGCCAGCGCGGTGATGGCCGGGATGCGGGTCGTCGTGGTCCGTTGCGACGACGCAGGCAACGTCGACCTCGCCGACCTGCGGGCCAAGGTCGCCGAGCACGCCGGCGACCTGGCCGCGCTGATGGTCACCTACCCCTCCACCCACGGCGTGTACGAGGCCGACATCCGGGAGGTCTGCGCGGCTGTGCACGAGGCGGGCGGACAGGTCTACGTCGACGGCGCCAACCTCAACGCGCTGGTGGGCTGGGCCAAGCCGGGGCACTTCGGCGCCGACGTCAGCCACCTGAACCTGCACAAGACCTTCTGCATCCCGCACGGCGGCGGCGGCCCCGGGGTCGGGCCGGTGGGTGTGCGGGCCCACCTGGCGCCGTACCTGCCCAACCACCCGCTCGCGCCGGACGCCGGCCCGGCCACGGGTGCCGGTCCGGTCAGCGCGGCGCCGTGGGGCAGTGCCGGCATCCTGCCGGTGCCGTGGGCATACCTGCGGATGATGGGCCCGGACGGCCTGCGCCGCGCGACCGCGGTCGCCGTGCTGGCCGCCAACTACGTGGCCCGGCGGCTCGCGCTGCACTACCCCGTGCTCTACACCGGCTCCGGCGGGCTGGTCGCCCACGAGTGCATCCTGGACCTGCGGCCGTTGACGAAGGCGACCGGGGTGACCGTCGACGACGTGGCGAAGCGTCTGATCGACTTCGGCTTCCACGCCCCGACGATGAGCTTCCCGGTGGCCGGCACGTTCATGGTCGAGCCGACGGAGAGCGAGGACCTGGCGGAGCTCGACCGCTTCTGCGACGCCATGATCGCGATCAGGGCGGAGGCGGACCGGGTGGCCGCCGGTGAGTGGACGGCGGAGGACAACCCGCTGCGCGGGGCACCACACACGGCCGCAGCACTCATCGGTACGTGGGACCACCCGTACTCCCGAGAGGAGGCGGCCTTCCCCGCCGGGGCGCTGCGGGCCGACCGCTGGTTCCCGCCGGTCGGGCGGATCGACAGCGCCTACGGCGACCGTCATCTGGTCTGCTCCTGCCCGCCGCTGGAGGACCTGGCGGAGTAGGGGTCCAGGTGGGCGCCAAGATCTGCTAAGGGCCCGACCCTGAGGCGGCGAAAGCGCTGGTGCACGAGCTGTGGCGCAACCATGGCATCCCCCGGGCGGTCGGCCAGGAGGCCATCCCCAGCGGCAACGACCCCGACGCCATCGCCGGGGTCATCAAGACCGACGTCGATGCCGGCTTCGAGGCTGTCTACATCAGCCAGATCGGTCCCGACCAGGCCGGCCTCCCCACCTTTTTGGGCCGACAAGCTCCTGCCGCGGCTGTCCTGAGCGGCCGGCGCCCGGCCGCGATGGAACACTCGGCGGCATGTGGCTCGGCGTCGTCCTCGGTCTGGCGATCGTGGCCCTGCTCGTCCGCGCTGGCTGGCTCGACCACGAGGCGGCGAAGATGGGCAAGCGCTACGTCGCGGTGAAGCAGGGTCGCTTCCGCCGGGTCCGCTTCAGCCTGGTCGACAAGGTGACCGACCCGGAGGCCAAGCGCCTGCAGAAGGTGCAGAAGGCGATGGCCGAGCGCGAGGCCGACAAGCGCGACGCGATGCAGGGTCCCCGCAACGAGGGTTACCTCTTCCCGGGCAAGAAGCGCCGCTGATGCCCCAGCTGCGCGTCGCTCTCGCGCAGGTCGACACCACCGTCGGCGACCTCGCCGCCAACGCGGCGCTCGTGCTGCGCTGGAGCGGCGCCGCGGCCGCCGCCGGCGCCCACCTCGTCGTCTTCCCGGAGATGACCCTCACCGGTTACATGCCGGAGGACCTGGTGCTCCGGTCGTCCTTCCGCGCGGCGTCGGAAGCAGCTCTGCAGCGCCTCGCGGCCGACCTGGACGCAGCCGGCCTGGGCTCCACCGCCGTCGTGGTCGGCCACTGCGGTGCGGCGGTCGAGCCGGTGGAGCAGGTCGGTCGCCCGGTCGGCTCCCCGCAGAACTCCCTCGCGGTCTGCTGGGGCGGCGAGGTCGTCGCCCGGTACGCCAAGCACCACCTCCCCAACTACGGCGTCTTCGACGAGGCCCGGTGGTTCGTGCCCGGGCACGCCTTCCCCGTGCTCCGGCTGCACGGCGTGGACGTCGGGCTGACCATCTGCGAGGACCTGTGGCAGCAGGGCGGCCCGATCGCTGTCGCCCGCGCGGCCCGCGTCGGGCTCGTGCTGTGCGCCAACGCATCCCCGTACGAGGAGGGCAAGCTCGACCAGCGCACCGCCCTGGTGGCCGATCGGGCCGTCGAGGCCGGCGCCCCGATCGCTTACGTCAACCTCGTCGGTGGCCAGGACGAGGTCGTCTACGACGGTGGCTCCTTCGTCGTCGACGCCGAGGGTGCGCTGGTGGCGCGCGGCCCCCAGTTCACCGAGGGCTGCCTGCTCATGGACATCGATTGCGCGGCAGCGGGTGTCGTACCCACCCCGAACGAGGTCGACGGGATGACGACGGTCTTCGTCGAGCTCTCCACGCAGCCGCTGCCGGGGTGGGAGCCGCTCGTCCCCGACGTCACCGCGCCGTTGCAGGACGAGGAGGAGGTCTGGCGGGCGCTCGTGCTGGCACTGCGCGACTACGTCGACAAGAACGGCTTCGCCGCGGTCGCCCTGGGCCTGTCCGGCGGCATCGACAGCGCGGTCACGGCGACGCTCGCGGTCGACGCGCTCGGCGGGGCGCGGGTGCACACGGTGGCCATGCCCTCGTCGTACAGCTCACCGCACTCGCTCGCCGACGCCGCCGACCTGGCTGCCCGGCAAGGCACCCAGCACCGCGTCGTGCAGGTCGCGCCGATGGTGGCGGCGTACCAGGACGCGCTGCACCTGTCGGGGCTGGCCGAGGAGAACCTGCAGGCGCGGGTCCGCGGCACCCTGCTCATGGCCATCAGCAACGCCGAGGGCCCGCTGGTCCTCACGACCGGCAACAAGAGCGAGCTCGCCACCGGCTTCTCGACGCTCTACGGCGACAGTGCCGGTGGTTTCGCCCCGCTGCGGGACGTGCCCAAGACGCTGGTGTGGCGCCTCGCCCGCTGGCGCAACACCGACGCGGAGGCCCGCGGCGAGCTGCCGCCGATCCCCCAGGCCTCGATCGACAAGCCGCCCAGCGCCGAGCTCGCGCCCGGGCAGCTCGACAGCGACCGGCTGCCGGACTACGAGGCGCTCGACGCGGTGCTCGACGACTACGTCGAGGGTGACCTCGGCCGCGACGCGCTCATCGCCGCCGGGCACGACGCCGCGCTGGTCGACCGGGTGCTCCGCCTCGTCGACCTGGCCGAGTACAAACGGCGGCAGAACCCGCCAGGGCCCAAGCTGTCCACGCGTTCCTTCGGCCGTGAGCGGCGGCTGCCGATCACGTCGCACTGGCGCGAGACGCCACTCGCGCCTGACGTGGAGCCGGTCATCCGGCCGGAGCACGCGAGCACGTCGGGGGCCATGGCCTGGGCCGGCCTGAGCCGGCCTGAGCTGGCCTGAGCCGGCCCGGTGCGCCGCCGCGTACGGTCTCGCCGGTGCGCCGCGCCTTCCTCGTCGTGGTCCTCGCGCTGGTCCCCCTCCTGGCGGCCGGTGCGCTGCCCCAGGCGCTGACCCCGGCCGCTGCTGCCCCGCTCGCGTCGGTCCCCGTCACCTCGGTCCCGCTGCTCGTCGGCGGGGAGGCCCGCGCCTACCTCATCGCCGTACCGGGGACGAGCGCACCACCATCGCCACGGGCGGGGCGAGCGCTCCTGATCGTCCTCGACGGGTACGCGCTGACCCCTCAGCACGCCGCCCTCCACTACGGCCTCACCGCGCTCGCCACCGCAACCGGCACCGTCGTCGCCGAGGGTGTGCCCGGGCGTGGACTTCCCTCGTGGGACGCCGGGTCGTGCTGCGCCCCTGCCTCGGCGCGCGGACGTGACGACGTGGGGTACGTGCGTGCCGTGGTCGCGGACGCGGTCGCGCACGAAGGGGTCGACCAGCGACGCGTCGTGGTGGCGGGCTTCTCCAACGGGGCCATGCTCGCCTACCGGGTGGCGTGCGACACGGGGCCGTTGGTCGCCGCCATCGCGGTCGTGTCCGGCTCACGGCTGGTCGGCACCTGCCCCCGGCGCTCGCCGGTGCTGGTGCTCGTCGTGCACGGCCTGCTCGACCCGACCGTCCCCTTCGCCGGGCGGCAGGTGCGCTCGCACGACCTCGTACCCGTCCCGACCCGCTCGGTCCGCACCAGCCTCGCTCCGCTGCTGAGGGTCGACGGCTGCGTCGGCCTGCCCCCCGAGCTGGTGCTCGAGACGCCACGACGCACGGTCACCACCATCCGGCCGCGGTGCGCGCGAGACGCGGTGAGCGTCGTGGTGGACCGGGCGCTGGGACACGCGTGGCCACGGGGGCAGCGGAGCGTCGGCGGGCTCGACGCGAGCGCGCTGGTGCTCGCGGAGGTGCGCGCGACGGCGCACCGCTGAGGCAGTGGCACGATCCGGCGGGTGAGCGAGACCTCCGGGCTCTACGGCGGCGTGACCAGCCGGCGGGTCACCACGCGTGACCTGCAGCGCGCGAAGGAGCAGGGCGAGCACTGGCCGATGCTGACGGCCTACGACGTGCTCACCGCAGGGGTCTTCGACGAGGCAGGGGTGCCCGTGCTCCTGGTCGGCGACAGCGCGGCCAACATGGTCTTCGGGCACGAGACGACCGTGCCGACGACGGTGGACGAGCTGATCCCGCTGGCGCGCGCGGTCGTCCGCGGTACGACGCGCGCACTGGTCGTCGCCGACCTCCCCTTCGGCAGCTACCAGGCGTCTCCCCAGCAGGCGTTGGCCACCGCCACGCGCTTCCTGCAGGAGGCCTGCGTGCAGGCGGTCAAGGTCGAGGGCGGGCGTCGCATCGCGCCCCAGGTGGACCTCCTCGTCGGGAGCGGCGTCCCCGTAGTCGGCCACCTCGGTGTCACACCGCAGTCGGTCGGCACGCTCGGGGGCTACGGCGTGGTCGGGCGCGGCGAGGCGGGCGACGTGCTCATCGCCGACGCGCTCGCGCTGCAGGAGGCGGGCGCCTTCGCGGTCGTGCTGGAGGTGGTGCCCGCCGAGCTCGCCGCCCGGGTCACCGCCGAGCTCCGCATCCCCACCATCGGCATCGGCGCCGGGCCGTCCTGCGACGCGCAGGTGATGGTGTGGGCCGACCTGGTCGGGTTGACCCCGGGACACAAGCCGAAGTTCGTCAAGCCCTACGCGGACGTCCGCGGGGTGCTCCGCGACGCGGTGACCGCCTGGGGCGCGGACGTCCGGGAGGGCCGGTACCCCGACGACACGACGTCGTACCGGTAGGGGGGTCGAGCGTGTGACGCGGGGGCTGCCTGGTGGCAGCCGGTACGGATCCCGTGCCTGTACCGGCGAACGCACTCGGCCCCGGACCGTGCCCGACCACGCCGCGCCCACGGTGCCCGACCGACCCGACCGACCGGGATGAGCCCAGCCGATCGACCTGGTGAGCGACTCACGCGCGTGGAGCCAGCGTCGCGCCCGCTGACTGTGCCCCGACCCGGAGTCGGTGGTCCCACACCGCGAACAGCGTGTCATCGACGCCGACGGCGAACAGGCTGGCCAGGTGCACCGCGTCGGCGCCTCTCAGCGCGTGCGTGCTGGCCAGCTCACCGGCGCGCGTAGCGACGGGCTCGGTCAGCTCGATGGGTCGGGTCGCCGACCAGTAGTCCTCCCACGCCGCCTCGGCTCGACCCCGGTCGGCTACGCCGAGACGTCGAGCCCGCCCAGCCGCCGCCAGCGCCGCGCGCACCTCGGGGTAGGCCAACCTGCTGGACACCGCAGCGTCGCACCCGTCCCAGAGCACGGCAGCCAGGTCGCTGCCGTCCTCCTCGACGAGCAGCTTGATGAAGGCGCTGCTGTCGAAGTACACGATGGCCACGCCGGTCAGTCGCGCTGCTCGCTCACCAGCTCAGCGACCGGGCCGCTCGCGCGTACCCGCGCCGTACCGCGTGCGGCGGGCCGATCAGCGCGGTGCGGTCTGCTCAGCACCCCCTGCTCGACGAGCTGTTCGAGCAGCGGCGCCGTGTGCACCGGCAGCAGCCGTGCCACGGGGATGCCCCGGTCGGTGACGACAACCTCCTCGCCGTTCCGCGCCCGCTCGATCCAGCGAGACAGCTCCGCGCGGAAGGTGCTCATCGCTACGTCCATGTCACTAACGTACAACAGACTAGTCACCACTTGTACGGCGTGTCACCTCGGACGCGACCCGTGCGCTCAGCCCCCGGCAGTGGGCCCGCCGTGATGCCGAGGGCCTGATGCGCCCCCGTACCGCATGGCGATGAGGGATCATGGTCTGGTGCGGACCGTGGCTCATGCCGATGCAGATCCGCGACCGCTGCCGATCGAGGCGGCTGCCTGCTCGCTGTGCGGGCACCGTGACGCCGACCCGGTGGCGAGCGGACCCGACTACGAGTACGGCACCAGCCCGGACATCTTCCACATGGTGCGCTGCCGACGCTGCGGGCTGCTCTACCTCGACCCCCGCCCCACGGCGGACTCGGCCCGACGCACCTACCCCGACGACTACCACGCGTTCCAGTTCGACGCGGAGGCCTTCGGGCTGGTCTACCGGGTGCGGCGCCGGCTCGAGGCCGCGCGGATGCTGCATGCCGGTCGCGGCCTGCGGCCCGACGCGCGGGTGCTCGACGTCGGCTCCGGTGACGGCTTCCACCTCGACCTCATCCGCCAGTACGGGCCCCCGGGGTGGCAGCTGCGCGGGGTGGACCTCGACGAGCGGGCGGTGCGCATCGCGCGGGCCCGAGGCCTCGACGTCGAGGAGGCCGAGCTGGCCCGCTCGTCCGTACCCGCGGACAGCCAGGACCTGGTGCTCCTCATCCAGACGATCGAGCACGTCGCCGACCCGGTGGCGTTGCTCCGTGACATCCGCCGCGTGCTGCGTCCCGGCGGTCGACTGATCGTCGTCACCGACAACACGGGCTCGCCCGACGCGCGTTGGGCGCGCGCGAGCCACTGGGGTGGTTACCACTTCCCGCGTCACTGGAGCCTCTTCGACCGCAGCACGCTCACCGGTGCGGCGACCCAGGCGGGGCTGGAGGTCGATCAGCTGACGACGATGGCCAGCCCGGTCAACTGGACCTACAGCCTGCGGAACTACCTGCAGGACAAGGGTTATGGACCTCGCGTGGTCAGCCAGCTGGCGCTCGACCGACCGATCCCCCTCGCCGTCTTCACCGTCGTGGACCTCGCGGCCGTCGCGCTGCGACGCGGTGCGTTGCTGCGCGCCGTCCTCACCCGCCCCCGCTGAGCACCGCGAGCTGGGCGGTGAGCGCGGCGCGTGCCCCCACCATCGCGGGGCCGTACCACGTGAGCAGCCGGCCGTCGACGAGCGCGGCTGGCGCGGCGAAGCACTCGGGGCCGTCGGTGGCCGAGAAGGTGTAGGGCTCGCTCGGCAGCACCACCAGGTCGTGCTGCGGCAACGCAGCCAGCTCGACCTTCGGGTAGCGCTCGACCGCTCCGTCGAGCACGTTGCGCACCCCCACCCGCGCGAGCACGTCCCCGGCGTAGGTGTTGCGCCCCAACGCCATCCACGGTCGTCGCCAGATGGGTACGACAGCCGAGCGCACCGGGCCGGTCCACGGCGCGGACCACTCCGCCGCCGCCGCCGCCAGCCAACCCGGGCCCTCGGCACCGAGGACCGCGGTGAGCCGGCCGAGGGAGGTCAGCGCCTGCGGCACCGTCTCGATGTCGGTCACCCAGATGGCGATCCCCCGCGCGCGCAACGCCACCAGGTCGACCGCCCGGTTCTCCTCCGCGTTGGCGACGACGAGATCCGGTCCGAGGTCGACGACGGCCTCGAGGTCGGGGTTCTTCGTGCCGCGCACGCGGGTCACCGCCAAGTCGGCCGGTGCGGTGCACCAGTCGGTAGCGCCGACGAGGGTGCCGGGCGCGGTCGCGGCCACCGCCTCGGTGAGCGACGGGACGAGCGAGACGATGCGCCGGGGGACGCCGTCGAGCGGGACCTCGGCGCCGGTGTCGTCGGTCGGCACGCTCAGACGCCGGTGATGCGGACGCCCGCGTGGGTCTTGTGCCGCCGGTTCACGCTGATCAGGTTGGCGGTCAGCGCCTCGACCTGCGCCGCGTTGCGGAGCCGGCCGCCGTAGACGCCCCGCACGCCCGGGAGGGCGCTCGCGAGCCCCTGCACGAGGTCCGTGGCGGCTCGGTCGTCCCCGACGACCATCACGTCCGTGGCGAGGTCGGTCACCGCAGGGTCCTGCAGCAGCACCGCGCTGACGTGGTGGAAGGCTCCCACCACGGTGCTCAGTGGCAGCGCCACCGCAGCCTCCTCCGCAGCGCTCCCGTCGGGCACCGCGAGCCGGTAGGCGCCCTGCGCGTCGAACCCCAGCGGGTTGACGCAGTCGACGACGACGCTGCCGGCCAGCGACTCGGCGAGCGATGCGAGCAGCGCGCGGTGACCGTCGTAGGGCACCGCGACGATCACCACGTCGCAGCCGGCGGCACCGGCGTTGGCGGCGCCGGTCACCGGCAGGCCGTCCGCGGCGAGGGCCTGCGCCGCCTCCTGCGCCCGCGCCGCGTCTCGGCTGCCGAGCACGACCTCGTACCCAGCGACGGAGAACCGGCGGCCCAGCCCCCGCCCCTGCGCGCCGGCGCCGCCCAGGATCCCGATCCTCGGCCGGGGCTGGTCGGCGGACGGAGCGGGAGCGGGAGCGGTCATGGTGTCATCCTCGCGTCCCCGCCGGGCGGGGACGCCTCGACGCCGCGACGCCCCGGGCGACGCGGTCCGCGACGTTGTCGTGACCTTGGGACTGGGAGCAGGAGTCTGGGCAACGACGGCGAAACTCCCACAGCAGCCGGCGCAGGCACGGGCGGCGGTGCGAGGGACGGCGAGAGGAGCACGGTGGAGCAGGGCAGCGACTCCGCGGCCGACGCCGCCGGGCGCCGCGCGGAGCTGACGCGCCTCGCCGACGCGTCCGGGTTACCGGTGGAGCGGCTGCTGGCCGAGGTCGCCGAGATGCGGGTCGCACTGGACACCGATCTCCTGCTGGCCGCTGCCGCGGTCGACCAAGCCCAGCCAGGCATCGCCGCCGACGCGGTCGACTCGGCTCGCGACCACCTGCGCGCCGGCTCCGCAGCCCTGCTCGACGGCCTCGCGACCGGACCCGAGCCGCCGCGTCCCGGGCGGCCGCGCCGGGCGCGGCTCGCCCACGCCACCGCCCTGCCGGTGCTGCTGCTCACGGCCCTGGGCGGGGCCGTGGCCGGCGTCGCCGCCCCCCGGCTCGCCGGCCACTCAGCCGCCCGCTCCGGCTCGCTCGCCGACGCCGCCACGCAGGGGCTGCTCTCGCTGTCCAGCGCCGCGGGTACGAACGACATGCCCGCCCTGACCAGCGCTGGCGACGCGCTGCACTCCGACCTGCGCCGGCTCATCACCGCGGCGGGTGACGGCGACAGCGCTGCCGCAACCCAGGCTGCGCGCCTGCTCACGGCCGAGCAGGGGGTGCTGGCGCACCTCCCTGGTCCCCAGGCCGCGCAGCTGCGCGCCGCCGCCGACGGGCTCGAGGCCCAGCTGCAGGTCGTCGCCGGCGCGACGCTGGCGACCTTGGCCAGCGCGGCACCGGAGCCCCCGTCGGCGCTGCGCTCGACGCTGGCCACGATCCGGTCCGCGCTGCCCGGCGCCGTCCCCGTGCCGGGACCGCCCCCTCGCACCGCCCCGTCGGGGATCCACCTGCCCACCCCGCGGACGAGCCTCGTCCTGCCGGCAGAGCCCTTTGCCTCGATGCCGCCCTCGGCCGCCAGCGTGCCGCGTCCGACCCCGCCTCGGGCCGACGCGTCGGTGACGCCGACACCTGCACCGACACCGACACCGAGCCCCGCGAGGACCGCTGGTCCGACCGGCGCGCCGGGCGGCGACCCAGGCGCCACCGGGGTGCCGGGGCTGCCGGGCGCGGGCCTGTTCCCCTAGCGGGCCGAGCCGCTGTTGCCGTCGGTGTCATCGAGACGAGCGCGGTCTGGCCTCAGCCCGCTGAAGAAATCGGTGATGTCGGCGGCCAGCAGCTCGGGCTCCTCGTGGGCAGCGAAGTGGCCCCCCCGTGGCATCACCGTGTAGCGCGTGATGTTGTGGGTCCGCTCCGCCCATCTCCTCGGCGGCTGGCTGAGGTCGGCCGGGAAAACAGCGAGGGCGGTCGGGACGGTCACGCGCGCGACCGGCGGGGTGCTGCCGTTGGCGTACTCGTAGTAAGGCCGGAAGGACGTGGCGATGGAGCTGGTGAACCAGTAGAGCGATGCCTGGGTCAGCAGGAAGTCGTCGGTGAACCGGCTCGCGAGATCGCCACCGCAGTCGCTCCAGGCCCGGTACTTCTCGACGATCCACGCGAGGAGGCCGGCAGGCGAGTCGGCGAGGCCGTAGGCGGGGTCACGGGCCGGGTGGACTGCTGGTGCGAGGATCATCGCTATCGCGCGGCGCTGGCCTGCGCAGGAGCCGCCGCGGCGAGCCGGCCTGCTCGGAGGGCACGCTCCCGCCAGCCGTAGAGCGCGGCGCAGCCCGGCTCCGCGCGTGAGCGTGCTCGCTCCCGGATCGCCCCGCGGCCGGGGCGCTCCGGTTCCGGGCTCACCTGTTCCCCGTACCGCAACCCTGTGCAGTCGACGGGTGCCTGTCGCGGACCGCGCGCAGAAGCTGCCCGCCGTAGCACAGCCGGCGGGCCCGTGCGTCTGAGCGACACCGCGGGGAGCGCGAGCCGATCGGCGGCTCAGCGGCCCGTGAAGCGCGGCGGCCGCCGCTCGGCGAAGGCCGCCATCGCCTCGCCGAGGTCCTCGGTGGCGAGGAAGGCGCTGTTCCAGACGGCCACGTGCTCGAGCCCGTCGCGCAAGGGCAGGTCACGGCAGGCGTTGAGGACCTGCTTGGTGCCCTGCACGACGAGCGGCGGGTTCTCCGCGAGCAGGCACGCCAGGGCACGGGCGCCGGTGAGCAAGGCAGCGCCGTCGGCGAAGACCTCGCTCACCAACCCGACGCGCTCGGCGAAGGCCGCGTCGACGTCCTCGCCGGTCAGCGCGAGGCGCCGGGTCGTACCGTCTCCGATGATGTAGGGCAGCCGCTGCAGCGAGCCCACATCAGCCACGATGCCCACCCGGACCTCGCGGACCGAGAAGCGCGCCTGCGCGCTGCAGACCCGGATGTCGCACGCCGCGATGAGGTCGACGCCGCCGCCGATGCACCACCCGTCGACCGCGGCCACCACCGGCTTGCGGCACGTCGCGGCAGCGTCCAGCGCGGCCTGCAGCCGGCGCACGCCGTCGAGGAACCCGGCCCGCTCGTACGCCGGACCGCCCGCGCCGGCCAGCTCCCGTGCCATCGCCACGAGGTCGATGCCGTAGCTGAAGTGGGCACCCTCGCCGCGCACGAGCACTGCCCGCACCGTGGGGTCGCGGTCGAGAGCACCGAAGACCTCCGGTAGCTCGCGCCACATGTCCGGCCCCATGGCGTTGCCCTTGCCCGGACCGGTGAGCACGACCTCGGCGACCCGACCGTCCTCGGCGGTCTCGAGGCGCAGGGACTTCAGGCCCGGGGTCAGCTCGGCGAGCGTGCTCATGAGGTGGCGGTGCGGGCGGGGGCCATCCCCCGATCCTCTCAGCCGGAGCGGGTAACGGGGCGGCCCGCCGCATCGGTCTTCCCGGTGTCCGGCGTTCGCCGCACACTGGCACCCCGACCCGAGAGCAGGCATGCGTTGCCCGACGACCACGACCTCGAAGGCCCCTTCGTGACGCCCGGCCAGCCGCAGGTGACCCGGCTGGAGCCGCCCGAGCAGGCCGCCCCGCCCCGCGCCGGCCGCTCACGGCGACGCACGCTCGTGACGACCGCGCTCGTCGGCGTCGCCGTCGCCGCCACCGGTGGCATCGCCGTTGCCGCCGCGGGCTCCGGCAGCGCCTCGCAGCCCTCCGCCAGCGAGAGCAGCCAGCCGGGCGACGGCCCCGCCGCTGGTGGCTACGGCGCCCCTGCCCCCGGCATACCCGCGCCGGGCGCGTCCGGTGCGGCAGGACCGCGCGGGCACCACGGCTGGGGCGGCCCCGGCGGCCCCGGTCGTGGCTTCGGTCCCGGTCGTGGCTTCGGTCCCGGTCGTGGCTTCGGTCCCGGCGTGGGCCCGGTGCTGCACGGGACGGTCGTCGTCCCTGCGCCAACCGGGAGCGCGACCGTGACCAAGGACCTCCAGACGGGTACGGCGACCGCGGTCAGCGCCACCTCCATCACGGTGAAGAGCACCGACGGGTTCACCAAGACCTACGCGCTGACCAGCTCCACCGAGGTCGACCACGGCGGCAAGATCAGCGACCTGGCGAAGGGCGACACCGTCACAGTCGTGGCGACCGACGCGACCGCCACCGCCACCTCGGTCGAGGACCGCACCAAGGAGCCGCACCCGATGCCGCCCATGGGTGCCCCGGCGGCCACCCCGTCGGCCACCGCCTCTGCGCTGACCTGAGCCACCGCCGCGCTCGCCGGTGTAGGTGTTCAGCGTCTCCACGACGCGACTGTGCCCGAGCCGGTCCGCGACGACCTTCACGTCGCAGCCGCCAGCGGTCAGCGACGAGGCGTAGTAGTGCCGCAGGTCATGCCAGCGGATGCCCGGTGGGAGTCCCGCGCGTAGCACCGCGGCGTGCCAGGACTCCACCCACGCCCCTCGGCGCCACGGCTTGCCCGTCAGGCTTCGGAAGATCGGCTCCTCAGGTTCACCCGGCCAAGCCGCGAGGTGGCGGGCCAGCGCGTCCACGACCTCATCGGCCATCGGCACCCCCCGCGTCGAGCGAGGCGTCTTCGGCGGCCCGTACGCGGGCGGGCCCTTCACGTGCTGAGCTGCTCCACCACGCGGAGCTCCCGGCGCAGGGAGTCCACCCGGGTGAGGGGCCGGGCGGCCCGGGTGGGGTCCGGGCCTTCACGGCGCACCCCGAGTAGCTCGCCCCGGCGCAGACCGGTGCCTGCGGCTACGAGCACCGCCTCGCGGGTGTGCGCCGGCATGGTCGCGTAGACGGCCCCGACGTGCTCGGTGGTGAGCGGCGTCGCCGGGTCGAGCGCGTCGGGTGCGCGGTGGAACGTCAGGCCCGTGGCTGGGGAGCGCGCCAGGCGGCCGTCCTCGACCGCGGCCTTCAGCAGCATCCGCAGCACCCGCAGCGGGCCTCGATCGTCGCGTCGGCGAGGCGACCGGCAGGGGGCACGTCTCGTAGACCGCGCAGCCACGCCTGCACCGTCGTGGGGCGGATGGAGCGCAGTGGAAGGTGACCGAGGGCTGGGACCACGCTGACGTCGAGGGCTCGGGCGTAGGTTAGGCGGGTGCTGTCCCGGACGGCGAGGCTGGCGAGCCAGTGCGCGCCCCACTCCCCCAGCGTCACCTTCCCGGCGGCCGGGTCGGCCCAGGTGCCGACGTGCGTGCCGCTGACGCGCTGGCTCTCGAACAGCACGGCCTCGGACTTGGTGGCGAAGGTGCGGAACTGCCGCGACCCGCCGTCCTCGGTCCAGCGTGCCTGCCAGCGCACGATCATCTTGTCACCGCTGGTGCGCTCGGTGCGACGGACGGTCATGCGACCGAGCGCCGTGGCTGGCGACGACCCTCGGCGATCCGCTGCAGCCGCAGCACCGTCATGGGCGCGTAGACCAGCGCCTCGGACCACTCGAGCAAGAGGCGGAGGCGCAGGTAGTACCGGGTGGCGCTCATCGCGAAGCGGTCGTGGATCGCCTGCTCCTTCGCGCCGGCCCGGCTGTACAGGAGGCCGTCGAAGTCGAGGACGGCGCGCTCGTGGTCAGTCGGGGCGGGCATGAGGGGGACGATCGCAAGTGGGTGCGACGTGGCTAGCACCCTGAGTCGTAGCGCGGGGCTGAGGCGTAGAGAATGTTCACGTAGGCGCCCACCACGTCGCTGCGGTCGTAGCCGTTGCCACCTCGGGTCACCTCGTCGCTGTGGAGCTCGACGAGCGGCCCGGCGTGTCCTCCGTCAGGGTCGCCACTGATCTTCTGCTTGAACTTGCCAAGGCCGCTGGGATCGACGCTGAACACCTTGTCAAGGGTGGCGCTGCGGAACTGCACCTGGTAGCACGTGTCGAGCTCACGCTGCCAGACCACTGTGGCGTCGGCGGGCATGTCCTGCTGCCGCACCGCCGCGAGCGCCTTGCGCACCGTGGTGCCGCGTGGGAACCGCTGCTGGTAGCCCGAGACGCGACCCTGGTCGTGGAGGACGGCGTAGTAGGCGTCGTCGAAGCGCTCGCTCTCTCCTAGCCGAGGGTCCGGGTCGTAGGTGCTGCCTGCAGCGAAGCGAGTGTCGGCGACGTGCGCGGCGTCCCAGGGCGCGCGGTTGGCACCGAAACCGCTGAGGCCACTGGTGTCGGACGTCGTTGGCGCCGCCGTTGTGGCCGCAGCGGGCGTTGTCGTCACCACGCCCGCCTGGCTTGACGCACTGGAAGTCGAGGAGGAGCTACATCCGGCGAGGGCGAGCCCGGCGGCCGCCATCACCGGCCAGCGTCGCCGACCGGAGCAGACCATCATCACGGTGTTGCCCCTCTCTCGCGCACGGCCCGGCCTACGCCTGCCAGTCCCTCCAGGCTCACGCCGCCTCCTCGCGTTGGGCCAGCGCGCGCTTGAGGTGCGCGCGCTCGGTGGGGTGCAGGTGCTCAAGCCTGACTGTGAGCAGCGCGAGGGTGACGTCCAGCTCCTCGGCGACCTCGCTGAGGTGGCCGGCCCAGAGCACCGCTCGGGTCAAGGCGTCGAGGGCGATGAGGCTGCGAGCAGCGGCCTGATCGGCCGCGGCCTCGGCGCGGGCGTCGAAGTACGAGATGCCGGTCGGCTCGTCGCTGGCCAGCGCGTGGTGGGTCTCGTGCGCGACGGCGCAGCGCCGCTCGACGCGGGTCAGCCCACGGCGCAGGGCCATCACCTTGAGGCGCTGGTACCACCGGCCGTGCTCGCCCTCGGGCAGGTCGGCGGCCACGAGCAGGGTCCAGTGCGCGCGCTCGCGCAGCACGGCGTAGGGGTGGGTCATCGTGCCTCCGGGTTCGCGTCTCGTGCACGACGGGCGATCTCTGCCAGCAGCGTGTCAAGGTCAGCATCCGCGACGGAGTGTGACCGCGGGTCGGGGCGGCTGCTGACGTAGGCGGCATCGTCGGGCGCTGGTGCGACAGGTCCCGGCTCCAGCCCGGCAGTGATCCGGTGCACGGTGCTCGGTTGCCACTGCAGCGCCCGTTCGATAGCGGCGTACGTGGTGTCGCGAGCGCCGTAGCCGTCCTCCACCCGTGTCCAGGTGATGGAGTCGATCTTGGCCGCACGACTGGCCTGCTCCTTGCTCATCCCGAGTTCGACGCGTCGGGCTCGCACCGCGCTGCCAAGCCGCTGTCGCGGCATCTCCTCCATGGGGCCACACCGTGCCAGGAACCGCCAGGAACAGCCAGGTACGTCTAGGAACATGAGGGAAGTTCGCCGACCTGCTCCTGACGAGTCACAACCATGTAGTTCCGCAGGTCAGCAGCCAGGTGCAGGCGTTCGTGGGCTAAGTCGTCGATAGTGTTCCTACAAGTGCCTAGTATCCTCGTCATGCCCAGCACGAGTGCCACCGTGGCCACCGTCGGAGGTGAACGGCTCGCCCCACGGGAGATCAGTAACCGCAGCGGCATCGAGATCAAGCCGCTCGCCGAGCAGATCGGCGTCACCCGCGCCTACCTCTGCAAGATCGAAATGGGACACAGCAAGAACGTCAGCCACGACGTGTACGTCGCCTGGGCTGCGGCGCTCGGCATCACCGACCGGCGGCGGCGGTGCCGCGCACGACCCGCTGGCACGCTGTGGCGGCTGCTGTGATGAAGATCCAGGAGATGGGGACCGTGACAGGCAACCGCGTCCGTATCGACCGCAACGTGGCGTCCGCGACGATCAGACCGTGGCAGGGCTGGAATGTCTCATCGCGGGCTACCTCGCCCTGGGCGTCGAGGTCACCGTTGTCGAGGAGGAGAGCGGAACCGAGGGCCGGGGTGTCGTCACCGACATCAGCGACGAGAATCGCGTCGCCATCATCCGCGCCAACTGGGCCTCCGTGCGGTGAGGCTGCTCTTCGTTCAGCGCTGCGGGCGGGGCCGCCCGTTGCCACCCAGGACTTCGTGGGAGCGTGGACACTCGAACGCCGAGCACCGGAAGGAGGTGAACGAAATGTCCAGCTCAGAAACCGACGCCGCGGAGCTCCTGAACACGCAGTGGCGCCTCGACGAGGCCGGCTTGCCCCGGCTGCCGGTGGATCCGATCGAGATCGCGAGAAGCATGGGGGCCGAGGTGTATGCCGCGGCGATGCAAGAAGGGTCGTCCGGGGCGTTGGTGATCCGGGACGGTGCCAGCACCATCTACCTCAACGGCAGCGACTCCCGGGACCGTCAGCGCTTCACCGCGGCGCACGAGGTCGGGCACCTCGTGCAGCACTCGAATGCGGGTGATCTTGATGTGGACCACGTCGACTGGCGCGATGATCTAGCGGGCAGCCGTGGTGGTCCCAACGAGGTCTACTGCAACCAGTTCGCGGCCGCGCTGCTCATGCCGGCCGACGTCGTCAAGCACATGCACGCCGAGGGGCTTACGCCGTCGCAGATGGCGCTGCGGTGCGGAGTGTCCTCGCAGGCGATCAACTTCCGGCTCAAGAACCTGAACATCATCCGGTGAGCAACTACAAGGCGCAGTGGCCGGTGCGGCTGCCTCTGGCGAAGAAGACGTCCAGGGACGTCGTCGACACGAAGTCGCTGTTCGCGCTCTCGTCGATGGACGACCTGGACCTCTACGAGCGGCGGCTGAACATCCGCCTCAAGGAGACCTACGCCAGCAACGCCATCAAGGCGGTCGGCGTGCAGCTCGCCATCGCGGACGGCGTGTTCATCTTCTACGCGATCAAGCACGGGATCGGGAGCGTGCCCGCACCCGTGATGGAGAGCTGGCTCGGCGCCACGGTCGTGCAGGTCGTAGGCGTGGTACTGGTGATCACCCGGTCCCTGTTCCCGTCGAGAACCGAGACGATCAAGACGGAGCACAAGGCGTGAGCGCCTGCGATCAACTCTCTAGAGGCCTCTGACGCGGCTTTGCACATCCCCGCAGGTCAGGGCGAGGTGACGGGCGAGTCGGTCGGTAAGCGGGGTCCTGTCCCCCGGCTCACGCCGGGGGGGCGGTCATCCCTCTAGGCCTGCCGTTGCCGGCAGGCTCGAGCGGTCTACCCGCAGGCTCGGGCGGGCCGCCCTCGAGCGCCTGCGTGGGGCACCGGGTCCGTCCCGGTGACGCCCCGTCTCGACCTTGCTCCGGGTGGGGTTTGCCGAGCCGCCCCGGTCACCCGGGGCGCTGGTGCGCTCTTACCGCACCGTTTCACCCTTGCCGTGCAGGTGCGCACGGCGGTCTCTTCTCTGTGGCACTTTCCCGCGGGTCACCCCGGGTCGCCGTTAGCGACCACCCTGCCCTGTGGAGCCCCGACTTTCCTCGGCGGCACCGGGACGGACCGGCACCGACGCGACCGCCTGACCGACTCGCCCGCCGCGGCCGATCCTAGGGGGTCAGCCCGAGGCGCCGCCGGTGCCGGCCACGAGCGGGCTCACGTGCAGCTCCCCTCGGCACGGGGCGAGCTGGGTCTGCAGCAGCAGCGGGTCACGCTCGTCCGGCGGCGTGACGTAGGCCGAGGACGCGGTCGGGCACTGCGTCGCAGCGCTGGCGCCGCCCGTCGGCACATCGCTGTACGTGAGGGAGTACGAGGCCTTGGCTGCAGGCGGCAGCCTGACCAGGCTCGGCCTCGAGGGCGGGAGCCCACCACCGCCGCGCACGACCGTGGTGGGCAACGGCCTGCGGCTGGCGTCGAGCAGCCCCATCCCCGGGTACCCGTCGAGCGTGCAGGTCTCGCCGCTGGTGTTGCTGAGCACGATCGTGAGATAGATCGTGCCGGCGGCGCCCTGCCCGTCACCCGCGGTGGCCGAGAGCTGGGAGGTGTGGCAGCGCGGGGTGACCGGCACCGCGCTCGGGGCGGCCGTGGACGCCGGGGTGCCGGAGGGGGCGGCGGGCGTCGTACCCGTCGAGGCGTCGGTCGGCACGGGGTCGGTCGTCGCGGGAGTGGTGGCCGCGGGGTCGGTCGTGGGGGAGCCCGCGGTCGCCGACGGGGGGGCCGGCAGCTGGGTGGCCGGCGGGGTGGCCGCCTTGCCCCCACCGCCGCTCGTGCTGCAGGCGGTGAGGGCCAGGGGGGCCGCGAGCAGCACCGCTGCCGAACGCTTCCACGTCATGGCACCAGCCTGCCCGTCCGCGGCCCGCGTCAGGCGGCGACACCCCGCGGGACTGCTCACCCCTGCGCCACGAAGATGCCGGACCGCCACGCCTCGAGCAACCGCAGGTAGACCTCGGACACGGTCGGGTACGACGGGACCGCGTGCCACAACCGCTCCATCGGCACCGCACCGACGATCGCGACGGTCGCCGCGTGCAGCAGCTCCGCGACGTCAGGCCCGACGAAGGTCATGCCGAGGAGCACCTCGCGGTCGAGGTCGATGACCCAGCGCGCCTCGCCGGCCCAGTCCTCCCGCAGCAGGGCCGACCCCGCCACCGCCCCCGCGCTGACCACCCCGACGCGCACGCCGGTGTCCCGTGCCTGGGCCTCGGTGAGGCCGACCGCGGCGACCTGCGGGTCGGTGAAAACGACCTGCGGGACGGCGGCCGCATCGGAGGTCGCGGCGAAGCGCGGCCCGTCCAACGACCGCTCCTGGGCCCGCGCCACGATCACGTCGCCGGCGACCCTGGCCTGGTACTTGCCCATGTGCGTCAGCAGCACCCGCCCGTTGCAGTCCCCCACGGCGTAGAGCCAGCTGCCCGGCACCGAGGTCACCGTCAGGTGGTCGTCGACGGGTACGGGGGCGCCCGGGTCGAGGCCGACGACCCCCAGGCCGAGGTGGTCGGTGTGGAAGTGCCGCCCGAGCGCGGCGAGGACCTCGTCCGCCTCGACCGTGACCTGGCCCTCGGGTCCGTCCGCGGTGACGGTCACCGGGCCGCCGGCGTCGGGGCGAGCGACCTGCCGCACCGTCGTACCTGTGTGCACGACGACGCCCTGCCCGCGCAGCGCGGTGGCGACGCGCTCCGCCGCCCACGGCTCGACCTTGCCGAGCAGCGAGGGCGACCCCTCGAGCAGGGTCACCCCGGCGCCGAGGCCGGTGAGGATCTGCGCACCCTCGCACGCCACGACGCCGCCGCCGAGGACGACCACCCGGCGCGGGACCTCGGTGATCGCGGTCAGCTCGCGCGAGGTCCACGGGTTGGCCAGCGCGAGGCCGGGGATCGGCGGGAGCGCGGCCCCCGTACCGGTGGCGAGGACGACCGCGTGGCGTGCGGTGAGCACCTCGCTGGTGCCGTCCCGCCGCTCGACGGTGACCTCGCGCTCACCGCTGAGGCGCCCGCTGCCGCGTACGACCTCGATCCCGGCGCCCTCGGCCCACGCCACCTGGTGCACGTCGTCGTAGTCGGAGGTGAAGCCGTCCCTGCGCTCGAGCACCGCCGCGACATCGAGGGCCCCGGTGACGGCCTGGCGGACCCCCTCGACCGCGCGCGCCTCGGCGAGCAGCTCGATCGGCCGCAGCAGCGCCTTGCTGGGCATGCACGCCCAGTACGAGCACTCCCCGCCGACCAGCTCGCTCTCCACCAAGACCGCCGACAGACCGCCGCGGTGCGCGTAGTCGGCGGCGTTCTCCCCCGCCGGACCGGCACCGATGACCACGACGTCGACCGTGCGTGCGGTGGGCTGGGCTGTCTGCTCCTCGCTCATGACGCCAGCCTCCCCCCGCCGTGCCCTGCCCCACCTCCCGCCGCGCGTGGGGTCCCACCTTGCGCCGCGCCCGGCTCGGGTCCAGGATCGGTGCCGAGGACGAGGGCAGCGACCCCCGGCCCCGCACCGACCCGCGGTGCCTCGACGACGAGGCACCGGTCCGGACCTGGAGGGGGCCCGTGTCGACCGTCTCATCCGCCCCGACCGCCGCTGCCGTCGAGGCACCCGTCGGGCCCGACGCGGCCCGTGCCCTCATCGCCGGAGGAGCGCTGACCGACGCGCCGATCGGGCCGGTGGGGCTCGAGCTGGAGCGCCACGTCGTCGACCTGGCGTCACCGGTTCGCTCGTCACGTGGCGCCGACTGCGCGCCGCGACGGCCGGCCTGGCCCTGCCCGGCGGGAGCCGGCTGAGCTTCGAGCCGGGCGGCCAGGTGGAGCTCTCCACCTCGGTCGCCCCTGGCGTGCTCGGCGCGGTCGAGGCCCTGCGGGCCGACTCCGCCGTGCTCGCGGGCGCCCTCGCCGACGACGGCCTCGGCCTCGTCGGCGTCGGCGTGGACCCCGTCCGCAGCCCCGTCCGCGTCTCCGACGGCGCCCGCTACGCCGCGATGGCCGCCTACTGGGGTGCCGTGGGCCAGACCGGGACCGGCGCTCTGATGATGTGCTCGACCGCGTCCCTACAGCTCAACCTCGAGGCCGGTCCGCGCGCCGGGTGGGCCGACCGCGTCACGCTCGTGCACGCGCTCGGGCCGGTGCTCAGCGCGATGGCCGCCTGCAGCCCGCTGCTCGGCGGGGTCACCACCGGCTGGGCGTCGAGCCGGCAGCGGGTGTGGCAGGAGCTCGACCCCGCGAGAACGGCGCCCTTCCCCGGCCGGGGCGACCCTGGGGGCGCCTGGGCGTCCTTCGCCCTCGCCGCGCCGCTGATGATGCTGCGGCGCAGCGGGTCCGTCGTCGGCGTCACCGAGCGGACCACGCTGCTCGACTGGGTCGGCGGCGCCCGGCGCCCCGACGACCGCCCGCCCACCGGGGCCGACGTGGCGCAGCACCTGACGACCCTCTGGCCGCCGCTGCGCCTGCGCGGCTTCCTCGAGCTGCGGATGCTCGACGCCGTACCCATGCGGTGGTGGCCGGGCCTGGCGGCGCTCGTCACGACGCTGCTCGACGACCCGCGGGCGAGCGAGGTCGCCGCCGAGGTCGCCGACGGCGCGGTGGGCCCGGTCGCGGGCCGCTGGGCCGACGCGGCGCGGCTCGGCCTGGCCGATCCGGCCATCCGGGCTGCCGTGCACCGCTGCACCGCGGCCGCCCTCCCGCTGGTCCCCGCCGGGCTGCGGGCGGACGCGACTGCCTACGCAGAGCTGCTCGCATCCGGCCGCACACCCGGAGACCTGCTGCGCGACAGCGCCTCCGAGCACGGACCGCTCGGCTGTCTGCTCGACGGCGAGCTGGCGTGAGCCGGTCGGTCGAGCAAGCGGCCCTGGCGCTGGCGGCGTCCCGGGAGCGGGTGCTGCGGCTCACCGACGTCGACGAGGCCGAGCTGGTGCGCCAGCACTCGCCGTTGATGAGCCCGCTGGTGTGGGACCTCGCGCACGTCGGCCAGCAAGAGGAGCACTGGCTGCTGGACGCGGGCGAGCCGGTCTTCCGCCCCGAGGTGGCAGCGCTCTACGACGCCTTCGCGCACCCGAGGGCGACGCGGCCATCGCTGCCGCTGCTCGACGCTCCCGCGGCCAGACGGCACCTCGCCGAGGTCAGGGCCAGGGTCCTCGACCGCCTCGACGCCAGCGACCCCTTCGCGTTGGCGATGGTCGCACAGCACGAGGAGCAGCACGTCGAGACGATGCTCGCCACCCACCAGCTGCGCGTCGGCGCACCCCTGCTCGGCGACGGCGCCACCCCGCTCGCGGGCCGACCCGTCGAGGGTTCCGTGCTCGTCCCGGCCGGCACCTTCACCATGGGGACCGACCCGGCGCAGCACCCTGGCGCGCTGGACAACGAGCTGCCCGGCCACCCGGTCCACGTGGGGGCCTACCGGATCGCCCGCCAACCGGTGACCAACGCGGGGTGGGCCGCCTTCGCCGCGGCGGGCGGGTACGCCGACCGGCGGTTGTGGAGCGCTGAGGGCTGGGCCGCGAGCCGGGGCCTGGGGGCACCGCTGTCCTGGTCGCCGGACGGGTCAGGCGGGTGGCTCAGGACGCGCTTCGGCGTCGTCGAGGCGGTGCCCCCGGACGAGCCGGTGCAGCACGTCAGCGCGCACGAGGCGGACGCCTACGCCCGCTGGGCCGGTGCGCGGCTGCCGACGGAGGCGGAGTGGGAGAAGGCCTGCGGGTGGGACCCGGTCCGTCGTACCCGTCGGGCGTGGCCGTGGGGCGAGGAGGCGCCGCGTCAGGGGCTGGCGACGCTGGGGGGTGCTGCGCTGCGGCCGGCGGCGGTCGGGTCGCTGCCGGGCGGGGCGTCGGCCTACGGCGTCGAGCAGCTGCTCGGCGACGTCTGGGAGTGGACCTCCACCGACCTGGCCGTCTACCCGGGCTTCCGGCCGATGATGTACGCGGACTACACGGAACCCTTCTCCGCCAAGGGTTACCGCGTCCTGCGCGGCGGATCGTGGGCCACCGCCGTGTCGGCGGTGCGCCCGGGTTTCCGCAACTGGGACCTGCCCCGGCGACGCCAGATCTTCAGCGGCCTGCGCCTGGCCTGGGACGCCTGAGGTGTGCCGCCACGTGGCCTGGCTGGGCCGGCCCCGGACCGTCTCCTCGGTCGTGCTCGAGCCACCGCACGGCCTGCTGCGGCAGAGCTGGGCGCCGCGCCGGCAGCGCCACGGCACCATCAACGCTGACGGCTGGGGGGTCGGCTGGTGGGAGCCCAGCGACCCGGACCCGGCGCGCTGGCGCTCGGCGGCCCCGCTGTGGAGCGATGCGTCTCTCGCCTCCGTCGCCCGGCACGTGACCGTGTCCGCCGTGCTCGCCGCCGTCCGCAGCGCCTCGGCGGGCATGCCCGCTGACGCCGGCGCCGCCGCCCCCTTCGCCAGGGGCCCGTGGCTCGTCTCGCACAACGGCGTCGTGGACCGCGCTGCGCTGCCCGCCGGGTCGTGGCAGCGCGCCGAGAGCACCTGCGATGCAGCCATCCTCGCGGTCGGTGTCCTCGACGTGCTCGAGGCCGGTGGCGGCGGACCCGGCCTCGGCGCGCTCGTCGCCGAGCTCGGCGGCCGGGTACCAGAGGCGCGGCTGAACCTGCTCGCAGGGGACGGTCGCAGCATCATCGCCACCGCCTGGGGCGACTCGCTCTGGGTGCTCGCGGCCGCAGACGGGACCGCCGTGGCGAGCGAGCCGTGGGACGACGACCCCGGCTGGCGCGAGGTCCCTGACCGCACGCTGCTGACCGCCGGCCCCGACGGCGTCGCCCTCACCCCCCTCGAGCCCTGATGACGGGAGCCCCATGACCGCCCACCCGACCGCGGCAGCAGCGCTGGTCATCGAGAGCCACCTCGGCGCCGCCGAGCTCCAGCGCGCGCTCCGCGACGACGTACGCGCCGGGTTGACCTCGACGCCGAAGTCGCTGCCGCCGAAGTGGTTCTACGACGCCGAGGGGAGCCGGCTCTTCGACGCCATCACCCGGCTGCCGGAGTACTACCCCACCCGCGCCGAGAGGGCACTGCTCGTCGCCCACGCCGGCGAGGTCGCCGCGCTGAGCCAGGCCGACACGTTGGTCGAGCTCGGGTCGGGGACGAGCGAGAAGACCCGGCTGCTGCTGGACGCGCTCGCGGCAGCCGGCACGCTGCGCCGCTTCGTGCCCTTCGACGTCGACGCCACCGTGCTGGCCGACGCGGGTGAGGCGATCCTGCGGGAGCACCCCGGCATCGCCGTGCACGCCGTCGTCGGTGACTTCGAGCGCCACCTGCCGCTGCTCCCGACCGGCGGGCGGCGCATCGTCGCCTTCCTCGGCTCCACCATCGGCAACTTCGAACCCGCTGCGCGGGAGAGCTTCCTGCACACACTCGCCGACACCCTGGCGACCGGCGACACCTTCCTGCTCGGCGTCGACCTGGTGAAGGAGCCGGCCCGTCTGGTGGCGGCCTACGACGACGCGCAGGGCGTGACGGCTGCATTCAACAAGAACGTGCTGCGCGTGGTGGACCACGCCCTCGACGCCGACCTCGACCCGGCGGACTTCGACCACGTCGCGGTGTGGGACGCCGAGCAGGCGTGGATCGAGATGCGGCTGCGGGCCCGCCGCGAGGTCATCGCGCACGTGCGCGCGCTGGGGCTGGAGGTGCGCTTCGCCGCCGGGGAGGAGCTGCGCACCGAGGTCAGCGCCAAGACGACGCAGGCGCGCGCCGAGGCCGAGCTACGGGCCGCCGGTCTGCTCCCCCTGCGGTGGTGGACCGACGGTGACGTCGCGCTGTCGCTCAGCACCCAGGGCGCCGCGGCCTAGGGTCCGCGCGTGGCCCTCCCCCACGACGAACTCGCTGCCGGCTGGCGGGCGGCCAGGGCCCAGGCCGCCGTCGTGCACCTCGACAGCGCGGCCTGCGCCCGGCCGTCGACCGCGGTGCAGGACGCGGTGGCGGCGCACGCGCGGCACGAGGCGGACGTGGGTGGCTACGTCGCGGAGGAGGCTGCCGGCGCGGTCATCGGCCCGCTGCGCGCAGCGCTCGCCGCGCTGACCGGCCACCCGGGCGCCGAGGTCGCCTTCGTCGAGGGCGCGCTGGCAGCCGCTGTGGTGCTCGCCGCCTGCTGGCCCCTCCCACCCGGCGCGCGCATCGCCGTCGTCCCTGACGAGTACGGGCCCAACCTCGCCGTCTTCACCGACCGCGGCTGGGCGGTGGAGCAGCTGGCCGTCGACGCCATCGGCCTGGTCGACCTGCCTGCCCTGGAGCGTCGGCTCGCCCACGACCCGCCGGACGCGGTGCACCTCGTCCACGTCGGCTCGTACGACGGGCGCGTGCAGCCCGCGGCTGAGGTCGGCGCGCTGTGCACTGCTGCCGGCGTGCCGCTGTGGCTGGACGCGGCGCAGTCGCTCGGGGTGCTGCCGCTCACCGGCGTGCCCAGCGCGGCGGTCTACGGCACCAGCCGCAAGTGGCTCGCCGGCCCCCGCGGCGTCGGCTTCCTAGTGGTCGACCCGGCGTCGGTACCGCGGTTGGAGGTGCGGGCACCGGCTCTGCCGCAGTGCTTCTGGGCGGCACCGCTGGGGACGGTCGAGCGGATGGAGAGCAAGGAGGCGCACATCGCCGGTCGGGTCGGCCTCGCCGTCGCGGTGCAGGAGCACCTCGCCGCCGGTCCTGACCGGGTGCAGGAGCGGTTGGTCGCGCTCGGCGCCCTGGTGCGCGCCACCTGCGACGGCGCTGGAGGGTGGCGCGTGCTGCCCGGTCAGGGCGCGGTGGCGACAACGACCCTCGTACCCCCCGAGGGGGTGGACGCGGCCACCACGCGGGCACGGCTGATCACCGAGCGGGCCGTGGTGGTCAGCTGGGCCTTCCCGTGGCGCGCGCCGCTGCGCGCCCCGGCCGGCGGGCTCCGCGTGTCGCCGCACGTCGACGCGACCGAGGCCGACCTCGACGCGCTGGTGCACGCCCTCGCCGCGGTGAGCCGCTGACCCCTGTGTCGAGATGTGACATCTCGACGCCGGCGCGCGGGGGTGCGTGTCGAGATCGGCCGCCGGCTCAGCCGCGAGCGTCGTGCCACGCGCTCAGGCCGAGACGCTCCCGGCCCTCGAAGCGTGCGTCAGGGACGAGTCGCGGGCGGTATGGCGCCACCAACCGCACCCGTGCGGGCTCCGCGTCGGGGACCATGACCAGCTCGAGCCGCTCGACCCGAGCCCGCCGCACCCGGCGCACGTCCGCCACGTCACGCCACGCAGGGTCGACGTGCGCCCGGAGACCCTGACGGGCCGTGTGCACGCCACGGGGACACCGGGACCGTCGGGCGGCGAATCTCGTACCGGTGCCCGACGAGCGCCTGCCCGACGACCACGCCGACCGCGCCGCCGAACAGACCGGGCGTGGCGCCGGCCAATGTGGACAACCACCCCGGCGCGGCGGCGTCGAGCTGTCACATCTCGACAGACAGGTGGGCGGTGTCGTTGACGGAGCGGAGGGTGGTGGGGCCGTCGGCGTAGGCGTCGAGGGTGGTGAGGCCGGCGAGGTCGAGGTGCAGACGCTGCAGACCGGTCGGGGTGACCGCCTCGCGGCCGAGCGCCGAGAGCGCGAGAAGCTTGATCGGCCCGGTGTGGGTCACCACCAGCACCACCGCGCGGGGGTGGGCCGCGACCAGGTCGGCCTGGACGGCCAGTGCGCGCACCGCGGTCTCGGCGAAGGACTCACCGCCGGGGGACGCCAGCGCGGGGTCGTGCAGCCATGCGGTGAAGGCGTCCCCTCCGGCGCGGCGGGCGTCGGCGAAGGTCATGCCCTCCCAGCCGCCGAAGTCGGTCTCGCGCAGCCGGTCGTCGACGTGCACGGGCAGCCCGAGCGCCTCGGCGGCGCGCTCGGCGGTCGACCAGGCGCGCTGCAGCGGCGAGGACACGATCGCGACCGGGCGTCGCGCAGCCCGGGAGAGGCGCTGCGCTGCCGCGGTCGCCTGCTCCTCCCCGTACGGGGTGAGCGGCGGGTCGCTGCGCCCGCTGAAGCGCCTGTCCACCGAGTGCGCGGTCTGGCCGTGCCGCAGGAGCAGCAGCCGCGTCCCGGTGAGGTCGGCAGGTGCCGGCACCGCGACCGCGGGCGCGCCCGGCCCTGCCCACGTGCGTCCGGCGGCGGCCGCGTCCATGGCCTCGTTGGCGAGGCGGTCGGCGTGGCCGTTGCGCTCGCGCGGGATCCACTCGAAGCTGACCGAGCCGAAGCGCCGCACCAGTGCCGCCGCCTGCGCCGCCAGCGGGCGCATGTCTGGGTGCTTGACCTTCCACTCACCGCGCATCTGACGGACGACGAGCATCGAGTCCATCTGCACGGCGATGTCGGCGTCGGGGTCGACCTCGGCAGCGGCGGTCAGGCCGGCGATGAGACCGCCGTACTCCGCGACGTTGTTGGTGGCGCGCCCCACCGAGGCGGCGCGCTCGGCCAGCACCTCCCCGGTGGTGGCGTCCTTGACGACGGTGCCGTACCCCGCCGGCCCGGGGTTGCCGCGCGATCCTCCATCCGCCTGGAGGAGGAGCAGGCGGCCGGTCACAACCCGGACTCGGGGGTACGGATGAGGATGCCGCGGCAGTTCTCGCAGCGCAGCACCTCGGTGGGGGCAGCCCCGTGGGCGGCGGCGAGCTCGCTGCCGGCCAGCTCCAGGTGGCAGCCCTGGCAGCGGCGCGCGTGCAGCGCGGCGGCACCGACGCCGTCAGAGGCCTTGCGCACCTGCTCGTAGAGCGCGACCAGCGCCTCGGGCAGCTGCGGGGCGAGCTGCTCGCGGCCGGCCCGCGCGAAGGCGGCGTCGGCGTCGATCGCCGCCTCGGCCTCGCCCTGGCGCCGCTCGGCCTCCGCCTCCTGCGCCTCGACCGCGGCGAGGTCGCCGGCGGCGGCGCTCACCCGCGCGTCGACGCCCTCCATCAGCTCCATCAGCTCGAGCTCGTCGTCCTCGAGGGCGGTCTGGCGTCGGCCGAGGCTCTCGATCTCCGACTGCAGCTCGGTCAGCTCGCGGGGGGCGCTGACCGCACCGGAGGCGAGCCGCTGTCGGTCGCGGTCGGCGCGCGAGCGGACCTGGTCGATGTCGCCCTCGAGCCGGGTCGACCGGTGGTGCAGGTCGGCCAGCTCGGTGCGGGCGAGCACCCCGGCGTCGGTGAGCTCGCGGCGGCGGACGGCCAGGGCGGTCCGCTCGGCGATCTCGGCCAGGGTGCGGCGACGCTGGGCCAGGCGGACGAGGCTGCTGTCGAGCTGCTGCAGGTCCAGCAGGCGGAGCTGGTCGGCGGGGTCGGCCTGCACGCGCCCGCACCCCCTCCTGCCGGCGCCCCGCCGTGGGGTCAGCCGGCGTGCCACCGCCACGGGTCGGTCACCCGGTCGGACGCCGTCACCGTAACCCGCTGCCCGGTGGCCGCCAGCACCCCTTCGGCGAGCAGCCGGGCGGCCTGGTCGCACCACGGACGCTCGGCCGCCCAGTGCGCCACGTCGACGACCGGCAGCGCCAGGTCCTGCGCGGTGTGGTGGCGCAGGTCGCTCGTGACGAAGACATCCGCCCGGGCGCGGGCGGCATCCTCAGCGTGCTCCCCACCGGCCCCGCCGACGACGGCGACGCGGCGCACGACGGTGTCGCCGTCGCCGGTCGCGCGCACGCCGACCACCGTGTGCGGGAGCCGGGTGGCGACCCGCGCCACGAAGGACGAGAGCGGCTCCGGCGCAGGCAGCTCACCGACCCGGCCGAGACCAGTGCGCCCGGTGGTGACCACTGGCCACAGCGCGTGCGCCGGCTCCTCGTACGGGTGGGTCAGGCGCAGCGCTGCGAGCACCGCTGTCCTCCGCTCGGGGGGCAGGACGAGCTCGATGCGGTCCTCCTCGACCAGCGCGCGGCGGCCGACCTCCCCCACCGCGGGGGCGGCGCCGGGCAGCGGCGTGAAGGTGCCGGTCCCCGAGGTCCACCAGGCGCACCCCTCGTACGCCCCGACAGCGCCGGCACCGGCGGCCACGAGGGCGGCGAGGAGCCGCTCCCGGTCGGTGGCGGGTACGAAGACGGTGAGCGCGTCCAGCGGCGGCCCTGGGTCAGGGACCAGCGGCTCCCCCGGCCCGACACCGAGCGCGGCGAGCAGCGCGTCGCTCACGCCCGGACGCGCCTTGTCGGCGTTGGTGTGGGCCGCCACCAGCGCACACCCGCCCCGGACGAGAGCTGCTACGACCCGACCGCCGGGGGTCGTCTCCGCCACCGTCGACGTGCCGCGTAGGAAGAGCGGGTGGTGGGTGAGGAGCAGCTGGGCTCCCGCGGCGACGGCGTCGGTGGCCACCTCGACGGTCGGGTCGACCGCGACGACGGCGCGGCTCACCCGCTGCCCGAGGTCGCCGACGACGAGCCCGACGCGGTCCCAGGCCTCGGCGCTACGGGGGTCGTACAGGCCGTCGATGACCGCGAGGCAGTCGGCCAGCGTGGCGGGCACGGGCGCAGCCAAGCACGGACCCGATCGCCCCGCGCTGGTAGGAAGGCGCCGCAGCGGGGCAGGCCCCGCCCGAGCAGCGGCACAGGGCCGGTGCGGCCCCGCGTGACCCGGGAGGTGCGGTGAGCGTCGTGCTCGGCGTCAACGCCGTCTTCCACGACCCCGCGGCGGCCCTCGTCGTCGACGGCCGGGTGGTCGCGGCCGCCGAGGAGGAGCGCTTCAGCCGGCGCAAGCACGGCCACGCCAACGTGCCCTTCGCCGCCTGGGAGCTGCCCGAGCAGGCGATCCTGTGGTGCCTCGAGCACGCCGGGCTCGCCGCCGACGACCTCGACGCGGTGGCCTACTCCTACGATCCCGCGCTGCTGCCGATCGACCCCGGCTCCGTCGGCGACCTGCCCGGCGACGCCTGGGAGCCGCTGCGCACGCTCTACGCCCGGCGCGCCGGCCTCTTCCTGCGCTCGGTGCTGCCGGGCGTCGACCCCGCCCTGCTGCGTCACGTGCCGCACCACCGGGCGCACGCCGCGTCGGCCTACCTCTCCTCCCCCTTCCGCGACACCGCGGTGCTGGTGCTCGACGGCCGCGGCGAGACCGCCTCGCACCTGGCCGGCCGGGTGACCGGCGGCGACCTCGAGGTCCTCGCTCAGCAGCGGCTGCCGCACTCCCTCGGGCTGCTCTACGAGGACGTCACCGAGCACCTCGGCTTCCGCCGCAGCAGCGATGAGTACAAGGTGATGGCGCTCGCGTCGTACGGCACCCCGGTGCACCTGCCGCTGCTGCGCGAGCTCGTACACATGACGTCGGACGGGGGCTTCACGACCGAGGGCGTCGACCTCGGCGCGCTGGCCAAGCGCCGCACCAGCGGGGAGCGCGCTGAGGTCACTCCTGAGCACGCCGACCTGGCGGCCAGCGTGCAGGCGGTCGTGGAGGAGGTCGTTCTCGACCTCGCCCGCTGGCTGCACGACCGCACCGGCTCGCGCACCCTCACGATGGCCGGGGGTGTCGCGCTCAACTGCGTCGCCAACGGCCGGCTCGCCGCGGAGGGCCCGTACGACGAGGTGTGGGTGCAGCCCGCGTCCGGTGATGCCGGCACGGCTCTCGGTGCGGCGCAGTGGGTCTCCCACGAGCTGGGCGACGTGGTGGCCCCGATGGCCGGGGCCGACCTCGGCCGCGGCTGGTCCGACGACGAGGTGGAGGCCGTGCTGCGGACGGCGCGCGTGCGGTACGAGCGCCCGGCCGACATCGCGGTGGAGGTGGGCGACCTGCTGAGCCGGGACGCGGTCGTGGCGTGGTTCCAGGGGCGTAGCGAGTTCGGGCCACGCGCGCTGGGCCACCGCAGCCTGCTGGCCGACCCGCGGCCTGCGGCCAACCTCGAGCGGCTCAACGACGTGAAGGGGCGCGAGCAGTTCCGCCCGGTCGCGCCGATGGTGCTCGCCGAGCGCGCGGCGGAGGTCTTCGCCGGCCAGCTGCCGTCGCCCTACATGCTCTTCGTGCACCAGGTCCGCGACGCCTGGCGCGACCGGATCCCGGTGGTCACGCACGTCGATGGCACCGCCCGCGTTCAGACGGTCGACCGGCGCGACGACCCGCTCATGGCCCGCGTGCTCGAGCAGTTCGACCGTCGTACGGGTGTGCCGGTCGTCGTGAACACCAGCCTCAACACCGCCGGCCGGCCCATGGTGGACGACCCGCGGGACGCCCTGGAGTGCTTCGGGTCCGCTCCGGTGGACGCCCTGGCGATCGGGTCCTTCCTGCTCCGGAGGAACCGGTGAGCGCAGCCGCCGCTCCGGACTACGACGTGGTCGTGCCCTCCGTGGGCCGGCCATCGCTGCTGGCGCTGCTCGACTCGGTGCTGGGCTCGAGCGGCCCGCCGCCGGCGTCCGTCACGGTGGTCGACGACCGCCGCGATGGCGCCCCGCTCGACGTACCGCCCGGGGTGCGCGTGGCGCTCGCCGGCGGTCGTGGGCCGGCGGCGGCCCGCAACGCCGGGTGGCGCGCGGGCAGCGCCACCTGGGTGGCCTTCCTCGATGACGACGTCGTGGTCGCGCCGACGTGGGCGGCCGACCTCACCGCAGACCTCGCGGCCCTGCCGGGCAGCGCCGGCGCGAGCCAGGCACGACTGCGCGTGCCGCTGCCGCCGCACCGGCGTCCCACCGACTGGGAGCGCGGCACCGCGGGGCTCGAGCGGGCGGTGTGGGCGACGGCCGACATGGCGTACCGCCGGTCGGCGCTGGAGACCGTCGGAGGCTTCGACGAGGGCTTCCCACGGGCCTACCGCGAGGACGCCGACCTCGGCCTGCGGGTGCTGGGGGCCGGGTTCACGGTGGCGCGGGGCACCCGCGTGACGACTCACCCGGTGCGCCCGGCACCCTGGACGGCGAGCCTGCGCGCGCAGCGCGGCAACGCCGATGACGCACGTATGCGCGCGAAGCACGGCCGCGGCTGGCGTACCGCTGCGCAGTGCGGTCACGGTCGGCTGCCCTGGCACGCGGCGACCACCGCGGGGGCGCTGTTGATGGTGCTCGGGCGCGGCCGGGTGCGCGCGCTGGGCGCCGCCACCGCGCTGGGGCTGACCCTGGACTTCGAGCGGCGCCGCATCGTGCCCGGGCCGGGCGATCCGGCTGAGGTCCTGACCATGCTCGTGACGAGCACGCTGATCCCACCGGTGGCCGTCGCGCACCGGCTGGGCGGTGAGCTCAGGCAGCGGCGGCGACCGGCAGCGGTGCTCTTCGACCGCGACGGGACCCTGGTGCACGACGTGCCCTACAACGGAGACCCCGAGCGGGTCCGCGTCGTCGAGGGTTCGCGTGAGGCGCTCGACCGGCTCCGCGCGGCCGGGGTCCGCGTCGGCGTGGTGAGCAACCAGAGCGGGGTCGCGCGCGGGCTCATCGACGAGGACGACGTGCGCGCGGTCAACGCGCGCATCGAGGCCGAGCTCGGCCCGATCGACGTGTGGCGCTGGTGCCCGCACGCGCCCGGCGCCGGCTGCGCCTGCCGCAAGCCGGCGCCCGGCCTGGTGCTCGACGCCGCGCGCGTCCTCGGGATCGACCCCCGCCGGTGTGCCGTCGTCGGGGACATCGGCACCGACGTGCAGGCCGCGCGGGCGGCGGGTGCGCGCGGGGTCCTCGTACCCACCTCGATGACACGCCGCGAGGAGACCGAGGCCGCCCGTGAGGTCGCCCCCGACCTCGGTGCGGCCGTCGACCTGCTGCTCGGGGTGGGGCGGTGAGCGCGCTCGTCGCGCGGCTCGACAACGCCGGTGACGTGCTGCTCGCCGGGCCGGCGGTCCGCGCAGCCGCCGCCACGCACGGGCCGGTCACCTTCGTCGCCGGGCCGACGGGAGCCGCTGCAGCGCAACTGCTCCCGGGCGTCGGCGAGGTGCTCGTGCTCGACGCGCCGTGGGTCGCCGAGCGCTCCCCCGAGGTGGCCGCCGCCCCGCTCGACGCCTTCACGAGCTCCGTGCGGGAGCGGGCACCTGACGTGGGGATCGTGCTGACGTCATGGCACCAGAGCCCCCTGCCGCTCGCCCTGCTACTGCGTCTGGCCGGGGTACCGCGGCTCGGCGCCGTGAGCGTCGACTTCGCCGGCAGCCTCCTCGACGTGCGGCTGCGGGTGCCGGAGGACGTCAGCGACGATCTGCACGAGGTGCAGCGTGCGCTCGCCGTGACGACCGCCCTCGGGCTGCCCCTGCCGGTGGGCGACGACGGCCGGCTGCGGGTCGAGCTGCCCGCGGCGGAGCCGCTGGCCGTGGTCGACGTCGTCCTGCACCCGGGGGCGAGCGTGCCGGCGCGCTCCTGGCACACCGACGGGTACGCCGCGCTCGCCGCCCTCCTGACGGCCGAGGGGTTCAGCGTCGCGGTGACCGGTGGGCCGGCGGAGCGCTCGCAGACCGCAGCGGTGGCCGCCGCCGCACGGGACGTGCTCGATCTGGGCGGTGCCACCGACCTCGGCGGTCTCGGGCTCGTCCTGGCTGCGGCGCAGGTGGTCGTGACCGGCAACACGGGGCCGGCGCACCTCTCCGCCGCGGTCGGCACGCCGGTCGTCAGCGTCTTCGCGCCCACCGTGCCGGCGCAGCGGTGGCGGCCGTGGTCGGTGCCGCAGGTGCTGCTCGGGGACCAGGGCATCGCCTGTGCCGGTTGCCGCGCGCGGGTCTGTCCCGTCCCCGGGCACCCCTGCACCGACACCGTCCCGGCCGCCGAGGTGCTGCGGGCGGTCCGCTCGCTCGTCGGGGTGGCCGCATGCGCATCTTGATGTGGCACGTCCACGGCTCCTACTCCACCGCCTTCGTCCACGGTGCGCACGAGGTGCTCGTCCCCGTGCTCCCCGGCCGCGGGCCCGACGGGCGCGGCCGGGCGCAGACGTGGGAGTGGCCCGCGAGCGCCGTCGAGGTCACCCCCGCCGAGGCTGCCGACGCCGAGGTCGACGTCGTCGTGCTGCAGCGGCCGGCGGAGCTGCACGGCCTCGGGCAGGAGTGGCTCGGCGGCCGGCGGCCCGGCGTCGACGTGCCCGCCGTCTACCTCGAGCACAACCTGCCGCAGGGGCGCATCGACGACATGCGCCACCCGTGCGCCGACGTGCCGGGCATCCCGGTCGTGCACGTCAGCCACACCGGCGCGCTGCTCTGGGACTGCGGCGACGCTCCCACCCGCGTCGTCGAGCACGGCGTGCTGGACCCCGGCCACCGCTACCAAGGTGACCTCGCGAGGACCGCGGTGGTCGTCAACGACCCGGTGCGACGGGGGCGGGTCACCGGCACCGACCTGCTCCCCCGGCTGCGCGAGGCGGGGCCGCTCGACCTCTACGGCATGCGCACCGAGGCGCTCGGCGGCACCGACCTACCGCAGGCGGGGCTGCACGACGAGCTGGCGCTGCGCCGTGCCTACGCCCACCCCGTGCGCTGGACGTCTCTCGGGCTCGCGCTGCTGGAGGCGATGCACCTCGGCATGCCGGTGGCGGTGCTCGGGATCGGGGAGGCGGCGGGTGTCGTACCCCCCGAGGCGGGGGTGGTGAGCAGCGACCTCGACGTGCTGGTCGCCGGTCTGCGCCGCCTGCTCGCCGACCCTGACGCCGCCCGGGCCGCCGGCGAGGCCGCTCGGGCCGCCGTGGTCGAGCGCTTCGGGCTGCCGCGCTTCCTCGCCGCGTGGGACGACGTGCTGATGGACGTGGCGTCGTGAGCGCCCGACCGGCACTGCGCATCGCGCTGGTCAGCGAGCACGCCAGCCCGCTCGCCACCCTGGGCGGGCGCGACGCCGGTGGCCAGAACGTGCACGTCGCCGCGCTCGCGGACGGCCTCGGCCGGCTGGGCGCCCACGTCACCGTCTACACCCGTCGCGACGACCCCGACCTGCCGACCGTGGTCAGCCTCGGTGAGCGGGTGCGCGTCGTGCACATCGAAGCCGGACCGGCCGAGCCGATCGACAAGGACCTGCTGCTGCCGCACATGGCCGAGCTGGGTGAGCGGCTGGCGGCGACCTGGTCACTGACCCCCCCCGACGTCGTGCACGGGCACTTCTGGATGAGCGGTCGCGCGTCTCTGCCTGCCGCGCATGCCCTCCGCATCCCGTACCTGCAGACCTTCCATGCGCTGGGGGTGGTCAAGCGGCGGCACCAGGCGGGTCGCGACACCAGTCCGGCGGAGCGGATCGCTGTCGAGAGCTGGCTGCTCGCCGAGAGCGACGCGGTCATCGCGACCTGCACGGACGAGGTCTTCGAGCTGGCCCGTCTCGGTGGCCCCGGTCGCGTGCACGTCGTGCCGTGCGGTGTGGACACTGACCACTTCACGGCGCGCGGGCCGGTCGCCCCACCACGGGGCGAAGGTCAGCGGTTGCTCGTCGTGTCACGCCTCGTGGAGCGCAAGGGCGTGGGCAACGTCGTCAGCGCGTTGGCCGCGCTGCCCGGCGTGGAGCTGCTCATCGCCGGCGGCCCGCGGCCGGAGGAGCTCGACGACGACGCCGAGGTCGGGCGGCTGCGGGCGGTGGCCGCCGAGGCGGGCGTCAGCGACCGGGTGCACCTGCTCGGCCGGGTGTCCCGTGACGACCTTCCAGCCCTCTACCGCTCGGCCGACCTCGCCGTCTGCGTGCCCTGGTACGAGCCCTTCGGCATCGTCCCGCTCGAGGCGATGGCCTGCGGCCGACCGGTCGTCGCCTCGGCCGTGGGCGGGCTCATCGACACCGTGGTCGACGGCGTGACCGGGTTGCACGTCGCGCCGCGCGACCCGGCGGCGGTGACCGAGGCGGTGCGCGCGCTGCTCGCCGACCCCGCGCAGCGCGCGGTGATGGGGGCGGCCGGCGCCGCGCGCGCGCGGTCGCGCTACTCCTGGCGCCGGGTCGCGGACCGCACGCTGGGTGTGTACGCCGAGCTCCTCGGTGTCAGCGCCCGGCGCGAGACCTCCGAGGCGTCGTCGTGACGCGGCTCGTGGTCGTCGGCGACTGCCTGCTCGACCGTGACGTGCTCGGCACCGTCGAGCGGGTCTCCCCGGACACCGGTGTGCCCGTGCTCGCGCAGACCGACGTCGTGAGCCGTCCGGGCGGCGCGGGGCTTGCTGCACTGCTGACCGCCCGCGCCGGGGCGAGCGTCGTGCTGGTCACCGCGCTGTCGTCCGACCTCGCCGGCCGAGAGCTGCGGTCGCTGCTCGACGCGGCCGGCGTGGAGGTGCACGACCTCGGCCTCGACGGCGCCACACCGGAGAAGGTGCGGCTGCACGGGCCCTCGCCGTTGCTGCGCCTCGACCGCGGCGGTGCCACCGGTGCGGTCGGGACGGCCGGCAGCCAGGTGCGCTGGCTGGCCACCCGGGCCGACGCGGTGCTCGTCGCCGACTACGGCCGGGGGGTGGCGACCGCGTGCCGCACGCACCTCGACGGGCTGCGCACCCCGCTGGTGTGGGACCCGCACCCGCGCGGCGGGCCGCCGGTGCAGGACGCCACGCTCGTGACGCCCAACGACGGCGAGGCCAGGGCCGCGACCGGGCTGGCCGGCGACTCGCTCACGGCCGTGACCGCGCGGGCGGAGTCGCTGCTCGAGCGCTGGGGTGCCAGGGCCGCCGCCGTCACGCTGGGGCCTCGGGGGGCGCTGCTGCTCGCCGCCGGCGCGGGGACCCCCGCCCTCGTACCCGCCCCGCTGACCGCGGCGCGCGACACGTGCGGCGCCGGCGACGCCTTCGCCAGCGCCGCCGCGCTCGCGCTCGCCCGCGGTGCGCTGGTCAGCGAGGCCGTCGCGGGGGGGGTGCAGGCGGCGTCGGCCTACGTCGACGCTGGCGGTCCGGCCGGGCTCCGCGCGCAGGCGCCCCCACCCGAGCAGGCGGCCGGCGCCGAGGCGCTCGTCCGGCAGGTGCGGGCGGCCGGCGGCACGGTGGTCGCCGCCGGCGGATGCTTCGACCTGCTGCACGCCGGGCACGTGGGGCTGCTGCAGGACGCCCGCCGCCTCGGTGACGCGCTCGTCGTCTGCCTCAACAGCGACGCCTCGGTCCGCGCGCTCAAGGGTGACGGACGGCCGCTGGTGAGCCAGCGCGACCGGGCCGCCGTGCTGCTCGGGCTCGGCTGCGTCGACGCGGTGGCCGCCTTCGACGAGGCGACCCCGGTGCCGCTGCTGGAGCGGCTGCGACCTGACGTCTTCGTCAAGGGCGGCGACTACGACGCGCGCACCCTGCCGGAGGCGGCCGCGCTGGCTCGCTGGGGCGGGCAGTGCGTCACCCTGCCCTACCTCTCCGGCCGCTCCACGACCGCACTCGTGACCTCGGCCCGGGCAGCGGCCCAGGCCGCCCGCCCCACCTCCGGAGGTACCGCATGACCGACCGATCACCCGGCACCGTCCTCGTCACCGGGGCGGCGTCCGGTCTCGGCCGCGCCGTCGCCCAGGCGGTCGCCGCCGCGGGAGGGACGCCGCTGTGCCTGGACCTGCGCGACAGCCCCGACGGTTACGCCGGGCGCGTCGTGGACCTCGCCGACCCGCGCGCCGCCGAGGCGGCCGTCGCCGCCGTGGCCGAAGAGGGCGGGGGTCTGGACGCCGTAGTGACCTGCGCGGGCACGGATGCCTGCGGGCAGCTGGGTGACGTCCCCGGCGACACCTGGGACCGGGTCGTGCTCGTCAACCTGCTCGGCACGGCGGCCGTGGTCCGGGCCGCGCTGCCGTCGCTGACCGCGGACGGTCGCTACGGCCGGGTCGTCACGGTCGCCTCGACGCTCGGCCTGCGCGCCCTGCCCGATGCGACGGCCTACTGCGCCAGCAAGTTCGGGGTCGTCGGCTTCACGCGCGCGCTCGCCGCGGAGACGGCCGGGCGCCTCGGCGTCACGCTGCTCATCCCCGGCGGCATGCAGACCGCCTTCTTCGACGGCCGCACCGAGCAGTACAAGCCGGGGCCTGATGCCAAGCTCAACCGGCCCGAGGACGTGGCGGGCGCGGTGCTCGTCGCGCTCGGCCAACCGGCGGGGTGCGAGCTGCGCGAGCTCGTCGTCGCCTCGGCCACCGAGACCTCCTGGCCCTGATCCCTTCGCTCCCGCCGGGCCCGGTCGTCGCGCTGCGGGCGATCGGCCTGGGTGACCTGCTGACCGGCGTCCCGGCCCTGCGTGCGCTCCGGCGGGCTGCCGACGGGCCGGTCACGCTCCTGACGTCCCCCCCGCTGCTCGACCTGGCGCGGCTGGCCGCCGTCGCCGACACGGTGCTGGCCCAGCACGGCCTCGAGCCGCCGGTCGCCGCACCCCGCCGGCCGGCGCTCGCGGTCAACCTGCACGGTCGAGGGCCGCAGTCGACCGCCTTGCTCGCCCGGCTGGAACCGCTGCAGCTATGGGCTTTCGACGTTGTCGGCGGCCCCTCCTGGGCGGCCCATCCCGAGCCCGAGCGGGCCCGCTGGTGCCGCCTCCTCGCGGCGTACGGCGTGCCCGCCGACCCGACGGACCTGGCTGTCACGGCGCCGCCCGCCCCGGTACCCGTCCCCGATGGCGCCGTGGTCGTCCACCCGGGAGCCGCCTACCCGGCGCGCCGGTGGCCGCCGCAGCGCTGGGCCGAGGTGGTCCGCGCCCTGCGCCGCGACGGGCACCCGGTGCTGCTCACCGGCGGCCCCGGTGAGCGCAACCTGGTCGACGTGATCGCCGAGGGGGCCGGAGTCCCTGGATCCCACCGACTGACCGCACTGGACCTGATCGGGCTGGTCGGTGTCGTCGGGGCGGGGCGGTTACTGCTCGCCCCCGACACCGGTGTCGCCCACGTCGCCACCGCCGTGGGCACCCCCTCGGTGCTCCTCTTCGGCCCATCGGAACCGGCGGTCTGGGGACCACCGCCGGGGCCGCCGCACCGGGTGCTGTGGGCAGGGCGCAGCGGCGACCCGCACGCGGCGACGACCGACGCCGGGTTGCTGGAGATCTCTCCGGCGGAGGTCATCGGCGCCGCGCGGGGGCAGCTCGGCTAGGGCTCGATCGCGACGGAGCTGACCTCCTCGGTCACCAGCTCCCGGTCGAGCGCCTCTTGGCGCAGGTGGGCCACCGGCCCCCGTGACGGTGCGTCGGGGTGACGCTGACCATCAGCGGAGTGCAGCTGGTAAGGCACCGAGGTGACCATGACGCCGGGGACGAAGAGCAGTCGCGCCTTGATCCGCAGCGGGGTCTGGTTGTGCAGCAGCTGCTCCCACCAGTGCCCGACGACGTACTCAGGGACGTAGACGACGACGAGGTCGCTCGGCGAGCGTCGGCGGATCTGCGCGACATGGTCGAGCACCGGCTTGGTGACGTCGCGGTAGGGCGAGCCGAGCACCCGCAGCGGCACCCGTGCCGCTAGGCCGAGGTCACGCCACTGCTGCTGCAGCGCATCGGACTCGACCTCGTCGACCGAGACGGTGACGGCCTCGAGGTCGTGCGGGTGGGTGGCCCTGGCGTAGGCGATGGCGCGGAGCGTCGGCTTGTGGATCCGGCTGACGAGCACGACCGCGTGCACCCGGCTGGGGAGCGCCGGGCTGCCGGTGAGGTCGGGCTCCAGCTCGACGTTGACCGAGTCGTAGTGCCGGCGGATGCCTCGCATCAGCACGAAGAGCACGGCCATCGCCGTCACGGAGATCCACGCACCGGCCAGGAACTTGGTCGCGATGACGATGACCAGCACCAGGCCGGTCACGATGCCGCCGGTGAGGTTGATGCCCTGCGAGCGCGTCATCCTCGACCGCGCGGAGCCCATGGGCGTACCGCGCTTCTTGTGGTGCCAGTGCTTGACCATGCCCAGCTGCGACAGCGTGAAGGAGACGAAGACACCGACGATGTAGAGCTGCAGCAGGGTGGCCGTGTTGGCGCCGTACCCGATCAGCAGCGCGATGGAGAAGCCGGCCAGGATGAGGATGCCGTTGCTGAAGACGAGCCGGTCGCCACGGCTGCGGAGCTGACGGGGGAGGAAGCTGTCCGCCGCGAGGATCGAGGCCAGCACCGGGAAGCCGTTGAAGGCGGTGTTCGCGGCGAGCACGAGGACCGCGCAGGTGAAGACGGTGAGCAGGTAGAACCCCAGCCCGTGCAGGCCGAAGGTGGCGATGCCGATCTGGCTCAGCGCGCTCTTGTACGTGCTGCTCGACAGACCGAAGACCGACTGCGTCTCCGCCGAGTGCACGTGCGCCTTGATGCCGAGCGCGGTGATCCCGCCGAACATCGTGAGCGCGAAGAACGCCATGATGCCGAGCGTCCCGGCGGCGTTCTTGGACTTCGGCTTGCGGAAGGCCGGCACACCGTTGCTCACCGCCTCGACGCCGGTCAGCGCGGTGCAGCCGTTGGCGAAGGCGCGCAGCAGCAGGAAGAGCGTGAGCAGGCCCCCCGACTTCTCCGGGCTGACCGTGCGGTAGCCGGCGCTGACCGCGCGGTAGGGCTCGTGCGAGACACCGATCTTCCACGCCGACCAGGCGAACATCACGTAGACGATGGTGATGAAGCCGTAGGTCGGTACGGCGAAGGCCTTGCCGCTCTCCTTCAGACCGCGCAGGTTGATGAGCGTGAGGAGCACGACGAAGCCGACCGCGAGCGACACCGCGTGCCGGGTGAGAGACGGTGCAGCAGAGGTGATCGCGGCCACCCCCGCGGCCACCGACACGGTCACCGTCATCACGTAGTCGACGAGCAGGGCGGCCCCTGCGGTGAGCGATGCCGTGCGCCCGAAGTTGTCCTTGCTGACGTTGTAGGCACCGCCGCCCTGCGGGTACTCGTAGACCGTCTGGCGGTAGGAGAGCACGACGATGAAGAGCAGCAGCCCGATCGCGAGCGCGATCCAGGGTGCCGAGGTGTAGAAGGCGATGCCGCCCAACGCCAGGATGGCGAAGATGGCCTCGGTCGCGTACGCCACGGACGAGAGCGGGTCGCTGCAGAAGACCGGGAGGGCCAGCCACCGCGGGAGCAGCGTCTCCCCCATCCGGTCGCTGCGCAGCGGGCGCCCGACGGCGAGCCGCTTGAGGAGGTCGGTGGCAGCCACGGGTCAGCTCTCGATCGATCGGCGGGCGGGGCGGGCGGGGAGCGTCGGCGGCGGGCCGGAGACGACCGGGCAACGGGCGGCGGCGCGGACAGCACGACGGGTCGACCCCGAGACCAGGTGCCCCAGCGCGGTCGCGACCGGGCTCCGGTCGCGGCCGCCCAGCAGGACGACGTCTGCGCCCTCCGCGGCGGCGAGCAGCACCGCGCTGGCGCGGCCGGCAGCCAGGTGGAGCGCGAGGCGTGCGCCGGGCCGGTCGGCACGGGCCCCGTCCAGCAGCACCTGCAGGACCTGGCGGGCGCGCTCCTCGTCACCAGGCAGTGCCGGGTCGTACGCGGTGACCAGCTGCACCAGGCCGCCGTCGGCGACCAGCCCGAGCGCCCAGGCGACGCGCGGCCCGGCGGCGAGCGGGTCGCGAGGCGAGATCCCGACCACCACCCGCCGCGGGGGGGCACCGGTGCCGGTGTCGATCAGGGGCGCCGGCGCTCGCGGAGCGGCGCGGGGCGGCGTGGTCAGCGCCCAGACCCCGAGCGTGACCAGCAGCCACGCGGTGACCATGAGCGCCCCGCTGCCGGTGGCGGCGCCGAGAACGAGCAGCCCCCACCCGAGGGGCGCGGCGAAGCGGCTGAGCGGCTGGGCCGGCCGGCGCAGCGCCCAGACCAGCGACCACATGGCGAAGGGTGACCAGACGAGCGCGCGGAGCAGCTCGGTGCCGGCGCTCGATCCCACGCCTCCGGTCTACGAGGGAGACGCCGCCGACCACGACCCCAGGGCGTCACGATCCACGCGGTCGGCATACCCGTCCCGTACCCGTCCGGTCAGCCACCGGGGGCGAAGCGCAGACCGACTCCCGGCTCGGTGAGCAGGTGGCGAGGTGCCGAGGGATCCGGCTCGAGCTTGGCGCGCAGCTTGGCCAGGAAGCGACGCAGGTAGTGGGCCTCGGTCTCGTAGGCCGGGCCCCAGACCGCCCGCAGCAGCTCGGCCTGGGTGACCAGGCGCCCCGGGGCCCGCACGAGCACCTCGAGCAACCGCCACTCGGTGGGCGAGAGGTGCACCGGCGCAGCGTTTCTGGTGATCGTCCGGAGCGTGAGGTCGACGGTCACGTCACCGAAGGTCACGATCGGTGCGCCCGCGGGCTCGGGCGCGGCGCGGCGCAGGGCTGCGGCGAGGCGGGCGAGCAGCTCGCCCATCGCGAAGGGCTTCGTGACGTAGTCGTCCGCCCCCGCCTCCAGCGCGCCGATGACGTCGGCGGTGTCGTTGCGGGCGGTGAGCACGAGCACCGGCGCGGTCGTCCAGCCCCGCAGCCCGGCGATGACGTCGAGCCCGTCGAGGTCGGGCAACCCGAGGTCGAGCACGACGGCGTCCGGCGGGCGGTCCGCCGCGCAGCGCAGCGCTGAGCGGCCGTCGGCGGCCGTCAGGACGTCGTAGCCCCTGGCGTTGAGGTTGAGCTCCAGCGCCCGGCGCAACGGCGCCTCGTCCTCGACGACGAGCACCCGGGTCACGCCGAGAGCACCGGCTCGGCGTCGTCGGCCGGTACGGCGGCGACTGCCAACGACAGGACCGCCGTCAGGCCGCCGCCGGGGGTGGTGGTGAGGACCACCGAGGCGCCCATCGCCTCGGCCAGCCCGCGGGCCACCGACAGCCCGAGCCCGATGCCGCCGCTGGACGGGTCGCGGTCGCTGCGGCCCGCGAAGGGCTGGAAGACGCGCTCGCGCTCCGGCACCGGCACGCCGGGCCCATGGTCGATGACGCTCAGCTCCACCCGGCCGCCCGTCGTGGCACCGGTCAGCCGTGGCGGACCGCCCGCCGCGGCGTGCCGCAGGGCGTTCTGCAGGAGGTTGGCCAGCACGCGCTCCAGCAACCCCGGGTCGGCGGCCACGGCCGGCAGGGCGACCGGGAGGCACACCTGTACGCCGCCGCCGCCCAGTGACGCCACCGCGCGGCGGACCGCGACCGCCGGCTCGACCGGGCGCAGCACGGCGGCCAGCACGCCGGCCTGCAGGCGGCTGGCGTCCAGCAGGTCGTCGACCAGGGCCCGCAGCCGGTCCAACGCCGTGCCTGCGGTCGTCACCAGCTCGGCCCGGACCGCCGGCGGCAGCTCCACGTCGGTCTCGGCGAGGCTGCTCACGGCCGCGGTCGCGGTCGCCAGGGGGGTGCGCAGGTCGTGCCCGGCGGCGCTCAGCAGCGCGGAGCGAGCACGGTCGGCGGCGGCCACCCTCTCCGCGCCGGCGGCCGCGGCGGTGAGCTCCGCCTGGCGCAGTGCCACCGCCACCTGGGCAGCGACCGCGCCGAGCAGTGCGGGACCGCCGAGGCCCGACGCCGGCGCGGCGAGCGCGAGCATGCGGCGTTCGTCGACCGGAGCGCTGACCGCAGCCGCCGGCGTCAGAGGCGGAGCCGGACCGGCGGTGGCGAGCGTGCGCCAGCCGCCCTCCGCCGGCTCGAGCAGCGCAACCCCGGCCGCGCCGAAGGCCTCCAGCGTGCGGGAGAGGAGAGCCGCCAGCGCACTCTCGCCCCGCAGCACGTCGCCGGCCAGCGTCGACAGGGTCCGCGCCTCGGCGCCTGCCCGGGCGGCCTCCGCGGCGCGGCGCCCGGCCACGTCCACGGCTCGGCTGACCAGCAACGCGACGAGGGTGAAGACCGCGAGCGCGAGCACGTCCTCGGGCCGCCCCACCGACCAGGTGTGGTGCGGCACGGTGAAGTAGTAGGTCAGCAGCAGAGAGCTGCCCACCGCCGCCACCAGCCCCGGGGCGAAGCCGCCCACCACCGCGACGGCGAGCACGGCGGCGAGGTAGACGAGGAGATCGCCCCCGAGGTCCAGCCTCGAGCGCAGGGCGGCGCAGCCGAGGGTGACCAGCGGCAGCAGCAGCGCCGCGAGGGCCGCTCCGCCGGCACGCCGGCCGGGGCTCACCCCGCGCTCCAGCCGACCGCTCGGGGTCCGGCCGCCGACGGCCGTGGGGACGACGAGCACAGGAGCACCGCCCGCGGCGAGCAGCCGGCCAGCCACCCCGCCCACGGACGAGGACCGCCAGCGGCCTCCGACCACGAGCACGACGGCGTGCGCCGCCGCCGCGGCGGCCAGCAGCGACGCCACCACGTCGTCGCCCGGCACGGTCGACCACGCACCGCCGAGCGCCTCGACCTCCGCGCGAGCGGTGATCAGCTGCGCGGCCACCGGCGAGGGACGCACCACGTGCACCGCCCGCAGCGGCACGGACAGGCGCTCGGCCTGCTCCGCCGCCCGCGCGAGCAGCCCGGGGGCAGGTCCGGCCGGCACGCCCACGAGGACGCATCCAGGACCGGGCACGCACCCATCCTCGCCCCGCACGCCGGCCGAGCCGCGCTCAGCCGGCGTGCGCCAGCGGTGCGCACTCAGGCAGACGGCGCAGGCATCTCGTCAGCCGAGGCGGGGACGCCCTGCTGGGCGCGCCACCGGTCGGCGTCGGCCGCGGCGGCATCGAGCTGGACGGTGTCGTGGCGGTGCAGCACCTCGGCCAGGCGCCGCTTCTCCTCACCGGGCAGGCCGTCGGTCAGCAGGCGGAACATGTCGTTCGACACAGCGGGCTCCACGAGTCCAGGCGGAGGACGTACAGGACGGGTCAGCCTTACCCCGTACGCGCCAGGTGATGCTCCGACGACCGCGGTCGTCGGCCAGGTCAGACGGGTGGGCGCGGCAGGGATCGAACCTGCGACCACCCGCTTGTAAGGCGGGCGCTCTCCCGCTGAGCTACGCGCCCCTCGCGCAGGTCTTACAGCGCCGCAAGCGCGGTGAGGTAATCCTGCTGGTCGCGGGCGTCGGGGATGGCGTTCTCGACCTTCCAGCGGACGATGCCGGCCTTGTCGATGACGAAGGTGCCGCGGCTGGCGATGCCGGCGCCCTCGGTGAAGACCCCGTAGGCCTGAGCCACCGCGCCGTGCGGCCAGAAGTCCGACAGGAGCGGGAAGTCGTACCCCTGCTGCTCGGCGAAGATCTTGTGGGTGGGAGGCGAGTCGACGCTGACCGTCAGCACCTGCACGTCGTCGTTCTGCAGCGAGCCGAGGTCGTCCCGCACCGCGCAGAGCTCGCTGGTGCAGGTGCCGGTGAAGGCCAGCGGGTAGAAGAGCAGCACGACGGCCTTCTCACCGCGGAAGGACGACAGCGTGACGTCCTGACCGTGCTGGTCGCGCAGCGTGAAATCCGGTGCCTCGGTGCCGATGTCGACGGTCACGGTCATCTCCTGGGGCTGGTGGTGGGTCGGGCGGGCGCGGTGTGGTCGACTGCGCAGCATGGCAGAGCAGCGGCTCGGTCTCGCGACCAGCGACCCAGGTCTCGTCCGGCGCCGGGTGCTGGAGACGTGGGACGACTTCCTCGCGATCGCCGGCCAGATCGACGTCGGGCGGCCGAGCCGGCTCCCTGGGTGGAGTGGTGGCGACGTGCTCGCGCACCTGGCCAGCGGCGGCGAGGACGCACCGCTCGAGCGCATCCTCGCCTCGGCCCGGGCCGGCGGCGCAGGACCGCCCCTCGACGTCGACGCCGACAACGCCCGGGTCGTGGAACGCCTGCGCGGCAGCTCCTCCGCGCAGCTGCTGGCCGGGCTGACCGCGTCGCGGGACGCCGTCGCTGCCTTCTTCAGCTCAGCCGGGTACGACACCATCGCCCTCGCCCCCGCGGTCTCCCCGATCGGCGCCATCCCGGTGCTGACCGTGCTCTTCGCCGGCACCTTCGAGCTGACCGTGCACGCCCTCGACCTCGCGCCCTGCGGCGCCCCAGAGCCGCCCGCGCGGATGTTCGACGCCGCGTTGGGCGCCGTCACCGACAGCCTCGGCGCGCTGGCCCGCCGCAGCCGCACCCCGGCCCGGGTCAGCGTGCTCGCCCCGGCCGGCGGGTGGTCGGTGCGCGGCGATGCCGACGGGTGGGACACCGAGCAGCTCGCGGCGGCGGCGCGGCCCGACGGCCCGGTCGCGCGCGGCAGCGCGCACGACCTGCTCGACGCCACCAGCGGTCGGGCCAACGCCGCCTCGATGCTGCTCCGCGGCCGGCTCAGGGTGGCAGACCTGCGCGGTTTCACGGCGCTGCTGCCGATCGTGGAGGAGACGCCGGCGATGCCGGGCGGCCCGATGCTGCGCGCCGCGATCTCGGTGCTCAAGCGCGTACCCCGCTGGGCCAGGGGCTGAGCCGGGGGCGCTCAGCGCCGGGCGGAGCGGGCTGTCTTGGGGGCGACGAGCCGGCTGCCGGTCCAGGCCGGCGCAGCCGAGAGCGTCGAGGTGACGGCCAGGCCCGCGGTGGGGACCGCCTCCTGGATGTCGCTGGGCTCGACGTGGCCCTCGCGGCCGCTCTTGGGGGTCATCAGCCAGACGACGCCGGCGTCGGCGAGGTTGCGCCGAGCGTCGACGAGCACGTCCACGAGTCCGTCGACGTCCCCGCCCTCGAGGTCGCGGAACCACAGCAGGACCATGTCGACGACGTCGTCACTGCCGGCCGGGACCAGCTCCTCGCCGGTCAGGGCGGTCACGGCGCCGAGCAGCCCCGCGTCGGCGAGGCCGTCCGCATCGAGTGACTGGACGAGCTGACCGGCGTGCAGACCGAGCTTGGCTGCCGGGCCTCGCTGGGCGTCAGCTCCCGACGCCGCGGGCGTGCTCACCCTGCCTCCTCCGCGTGTGCTGCGCCCCCCGGCGGGGCCGCTCGTCGCACAGTGCACCGGAGGAACGCCGCCGCCGCAAGTCGCCGGGCCGCCGGTGTGCACGGTGGCGACCGGACGCACGCCCGGCGGAGGGGAAGCATGGAGGCGTGAGCACCCCCACCGAGTCCACCTCCCGGCGCTACCCCGTGATCAGCGACGGCCTCCCGGCCCGCCTCCCGGACGTCGATCCGGAGGAGACGCGGGAGTGGCTCGACGGCCTCGACGGGGTGCTCCGCACCGGTGGTCCCGACCGCGCGCGCTACCTGATGCTGCGGCTGCTCGAGCAGGCGCGCCACCGCGGCGTCGCCGTCCCAGGCCTCATCAGCACCGACTTCGTCAACACCATCCCGACCGAGCGGGAGCCGTGGTACCCCGGCGAGGAGGACCTCGAGCGCCGGATCAGGCACATCACCCGCTGGAACGCCGCTGTCCTGGTCAGCCGCGCGAACCGCCCCGGCATCGGGGTCGGCGGCCACATCGCGACCTACGCCTCGAGCGCGTCGCTCTACGAGGTCGGCTTCAACCACGTCTTCCGCGGCAAGGGCGGATATGGGTACGGAGCCGAGCAGGCCGGCGACCAAGTCTACATCCAGGGCCACGGCTCGCCCGGCGTGTACGCGCGCGCCTACCTCGAGGGGCGGCTCTCGGCGGAGCGCCTCGACGCCTTCCGCCAGGAGTCCCTGCCGGGCGGCTTGCCGTCCTACCCCCACGCCCGGCTGATGCCGGAGTTCTGGGAGCACCCGACCGTCTCGATGGGCCTGGGGCCGCTCAACGCGATATACCAGGCTCGCTTCAACCGGTACCTGCACCACCGCGGGATCACCGACACCTCCGCCTCGCACGTCTGGGCCTTCCTCGGTGACGGCGAGATGGACGAGCCGGAGTCCCTCGGCGCGATCGGGGTGGCCGCCCGTGAGGAGCTCGACAACCTCACCTTCGTCGTGAACTGCAACCTGCAGCGGCTGGACGGCCCGGTGCGGGGCAACGGCAAGATCATCCAAGAGCTCGAGTCCTTCTTCCGCGGCGCGGGGTGGAACGTCATCAAGCTGGTCTGGGGGGCAGGCTGGGACCCGCTGCTCGCGGCCGACGTCGACGGTGCGCTGGTCAACCGGATGAACACCACCCCGGACGGGCAGTTCCAGACCTACTCGGTCGAGACGGGCGCCTACGTCCGGGAGCACTTCTTCGGCGCCGACCCGCGGCTGCGCCGGATGGCCGACGCGCTCACCGACGACGAGATCCGCAACCTCCCCCGCGGCGGGCACGACCACCGCAAGATCTATGCGGCCTACGCGGCCGCGCTCGCCCACCGCGGCCAGCCGACCGTGATCCTCGCCCACACGGTCAAGGGCTGGTCGCTCGGCCCCGACTTCGAGGGCCGCAACGCCACCCACCAGATGAAGAAGCTGACGACCGTGGAGCTGAAGGCACTGCGGGACAGGCTCTCCCTGCCCATCACCGATGAGACCCTCGACAGCGGGCTGCCGCCCTACTACCACCCAGGTGAGGGCAGCGCTGAGGTCGCTTACGTCCGTGAGCACCGGGCCCGGCTGGGTGGCCCGATGCCCCGGCGCGTCGTACGGGCCAAGCCGCTCGCCGTGCCGCAGGTGCGCGCCTTCACCGACCTCGACAAGGGGTCGGGCAAGCAGCTGGTCGCGACGACGATGGCCTTCGTCCGGCTGCTCAAGGACCTGATGCGCGACCCGGAGCTGGGGCGGCGGATCGTTCCCATCGTCCCCGACGAGGCGCGCACCTTCGGCATGGACTCGCTCTTCCCGACGGCGAAGATCTACAGCCCGCACGGCCAGACGTACGACGCCGTCGACCGCGAGCTGCTCCTGTCCTACAAGGAGTCGGTGTCGGGGCAGATCCTGCACGAGGGCATCAGCGAGGCGGGGTCGCTGGCGTCGATGACCGCGGCCGGCACGTCGTACTCCGTCCACGGGGAGCCGATGGTCCCCGTCTTCGCCTTCTACTCGATGTTCGGCTTCCAGCGGGTCGCCGACAGCATCTGGGCGATGGCCGACGCGCTGGGTCGCGGCTTCCTGCTCGGGGCAACGGCGGGGCGTACGACGCTCAACGGCGAGGGGCTGCAGCACCAGGACGGGCACTCGCTGCTGCTCGCCTCGACCAACCCGGCCGTCGTCTCCTACGACCCCGCCTTCGCCTACGAGGTCGCTGTCGTCGTACGGGAAGGGCTGCGCCGCATGTACTCCGAGGGCGGACCTGACGGCTGCGGAGAGGACGTCATGTTCTACCTCACCGTCTACAACGAGCCGATGGTGCAGCCGGCGCGTCCGGACGGTGTGACCGACGAGGGCATCCTGCGCGGGCTCTACCGGCTCCGGGAAGGGCAGGGCGACGGGCCGCGCGTGCAGCTGCTGTCCAGCGGGGTGGCGCTGCCCTGGGTGCTGCGCGCGCAGGAGCTGCTGCGGGAGGAGTGGGGCGTCGTCGCCGACGTGTGGAGCGCACCCGCGTGGGCGGAGCTGCGGCGCGAGGCGATGGCGTGCGACGCCGACGCGCTCCTGCACCCTGAGCTCGCGCGCCGCACCCCGTGGGTCGCCCAGCTGCTCGCGGTCGAGGCCGCACCGGGGCCGGTCATCGCGGTGTCGGACTGGATGCGGGCCGTCCCCGACCAGATCGCGCCGTGGGTGCCGGACCCCGGTCGGTGGTCCTCGCTCGGCACCGACGGCTTCGGCCGGTCCGACACCAGGGCCGCCCTGCGCCGGCACTTCCACGTCGACGCGGAGACGACGGTCGCCGCGGCCCTGCGCGCGCTGGCCGACCGCGGTGAGGTCCCGGCCGAGGCTCCCGCCCAGGCGATCGAGCGGTACGCGTTGTTGGACGAGCGGGCCACGGTCGGCACGGCCACGGAGGACGACGAGCGACCCGTCAGCGGCTGAGCCGCCCTCCGCCATCGGGGAGAGCTACCGGCGTTTCACCGGTCGACCGTGCGGAGAGAGCACGATCGTGGCCGCCGCCGCGGCGCCGGTGCCGCCTCCCTGGGTGACGGCGGCCCTGGGTGACCTGCCGCTCCCCCTCGACACCCCGGCCGCACTGCGGCGGGCCTTGCACGCCTGCGCGGGCACCGACCTGCCGCTGCCCGGGAGCGGGCAGACGCTCGAGCGCTGGCGGGCGCTCGCCGAGGTCGCCGCCATCGACGTCGGGCTGGGTCGGCTCTACGAGGCGCACACCGACGCCCTGGCCATCCTGGCCGAGCTCGACGGGCCGCCCGCGGGTGACGGCGAGCCCACCGGCGACCGTGCCGGCGGCCGCGGGACCTGGGGTGTGTGGGCGGCCGAGGCGCCGCAGGCCCGACTCTGCGGCCGCCCGGCAGGCGGCGCCGCGCAGGCGCGCGACGCCGGCCCGGCCGACCTCGTCCTCGACGGCGCCAAGGCCTGGTGCAGCGGGTCAACCATCGTCGACTCCGCGCTCGTGACCTGCTGGGGCCCCGGTGGTGAGCGACTGCTGGCCGCCGTCCGGCTCGACCATCCCGGGGTGCGGCCGGTCGCCGGCACGTGGGCCAGCCCTGCCCTCGCGGCCACCGAGACGCTCGAGGTGACCTTCGACGCCGTACCTGCTGTGCGGGTGGGAGACGCGGGGAGCTACCTCGACCGTGCTGGCTTCTGGCACGGTGGCGCCGGTGTCGCCGCGGCCTGGTGGGGGGGCGCCGTGGGCGTCGCGTCCGCGCTCCGGCAGCGGGTGACCGACGGCAAGGCCGATGCGCACGCCGCGGCCGACCTCGGTGCCGTCGACGTCGCGCTGGCCGGCGGCGCCGCGGTGCTGCGCGAGGTGGCCGCCAGTGTGGACGCGCAGCCCTCCGCCGACGCGCAGGGTCCGGCGCTGCGCGCCAGGGCGGCAGCCGAAGCCGCGGCGACGGTGACGATCGACCGGGTCGGGCGCGCGCTCGGCGCCGGCCCCCTGTGCCGCGACGCGGTGCACGCGCGGCGCGTCGTCGACCTCGGCACCTACGTGCGGCAGAGCCACGGCGACCGAGATCTCGCCACGCTGGCCGCCACGCTCGGCTCGGGGACGTGGTCACTGTGACCGCCGCGGCGCCCGAGCCGACCGCCCCCGGGCTCCTCGACCACGGGTTGATCGAGGGGCTGGGGACGCCGGAGGCCGCCTGGGCGGCGTGGCCTGCCCTGGCCGAGCTCCCCCGTGTCGCCCCGACCGACCTGGTGGCCAGCGGCAGTCGCCTCGTCGTCCTCGCGCCGCACCCGGACGACGAGACGCTCGGCGCCGGTGGCCTGCTCGCCGCGCTGGCGGCCGCGGGTCGCCGGGTCGCCGTCGTCGCGGTGACCGACGGCACCGGCAGCCACCCCGGCTCCACCACCTGGACCCCGGCCCGGCTCGCCGCCACTCGCCCCGCCGAGCAGGTAGGTGCGCTCGGGGCGCTCGGCGTCGACCCGCCGGTGGCCCGCCTCGGCCTCCCCGACACCGCGGTGCGGGCGGGTGCGGTCGCCGCCGCGCTCGCACCGCTGCTCGAACCGGGCGACACGCTGCTCTCCACCTGGCGCTCGGACGGGCACCCCGACCACGAGGCGTGCGGTCAGGCCGCTGCCCGACTGGCCGCAGAGCGCGGGCTCGCCTTGCTCGAGGTGCCGGTGTGGACGTGGCACTGGGCGTCCCCCGGCGACCCCCGCGTGCCGTGGCGACGGGCCGTACGCGTCGACACAGATGCACATCTGCAGCAGCGCAAGCTCTCCGCGATCGGGTGCTTCCCCAGCCAGACGGAGCACGACGACGCGCTCGCGCTCGGCAGCGTCCTGCCCGCCGAGGTGCTGGCCCGGCTCACCCGCCACTTCGAGGTGGTGCTCCGGTGAGCCTGCCGGCCCGGTACTTCGCGGACATGTACGCCGCCGGCCCCGACCCCTGGGGCTTCCGCGACCGGTGGTACGAGCAGCGCAAGCGCGCGCTCACGCTCGCCTGCCTGCCCCGCAGGCACTTCCGGCGGGGCGTCGAGGGCGGCTGCTCCAACGGCGAGCTCACCGCGGGCCTGGCCGAGCGCTGCGGCGAGGTCATCGGCATCGAGGTCGACCCCGCGGCGCTCGCCGCCGCCACCGAACGCCTTGCCGGCCTGCCGGTCACCCTGCGCCAGGGCTCGCTGCCCGGGGACTGGCCGGCCGGCCCGTACGACCTGGCGGTGCTCAGCGAGGTCCTGTACTACCTGGACGAGCCGGCGGTCGCCGCGCTGGGTGCTCAGGTGCTCGACGGGTTGGCTCCTGACGGTGTGGTGCTGGCCTGCCACTGGCGCCACCCCGTAGCGGACTACCCGCAGACCGGGGACGCCGTGCATCCCCAGCTCGCCGCTGCGCTGCGCCTGCCGCGACTGGTGCACCACGCGGAGGCCGACCTGGTCCTCGAGGTCTGGGGGAGGGACGGGCGCTCGGTCGCCGACGTCGAGGGGTTGCTGGGGTGAGCCTCGACCTGCGCACCCCCCTGCTGGGCGTCGTCGTCCCGGCGCACGACGAGGAGGCCCTCCTCCCCGGGTGCCTCGCCGCGCTCGCGGATGCTGCGCGGCACCCCGCGCTCGCCCGGCAGGTGATCGAGGTGGTCGTCGTCGCCGACGCCTGCACGGACGCCACGGCGGCGCTCGCGGCGGCGGCCGGCGTGACGGTCCTCGAGCTGGACGCCGCTTGCGTCGGCGCTGCGCGACGGGCGGGAGCCGCGCTGCTCGTCGAGCGCGGCGCCTGGTGGCTGGCATCGACCGACGCCGACAGCACCGTCGGTCCCGGGTGGCTGGCCGCGCAGCTGCGCCTCGCCGACGCCGGCGCCGACGCGGTGTGCGGCGCCGTGGACGTCGTGGACTGGTCGGAGCACCCGCCCGGCGTCCGGACCCGCTTCGCCGCTTCGTACCAACGTCGGGACGGGCACGCGCACGTGCACGGCGCCAACCTCGGGGTCCGGACCTCCGCCTACGTGCGGGCCGGCGGTTGGTCCGCGGTGGCCGCGCACGAGGACGTCGCGCTCGTCGAGGAGCTGCGTCTCAGCGGGGCGCAGATCGCCTGGAGCGCAGCACCTGAGGTACGGACGAGCGGGCGGCGGGACCCCCGGTGCAGCGGCGGCTTCGGCGACCACCTCCTGGCTCTGGGCGCCTGAGGGGCCTGGGCGGCTCGGGGCCGGCCGGTCCGCTGCGCCGATGCGGTGGCCGGTGGCCGGTGGCCGGTGGCTCAGCCCTGCCGGTGCGTCCACGCGATGAGGTCGTCGGCGGTCCGTGTGTTGATCACCCGGTCCGCGGTCGCGCCGCACCGGGCCGCGCGCTCGCATCCCGATGGCTGCCAGGACAGCTGCCCGGGTGCGTGCGCATCCGTGTCGATCGCGATGTCACAGCCCGCCTCGAGCGCCAGGCGCAGCAGCCGCTTGGGCGGGTCCTGCCGCTCCGGCCGGCTGTTGACCTCCACCGCGGTCCCCGACTCGGCGCAGGCCGCGAAGACCCGCTCGGGGTCGAGCTCGCTCTCTGGGCGGCTCTTCCCGCCGCGGCCCTGCGCGGTGACGTTCCGGCCGGTGATGTGCCCGATCACGTCGGTGTGCGGGTTACGCGCCGCGGCCACCAAGCGGGCCGTCATCGGCACGCGGGGCATCCGCAGCTTGGAGTGCACGCTGGCCACCACGAGGTCGAGGCGGCCCAGCAGGTCGTCGCTCTGGTCCAGGCTGCCGTCGTCGAGGATGTCGACCTCGATGCCGGTGAGGATGCGGAAGGGAGCCAGCTCCTCGTTCAGCCGCGCGACCACGTCGAGCTGCTCGGTGAGGCGATCGGCCGACAGGCCCCGCGCGACCGTCAGCCGAGGGGAGTGGTCGGTGAGCACGAGGTACTCGTGCCCGAGCGCCGCCGCCGCGCGCGCCATCTCCTCGATCGGTGAGCCGCCGTCACTCCAGTCGGAGTGCGTGTGGCAGTCCCCGCGGAGCGCGGCGGCCAGCGCCGCGGCCGCGTCGTCGAGGGGCGCGCCCTCCGTCGCCTCCAGGCGCCGGAGGTAGACCGAGGTCTCTCCGGCGAGCGACTCGACGACCACCCGAGCTGTGACCTCGCCGATCCCGGGGAGCTCCCGGAGCGTGCCGAGCGCGGCCCGCTCTCGGAGCTCCTCCGGCGGCCGGGCACCGAGCGTGCGCGCAGCGGTGCGGAAGGCGCGGACCCGGTAGCTGGGCTCGAGCGCGGCCTCCAGCAGGAAGGCGATGCGCTCGAGCTGCTCGACCGGGCCCGAGACCTGTTGATCCACCGCCCCAGGCTGCCCCACGGGCGGGGCGCGTGCGCGACAGCTGGCTGCGCCGCGCTCGGGTCACGGCCACGGCGGCAGGAGCACGAGGACCGCGCCGTTGAGGATGCCCTGGTCCTCGAGCCCTCGGTGGTCGAGGCACCGGGCTCCCTCCGCGACCGCCGCACAGCCCCCCGCGCCCACCGCGAGCAGCAGCGCGGGGACGAGGTCGGCCAGCGGCCTGGCGCCGTCCACCTCGACGTCCTCTTCGCGAGCCCCGGCACGCACGGTCAACCGGAGCCGGCTCATCCGACCCCCGCCCGACGGGCGCGGTGCGCGGCCAGCTCGCTCAGCGGAGCCGGCGACCGGTCGTCGCCACACACCCCGGGCGGTCCTGCGGTGCCACCTGCGGTGTCGGGCGGGTTGCTCCTGCGGGCGCCGCCGGGGGGCGGCGTGCACGCGACCTGGAGCCGCACGGACTCACCGCGCGCGGTGACGAGCGTGGCCCGTCCGGGCGGCCCGAGTCTCGGCCGCACCGATCCGGCCACCGGGCCCTCCAGCGGGTCGCCGGGCAGCACCAGCGTGGCGGCACCCGCATCCCGCAACGCGGCGAGCACCGGGTCGTACCCGCCCCGACCGGCCCCGGCGAGGCCACGCGCCAGCACGACGGCGAGCCCGATGTCGGGACCGTGGCGCAGCAGCTCGACCAGCGGCGTCAGCGGCCCGGTGTGCGGCGCAAGCAGCTCGGCGTCGTCGACGACCACGAGCAGCCGGGCCGGCGGCGCGTGGGCCGTGCTCGGGTGCGCCAGCCGCTCCTGCGCCCGAGCGGCGAGCAGGTGCAGCGCCACCTCCACCCCACCCGCGGTGGGGCCGGTCGTGCCTCCCCACACCGTGCTGGCGCCCTCGCACCACTCCCGCAACCCGCGCCGCGGGTCGACCACGGCGACCGTGCCCGCGGGTCGCGCGGCGAGCACCCGCCGCAGCACGGTGGTCCGACCAGCGCCGCGACCACCGAGGACGACCAGGTGCGGCAGCTCGTGGCTCGGCTCCCAGCCGACCGGGGCCAGATCCCCGGCGCGCACCCCCAGCACGACCGATCCCGGCCTCGCCACCGGGACCTGCTCGACGACCTCGGGCAGCGGGTGGAGCCGGGCCGGGGCCGGAGCGGCCGGCGCGTCGCCACGGGGCGCGGGCGGGACGGCGACCTGAGCCAACCGGCCGTCGCGGGTCAAGAGCCGACCGGGCGGCGCCCCTGTCAGCAGCGCCACGACCCCCCGCGGGTGGATCGAGTCGAGCGCCTCCGCGAGCGGCGCCTCGAAGCGCTGCGGCACGAGGTCGCGCAGCCCGCGCAGCTCGGCCCACCGGTGCACCGTGACGGCGAGCACCACGCCGTCGCGGCGCCCTTGCGCAGCGAGCCGGAGCAGCAGCTCGTCGGCGCCCTCCGCCTCCTCCACCAGCCGCGCCAGACCGTCGATGAGCAGCAGCGTGCGCCCCCGTGGGGGCGACACCACCAGCGAGCGCAGCACGAGCAGGGCGTGCTCCGGGTCCTCGGGGCCGGCCAGGCCGAGCAGGTGCGGCAGTCTGACGAGCTCACCGAGCCCGTTGAGCCCGCCACCACTGCCGCCGCCGCCGCCGCCAAAGGCGAGCACGGCGATGCGTAGCGCGTCGGCCGGGGCGGCTTGCGCTGCAGCGAGGGCGAGCGCGCGCAGCAGCGAGGTCGCCCCCCACCCGGGGCGCCCGGCCACGGCCAGCGATCCCTGCCCGATGTCGATGTCGAGCGGAGGCTGGGCCTGTGCGTGCGGGTCGTCCACCACCCCGACGCGGAGCACCCCAGCTGCACCGCTGCCGGCCCCGGCGGGTGCGTGCTCGGGCAGGGGCGGGAGCCACACCGGGGCGACGCCGGCTGCCTCCGCGGCCAGCACCGCACGGACGGCGAGGGCCCGCTCGGTCAGGCCGCGTCCCTCTCGGCCCCGCCGGCCAGGGGAGACCGGCGTCGGCACCGGGTGGAGGCGCAGCAGCTCGACCGGCGCCCGCTGTCCCGCCGCGACGTGCTCGGCACCGGAGTGCGCCACCCACAGCCGGGTGAGCTCACCGTCGACAGCGAGCAGCGCGGCGCCGGGTGTCGAGGGCAGCCGGGCCGCGTCCGGTACGCCGAGCACCGCCGTGCTCTCCGCTGCGGTGAAGGTGCGCAAGCACAGGCGGTAGCGCAGGTGCGCGTCGAGCCCGCGCAGGCGCCCCTCCTCGAGCCGCTGGGTCGACAGGAGCAAGTGCACCCCGAGGGAGCGCCCGAGCCGGCCGACGCGCAGCAGCAGGTCCAGGACCTCGGCGTCGGCCGCCAGCAGCTCACCGAACTCGTCGATGACGATCAGCAACGTCGGCATCGCGGGCAGGTCGGCCGCAGTGCGGCGGTCGGCGTACGCGGCCACCGACTCGCACCCGGCCGCACGCAGCACGCGTTGCCGACGACCGAGCTCGCCGGCAAGCGCCGCCCTGATGCGAGCGACGAGCGCCGGCTCGCCCTCGAGGTTGGTGACCAGACCGGCGACGTGCGGCAGCCCGGCCACGTCGTCGAAGGCGGCCCCGCCCTTCCAGTCGACGAGCACGAGCGCCAGCTCCTCCGGGGGCGCCCCCAGGGCCAGCCCGAGCACCAGGCTGCGCAGGGCCTCGCTCTTGCCGGAGCCGGTCGCCCCGACCACGAGCCCGTGCGGGCCGTGCCCGCCCAGCGCCGCCTCGGCGAGGTCGAGGACGACGGGGGCCCCCTCGCCGTCGACCCCGAGCGGCGCTCGGAGCCGGGCGGGCCCACCAGCCGGGCGCCGCCACCGCGCCCGCACGTCGAGGGTGGCGGCGTCAGGTGCGCCGACCAGGTCGAGCAGCCGACTGCCGGTCAATGCGGTCTGCACCGCGGGGCGGCGCGCGGCGAGCCCGCGCGCCAGCTCCATCGCCTCCTCGGGGCTCAGGCGGTCCGGCTCCAGGTGCACCAGCGGCTGCCCGAGGCGCCGCAGCACGCCCGTCTCGACGTCCAGCACGGCGGTGCAGGCCGGCAGGACGTCGGCGCGCACGGCGAGCACCAGCTGCCGGAGCGTGCCTGGCGGGGGGGCGACGGCACCTCCCGGCGGCGGCCGAGCTCCCGCCGTCGTGGGTGGGCCCTCCGAGAGGAGGAGCGCGCCGGCTCCTGTCGGGGCGCCGGCACCGGACCCGCGAGCGTGCGGCAGGAAGCGCAGCCAGCGCCAGGCTGCCTCGTCCGCCGTGTCGACCGCGAGGGCGAGCCGCCCCGGCGGAGAGCTGAGGAGGAGACCGGCCAGCACGGACCGCGCGACGGCCCTCGTCAGCTCGACCGGGCCCACCAGCCCCACCGACCCGGCCAGGGTGAGGTCGACCAGGACCGGGCAGCCCGGGACCGTCGAGACGGCGTCCTCCGCGGCGCCGAGCTCACGCAGCAGCGTGGGGTCCCCCTCCTCCAACGGCCCGGGGCGCTCCCCCACCAGCCGCACGAGCGGAGCGCCCGGGGCAACACCGAGCCGCACGACCCACGAGCCGTTGCCCTCCCACACCCCGCCGCCGTCCAGCGCGGCCAGGACCAGCGCAGGTGGCGGGGGGTGCGCCAGCAGGGCGGCGCGGCGCTGCTCACGGCCCGCCGTCACGACCTCGGCGACCGCGCCGGCCAGGTGCGTGCGCCACCGGGCGACGACGCGCGTGCGCCCTCGCCCGAGCCGCCGCGAGGAGGAGACCCGTGCTCCGAGCGTGCCCAGCAGCCCCAGGACGGCCGCGCCGCCGGCCACCCACAGGAGGGCACCGCGGCCGCCCACCGCCAAGAAGGCGAGCATGCCCAGCGACCCGGTGGCGGCCACCAGCGTCTGCGCCAGGCCACCGGTCCCCCGCCGGCGCAGCGCCGGCGGGGCGACGACCCGCACCTCACGTGTCTCGGGCACGGCGCCCTTCCTGCCACATCGCCGCCCGAGGTGCACGCGACCGTCCACAGGGGCGCCTGCTCGTCCACAGGGGTCCGGTCTGGTCAGGCGGCGGGGAGCCGGCCGCAGAACAGCGCGGCGATCGTGGCGGTGCCCCCCGGTCTGGTGCGACTCGCCGAGACCGGAGCCGTCATCGCCGGGGAGCTGCTCGGGGAGACGGCCTAACCCACGGCCACGACCTGCGGCCGGCGGCGGCCGTGCAGCCGTAGGGACCGGGACGATGAGCCTGAGGATGCGCTCTGTCGAGCCCACCGGCGCCCTCTGTCACGTCGACGTGCGGACCCGCCCGGGCCGGGCATCGGAACGCGGCCGAGGTGGCCAGCGGCCCGGCGCAACCCCGCCACGACGAGCAGGTCGAGCGGCACCCAGACCAGCCCGCGCCAGCTGCTGTTGTTGGTACGCAGAGTCGTTGCAGATCTCAGTGACCCGCCCTCGATGAGGTCGAGCCAGGGCAGCACCGTCCACGTCCTCTGCGGCGAGCAGCGTGCTCCTGACCTCTCATCGCCCGGCCGGCGGCAGGAGCACGCCGGGGTTGAGGATGCCGGTGGGGTCGAGCACGCCCTTGATCGCCTGGAGCACCTCGACACCGAGCTCACCGACCTCCGCGGCCAGCCACGGCCGGTGGTCGACCCCCACGCCGTGGTGATGGGTGATGGTCGCTCCGGCAGCCACGATCGCCTGCAGCGCAGCACTCTTCGCTGACCGCCACTGGCTGGCGGGGTCCTCGGCGCGAGCGCTGACGACGGTCCAGTACAGCGACGCGCCAGCCGGGTAGAGGTGCGAGACGTGGCACGACACGAGCGGCGGCGCGCCGGCCGCCGTGAGGGACGCGGTCAGCGCGGCGCCCACCGCGGCGTGCAGCGCGAGCAGCCCCGACCAGGACGTCGCCGACTCCATCGTCTCGACGAGAGCACCGGCGTCGAGCAGGGCGTCGCGTGTGTACGGGCCCTCGTACCGGCCGGCCCGCCACGCCTCGCCCGCCGCCTCCCCGAGGGGTACGGCGCCCGCCTCCCCCAGCACCGCAGCCAGCTCCCCCTGCTGTCGCGCCACCTGCGCCGCAGTGCCTTCAAGGCCGGTGACCAGCTGGCAGCCGCCGGGCTGCACGCTCGGGGCACCGGGGCCGGCCGCCGCACCCCTGGCCAGCCCGAGCGCGGTCTCCACCTCGTCGGAGAGCCGGGCCACCACCGGCAGCGGGCCGTCCTGCGCCAGCCGCCGGAGCACCTCGACGCCCGCGGCGAGGTCGGGCAGCTGCCAGGCCTCGTAGCGGGTCACCTCCGGCAGCGGGTGCACACGCACCACGACCTCGGTCACGATGCCGAAGGCCCCCTCGCTGCCGAGCACGAGCTGGCGCAGATCGGGGCCGGCCGCCGAGGCGGGCGCGCGACCGAGCTCCCAGCCGCCACGCGGGGTGGCCACCCGCAGCGCCTGCACCATCGCGTCGAAGCGGCCGTACCCACTGCTCGCCTGGCCGCTGCTGCGGGTCACGGCGTACCCACCCAGGCTGGCGTGCTCCCAGCTCTGCGGCAGGTGGCCCAGAGCCAGGCCGTGCGGCGCCAGCAACGCCTCCGCCTCCGGTCCGCGCACACCGGCCTCGAAGCGCGCGGTGCGGCTCACCGGGTCTACCGCCAGGAGCCGGTCGAGCCGGCGCAGGTCGAGCGCGAGGCGCCCCGCGTGCTCGCTGGAGTCGGCGGCCAGACCGCCGACGACGCTGGTCCCGCCACCCCACGGGATGACCGCGAGCCGGTGCTCGACAGCGACCGCCAGCACGGCCTGCACGTCGTCGTGCGAACCCGGCAGGACCACCGCGTCGGGAGCATCCCGCGCGTCACCTTCCCTGAGCCGCAGCAGGTCCAGCGAGCTGCGACCGGCCGTGTGGCGCAGCCGCGCCGCGGGGTCGCGTTGCACCGCGCCCGAGCCGACGGCCACCTCCAACGCCTGCGCTGCGACCTCGGTGAGCCTGCCGTCGGGCAGCCGGACGGCGTCCTCGTCGACGGCAGGGGTGTCGGCGTACGGCACGTGCAGCGCGGTCTGGAGCAGGCGGCGGGTGCCCTCACCGAGCGGCTCGTGCCGGTCGGCGGTGCCCCACCCCCACCAGACGCCATCGGGTGCACGGTGCGGGGGGCTGGTCACGGGAGCAGCCTGCCCCGGAGCGCCGGGTTAGCGTCGTCGGATGGCAGCCAGCGCGACCGGGTCAGCCCACCCGCGGGTGCCCCGGCACCACCATGAGCTGCGCGGCGCGCTCGAGCTGGCCACGGCCGGCGTCGACGCGCTCACCGCCCGCATCGGCGAGGCCCACGAAGCGATCGCCGACCGCGTCTTCGGGCTGCTCGGGGCGCCGGCCGCCCCCGTGCGCCTCGCGCACGACGCCATCAGCACGACGGCCTATGCCTCCGTACGCGCCGGTGCCAAAGCTGTCGGCGCGTGGGGAGGGCCTGTCCTGCAGCGGCTCGCCGGCAGCTTCGAGCGGCCTTCGCTCACCTCGGGGCGGCGTACGTCGTCGGTGGTCGCCGCGGTCAACGGGGCCTTCGGTGACTTCGTGGCCCGTACGGGCAACCCGCTCGACCTCGGCATGGCGCTGCGCGTCGACGGGCGCGACGTCGCGCTGACCACCGAGGCGCTCGCGGCGGCCTACCCCGAGGCGACCGGTGCGGTCGTCCTCTTCGTCCACGGGTTGTGCGAGGACGACGGCTCGTGGTCCTTCGGCACCGGTGAGCGCAGCTACGCCCGGCTGCTGCTGGAGCACGGGCTGACCGCGACCTACCTGCGCTACAACACCGGCGTCCGGGTCCCCGTCAACGGGGCGGCCCTCGACGCACTGCTCGACGGCCTCGTCGCCGCCTGGCCGGTGCCGCTGACGCGCCTGGTCCTCGTCGGGCACTCGATGGGTGGTCTGCTCGCCCGCAGCGCGTGTGCGCAGGGGTCGGACCGCGGGGCCGCGTGGGTGCCGCTGGTGCGCCAGTGCGCCTACCTCGGCACGCCGCACCTCGGGGCACCGCTGGAGCAGGTGACCGAGCGGGCCGTGCGGCTGCTGGGCCGGCTGCCCGAGACCCGCCCGATCGCCGTGGGGCTGACCGCCCGCGCGGCGGGCGTCAAGGACCTCCGCCACGGCAGCCTGCTCGCGGGTGACACCCCTGACCGCGAGCCCGAGGACGTGCCCCTGCTCGCGACCGCGACCCACCACGCGATCGGCGCGACGCTGACCCGCGACTCCGGGCACCGGGTCGCCCGTGCGCTCGGTGACCTGCTGGTCGTGCCGACGAGCGCACACGGCAACGACCCCCGCGCCACGAGGACCCCCCTCGCCCTCACCGACGCGGCGCTGCTCCCCGGACGGCACCACTTCCACCTGCTCAACGACCCAGCGGTCGGCGCCCACCTGGCCGGCTGGCTCGGCGCGACGTGAGCGCAGCGGACACCGAGCCCGCGTGGCGCAGGGCCACCGCTGGCGAGCGCCGCTTCGCGGTGGCGCTCGGGATAGCGGCGGCGGCGGTCCTGCAGGCCTTGCTCCCCGCGCGCTTCTCGCTGCTCCCCAGCGGCGTGGTGGTGACGCTCGAGGTCCTCGCCTTCATCGCCACCGCGGCGGTCAACCCGGTCCGGTTGGAGCGGGAGCACCCGGTCGGCCGGTACGGCAGCCTCGGCCTGCTCAGCATCATCATCATCGCGAACGCCGGCTCGGCCGGCTTGCTCATCGGACGCCTGGTCCAGGGGACCGCTGGGCGCAGCGCCACCCCGCTGCTGCTGTCCGGGGCGTCGATCTACGTCACCAACGTCATCGCCTTCGCGTACGCCTACTGGGCCTTCGACCGCGGTGGGCCGGTCGCGCGCGGCCGCGCGGTCCGCCGCCACCCCGACCTGCTCTTCCCGCAGATGGCGAACCCCGACATGGCCGACCCCGACTGGGAACCCTGGTTCCTCGACTACCTGTACGTGTCCTCCACCAACGCGCTCGCCTTCAGCCCGACCGACACGCTCCCGCTGGCCCGCTGGGCCAAGGTGCTCATGTTGGCGCAGTCGCTGATCTCGATCGTCACCGTCGCCCTCGTCGTCGCCCGGGCGGTCAACATCCTCCCCGGCTGAGCTGCCGACCTCACCCCTCGCGGAGCTCCGTGTGCTCGCGCACCACGTCGGCGACGACGGTGCGGATCACCTCACCGACGAGGTCGGCGGACAGGCCGTAGGCGGCCGCCAGGCGCCTGACCTTGGCCTCGACCTCGGCCTCGCGGACGGCATCGGAGGGGGGCATGCCGTGCTCAGCCTTGTACCGGCCGACGGCGCGGGTCACGGCGTACCGGCGGGCGAGCAGCCCGACCAGCTCGTCGTCGATGGCGTCGATGCGCACCCGCAGCCCGGCGAGGTCGTCGGCGGGGATGCCCTCGACCGGGTCGTGGCCGGGTTGCACGGCGGCCATGCTCGCACGGCGGGTTAGCCCGTCGATCACCGGGGGCAGGGCAGCGTCATGGCTGTCCTGTCACCCCTCGCCCGCCCGCTCATCGCCGCCATGTACGTCACCGGCGGCATCGACTCCTTCCGCCATCCCACGGAGCGCGCGAAGGCGGCCGCGAGGATCGGGCTGCCGCAGCCGGAGCTGATGGTGCGGATCAACGCCGCCGCCATGACCGCAGGCGGTGCTGCCCTCGCTCTGGGCATCAAGCCGCGCCGCGCCGCGATGCTGCTCGTCGGCACGCTGCTGCCGACGACCTACGCGGCCCACGACTTCTGGACGCGCGATGATCCGCAGGACCGGGCAGTGCAGCAGATCCACTTCTTCAAGAACGTCTCGATGCTCGGCGGGCTGCTGATGGCCGCCACGGAGGCGCCGCGCCACAAGGAGCCCCGCGCCGTGCGCAAGGCGGCCATCGCCGTCGCCAAGGAGGCGGCAGCCGCTGCCAAGGCCGAGTCCAAGGCACAGCAGGTCGGCGCGAAGCTCGAGCTGCACTCGACCGTGCAGAGCGCCAGGGCCGAGCAGAAGGCCACGAAGTCGGAGCTGAAGGCCGAGCAGAAGGCAGCCAAGACCGCCAGCAAGGCCACCGCCAAGGGCGCGAAGGCCGGCGCCAGAGCCGCCGCCAAGGCGGCCTGAGCTCCCCGGAGCGGGACGGGCCGCCGCTCAGACGCCGGTCACTCCCGGTCGAGCACCCAGCCGCTGGGGCCGGCGAGCGCCGAGGCAGCGGCGGGGCCGTCCGAGCCGACGGGGTAGGCCAGCACCGCGGGCGGGGCGTCGAGCAGCGGCTGCAGCACCTCCCACGCGGCAGCCAACCCGTCCGGCCGGGTGAAGAGCGAGCGGTCGCCGAGCAGCACGTCGTGCAGCAGCCGAACGTAGGGTGGCAGCGGGTCGGCGCCGCGGACGGTCGCGAGCGGTAGCAGCGCCCGACCGCTGGTGAGCTCCTCTGTCGGCCCCGGCTCCTTGACGACGAGGTCCAGGCTGATCTGTCCGTCCCCCGTCATCGACAGACCGAGCACCGAGCCGCCCACCGGCACGTGGCGCAGCGGGCCCTCCGGCCGGCGGAAGACCAGCGACACCCGTTGCTCGCTGCGGCGCAGGCACTTCCCCGTACGCAAGAGGAAGGGCACGCCGTGCCAGCGATCGGTGTCGACCCACATCCGTGCCGCTACGAAGGTGTCGGTGGTGGAGTCGTCGGCGACCTCGGGCAGGTCGCGGAAACCGTCGTACTGCCCGAGCACGACGTCGGCTGGGTCGAGCGGGCGGAAGGCGCTGATCACAGCTTCCCGCGCGGTCTGCAAGCTCTCGGCGGACAGGTCGACGGGTGGCTCCATGGCCACCTCGGCCGCTACCTGGAAGAGGTGCGTCACGAGCATGTCCAGCGTGGCGCCGGTGGCGTCGTAGAACTCCGCGCGGTCGGCGACGTCGAGGGTCTCGGGCACGTCGATCTGCACCGACTCCACGTGCCGCGCATCCCAGCCGTCGCCGAGCACGGTGTTGCCGAAGCGCAGGACGTGCAGGTCCTGCGTCGCCTCCTTGCCGAGGAAGTGGTCGATGCGGAAGACGGCGGACTCGTCGAAGACCTCGTGGACCGCGCGGTCGAGGGTCCGGAAGTCCTCCGGCGAGGTGCCGTAGGGCTTCTCGTAGACGACGCGGGCGCGCTCGGCCAGGCCGTGCCGGCCGATCGCCTCGGTGTAGGCGCGGAAGGTCGTGGGGGGCAGGGCGACGTAGTGCACGCGTTGCGGCGTGGCACCCAGCGCATCCTCGGCCTCGGCGAGCACGTCGAGCATCGACCCGGGATCGTCGGCGGTGAAGCCACCACCGGCGAAGAGCAGGTTGGGCTCGAGGTCACCCCACTCCTCGTCGCTGAGCGTGGGCCCGAACTCGGCGAGCGCCTGGCGCACCCGCCCACGGAACTCCTCGTGGCTGATGTCGCCGCGCCCGTTGCCGACGAGGCGCCACTGCTCGGGGAGCAGCCCGTGCTGGCGCAGCTGGGCGAAGGCCGGCAGCACCATCCGCTTGGCCAGGTCGCCGGTGGCGCCGTACAGGATGAAGACGGTGGGTGCGGGCTGCTGGTCGGTGTCGTCGGGCACGACAGACCTCCTGCCCGGTCGTCCGCCGCGGGCAACATCGCTCAGGCGGTGCGCACCTCCACCGTGATGCCCGCGGCCTCGTCGAACGCCAGGCAGCCGAGGGCGGGCAGTGCCTCTGGCAGCGGCGAGACGTACTCCCAGGCGACGTCGGGGAGGTGCGTCGACCCGCTGGACAGCGAGCGGTAGGTCGCCACCCCCTTGTACGGGCAGAGCGAGGTCGTGCCGCTGCGCACCAGCAGGTCGGTGCGCACGTCGACGAGCGGGACGTACCACCGCACCGGCAGCCCGGTCTCGTAAACCGCGACCGGGGAGGTGGTCTCGGCCAGCACGAGGCCAGCCGCGCGGATGGTGACGTGGCGGGTCGCCCGGCGGGCGTCGACCCGGTGGAAGGGGTCGCGGGGGTGACCGATCACCTCCTCGTCTTCCTCCAGCCAGCGGTCCCAGCGCTCGGTGTAGGCCGAGACCATGCCGGCGATGGCGGCGGCGCCGGGCAACGGCTCCTCGTAACCCCACAGCGCGTCCTCGACGAGCCGGTCACCCACCTGCAGCGACCAGTGCCGCGCGTCACCCTTGAAGGGGCAGTGGGTACGGGTCGCGCTGTCGCGCAGCAGGTCGGCACGCACGTCGGCGAGCGGCACGTACCACCGCGGGAGCAGCCGGGTCTCGTGCAGCAGGACACCGCGCGTGCTGTCGATGACCACCTGCCCGTCGACGATCCCCCGGAGTCGCCGCGGGTGCTCGTGGATGAAGAGCAGGTGCGCCGGCGTCGACGGCAGCTCGACGTTGAGGTGGCCGCCGGTCGGCCGGCCGAAGGGAGCGGTGGGCCCGAGGGTGAGCGTCATGTCCTGCCCCTACCCCGCCGCGCTGGCCGCGGCGCGCAGACGGCCCAGCAGTGCCTCCCCGACCGGCACGCCGAGCCCGGTGCAGGCGTCCCACCCCGGCCCGGCGCGGTAGGCGCCGTTGCTCCCCGTGGTGATGTCGCGGCAGCCCTCGACCGGCTCCCCCGCTGTCGCGCCCGCGTAGAGCTGCGGCGCGAGCAGCCCCAGCGGCCGGCCGAGCGCCTGGGTCAGTCGGCACGCGAGGGCGGCCCACAGCGGCGCGACGGCGCTCGTGCCCCCGATCACCGCTGCCGCACCATCGACGCGGACCTGGTAACCGGTGGCCGGATCGGCCACCGCCGCCACGTCGGGCACGCCGCGCCCCGCGCCCGGGACGCCGACCCCTGCCTGCCAGGTCGGCTGCGCGAAGGCGCTGCTCACCCCACCGCCGGTCGCACCACCGCCGGCCGTGCCGCCCCAGACGACCTCGCTCGTGACCTGGGTGCCGCTGACGTGCAGCGCCGTGCCGCCGCAGGCGAGCACGTGCGGGCTGGCCGCCGGGAAGTCGACGTGCGTGGCACCGTCGCTCTCGCGGTCGGCGCTGCCGTCGTCACCCGCGGCGACCGTGACCACCACGCCCAGCGCCGCCGCGTCGGCGAAGGCGTCGTCCATGGCCTGCCGGGCCTGCGCGGTCCACTGGTCCTCGGCCTGGCCCCAGCTGATCGACAGCGCGGCCGGCGTCGGCGTCGCGTGCACGGCGGCGCTGACCCCGTCGAGGAAGCCGCGGTCGGTGTTGGGCGCGAACCACACGACGAGCGACGCACCCGGCGCCAGCGCCCCGGCCACCTCGATGTCGAGCAGCACCTCGCCGTCGGCACCCTGCGGATCAGCGCCGGCCAGGTTGCGCGCACCGTCGACCAGCCCGGCCCGCACCGCCGGCTCCCGGACCCCCACCCCGGCGAAGTAGGCAGCGACGTCGTCCGCGCCGTAGCCGCCCCCGAGCTCGAGGATCGCCAGCGTGGTGCCGCTGCCGTCGGCCGTCGGCGGGAAGCCGTAGACCGCCGCCAGCTCGGGGACGGGGTAGGAGGTCGAGACGGCCGCGGAGGGGACGGCCCGGGTCCGCGGGCTCGTCTGGGGGCGGTCGTCGAGGCCCAGGACCGCGGTCACGACCCCGGCCAGCGCGGTCGGCAGCGACAGCTCGCCCTCCCGCCGCCGGGAGCCGTCGGGGCCGCTGGTGAGCGTCGTGCCGAAGAAGCCGGCGAGCGCGTCGGCGTCCCCGCCCGCGACGACCCGCCGCGACGCGGGGTCGCTCTCGACGACGTCGAAGCCGGCTGCCCGCAAGGCGGCGGTCACCAGGTCGACATCGGACGCGGCGGCGCCGTGCCGCTGCGCGAGGGCCGCCGGCGCGAGCACGTCTGGCCCCTCCACCAGCGCGGTCGGCAGCGCGGCGACCCGGCGCAGCACGAGGGTCACCTCGGCCCGCGTACCCGTCGGCAGAGGGGTGGTGCCGGTCGCGGCTGCGGGCCGGGCGCTGCCGGCGAGCGGGGTGCGCTCGGGTGTCGAGGTCATGGGCGAGAGCCTGCCCGAAGGGTGTGACAGAGCCGGGTCAGCTCACGTAGCGCCGAGCCTTGCTCCGCGTCTGCAGCAGGTCGAAGCTCCGGTGGCGCTCGTCGAGCTCGGGCGGCAGCGGGTCGCGCGCGCGCAGCACCCACGGCAGCCCGCGCAACGCGTCGCCGACCGCGCGGGCGGTGTGCACGTCGAGCGGGAAGCCGCGGGCGAGCATCGCGGTGCGCCGCAGCGCGCTGGGCAGCGGCCGCCGCAGCCAGGTGGTCCAGAGCGTGTTGCGGATGCCTTGGCGCCGGCGCAGGTGCGGGTCGCGGGCGGTCGAGGGGTGATGGTGCACTGTGAGGTAGGGCAGGTAGGCGAGCGCCCAGCCCTGGCGCTGCAGGTCCATCGCGCAGAGCTCCTCCTCGCCCCCGATGAGCAGGCGCGGCTCGAAGCCGCCGACACCGAGGAATGCCTCGCGTCGCACGACCGATGCGCCGGCCAAGAAACTGATGATGGGGAGGCCGGGGATGTCGGCGTCGCGCGGCAGCGGAGAGGTCTCCAGCTCGGCCACCACCGGGTCCTCCCGGGCGCCGGGCTCGACGAGGATGCGGGCGGTCACCACGGCGAGGCGAGGAGCGTCGTCGAAGGCGTCGGCGGCCGCGCGCAACGACCCCGGCTCCCACCAGGTGTCGTCGTCGCAGAAGGCGACGTAGGGCGTCTGCAGCGCGCGCGCCGCCAACGTGCGCCCGGCCGCACCGAGGTTGCGCCCGGGCGCGAGCAGACCCACCGTCGGTCGCTCCGCGACGACCTTCTCCGTCGCCGGGTCGGCGCCGTTGTCGACCACGACGACCCGCGGCTGCTCGGGCAGCGCGAGCAGCCGGTCCAGCGTCCGGGCCAGCTCCTCGGGCCGCAGGTGGGTGATGACCGCGACGGAGACGCGCGGGTCGGGCACGGGCGCGTCGGTCACGCCCAGCAGGCTCGCCCGCGACGGTGCCCGGGAAACCCGCGAGCCGGTTGGCGGCTGGTCGCCGCGCCCACGATGCTCGTCGCCGTGACCGACCCCAGCCCTCGCCCGACCGCGGCCGGACCCGCCGCCACCGACCTGCTCGAGCAGTCCAGCCACACGTCCTCCGCACCGACCGCCCTCGCGCGGGAGCAGGCCGACCGACCTGCCACGCCGTACGGCCTGCCGGCGACCCTGTGCTACGCCGCCGGCTGGACCTGGCGTGCCCTCACCGTGGCTGCCGGGGTGGTGGGCCTGCTCTACCTCGCCGGCAAGCTGCACCTGGTCACCTACCCGCTGCTCGTCGCCCTCCTGATCACCGCCCTGCTCAACCCGGTGTCGGCACGCCTGCAGCGGCTTCGGGCGCCGAAGTGGCTGGCCGTGCTGCTCTCCGTGCTGCTCGCCTTCGCCGTGATCGGCGGTCTCGGTGTCTTCGTCGCCAACCGGGCGTCGGCGCAGTACCCCCAGCTGGTCGACCAGGTGCAGACGCTGGTCAACAAGGTGCAGCACTACCTGCAGACCGGGCCGTTGCACCTCAAGCAGAACAACAGCACCGGCGACCTCGGCGACCGCCTGGTCACCTACCTGCGCGGCCGGCAGTCCCAGGTGGTCAGGGGAGTCGTGAGCGCGAGCAAGACCGTGGCCGAGCTGCTCACCGAGGTCGTGCTCACCTTCTTCCTCACCATCTTCATGTTGTACGACGGGCCGAAGATCTGGCGGTGGCTGGCCGACCTCTTCCCCCGCACCGCCCGGCCGCGGATGGACGACATCGGTGAGGGGGTCTGGTCGGCGCTGTCCGGGTACGTCACCGGCACCTTCATCGTCGCGGTCTTCCACGCCACCGTCATGGGCGTCACGCTCGCGATCGTCGGGGTGCCGCTCGTCGCCCCGCTGGCCGTGCTCATCCTCATCGGCAGCTTCATCCCGGTGGCCGGCCTCGTCATCGCCGGCGCGGTCGCCGTGCTGGTCACGCTGGTGGCCGACGGCGGTGGTGCTGCGCTGGTCGTGGTGATCGTGCTGGTCATCGAGAACCAGATCGAGAACCACGTGCTGCAGCCCTTCGTCGTCGGCCGGCACGTGCGACTCCACCCGCTCGCCATCGCCGTGACCCTCGCCGTCGGCGCCTCCGTGGCCGGCATTGCCGGGGCGCTGTTCGCCGTACCGGTGGTGGCCAGCGTCAACGCCGCGATGATCGTGCTGCGCGGCAGCGAGCAGGAGGACCCACCGGACCCGCAGACGGCGCCTGAGACGGTGCGGACGTGACCGCGCTCGACGACGTGCTCGCCGACCTCGAGGCGTCGCCCACCCCGTACCACGCCGTCGCTCGGGCCGCGGACGTGCTCGGCCGCAGCGGCTTCCGGGAGGTCGACCGACGGGCTCGGCTACCTACCGGACCCGGTCGCCACCTCGTCGTCGAGGGGGGCGCGCTCGTCGCGTGGGTGCAGGCGGAGCCCCTGCCGGCGGGCTTCGTCGTCGTCGCGGCGCACACCGACTCCCCCGGTCTGCGGGTCAAGTCCCACCCGGACCTCGGCGCAGCCGGTGCGCAGCAGGTCGGTGTGGAGGTCTACGGCGGGCCGCTGCTCAACAGCTGGCTCGACCGCGACCTCGGGCTCGCCGGCCGGGTGGCGGTCCGCACCGGCGGCCGGGTGGAGCTGCGCCTCGTCCGCGACGACGCGCCTGTGCTGCGAGTGCCGCAGCTCGCGATCCACCTCGACCGCGAGGTGGCGACGACGGGGCTGCGCCTCGACCCGCAGCTGCACCTGACCCCGATGTGGGGGCTCGGCGCGCCCAGGCCCGGTCTCCTCGCTGAGCACGTCGCGCGTCTGCTCGACGTCGCGCCCGAGGCGGTGCTGGCCTGGGACCTGATGGCCTTCGACACGCAGCCACCCGCGCTGGTCGGACGCGACCGCGACCTCATCGCCTCGGCCCGCATCGACGACCAGCTCTCCGTCTTCAGCGGCGCGCACGCGCTGGGCGCCGTCGCGGGCGCGACGCATCCGCGCACTCCCGTCCTCGCGCTCTACGACCACGAGGAGGTCGGCTCCGAGAGCGCCACCGGCGCCGCGGGCGCGCTGCTCGGGCAGGTGCTCGAGCGCATCAGCCTCGCCGGTGCGCGCGACCGGGAGGGGCACCTCGCCGCGCTCGCGTCCTCGGTCGTCGTCTCGGCCGACGGTGCGCACGCCACCCACCCCAACCACCCCGACCGCCACGACCCCGCGCACCGGATCGCACTCAACGCGGGGGTCGTCGTCAAGCGCAACGCCAAGCAGCGCTACGCCACCGACGCGATATCAGAGGGGTGGCTGCGCGCCGTCGCCGCGGACGCCGGGCTGCCGCTGCAGACCTACGTGCACCGCAACGACCTGCCGTGCGGCTCGACGGTCGGCCCGATGACCGCGGCCGCGCTGGCGGTCCCGACCGTCGATGTCGGCGCGCCGCAGCTGGCGATGCACAGCATCCGCGAGACCGCGGGCGCCCGCGACGTGGAGCACCTCGTCCGCCTGCTGTCGGCGTGCTGGACCTGGGGCTAGCCGACGCGCGCCCGACCGGGGCCTCTGCCGGCGACGCCTCAGCGCCGTGCCGGGGCCCGCGCCGAGAGAACGGCCACCAGCGGCCACAGTGCCTGCGCGCCAGCGGCGACGCGCTCGGCGAGACCGACGCGGGGGCCGTCCAGCTCCACCGCGAACCACACCGTGCCGGCGGCGAGCAGCGCGGTCGCGGTGAGGGCGGGGCCGCGGCGCAGCGCCCATGCCCTCGCCCGGCGCCGCCAGGCGAGCGCGGGCCACGCAGCGAGCACCACGAACGCGATCGTCGCGACGATCCCGTGCTCGCTGGACCCACCGTCGGCGTGCAACGGGAAGGCCGCGACCAGCACGGTCGCCACCCCACCCGCGGCCAGCACGAGCCGACCCGCGCCGGCTGCACCCCGCAGCGCCGCGGCGGTCACGACGTGGCAGACGCCCAACCCGGCGAAGGCCGCCGTCATCACCCACCGGTCCGGCGCGCCTCGCTGCGCCAGCGCGCTGATCGTGTCACGCACGGCGCTGTACCCGTCGGAGCGCAGCGACGCAGCGAGCGTCCAGCCGCCGACGAGCAGCACCGGGGCAGCCGCCGCGGAGACCAGACCGACGGCCCGCACCTGGGGCGGGCGGGCGTAGCCGTAGCTCATCCGGGCACCGGGCTCGCGTCGCTCACGTGCTGCAGCGTGCCAGCCGCATCGACGAGCTCGTCCACCTCCTGCGCCAGCGCGGCGACCTCCACCCCTGGCCGGCCGGCCCCCTCGGCCAGCGCGAGCGCCGGCTCGGCAGCGGCCCGCAGGGAGGCACCGGCAGCGTGGCCTGGACCACCGGCCCACGTGCCCGCGGCGCCGCTCAGCGCGGCGGGCAGGGCGGCGGCCAGCGGAGCAAGCTCGGGCACCGGGCGCGACGTCGGGCCGAGGTCGAGGCGCACGAGCTGCAGTGACCTGCCGATGCGCTGCAGCGCAGCCAGTGCACCGGCGACCCGCTGAACCTGCCCGTGCGCGTAGGACGGCTCGGCCTGCGCGCGGGCGAGGCTCGCCTCCGCCGCCGAGCGTGCCTGGCGCACCGCTCGACCGGTCTCCTCGGCGGCATCGGCGGGGACGCCCCCACCGCGGACCGCCGCCCCGAGCACGACACACGCCTGCACCGCGACGGCCTCCGCCAGGCGGGCGACGGCGGTCTCGAGGCGCTGGCCCTCCCAGCTCGGCAGCGCGAGGTAGGCGAGCAGGGCGACGCCCCCACCGAGGGCCGTGTCCGCCACCCGGTCCCCGAGGACCGAGACGGGCTGCGGGTCGACGATGTCGAGGAGGATCACGACGAGCGTGGTGAGGGCGGCGGTGAACAGGCCGTACCCGGCCGGGAAGGCGCTGTACGCCGCCCAGGCCGCCAGCGCCGCGAGCCCGACGAGCAGTGCTCCGCGGGGGTGCACGAGCCCGACGAGCACGGTGGCCGGCACGATGCCCAGCAGCGTTCCGGCCAGCCGACCCGCGCCGCGCGACGCCGTGGAGGCGAAGTCGGGCCGCAGCACCTGGGCGACCGTGAGCGCCGCCCAGTAGCCACGCGGCAGCCCCAGACCGCGGACGACGAGCTCGGCGACCACCAGCGCCGCGCTCATCCGCAGCACATGACGCCAGGTCGGGCTCCCGGGTCGCAGGGCAGCGAGCGTCGTACGCGCCGACGACAGCTGCGGCAGGCGCGACGGGGCGTGCGGGCGGGCGAGGGGGCGGCCGGCGCCGTACCAGTCATGGGTGCTGCTGCGCACCGCCCTGAGCTGTCCGGCGAGGGCCCGCAGGTGGCGGTCGGCGACGGGGTCGGGCAGCGGCTCCTCGGGCTGCAGCAGCGGCTGTCCAGCCTGCTCGGGCAGGCCTCGCCCCAGCGCGTCGGCGCCACGGTCGAAAGCCGTGGCTGCCCGCGTGAGGGCCGCCAGCAGCTCCGCGTGACCCGGTCCCTGGCGGGTGCTCAGGGTGGTGAGCGCGACCAGCTCGAGGCGCGCGCGGGCCAGGTCGTCGAGGACCGAGCGCAGTGCTGCGGCCCGCGGCGCCCCCCGCGCCTCGGCGCCCGACACAGCCGTCGCCGCGGAGGCGAGCGCGTCCGCGGTGCCGCTGAGCCGCAGCGGGTCTGCCGCAGGCGGCACCACGCAGCCAGGCTCGTCGCCAGCGCCGAGAGCGGTCCGCGCACGGCCGCGTCGGCGGTCGGGGAGCGGACCACGGCGGCCAGCAGCAGCTGCAGCCCGGCGCCGACGAGCACGAGGCCGCCCTGCTCGAGCGCCGCCGGGACGGGCAGGGGGAAGCGGCCGGTCACCACCAGCCCGGTGATCGCCTGCACGCCCACCGTCGTCGCTCCCGGACCGGCGGTGGTGAGCAGCCCGGCTGCGGCGCCCCAGACCGCGACGAGGGGTACGGCGAGCGCGGGGTGACCCCCGGTAGCGCAGCCCACCACCGTCGACAGCGCCACCGCCACCCCGCTGGCGGCCATCCGCAGGAACGGCACTCCCACCGGCGTGGAGATGGCGATGACCCCGGTGAGCAGCGCGCCGAGCGCGACGACGGTGGCGACCCGGAGCTCGCCGGTCGCGGCACCGACGGCGAGCGGGGTGACCAGCCCGACGGCGCTGACCGCGGCCCGCCGCAGCGCCAGACCGGAGAGCTCGGTGCGCAGGGCACCGGTGAGCCAGGGCGGCAGCGTCACTCCCCCAGCCTGCTGCCCATCAGCCCCAGGGGCTCGGGCCTGCGGTCCCACCGGCCCGCTGCGCCCGACCGGAGCGCTCGCACCGGCTCAGCGCTGAGCGAAGCGCTGCACCAGCTCGCGCTTGAGGACCTTGCCCGAGGGCCCGAGCGGGAGCACGTCGACGAGCTCTACCAGCCGGGGGTACTTGTACGCGGCGAGCTTCTCCTTGGCGTAGGCGATGACGGACTCGGGGGTCGGCTCCGGGCCGTCGGGGCCCGGCACGACGACGGCCATGACCTCCTCACCCTGCCTCTCGTGCGGCACGCCGATGACCGCGACCTCGCCGATGCCGGGCATCCGCATCAGCACCTCCTCGACCTCGCGCGGGTAGACGTTGTACCCGTTGCGCAGCACCATGTCCTTCTTGCGGTCGACGATGGTGAGGTAGCCGTCCTCGTCGAGGGTGCCGAGGTCACCGCTGCGGAACCAGCCGTCGACGATGGCCTTGGCCGTGTCGTCGGGCCGCCCGAGGTAACCCTTCATGACGTTGTGCCCGCGGATGACCACCTCGCCCAGCTCACCGGTCGGCAGCAGCTCGATGCGCTCCTCCAGCTCGGCCTGCGCGATGCCCACCCGTACGCCCCAGATCGCCGGCCCGACGGTGCCCGGCTTGGCGGGGCGACCCTTCTGGTTGAAGGTCGCGACCGGTGAGGTCTCGGTGAGGCCGTACCCCTCGAGCACGCTGACGCTGAAGGTCTCCTCGAAGGCCTCGAGGACCGCCAGCGGGATCGACGCCCCGCCGGACAGGCAGCTCCGCAGCGGTGGCCGCCGGTCGTCCTCGCGGGCAGCGGCGATCAGCGCCTGGAACATCGTCGGCACACCCATGAAGCGGGTGCACCGCTCCTCCACCAGCAGCGACAGCGCGGTGGCACCGTGGAAACGCGGGACCAGGACCACGGTTGCGCCGGCGCGGAAGGCGGTGTTCATCGTGCAGGTCTGGCCGAAGGTGTGGAAGAGCGGCAGGCAGCCGAGCACGATGTCGTCCGACGACAGCTCGAAGCTGCTGATGAGTGCGAGGTCGACCTGCATCACCAGGCTCAGGTGCGCCGTCTCCACACCCTTCGGCTGCCCCGTGGTGCCGCTGGTGTAAAGGATGGTCGCGGTGTCGTCGGGGTGGCGGGTCGCGTACCCGGCGATGGGCTCGGCCGACTCGGCGAGGGTGTCCAACCGGTCGGGACCGGCCTCGCCGGTCGGGTCCATCACCGACAGGACGGGTACGCCGGCGAGCTCCGCGCCTTTGGCTCCCTCGCCCAGAAGAGCTGCGGCGCAGACGAGGACGGACGCACCGCTGTCGCGCAGGACGTACTCGATCTCCTCCGCGCGCAGCAGCGCGTGCACCGGCACAACGACGGCACCGAGCGCGAGCGTGCCGTAGTAGGCGCGCGGGAAGTGCGCCGTGTTGGGCAGCAGCAGCGCGACTTTGTCGTCGGGGCCGATACCGCGGTCGGCGAGCACAGCGGCGTAGCGGCGAGCCTCCTCCCACAGCTGCGCGTAGGTGGTCCGCTCCCCCATGACGATGGTGGCGGTGCGGTCCCCGAAGCGCTCGGCGGAGTCGGCGAGGATGGAGGCGACGGAGAGCTCGGCGGGCATGCGCAACATCGTACGGACCCTGTGATGCGAGTCTCAGCCCACCATGTCGCAGCGAGGTCTCAGCCGGGCACCGGCACGCAGCGAGGCCCGTACGGCCGCGGCTGAGAAGGCGGGCAGGTCGTCGGGGCTGCGGCTGGTCGTGAGGTTGCCGTCGACGCAGACCTCCTCGTCTACCACAGTGGCACCAGCGTTCCGCAGGTCGTTGCGGATGCTCGGGTACGACGTCAGCGTCCGGCCCCGGACCACGTCCGCCTCGACGAGCAGCCACGGCGCGGCAGATGCCCGCGACGGGCTTCCCGGTGAGCACGAAGCTGCGCACGAAGGCGACCGCATCCTCGTCCTGCCGCAAGTGGTCGGGGTTCACGGCGCCGCCGGGCAGCAGCAGCCCGATCACGGCACCGTGGCACCTCCCGCCTCGACTTCACCACGGCCGAGGCCGACGACAGCCGGCTCGCGCCCCTGACCCCAGAACTCCTGACATAGAGACCGGGTGGGTGCAGCACTTTCCCTGCGTGACAGGCGTTGTTGGCGTGTCGCGTCCCGTCGTCCTGCTCTTGGGTTGAGATAATCATTGCGTGATTAGGGGTGCGGGCAGGATGGGCCGGGTGACCCAGCCGGTGTTGCCGTTGCTGCCGGCTCAGGCGCGTTCGATCGGGCCGTCGGCGGGGCTGCTGGAGGGTCCGGGCGGCGGGGTGGTGTTCGTGTTCGGGTTGGCGACGTTCGACTACGCGGCCACCGATCCGGCTGGGCGCCGGCTGGCGGCGGTGCAACTGGTGCGGAGCAGGATCGCGACGGCGACCGAGGTCGCGTCGGCGTTCGCGGTCAACCAGGCGACGCTGTGGCGTTGGGTGGCGTCGTTCAAGACCGGCGGGGTGGCGGGGCTGGTCCGGGATGTTCCTGGTCCGAAGGGTCCGAGCAAGCTCACCGACGCGGTGACGGCCACGATCGTGACGTTGCAGGCGGAGGGACTGACGCTGCGGTCGATCGCCGCCCAGACCGGGGTGTCGACCGCGACGGTCCGGGTCGCGTTGGGTCGGGTCGCGCCGCGCAACCCCCGGCCGGTCGAGCCGCCGGTCGAGCCCGCGCATCGGCAGGCCGGCGAGGCCAGCGCCACCGCGCTCGACCTGGGCCTGGACGCGGCTCTGGGCGTCGAGGGCGATCTGCGGCCCGCCGGTGATCTGTTGCCCGCGGCCGACCCCGAGGGTGGATTGGTGGTGTTGGCGCAGCCGGTGGCGCGGACCGCGGAGCGGGTCGCGGCTCGTTTCGGGGACCTCATCGAGGCGCCGGTCGTGCTCACCGAGGGTGCGCAGTTGCCGCTGGCCGGGTTGCTGCTGGCGTTGCCGGCGGTGCAGATGACCGGCCTGCTGAGCGTCGCCGGGGAGGTGTTCGGGTCGATGCGCAAGGGCTTCTACGGGCTGCGCGTGACGCTGCTGATGGGGGTGTTCATGGCGCTGCTGCGGGAACCTCGCGCGGAGGGCGCGACCCGGCTACGACCGGCGGACCTGGGCCGGCTGCTGGGCCTTGATCGGGCCCCGGAGGTGAAGACGTTGCGCCGCGAGCTCGCCGAGCTCGCCAGCCACGGCAAGAGCGGCGAGCTGCAAGCCGCCCTCGGTGCCCACCACGCCACCATGCGTCCGGACGCTGTCGGGTTCCTCTACGTGGACGGCCACGTCCGCGTCTACAGCGGCACCCGGCAGCTGCCCAAGACCCACATCGCGCGGATGCGGATCGCCGGCCCGGCAACCGAAGAGACCTGGGTCGGTGACAGCGACGGGGACCCGGTGATGGTCATCACCGGGTCCCCGTCCCAGTCGCTGGCCGCCGAGCTGCACCGGCTTCTCCCGGACCTGCGAGCCGTGCTCGGACCCGGGCGCAGGTGCACCGTGGTGTTCGACCGCGGTGGCTACAGCCCGCACGTGTTCACCGAGATCATCGCGGCCGGCTTCGACCTGCTGACCTACTTCAAGGGCTCCTG
>JAABUO010000413.1_pt1 | contig 87852 bp, 81 predicted proteins | sample 5559291 | NCBI WGS metagenome assembly JAABUO01 (sample SAMN10711878, study PRJNA513372) | rock metagenome | isolation source: Antarctica rocks | place: Antarctica: Victoria Land, Finger Mt sud
TGGCGCTGAAGGGGGAGAACGACGCCAGCTCGACCACGGCGCGCACGGATCCCTCGAACAGCACGGGCAGCACGATGATGGTCAGCGGGGGCGCGGCGCCGAGTCCTGAGTTGATGCGGACGTAGTCTCCCGGCACCTCGGTCAGCAGGATGCGCTTCTTCTCCCGGGCGCACTGCCCTACCAGGCCTTCGCCGAGCCGGTAGGAGGTCGACAGGTGCCGGCGTTCCTCGAAGCCGTAGCCGGCCTGCAGCTGCAGGACGGGCTCGCCGTCGGCCGCGGTGGTCATCGAGTAGAAGACCCCGTGCTGTGCCGAGACGAGCGGCGCCAGCTCGGACAGGATCATGCTCGACACCGCCGCCAGGTCTCGCTGGCCCTGCAGCATCCGCGTGAAGCGCTCCCGATTGGTCTTCAGCCAGTCCTGCTCGATGTTCTCCCGCGTGGTCTCGCGCAGGTTGCGAATCATCTCGTTGAGCTTGTCCTTGAGGATCGCGACCTCGCCGCTGGCCTCCACCCGGACCTGCCGGGTGAGGTCGCCCTCGGTGACAGCGGTGGCGACCTCGGCGATGGCCCGGACCTGGTTGGTCAGGTTGGCCGCGAGCTGGTTGACGTTGTCGGTCAGGTCCTTCCAGACGCCGCCGACCTCCTTGGACTGCGCCTGCCCGCCGAGCCTGCCCTCGACCCCAACCTCGCGGGCCACGCGGGTCACCTCGCCGGCGAAGGCGTTCAGCTGGTCGACCATCGCGTTGACCGTGTTCTTCAGCTCGAGGAACTCGCCCTTGACGTCGATCGAGATCTTCTTGCTCAGGTCGCCATTGGCCACGGCGGTAGTGACCTCGGCGATGTTGCGAACCTGGCCGGTCAGGTTGCCGGCCATCAGGTTGACGTTGTCGGTGAGGTCCTTCCAGACACCGCCGACCTCGATGGTGACGGCGGCGGCCTGCCCGAGCTTGCCCTCGGTACCGACCTCGCGCGCCACCCGCGTGACCTCGGAGGCGAAACCGTTGAGCTGGTCAACCATCGCATTGATCGTGTTCTTGAGGTCCAGCATCTCGCCTCGGACGTCGGCCGAGACCTTCTTGCTGAGGTCGCCGTCGGCAACCGCACCGATGACCCGCTGCATCTCGCTGGTCGGCCGCACCAGCGCCTCGATCAGGCTGTTGACCGACTCGACGCTGCCCGACCAGCTCTGCGTCCACCCGCCCAGCACGACCCGCTGCGAGAGCTCGCCCTGCGTGCCGACCACCCGGCTGACCCGAGCGAGTTCCGCCTCGAGCGCCTGGTTGGCGATGATGATGTCGTTCAGCGAGTCGGCGACCTTGCCGGCCACCCCGGTCCACTCCAGCGGCATGCGGACAGCGAAGTCACCGCTCTTCACCTGCGCGAGGGCGCCGAGCAGCACCTTTGCGTCCAGCACGTCCGTCGCCGTAGCCGGACCCGACATGAGGGCCTCCCATAGTTCTCGCTTGCGGCACCCCGGGGCGGGGTGGTCTCAGTAGGCGATTCGGCACACAAGCCGCGGAACCTGAGGCCGCCTGCGGGGTCAGGTGAGCGGCGTCAGCCGCGGCGGCTGAGCTGCTGTCCGTACCGCCACACTGGGGGGTCGGGTGCCAGCACGCTGCTCCTGCCGAGCCGAACCTCACCCGCATGCTCGACGAGCTCTACCACGCCGCAGCCGGGGACGGTCCTCGACGGCATGGAGGGGCATCGAGCTGGTCGGTGCCAAGCGGGCCCCGACCGCAGCTGAGAAGGAGGTGACGGACGAGTCGGCCTGTACGCCGGGTTCTGTTCCGCGGCAGCCTCACGGCCACCGCGGCGACGGCCATCTGTCTACGACTGCCGTTGCCGACAGCCTCTAGCGGTCTACCCGCAGGCTCGGGCGGGCCGCCCTCGGACGCCTGCGCAGGCAGGCCCGGCGAACCGGTCCTGCCCTCTTGACCTAGCTCCGGGTGGGGTTTACCGAGCCGCCCGGGTCACCCCGGGCGCTGGTGCGCTCTTACCGCACCGTTTCACCCTTACCCCGCCGACCGGAGCCGGACGGGGCGGTCTGCTTTCTGTTGCACTGTCCCGCGAGTCACCTCGGGTGGGCGTTACCCACCACCTTGCCCTGTGGAGCCCGGACGTTCCTCGGCACATCTCCTTCCGGACCTGTGACGCGGCCGCCCGGCCGGCTCGTCCGCCGAGAGGAGCTTACGCCGAAGCCGTGCCCAGCCGCAGCCCCTCACGCCAGCGCGAAGCGGACTGAGCGCGTCGCAACGTCAGCTGTCACCAGCCGCGCGCGGACCGCATCCCCGAGCGGCAACCCCGCACCGTCGCACCGTGCACGCACGGGCGGGTCGTGCAGCTGCAGGGTCCCGCTCCCCTCCTTGACGTCGACGACGACGATGGCATCGAACACCTCGCCCTCGCGGCCGGCCAGCAGCAGGGACTCGACAGTGTCGACGACGGCACGCTCGACGCCGTGCGCCCGCTGGTCAGCCGCTGCCATCTGCTCGGGCAGCACGGCGAGGCCAGTGCGAACCCAGTCGGGCACCGGCTCCCTCGCGCACACGGCGACGCAGATGGCCAGGCCGTACCTGTCGACGAGGCGACGCAGCGGCGCTGTCACGTGGGCGTAGGCACCACCCATCGCCGCGTGGACCGGCACCGGGTCGGGCGTGGCCCCGTCGAACGTGACGTAGCCGGCGCCCCGGAACAGCGAGGCTGCCTGCGTGAGCATGGCCGCAACGTCGTTGCTGTCCGGCCCGCCCTCGGCGGCGACGCCCTCCGACGACCCGAGCCCGCGCAGGAAGGCGCCGTACGGCTGGTCCGACGCCCACGGGAGCCCGAGGGTGTCGGCGGTGCGCCGCAGCCGCTCCAGCCGGTCGGCGCCGGGTGGCGGCATTGTGCGCAGCACTCCGACGCCGGCACCGACCATGATCTGCGCGGCAGCCATCCCGGTCAGCAGCGACACCTGAGCGTTCCAGTCCTCCAGCGGCAGCGGCCGCCGCAGCTCGAGCTGCCACCGTGCCGCCGAGCCAGCACCGGCCGGCACGACCTCCTCGTCCGGTGCCTGCAGGCTCGTCCCGCCGCGAGCGGCTTCGAGCGCCTGCCGCAGCCGGCCAACCTCGCCCAGCAGCACCATCACCTCTGGCGCGGTGCCGGCGTCGAGCGCCTGCTGCATCGCCGGGTAGTCGAGCTGGGCCCGGCTGCGCACCCGTGCCCGGCGAACGGCGGCCGACCCGACGTTCCCCGCCTCGTCGAGGGTGAACTCCCACAGCAGCGCCGCCCGGTCCTGCCCGGGCAGCAGGGAGGCCCAGCCCTGGCTCATAGCTGGTGGATGCAGCGGGACGAGCCCGTCGGGCAGGTACACCGTCTCCCCGCGCCGGTGGGCCTCGGCATCGACGGCGCCGCCCGGGTGGACGGCTGCGGGCACGTCGGCGATGGCGTACCAGAGCCGGTAACCCCTGTCCGACCGGGTGATCGCCATGGCCTGGTCGAGGTCGGTCGCTCCCGGCGGGTCGAGGGTGACGAGCTCGATGCCCGTCTCGTCCGGCAGGGCATCGAGCGCTCTAGGAGCAGCGGCCTCCTGGAGGGCGGCGTCCGGATAGGCATCGGGCAGCTCGAACTCGGCCCGTACCGCCGCGAAGGCGCCGTGGGCCGCACCGACCACGTCCGGGGGGACGCCCTGCGCCGCAAGTCGGATGTGGCGGCTCGGCATGGGACGCTCCTGGCTGGTAGGTGCTGTCACGTATGTGGCTCACCCGGCCGATTGAGGTTCCGGTCGTCGTCAGCGGTGAGTCACGGCCGGAAGCTCACCCTCGGCCGCCCTCATTGCTCGGGTGCGGCCGTGACGTTGACCGCCCGCACGACGCAGGGCCCGTCCTCGTACCAGTCGACAGTCGACAGCGAGGCGAGGTCCAGATGCAGCCGGTACAGCGCTGACGGCGGCGCCTCCAGTGCGATGCGAACCAGCGTTTTGATGGGGGTCACGTGCGAGACGATCACGATTCGCCCGCCCTGGTAGGCAGCCAGCGTGCGGTCGAGGGCCGCGCGGACCCGCACCTCGGTGTCCGCGAACGACTCCCCGCCGGGCGGTGCGACTGTCGGGTCGGCCAGCCACGCCTGCAGCTCCTCGGGCCAGCGCTCGCCAATCTCGGCGAACGTGAACCCCTCCCATACGCCGAAGTCGGTCTCGCGGAACCCCTCATCGAGGACCACCTCGCGCCCCAGCGCCTCGGCGGTCTGCCGGGCGCGCCGCAACGGCGAGCTGACGACCACTTCGTATGCGGTCCCACGCAGCATGCCCGCAGCCGCCCGCGCCTGGGCCCGGCCGGTGGCTGTCAGCGGCGGGTCGCCGGCGGTGCCGCTGAACCGGCGCTCGACGGAATGTGCGGTCTGCCCGTGGCGCAGCAGCAGCGTCCGGGTGGCAGTCCCCGTCGCTGCCATCCAGCCCGAGCCCTGGCCCGAGCCCCCGTCTGCCGGCTGCGGTGCACGAGGCGCCGGGTCGCGCACCGAGGATGCCGAGGATGCCGAGGATGCCGAAGCCGAGGCCGACCACGACCGGCCCTTCGCGGCAGCGTCCATCGCCTCGTTCGCGAGCCGGTCGGCGGCGGCGTTCTGCGCCCGCGGGATCCAGGTGAAGCTGACCCGCGGGAATCGTTGGACGAACTGCGCCGCCTGGGCCGCCAGGGGACGCATGTCCGGGTGCTTGACCTTCCAGCGCCCGCTCATCTGCTCGACGACCAGCTTGGAGTCCATCCGTACCTCGACCTCAGCGTCCGGGTCGAGTTCGAGCGCCGCGTCGAGCCCGGCGAGCAGCCCCCTGTACTCGGCGACGTTGTTGGTAGCACGACCGATGCCGGCGGCGCGCTCGGCGAGCACCGCGTCGCCCTGCCGGACGACGGCGCCGTAGCCCGCCGGCCCGGGATTGCCCCGCGAGCCACCGTCGGCCTCGACCGTCAGCACGCGGCGAGCCGGCGGCCTGCTCATCGAGCGGACCCGGCGGAACTCACAGGCCGCTCTCGGCAGAACTTCACAGGCCGCTCTCGGCAGTGCGCACGAGGATGCGCCGGCACTCCTCGCAGCGCACGACCCGCTCGGGCGGGGCCTCGCGCAGCTCGCCGATGTCGGTGCCGGACAGCTCCAGGTGACAGCCTTCGCAGCGGCGGCGCTGCAGCCGTGCGGCGCCGACCCCGCCGGAGGACGCACGGATCTTGTCGTACAGCCCGAGCAGGTCACCGGGCAGCTCGGCCGCCAGTGCCTCGCGGGCCCCGCGCCGCTCGGCGGCCTCCGCGTCGATGCCTGCCACGGCAGCATCGCGTCGGGCCACAGCATCGTCGCGGGAGCGCAGTGACTCGTCGCGCTCGGCTGTCAGCGCCGTGGCCCGGCCGCCGGCCTCCTCGGCGCGCTCCATGACCTCGAGCAGGTCGTCCTCCAGCAGCGCCTGCCGGCGGCCGAGTGAGGCGATCTCTGACTGCAGGTTGCTCAGCTCCCGCGAGGCGCCGACAGCTCCGGAATCGAGCCGCTTCTGGTCGCGCTCCACCCGCCCGCGGATGATGTCGACCTCGCCCTCGAGCCGCGTCTGCTCACGGCTCACCTGCCCGGCGACCGTGCTCGCCTCCCCCAGCTCGGCTGACAGCTGGGCCAGGCGGGCCGTCAGCTGTTCAATCTCAGCGTGCTCGGGCAGGGACCGGCGCCGCGCGGCCAGCCGGATCAGGGCGGCGTCGACGTCCTGCAGGTCGAGCAGGCGCAGCTGCACCTCGGGGGCGGCATCCACCTGCGCCGGCTCCTTTCACTCTCTGTGCCTTGTCGCCCTGGACCGGCGACCGCTCAGCAGGCGTGCAGCCGCCAGGGGTCGGTCACCGTCGAGCTGACTGTCGTCTGCGGCAGCGCCACGCTATCGCCCCCGTCCCCGTTGCCTCCCCCGGCGGCGGCGAGCCCCGCGAGCAGCAGCCGCTCGGCGTCGGCGAGCCACGGCCACTCCGTCGCCCAGTGCGGGGCGTCGATGATCGCCAGGTCCTGGCCGGCGGGGCCGGCGACGGCGTCGAGCACGTGGTGGTGTCGCCCGTCGGCGGTCAGGAAGGCCTGGGCACCGAGCGCCGCCGCGCGCCCGGCGAGCTCGCCCCCGGAGCCGCCGCAGACGGCGAGCCGCGCCACCATCCGGTTGGGGTCGCCGGTCGCCCGCACCCCGCCGGCAGTGCGCGGCAGGGCATCGACCACCCGCTGGACGAGGTCGTCCAGGCGCGTGGGCCGGCTCAGGTCGCCAATCCGTCCGAGCCCGGGTGCCAGCAGTGCCGGCGGCGGCTCGCTGGCCAGCTCGACGACGTCGAACGCCGGCTCCTCGTACGGATGGGCGGCGCGCAGAGCGGTGACGACCTCGGCCCGGCGCCCGCGCGGCAGCACCATCTCCAGCCGAGCCTCGGCCACCTCCTCCTGCCGGCCGACCGCGCCGAGCACCGGGCGCGCACCGTCGAGCGGGCGAAAGGTGCCCGTGCCCTGCGTCCACCAGCCGCACCTGTCGTAGTCGCCGATCGCGCCGGCGCCCGCCGCGGCCAGGGCATCGAACAGGGCCGCCCGGTCGGCAACCGGGACGAACACAGTGACCTTGTCCACTCCGGCCGCCTGAGCGTCCAGCGCTGCCAGGGGCGCCAGCGGCGCCAGGGGCACCAGGGGCACCGTCCCCGTAAGGCCGAGCAGGCCGGCGAGGGCATCGCTGACACCGGGGCGGGCGACGTCGGCGTTGGTGTGCGCGTTGAACAGGGCGCACCCGCCGCGCACGAGGATGGCGACGACCCGACCGCCGGCCGTCGTCTCGGGCACGCCGTGCACCCCGCGCAGGAACGGCGGGTGGTGGGTGATGAGCAGCTGGGCACCCGCGGCGACAGCCTCGCGGGCGACCTCCTCGGTCGGGTCGACGGCCAGCAGCACTCGCAGCACGGCGGCCTCCGGGGCCCCGACCGCGAGGCCGACAGCGTCCCAGTCCTCGGCGGTCGCCGGGTCGTACGCCTGCTCGAGCACGCGGACGCAGTCGCCGACAGTTGCTGGCGCCGCCACGGGCCTGCCCTTCCTCGTCAATGGTCGGGGTCGCTGGTCTGGCCAGTGTCACACGTCCGCCGCGCACCAGGTCGAGGCTCAGCCGTTGGTGCTGCGGGATGTGGGACAGGGCGTCGCGGTAATCCGGACGGAACAGATTGCATCTGGCCGGCTACGGGAAAAGACCAAAGGTGACGACCGACCTCGCCGCGGTGCCGCTCACCCGCGTGCCCCACCGGCCTGGCTGTGCGCCATGAGCGCCAACGTTGCCTTCCTCACCGAGCGCGCCTGGACCGCGGTGCCGACCGCGGCAGCCGAGGCCCGTCGCGTCGTCGGCGACCAAGCACGGACGTGGGGGGTCCCGGAGGACACCTGCGACGTCGCGATCTTGCTGACCAGCGAGGTCGTCACCAACGGGATGATGCACGGCCAGGGCCGCGTGACCCTGCGGACGATGGCGCTGCCGGCCAGCGGGCTGCGCGTCGAGGTCGACGACGACGGCGGCGGGCAGCCAGCCGTCCGTGACCATTGCCTTGAGGACGAGCACGGGCGGGGCATGGCGATGGTCGAGATGCTCGCGACCCGCTGGGGGTGGCTGCCGCGCGACGGCGGCAAAACGGTGTGGTTCGAAGTCGCGCCCTGACCCGTGCTGCCGATAGGCCCTGGCCGGCGCAGGACGCCGGGCTGCGGGCCGGCTCACACTCCGAGGGGTACCACACGTGAGGTAGGCGGGCGCTTGCCGCCGGACTAGTCTCGCTTGCAGGAGCACACATTCGCTTCAGCGTTTCGGCGCTTTGCAGGAGGCCCCCGTGCTGGCAGCTCTGATCCCCGCCGTACTCGTGCTCTTCGGGCTGGTCGCGGCATCCGCGCTGCTCGCCGCAGCTTCCGAGGTCAGTCGCGTCGTCTGGACGCGCCGACACTCCGCCGAGGGCATCGACGCGTTGCAGCGCATGCTCGCCGATACTGAGCTCCCGCCGAAGCTGCAGCGCTGACGCAAGCGGCAGGCAGCGCATCGCGAGCGCCTTGCTGCGGCGGGCACGGCCGGGTGGGCACGGCAGGGTTCGAACCTGCGACATCCCGCTTGTAAGGCGGGCGCTCTCCCGCTGAGCTACGCGCCCCGACTCCTTCCAGCCTACGGTCCGGTGCCGTTCGGATGCAGGATGCGAGCGACAGCGGCGTCGATCTCGTCGGCGGTGGGTAGGTCGCCGGGCGCGCCGTCCGCTGGCTCGGCGGGTGCTTGAGGCGGGTCCACGACGGCGCCGCACTCGGAGCAGCGGACAGCCCCCAGCGTCTTCGACAGCCGGCGCGAACCGCATGCCGGGCAGCAGTCGAAGGCGGCGTCCCAGCCGGGCAACGCCCGGCAGGCGGGACACACCAGCACCTGCACCCCGCGCGTCACCCCGCGGCGCCAGTCGCTGGGGCCGCCAGGCGGGTCGAGCTGGCGAGCCCCACAGCTGCTGCACGGCATCCGCGTGACCTCTACAGCCCCGCGAGCACCTTCTTGTACTCCTCGTGATCGCGCGCATCGGGGATGGCGTTGACCACGCTCCAGCGCACGACGCCCTCCCTATCGATGACGAAGGTGCCGCGGTTGGCCCGGCCGGCGACGTCGTTGAAGACGCCGTAGTCCCGCGCAACCTTCCCGTGTGGCCAGAAGTCGGACAGGATCGGGAAGCGAAACCCCTGCTGGTCGGCCCACACCTTGTTGGCGAACGGGGAGTCGACGCAGATCGTCAGCACCTGGACGTCGTCGTTCTGGAACGTCGCCAGGTCCTCCTGCACCGCGCACAGCTCGCCCTGGCAGACACCGGTGAACGTCGCTGGGTAGAAGAGCACGACTGCGGTCTTGCTGCCACGCAAGGACGAGAGCGTGAGCTCCTGGTTGTTCTGGTCCTTGAGCGTGAAGTCGGGTGCGGTGTCGCCCACCTCGATCGGCATGGGGCTTCCTTTCCTCGCCAGTGCGGTATCTGTTGAGCATGCCACCGCAGCAGCAGGGTCTCGCCAGTGTCGGCCGCGGCGTCGTCGCTCCCATGGTGATGAGCGCCTGGGACGCGTTCATCGACCTCGCCGAGCAGGTCGACCTCGAGGCAGGCACCCGCTTGCCCGGCTGGCGCGCACACGAGGTGTGCGTGCATCTCGGTGCGTGGGAGAACTACGTCGCGGTGCAGGGCATCATCGCCTCCGCTGGTGGCGCCGGCTCGTCGACCCCGCCCGACCCGGACGAGGCCAACGAGCGGATCACGCGGCAGGAGCGTGACGCGAGCCGCGAGCAGGTGCTCGCCGCGCTGCGCCGCGGCCGGCAGGAGGTCGAGCAGTATTTCGCGACGCACGACGCAGCGCTCGATACCGCCCCGGTCGTGTCCACGCTGGGGTCGCTGCCCTTGCTGAGCGTCCTGCTCGGGCAGTGCTACGAGCTGGCAGTCCACGCCCTCGACCTCGTGACAGCGGGCGCCCCCCAGCCGCCGGAGGACCTGCTGCAGACCGGGCTCGCCGCGCTGGCCGACGTAACCGGAGCCGTCGCGCACCGGGTGGGCATCGCACCGTCGACGACGACGCTGTGGACACCGAACGGCGGCTGGAGCTTCAGCACCGAGGCGGGCGGCTGGACCACTGTCCGGGTCGACGGCTCGCGCCCGCGCGGCACTGTCGTCGAGGGTGAGACGCCGGTCGTCCTCGACTGCGCTTCGGGGCGCGTCAACCCCGTCGTCGCGCTCGCCCGGCGGCAGCTGAAGGTGCACGGGATGGCCGGCCTCACCCGGCTCGCCCCCATCGTCGAGAGCGTGCCCGGCATCCCTGGCGGCCCGACGCTGCGCCTCGCTGCCCGGGCGCTGTCGGGCGCCGGCGGGGTCGTCGGGCGGCTCACCGGCCGCTAGCAGTCAGCGCGGGGGCGGTCAGGGCCGTCAGCGCTGCTTGCGGTGCCCGCCCCTGGGCGCCCCGAGCTTGGTGCCGTTCCACTCCTGGGCGATGTTGAGGTTGCCGGTCTGCACCAGCCCCGCTGTGGGGACGGCTTCGAGGATGTCGCTGGGCTCGACGTGCCCCTCGCGACCGGCCTTCGGCGTCAGCAGCCACAGGAAGCCGTCGTCGGAGAGCTGGCGGCGGGCGTCGACGAGCGCGTCGATGAGGTCGCCGTCGTCCTCGCGCCACCACAGCAGCACGACGTCGACGACCTCGTCGGAATCCTCGGAGATGAGCTCCTCGCCGCTGACGGCGCGAAGCTCGTCAAGCAGGTCGGTAGGGACGTCCTCGTCAGCGTTGATCGACTGGACGAGGCTGCCCGAGGCCACCCCGAGGCGTTGCGCTCTGCTCGCGCCCTGCTGGCTGGGGGCGGTCACGGGGCCTCACCTACCACGGCCCCCCGGTCGTACCTGCACCTCGGTCGCGCGGCCCGCGCGGTCGACGACAACGTTTCCTCCTTCACCACGGGGTACCTGTCCCCACCCACTGTGGCGCTAGTCCACCCCGGCGAAGGCTTCCGCGCAAGTGCGGAGCCGAGCATGTGCACAAGAGGTGGCTCAGCGGTCGGACGCCCAGGTGGTCCGCGGTGGCAGCTCGCCGGCCCGCCAGTGCTTGCGCAGCTTGGCCGACGCCATCATCAGGGCGCGGCGCTGGCTCGGATCGACCTGCTCCGTGTGCCCGGAAGTCGCCGGTCGCGGCGCGTGGACGATCTCGACGTACGAACCCATCGTCGCCGGGGTCAGCCGGCAAGGAACGACAGCCGCACCGTGCGTTCGCCGTTGTCGATGTTGAGGTCGACCAGCGCGATGCTCTGCCAGGTCCCCAGCGCCAGGCGGCCGCCGAGCACCGGCACCGTGATCGAGGGCGGGACGATCGCCGGCATGACGTGGGAACGGCCGTGCCCGCGTGACCCGTGCGCGTGGCGGTACCTGTCGTCGGCGGGCAACAGGTCGGCCAGAACCCGCAGGAGGTCCTCGTCGCTGCCTGACCCCAGCTCCAGCACCGCGACGCCCGCGGTCGCGTGCGGGACGAACACCGACAGCAGCCCGTCGCCGCGGCCGCTGCTGAACGCAGATGCCTCGCGGGTCAGGTCGTGCACCGCCTCGCGGCTGCCCGTGCGGACGGTCAGCGTCGTCGTCTCCATCAGCCATCTCCATCTCGCCCGCTCGCGTCGCGACCGCTCGCATCCATCCTCATCGCCTGCCGCCGGAGCCGCCAACCCAAGCGCAGTGGCTTTGGTACCTGTCGGTGGCCCCTGGCACGGTGACAAACTGCAGGAAGCCCTCCTCACCCGTGCTGCACGAAGGAGATGTCGTGGCGAACGACCCCCGCCGGTACTCCGTCATCCACGACGGCCTGCCCAACCAGCTGCCCGACGTCGACCCGGACGAGACGCGCGAGTGGCTCGACTCCCTCGACTCGGTGATCGAGACCGGTGGCCGGGGGCGGGCGCGCTACCTGATGCTGCGCCTGATCGAACGGGCCAGGGAGAAGGCGGTCGGCGTCCCGGCGCTGCGCAGCACCGACTACCTCAACACCATCACCCCCGAGAGCGAGCCGTGGTTCCCCGGCGACGAGTCAGCCGAGCGGCGCATCCGCGCCTACATCCGCTGGAACGCGGCGGTGACGGTCAGCCGGGCCAACCGCAAGGGGCTCGAGGTCGGCGGCCACATCGCCACCTACGCGAGCGCCGCGAGCCTGTACGAGGTCGGCTTCAACCACTTCTTCCGCGGCAAGGACCACGGCGAGTCCGGCGACCAGGTCTTCTTCCAGGGCCACGCCTCCCCCGGGATCTACGCACGCGCCTTTCTCGAGGGCCGGCTGACCGAGCAGCAGCTCGACGGCTTCCGCCAGGAGGTCAGCGCCGCGCCCAACGGCTTGCCCTCCTACCCGCACCCCCGGCTGATGCCCGACTTCTGGGAGTTCCCGACAGTGTCGATGGGCCTCGGCCCGATCGCCGCGATCTATCAGGCCCGCTTCAACCGCTACCTGCACAACAGGCGGCTCAAGGACACCAGCCGCAGCCGGGTCTGGTCCTTCCTCGGCGACGGAGAGATGGACGAGCCCGAGGCCCTGGGCGCAATCGGCGTCGCGGCACGCGAGGAGCTCGACAACCTCACCTTCGTCATCAACTGCAACCTGCAGCGCCTCGACGGCCCGGTCCGCGGCAACGGCAAGATCATGCAGGAGCTCGAGTCGGTCTTCCGCGGGGCGGGCTGGAACGTCATCAAGGTGGTCTGGGGCCGCGACTGGGACCCACTGCTCGCGCGTGACGTCGACGGCGTGCTGGTCAACGCCATGAACACCACCCCCGACGGGCAGTTCCAGACCTACTCGGTGGAGTCGGGCGCCTACATCCGGGAGCACTTCTTCGGCTCCGACCCCCGGCTGCGCCGCATGGTGCAGTCGATGAGCGATGACGAGCTGCGTCGCTTGTCGCGCGGCGGCCACGACTACCGCAAGCTCTACGCCGCCTACTCGGCCGCGGTCGCGCACGAGGGCCAGCCGACTGTCATCCTCGCCCACACGGTGAAGGGGTGGACCCTGGGCAAGGACTTCGAGGCCCGCAACTCCACGCACCAGATGAAGAAGCTGACTGTCGACGAGCTCAAGGAGTTCCGCGACCGGCTCTTCCTGCCCATCCCTGACGCCGACCTCGAGGGCGGTCTGCCGCCGTACTACACCCCGGGCGAGGGCTCCGACGAGATCGCCTACATGAAGGAGCGCCGGGCCGCGCTCGGCGGCTCGCTGCCCAAGCGGGTCGTGCGGGCCAAGGCGCTGGCCCAGCCGCCCGAGCAGAGCTTCGCGCTGCTGCGCAAGGGATCGGGCAAGCAGTCGGTGGCGACGACGATGGCCTTCGTCCGGCTGCTGCGCGAGCTGATGAAGGACAAGGAGATGGGCGCGCGGATCGTCCCGATCATCCCGGACGAGGCGCGCACCTTCGGCCTCGACGCCTTCTTCCCGACGGCCAAGATCTACTCGCCGTTCGGCCAGCTGTACGAGGCTGTCGACCGCGATCTGCTGCTGGCCTATCGCGAGGCGACGGACGGGCAGATCCTGCACGAGGGCATCACCGAGGCCGGGGCGGTGGCGTCTGTCATCGCCGCCGGCACCTCGTACGCCACGCACGGGGTGCCGATGATCCCGGTGTACGTCTTCTACTCGATGTTCGGCTTCCAGCGCACCGGCGACCAGCTGTGGGCCCTGGGCGACCAGATGGGCCGCGGCTTCCTGCTCGGCGCGACGGCCGGCCGCACCACTCTCAACGGCGAGGGGCTGCAGCATCAGGACGGCCACTCGCTGCTGCTGGCGCAGACCAACCCCGCCTGCGTCGCCTACGACCCCGCGTTCGGCTTCGAGATCAGCCACATCGTGCGCGACGCGCTCGACCGGATGTACGGGGAGCGCGACGAGGCGGTCTTCTACTACCTCACCGTCTACAACGAGCCCTTCCCGCAGCCGGCCGAGCCTGAGGGGCTCGACCCGGGACAGGTGCTCAAGGGGCTCTACCGCTTCCGCCCGGCCGCGTCGGAGCCGGCGCGAGCGCAGGTCATCGCCAGCGGCTCGGCGATGCTCGCCGCGCAGCGGGCCCAGGAGCTGCTGGCGGAAGACTGTGGCATCGGCGTCGACCTGTGGTCGGCGACGTCGTGGAACGAGCTCGCCCGCGAGGCGGTCGAGTGCGAGAAGCACGCCCTGCTCGCCCCCGACGAGCCGCCACGGGTGCCTTACGTGACACAGGCGCTGGCCGATGCCCCCAGGCCCGTGATCGCGGTCAGCGACTTCATGCGGGCGGTGCCCGACCAGATCGCGCGATGGGTGCCGGGCGACTGGTCCTCCCTCGGCACCGACGGCTACGGGCGCTCGGACACCCGGGCAGCGCTGCGCCGGTTCTTCCACACCGACGCGCCGTCGATCGTCGTCGCCGTGCTCGAGGCACTCGCGCGCCGGGGCGAGCTGGAGGGCAGCACGGTCAAGGAGGCGATCGAGCGCTACGCCCTGCACGACACGCAAGCCGTCGACTCCGGCTCGGCTACCGAGGCCGACGACGAGCCCGTTTCCGGGTGAGCGGCGCCACGCTCCGGGTAGGCGGAGACTGACAGCCCGATGGATCTGACGTCGGTGGATGCAACCAGGAGGACCGGCACATGGAGCGCGGCAGCGACAAGCACGCCCGGCGGCTCGACGAGGCGCTCAAGGGCGAGACGGCGGGCCTGGTCTCGAGCGGCCACGACACCCACGCCGAGGAGTGGAAGTCGAGTGAGCCCTCCGGTGAGGACCAGCCCGCGGTGTCGCGCTCGCCCAACGCCGTGCTCACCGGCGGCACTCCTGAGGGGATGACCGAGGCCGACGTCCAGGCCCAGCGAGCTGGCCCAGTCGCTCGGCCGGGCCGTCTTCCCGGCCCTCGGCCAACTGCTGCTCGAGCACGCTCAGGACTCCGACGCCCCCGACGCCATCATCGCCAAGCTGCGCGCGCTGCCGGCCGGGCGCGAGTACGAGAACGTTGGCGAGGTCTGGCGCGACATCTCCGGCGCCCACGTGGAGTCGCAGCGCTTCTGACCGGCGCGGTGGGTCGGGCGCGGGTCGGCTCGGCTCGGCTTTGAGGGCGCAGGGGCCCAGGGCTCCAACGCGCAGCGGCTACGGGGGCTCAGGGGCGCAGCCGCGCCAGAGTCGCCGCCCGCAGCAGCGGTGTCTGCGCCTGCACGAGCAGGAACAGGGCAGCCCGCGCTTGGCGCTGGGCGGGATGCTCGGCTCCCATCGCCCGGCCGCCGTGCACAGCGATGTCGGCCGCGGTGGCCCGCAGCGTGAGCCCCAGCGCCTGCGCTCGCAGCGCGATCCGCTCGCCGACGGCCTGATCGGCAGGGGCGTCGTCCATGAGCGCGTAGGCGCGCTCCCGGGTGGCGGCAAGGGCGGCGGCCAGTTCGTCGGCTACCTCACCAACCTGCTCGGCACCCGGTGCGCCCACAGCTGCTCGCAGGCCTGCAAGCGCGGCGTTGGCGATGCCGAACGTCGCGGGGACCACGTTGGCCGCGCGGAGGGCATCCTCCTCCCGCCAGCGCGGCGTGGGCTCGCGCAGCACGACAGCGTCGTCCGGTACCACCACGCCGTTCAACTGCAGTCCGACGGTCCGCGTGCCCTGCATCGACGCCAGCTCCAGCGCAGGGGTCGCTACCAGGCCCGGCGGCGCGTCGGCCCCCAGGGGCACCATCGCGAACAGCACGTCACCGTCATCGGTGAGCGCGCCAAGGGCGACGACGTCGGCGAGCCCCCAGCTCGTCAGCCACGGCACCGTGCCCTGGATCCGCCAACCGCGGCCCACCCGAGTGGCGTGGACCCCGGGGTGCGGCCGGCGCAGGTGACTGAAGGCGACGGCGGCCAGCATCCGACCGGCGCACAGCTCGGGCAGCAGCCGCTCGCGAGCAGCGACGTTGGACGTCTCCGTGACCAGCCGGACGGGCAGGTGGTGCTGCATCCAGACGAACCAGGCGTCGGGGCTGGCGCCCGCCAGCAGCTCCGCGACCTCGCGCCCGGCCGCCGGTGACAGCCCGCCCAGCTCGGCGGGGCCGGCGACGGCGAGCAGCCCGACCGCTGCCAGAGCGTCGATGCTCGCGCGCGGGACGCCATCTCGCTCTGCCGCAGTCGCCTGCGGTGCGAGGACGTCAGCCGCGACGCCGCGGGCGGCTGCGAGCGCGGCTTCGTCATCCATACCTTCCTCATCACCACTCGCGCGCCCCGTCACGCACAGCCATCGGCAGCAGACGTGTTCATCGTCTGAGTCCGAGCCACCTGCCGGTGGACTCGTAAGACCGCGCCGATTGGCCGCTCGGAACGGTGTCGGCTGCCCGACTGCGTCCGACAGAAGGGGGACGCACGCGGCGGGAGGCAGGCATTGGCAGCCAGGGCAACACGGCCGATCCGGCAGCTGGCCGAGCACCCGGACCAGGCCGAGATCGTGGGGATGCTGGCGCAGGTCCCGCACGTCAGCGACGACGAGCTGCGCCGGCTGGCGGCTGCTTGGAGCAACACGGTCCCCCTTGCCGACGCCCGCCGCCGGGCACTGTCGCCGGACAGCCCGTTGGTGATCGACGTCCTGGCGGCGTTCGACACCATCGCCGCGCTCTACGAGGACGATCTGGATGGCAGCACGGGGCCGGGCGGCGTCGAGCCGGCCGTCGTGGTGACTGCGTTGCGTGCCATGCGCGATGCCGTGGCCGGGGCCTACGCCCGTCCGGCGCTGGGCCGCGGCGACCATCAGTGCCTCACCCGCGCGTGGCGCTCGGTTTTTCCACGCGGCCGCCTGACCGAGCCCGACCTTGGCCCGTGCGGCCCCCAGGTCCGCGCCCTGCTGCGCTCCCTTCCCCGCCTGGCGGACCGGTGCCACGACCCGGCCGCGGCGAGGCTCTACGACGGGCTCGTCATCGAGGCGATGACACGCAGCGACGAGGACGCTGACGAGGCGCGCGAGCAGGCACTCATCGCGACTCTTCAGGGCGGCCGGAGACGGGTGTGGACGCTCGTGCAGCGCTCGGTCGCCGAGCGGGTGGGGCGCGGCTGCGCCGCCTGCGGCCGGGCGGCCGCTCGTGGCGAGCCGTGCCAGGACGACGAGCGGGTGCTGTCGGTCTGCGCCGATGCCGCCAGCGCACTGCTGGTGGGCGACCTGGTCTCAGCGCCGCTCCTCGCCCGGCTGATGCACCCGGCGCGACACCTGTCGGGCTTGCAGCCCATCGAGTGAGCGGCTTGCACGCCTAGCCGCCGGCCGGACCGGGTAGCCCATTCGCATGAGTGACACCGGCGAGCAGGGTCTCGCCCAGGCTGACCGGACCCGTGGCGGCGACGTCGGCGGCGGCATCGTCCCCGACGACAAGACCGAGGGTGAGGTGGAGCAGTCGCTCCTGCAGCCGGGTCACGGGCAGGATGCCGACGCTGCGCCGGCCGGCAGCTCCACCGGCGGACCGACCGGCCCGGCAGCCGAGGCCCCCAAGACCAGCGGCTGAGCGAGCCGGCGCAGAACCATCCGCAGGCCAGAACTGCCTGCTCGCCCGGGTCAGGTGCGGTGACGCGCCGTCCAGGTCAGCAACTGGTCGACGTCCCAGGTCGTCACGATGCTGTCCGCCGGGACGCCGCACGCCGCCGCCCGCTCGCAGCCGTAGGCCTGCCAGTCGAGCTGTCCCGGGGCGTGAGCATCGGTGTCGATGGAGGTCAGGCAGCCCGCTTCCACCGCCAGGCGCAGCAGGCGCTTGGGCGGGTCGAGCCGCTCCGGCCGCGAGTTGATTTCGACGGCAACCCCGAACCGCTCGCAGGCGGCGAACACGAGCTCGGCGTCGAACTCCGACTCCGGCCGCTTCTTGCCCACGACCATCCGGCCGGTGCAGTGGCCGAGGATGTCGGTGTGCGGGTTGGCGACGGCTGCCACCATGCGCCGGGTCATGTCCGGCTCCGGCATCCGCAGGTGCGAGTGCACCGATGCGACGACGACGTCGAGCCGGGCCAGCAGCTCGTCCTCCTGGTCCAGACGCCCGTCATCGAGAATGTCGACCTCGATGCCCGTAAGCAGCCGGAACGGCGCCAGCTGCTCGTTGACCCGCTCGACCTCGTCGAGCTGGTCGCGCAGCCGCTCTGGCGACAGCCCTCGGGCGACTGTCAGCCGCGGGCTGTGGTCGGTGAGCACTGTCCAGTCGTGGCCGAGGGCGCGGGCAGCTTCGGCCATCTCGAGGATCGGTGAGCCGCCGTCGGACCAGTCGCTGTGGGTGTGGCAGTCGCCGCGGATGCCGGCCCGCAGCTCGGCTCCGCCCTCGGCGACGGGTCGCCCCCCAGTGGACTCCAGCCGCCGCAGGTAGACCGGCACCTCGCCGTGCCAGGCCTCGGTGACGACCTGGGCCGTGACGTCGCCGACGCCGCCGAGCTCGCGCAGCGTGCCTGCCGCCACCCGCTCGCCGAGCTCCTGCTCACTCAGCCCGGCGACGACCCGGGCAGCAGTGCGAAAGGCCCGGACGCGGTAGGTCGGCTCGTGGGCCCGCTCGAGCAGGTAGGCGATTCGCCGCAGCGCCGAGCGGGTCACCAGCTCCGACGCCCGGCTCGCCTGTCACGTGGCCGAGTCAAGCAGACCGGCTCCCGGCCGTGCGCGCACGGTCGGGGTGAGGTGGCTCAGCGCGCGAGCAGGGTCCGCAGCTCGGCATCGAGGTCCAGGCAGTCGGGTTCGCTGCCCTCGGGCACGGCGGCGTAGCTGCCGGACAGGAACTCGGCGATGTCGTCGGTCGGCAGAGCGAAGGTGGCGACCCCGTGCGGGCTGCTCGTGCGCAGGAAGATGCGGTCGGCCTCGTCGTCGGTGCCGGGCCACAGCGCGACGTCGCCGATGCCGACGGGACGGCTCGCCCCGGCTTCCAGCAGCTCACGGGCGAAGGTCCACGTGACCCACTCGTCCCGATCGACAAGGAACTCGATCTCCACAGCCCACGGGTTCTGCGGCTGGTAGCGCAGCCGCGCGGTCACGGGCACCTCGCCCGACGGGGTGACCAGGAGCAGAACTGTCTCGTGCAGAACGCTCGGGGCGGACACCGACATGGGGGCTCCTCGGCACTCGGTCGACTGGCGGCTCGCAGTCCGTCGAGGGGCACAACGAGCATGTTGGCGACCGGTAACGGCCAGTGCGACGCCAAGTTCTCGAGCCGAGCAGGTGCTAGAGCATGGCCTCGACGAGGTGCGGGCCCGGCTCTCGCAGCCCGTCACGCACGGCTGCTACCAGCGCATCGGCGTCGGTGACTCGCCGCGCCGGCACGCCGTAGCCGGTGCTGAGAGCGACCCAGTCGATCCGCGGGGACCCCAGGTCGGTCAGCGAGCGCGAGGCGTGGCCGGGGTCGGTGACGCCCGCCCGAGCCAGCTCGGTCTGCAGGATGCGGTACGTGCCGTTGGCGGCAACGACGACCGTGACGTCGAGCTGCTCGCGGGCCATCGTCCACAGCGCCTGGGCGGTGTAGAGCCCGCTGCCGTCGGCCTGGAAGGCGATGACGGGACGGTCGGGGCAGGCGATGGCCGCACCGGCGGCGCTGGGCAGCCCCTGCCCGATGGCGCCGCCGGTCAGCGACAGGAAGCTGTGCCGGGGAGCGCCGGCAGCGACGGTGAAGTAGGGGCCTGCGCTCGACAGCGCCTCCTCCACCACGATCGCGCCCTCGGGCTGCAGGCCGGCGATGGCCTGGCACAGTGAGCGCACATCCAGGCGCCCGGATGGTAGTTCCGGACGGGGCAGCGCGGGCTGCCCCGCGTCGACACGTGCTGGACTACCGGAGCCGGCACGCCCAGGCCCGGCACCGACCGCGTCGGCGAGGTCGGCCAGGGCGCCGACCACGTCGTCCGCCGGCCCCGCCAGGGGCACCGCGCGGGTCTCGTCCGGGACTTCCGAGCTTGGCACCTCGGGGTAGCCGAAGAAGGCGACGGGGCTCGTCGTCCCGGCGATCACCACGGCCCCGACCCCGCTCAGCGCCTCACGCGCGGGCTCGGGGAAGTACGGCAGCTTCTCGACCGCGGGCAGGTCGCCGCCCCGCTCGGCCCGTGCGGGGAACTTCTCGGTCAGCAGCCTGCACCCAGTTGCGGCCGCGACGCGGCCGGCGGCACGCACCCCCGCCTCGCTGAGGGCCGCACCGCCGAGCAGCAGCACGCCGGGAGTGCCCGAGCGCAGCGCATCAGCCGCTGCCCGCACGCGATCCTCGTCCACCGCGGCCGGCACCCCGGGGGCCACGGCAGCGTCTGCCGCAGTGACGGCGTCGGGCAGCTCGCCCCATTGCACGTCGGCGGGGACGATGAGCGTGGCGACCTGGCCCGGGGCCGAACGGGCGGCGGCGACGGCGGCGGCGAGGTCGCCAGCGGCTGACCGGGGGCTCCTGCTGGTGCGCACCCAGCCCGAGACGGGCCCGACGAGCGAGTCGATGTCACTGGTCAGCGGGGCGTCGAAGGGCAGGTGCCAGGTGGCGTGGTCGCCCACGACGTTGAGCAGTGGGGTATGCGCCCGCCGGGCGTTGTGCAGGTTCGCCAGGCCGTTGGCGGTACCCGGGCCGAGGTGCAGCAGCGTCATCGCCGGGCGCCCGGCCATCCGCGCGTAGCCGTCGGCGGCGCCGGTGACGACCCCCTCGAACAGGGCGAGCACCGGCCGGATGCCCGGCTCGCCGTCGAGCGCCTGCACCAGCGGCATCTCGGTTGTGCCGGGGTTGGCGAAGCAGACGTCGATGCCCGCGGTGCGGGCCGCTGCGACGAGCGACTGCGCGCCATTCACCCGGCCTCCCGCGAGTCGGCGGCGGGGGCGAACACGCCGAGGTCGTCCGCCGCAGTCAGCCGTGCGTCCGTGCGCTCCTGCAGCTGCTCGAGCGTCATGCCGGCCACGATCTCGCGGACGAGCAGGCCCGCCGGGGTGACGTCGATGACGGCGAGGTCGGTGAACACGCGGTCGACGACGCGCTCGGCGGTCAGGGGATAGCTGCAGCGCTCGACGATCTTGGGATGGCCCTCGCGAGTCTGGTGTGAGGTCATCACCAGCACCTTCTTCGCGCCGACGGCGAGGTCCATCGCTCCCCCGACCGCCGGCGGGAACGACTCGTCGCCGGTGGCCCAGTTGGCGAGGTCGCCCGCCGCCGACACCTGGAAGGCGCCGAGGACGGTGATGTCGAGGTGGCCGCCGCGCATCATCATGAACGAGTCGGTGTGGTGGAAGTAGCAGCCGCCCGCGACGAGGGTCACCGGGAACTTGCCGGCGTTGATCAGCTCGGGGTCCTCCTCGCCGGGGGCCGGCGCGGCGCCCATCCCCAGCAGCCCGTTCTCGCTGTGGAAGACCACTTCGCGGCCGGGCAGGAGGTGATCGGCGACGAGCGTCGGCATGCCGATGCCGAGGTTGACGTAGGAGCCGTCGGGGATGTCGCGGCCGATGCGGGCGGCCATCTGCTCCTTGGCGAGCGGACGCACCGGCGCCGTTGTCAACGCTGCCTGGGCCTGGGCCTGGACCATCGACTTCACTGCTCCCCCACTTCCACGACGCGGTCGACGAAGATCCCCGGGGTGACCACGCACTCGGGGTCCAGCTCACCCAGCTCGACCAGCTCGCGGACCTGCACGACGGTCAGGGTCGCGGCGCTCGCCATCGTCGGGCCGAAGTTGCGGGCTGCGGCGTGATAAGTCAGATTGCCCCAGCGGTCGGCTCGATCGGCCTTGACCAGCGCGACGTCACCCGGTAGCGGCGCCTCGAGCACGTGCGGGCGGCCGTTGATCTCGCGCAGCTCCTTGCCCTCCCCCAACGGGGTGCCGGCAGCAGTGGGCGTAAAGAAGCCGCCGAGCCCGGCGCCGGCGGCACGCATCCGCTCCGACAGCGTGCCCTGCGCGACGAGTTCGAGCTCGATGGAGCCCTCGCGGTAGCGCTCCTCGAACCACACCGAGCCGCGGCTGCGGGGGTAGGAGCACACGATGCGGCGCACGCGGCGCTCCTTCAGCAGCAGCGCGACGCCCGAGTCGCCCGCACCGGCGTTGTTGGTGACGACGGTGAGGTCGCTGGCGCCGCCATCCAGCAGCGCCGCGAGCAGCTGCTCGGGGATGCCGGCGTCGCCGAAGCCGCTCACCAGCACGGTCGAGCCAGAGGCGATGCCCGCGACTGCCTCAGCCGTCGACTGCACCCGCTTGTCGATCATCGAGGTGAGCCTAACGTCCCCGCTGCGGCGGTCATTCGACTGTCGCGAACACGTTGAGCTCACCGGCGCGGACGAACACGAGCGTGACGGCCGCTGTCTCCCGCGCCACCAGGTGCGCGCTGGCGGGCAGGCGGGCCGACGGACCTGCGCCGCCGGACGTGAGCGTGACCGAGCCACCTGCCGCAATCGGCACGCGGGCGGGTACCAGGCGGGCGTCGCCGAGGTTGGTCCGCACGCCGATCAGCGCATCGTCACCTGCCGTAGCGCGGGCAGCATTGACGATCGTCAGCTCGATCGTGGCTCCAGTGCCACTTGCGGTTCCGGCGCTGGTGGTCTTGCCACTGGGCAGCGCCAGGCGAGCACCGCTCACCGACAGGTCGCCAGCCGCCGCGCTACCGAGGCGCGCGGGCGTGACATCGGCGGACGGCAGGTCGGTGACGGCCGGCGGCCCCGTGGCGCGGCTGCAGGAGAGCGCGAGCATGGGCGATGCCAGCAGGGCGAGGGCCAGCGCGGCGCGCCTGCTACCGCGGACCCGCGAGGCCAGCTCGGAGTCCGCGGTCAGGCCAGCCGGTAGCACACGACGCCGTTCTCGACGGCCGACTGCAACCGGGCGCTCGCAACCAGCAGGTCGAGGTGCGCGCCCGTCTCCAGCACGGCAAGCATCCGGTTGAAGGGGTCCATCTCCTCGAGCCGGCGCTCCCGGCGGGTCCACGTCAGCCGAGCAGCCGCCTCGCTCGCCGTGACAGCACCCGCCGCCACAGCGGCGCTGGTCGCCTCCAGGCGCCGGTCGTGGTGCTCGACGAGCTCGTCCACGCGGGCGTGCACGCTCGGCGCGACGGGCCCGTGCGCGGGCAGCAGCACGGTGTCGGGCATCGAGCGGACCAGCCGGAGCGAGTCGAGGAAGTCGCGCAGCGGCAGCAGCCCGGGGTCGGGGACGAACCCGATCGAGGGCGTGATGTGCGGCAGGACGTGGTCGCCGGAGAACAGCAGGCCCGCCGCATCGTCGCGGAAGACCACGTGGCCGGCGGTGTGCCCCGGTGTCGGCACGGTCAGCAGCGAGCGCTCGCCCACGCGGACGTCCTCCTGCCGCGCGACGTCGTCGCCCTCCGGCCCCTCCCCCAGCCACACATCGGGCGAGCTCCAGAGGACAAGATCGTCAGGGTCGGTGCGGCGGTGCCGCTCCAGCTGGTCGGCGAGCTCCGGCTCGCCGCAGGCGCGTAGCCGGTCGAGCGAACCCTCACCGCCCGCCCCGGCCTGGACCAGGCGCATCGAGGGCCGCTCGCCGACCCCGAGCGCGACCTGCGTCCCGTACTTCTGCCGCAGGGCGACAGCGAGCGTGTAGTGGTCACGGTGGATGTGGGTGACGAGGACCCGAAGGACGTCGCCGGCCTCGGCGCCGATCGTCGCCAGCCCCGCGGAGAGCCGCTCCTCGGCCTCGGGCTGCGCCCATCCGCCGTCGATCAGGACCACGCCGTCGCCGTTGGTGAGGGCGTACACGTTGACAGCGCGCAGCGCGTCGTTGGGCAGGGGCAGCGGGATGCGGGTGACGCCCGGCGCGACAGTCTCGACGCCCGGGTCCGCCCACGCGGTTCGGTTCACGTCCCGAGTCTGCCGCGAGATCAGTGGCGACATCAGCGGGGCCGGCTGGTGCAGGGACGCAGCGGCGCCGCCGTCCGCGCCGACAGGCACCCGCGCCACACCCCGCTGGCGTAGGCGAGGTCGTCGACCAGGCGCAGCACCACCCAGGTCGCGGGGTCGAGCCGCGGGCGACGGCGCATCCACTCAAGCAGCGGTGGCGCGAGCAGCGCTGCGACTGCGCTCCGGCGGGTCGCCCGGTGCCGGAGCATGAGCAGCAGCACCGGCGCCGTGACCGCAGTGCCAGCCCCGCCGAGCCCCTCGCCGGTGGCGACCAGGCCCTGGCACGTTCCGCGTAGCACCGTCCGCGTGCATGCCAGCCAGGGCAGTCCGGAGCGGCGCAGCAGGCGATGGGCCCGCAGCGCCGGTACGGCGGCAGCTGCTGCCGCGAGTCGGGGGCGAGCATCCAGCAGCAGCAGCCAGGCGGCCACCGGCCACGGCGGCGGCGCGAGGTGGGCCAGTCGTGCTCCGTGCCGACGGGCGAGGGGGCCGGCGGAGGCGCCGTAGCGGTGGCGGCGGGTGAGCCACGCGCTCCAGCTGCCCGGGTCCTCGTGCGCGATGACGGTGCGCGGGTCGTAGCGCACCGCCCAGCCCGCGTCGTGCAACCGCCACACCAGGTCGACGTCCTCGCCGTAGCGCAAGGCCGGGTCGAACACGCCGGCGTCGTCCACGGCTGCGCGGCGCACCACGAGGGCAGCACTCGGCACGTAGGGGACGCGGCTGCCGGGCCGCACGCCCGCCTCACGATCGCCGAGGTCGAGCGGACCGCGGGCCGCGGCGTAACAGGCGAGCGCCGTCATGCTGCTGGTGGCGCCGACACGTCCGCGCACGCGCGGCGCCACCGCGCCGACCACCGGGTCGGCGAAGTGTCCGACCAGCGCATCGAGCCAGCCAGGCAGCGGGACGCAGTCGCTGTCGAGGAAGGCCACCAGCGGCGAGTCGGTTGCGGCCAGGCCGGTGTTGCGGGCTGCTGCCGGCCCCCCGCTCATCGGCCGCCGCTGCAGCCGCACCCCGTGCCGGCGGCAGACCTCGCGTACCGCCGCGGGCTCGGTCGAGCCGTCGTCAACCACCAGCACCGGCACCCGGCGCCCCAAGGCTGTCAGGCAGCGGGCGAGCTCGGGCGCGCGGTCACGGACCGGCACGACGACAGTGATGCCCGATGCCACCCGCGCGGGGGGCCGCGGATGGGCGAGCCCGCGCTCGACGAGGGTGCGGGCCAGGACGGCCACCGCCTCGTCGGCGCCACGGGCGGAGCCCAGACGGCCCAGCAGTGCGGCCGCGCCCGGGCGCAGCCGCACCAGGCGCGCGGGGTCGCCCCCGAGCAGTACCAGGCCGCCGTCGTAGCGACGGACGGTGGCATCGAGTGCCACCGGGAGGTCGAGCCGCGCGGGGCGGGCCGGGCCCTGCGCCATCACCCCCGGGACGGCAGCGCCAGACCGGCCAGCGGGTTCTCGTCGCACGCCTTATCGGGCAACTGGGCCTTGTCTGGCAGCGGGACCGGGCCGGCCGCCGGCTCCGGTCGCCGGCCGAGCGTGATCGGTACCGGCCCGCTGGCCTTGGCTCGCGGCGCCCGCCCCCGATGGGAGTGGTCGAGCGACGGCTTGGGCGCGCTGCCCGGGACCGTCTTCGACAGGGCCAGCTCGCCGTAGCCCTTCACGCACTCCGGGTCCGGCCCGTCGAGCGGCAGCCCGGTAAAGAACTTCGCCGCCATGCAGCCACCCCGGCAGGCGTCGTACTCGCTGCATCTGGAGCAGGTGCCGCCGCTCTGGGGCTCCCGGAGCTCGCGGAACAGCTCGCTGGTCCGCCATACCTGCTGGAAGCCGCCGGTAGTCCGGACGTTGCCGGCGAGGAACTGGTCGTGGATGGCGAACGGGCAGGCATAGACGTCGCCGACCGGGTCGATCAGGCAGACCACCCGCCCCGCGCCGCACAGGTTGAGCCCCGGCAGCGCCTGGCCGTACGCGGCGAGGTGAAAGAAGGAGTCTCCGGTCAGGACGCCCTCGCCGTGCTGCACGAGCCAGTCGTAGAGCTCACGCTGCTGGGCCTGGGTCGGGTGCAGCTCGTCCCAGACGTCGGCGCCGCGCCCGGAGGGCCGTAGCCGGGTCAGGCGGAGCTGCGCCTGGTAGGTGTCGGCGATCGCCTTGAAGGCGTCGAGCTGCGGGATGTTCTGCCGCGTGCAGACGACCGAGATCTTGAAGCCCCGCATGCCCGCTGCATGCAGGTTGGCCATTGCCCGCAGCGCGGTGTCGAACGAGCCCGGGCCGCGCACCGCGTCGTTGACCTCGGCGGTGGCTCCGTCGAGCGAGATCTGCACGTCGACGTAGTCGGTCGATGCCAGCCGGCGCGCGTTCTCCGGCGTGATCTTGATGCCGTTGGTCGAGAACTTGACGCCCACGTCGTGGCCGACGGCGTAGTCGAGCAGCTCCCAGAAGTCCGGGCGGACAGTCGGCTCGCCGCCGCCGATGTTGACGTAGAAGACCTGCATCCGCTGCAGCTCGTCGATGACGCCCTCGGCCTCGGCCGTCGTCAGCTCCCGCGGGTCGCGGCGCCCGGAGCTGCTCAGGCAGTGCGAGCAGGCGAGGTTGCAGGCGTAGGTCAGCTCCCAGGTGAGGCAGATGGGAGCGTCCAGGCCGAGCGCGAAGTGCTCGACGAGCGGGATGGTGCTGGTCACGGGCGCTCCCGGAGCATGTCGGTGTCGACGAGCGTGGTCAGGGCTCGGGCGTAGCGGGGTAGCTCGTCCGCGGCGATACCCGCGTCGAGACACGCCTGCCGCGCGCTGGCAGCCGCGGGCAGGAGCTGGACGACGTCGAGCAAGCGGCGGTCCTTGAGGAACGAGAGCCGGCGGGTGCCGAAGTGGTACAGCAGGGCGCCGAAGGACTCGGGGCGCACCGACACGCTGGGATGCAGGTCCCAGGCGCGCTCAAGAACGGGCACCCCGCTCGTGGACGGACCAGCGGTCGTCACCGGGCTACCCGGCCAGTCGGCGACGGGTGGGCCCGCAGGCCGGTTAGTAGACGCCGCACATGCCGTCGATCGACACGTCCTCGACGAGCACGTCGCTCTCGAGCGGCCCGGGCTGCACCGGTGCCGCTGCCGATGCCGCCGCCGGTGCTGCCTGTGTTGGTGGTGCTGCCTGGACGACCTGGTCCTCGACGACGGCGGTGCTGTCCATGCGTCCTCCTGCTGCCGAGCCGGCCGTCGGTGACCGGCACCTGTCGCTCCGACCCTAGGACCCCGCTCGAGCTGGCCGGCGCAGGGGGTGTCCGCCAGCGAAGCGCAGTTGCTGGAACCCGAGTGGGGCGGGTGGGGCTCGAACCCACGACCGACGGATTATGAGTCCGCTGCTCTGACCGGCTGAGCTACCGCCCCGGCAGCACCAGCGTGGCACATCCGCCGGTCCGGGGCGCCGTGTCGTACCTGCGGGCGCTGCGGTGGCGCGGCTCCATTGCACGGCGCTCCCCGAGCGCACCCCCCGCATCCCTCGAGTAGGCGGGCACCACCGGGGGCAGCGGGCCAAGCGGCGTGCAGTCGTGCCGGCGTTCAGACCGGAGGACGGGCCACTGCGGAAGACGATGTGCGCGCCGCGGGCTGCGCGGCCCCGCAACGAGCAACGGCGGCGGACCGGGCTGAGGGGCTCCCGCGACTGGACTCGAACCAGTAACCTGCCGGTTAACAGCCGGCTGCTCTGCCAATTGAGCTACGCGGGATGATGCGCCGCCGCGGCGGCTGCAGGCCCGATGCTAGCCCACGCGCGACAACTCACGGAGAACCTGATGGCACTGCGAATCCCCTTCGGCGTCGGCCTCGGCGTGGGCTACGTGCTTGGCGCGCGTGCCGGGCGGCAGCAGTACGACAGCATCGCGCGCGCCTTCCGGGCGGCCAAGGAGCAGCCGGCCGTTCAGGAGGCAGCCGGCGTGGTGGCGGCGCGGGCGAGCGCGCTCGTCGGCCAGGTCAAGCAGAGCGCCTTCGGCAGCCGGCAGGCACCCGCCCCCCCGCCGCGGCCGGGAGCGGCCGGGCCCACCCCTCCCCCAGCACCAGGCGGCCCCACGATCCTGAGCAGCCCGCCGGGTGGGCAGCTCGGCTGACCCAGCCCGCCGGCAGCCCTGCCCGGCGGCCGCTGTGTCGCACTCAGTGGGCGCCGGCGGTTTCAGCCACGCACCTGCGGTGATCGTGAACAGAGCGATTGGCAGTGGATGGACCGCAGCTAGTGCGATGCGCGGCGGCCGCCGCAACACGGGCCATGACGTCCACCGCTAGACAGCAGGAGGAATGCAATGAGTGCCGCCACGCACGACATCGAGGCCAACGACGTGGCCATCGAGGCCACTCACGACTCGGACCACGGGGTGATGGTCAAGTGAGCCGGCTCCCGGACCCCGGCTCCGATTTCGACGCGGAGGGCGTGCCCGACCCGGGTGACGCCGAGCCCGAGCAGCTGCTGACGGGCGACGTCGAGGGCACGATGGTGGCGCCACGCGACCACGCCATCGCGGCCGACGAGTTCGGCACCACCGGCGAGGAGGAGCGCGAGGGCGAGAGCCTCGACGGCCGGCTCAGCCGCGAGCTGCCCGACGTGCTCACCGACGAGTCGGTGCTCGACACCCCGGTCGGCGACGACCTCGACACCCCCTTCCACGACCCCGAGTCCGTCGGGCAGATCGTCGAGGACGACGAGGGCGCGCGCAGTGTGACAACCGCCGAGCAGGTCGCGCACGAGGTGCCGGCCGGTGGGTCGGAGTCGGCCGAGGAGTCGGCCATGCACGTCGTCCCCGACGAGGGCTGAGAGATCGGGTGACCCGGCTGCGCCGCTCGGACCCGTCCGCGGCGGGCATCATTCGGCGGCGGCGGGGCAGCGGCTGGAGCTATCTGGCCCCGGACGGCAGCCCCGTGCGCGACCCGGCGACGCTCGAGCGCTGCCAGGCGCTGGTCCTGCCGCCCGCATGGACCGATGTGTGGATCAGCCACGACCCGCTCGGCCACATCCAGGCGATGGGGACCGACGTCGCCGGGCGGCGCCAGTACCGATACCACGAGGAGTGGCGCCGCCAGCGGGACCTCATAAAGTTCGACCGCGTGCTCGAGTTCGCCGACCTGCTGCCGGGCCTCCGCGCCCGGGTAGCCGAGGACATCGCGCTGCCGGGGATGCCCAAGCGCCGGGTCCTCGCCTGTGCCGCTCGGCTGCTCGACGTCGGATTCTTCCGCATCGGCAGCGAGGAGTACGCCGAGCAGAACCAGACGTTCGGGTTGGCCACTGTGCTCCGCGAGCACGTCTCGCTCGACAGCGACGGCAACGTGACGTTCGAGTACACCGCCAAGTCCGGCAAGCACCGGGTGACCCTGGTTGCCGACCCCAACGTCGTCGAGGTGGTCGGCGCCCTGCTCGCCCGAGCCGGCGACCCGAACCCCGAGCTGCTCGCCTTCCTCGACGAGAGCGAGGCGTGGGTGGACATCAAGTCGCGTGACATCAACGGCTACCTGCAGGAGGTGGCCGAGGGCGCTGAGATCACCGCCAAGGACTTCCGCACCTGGAACGCGACGGTTCTCTGCGCCGTCGCGCTGGGCGTCTCGGAAGAAGCTGTCACCTCACCGTCCTCGATCAAGCGGGCGATCTCGCGGGCAGTGCAGGAGACGGCCGACTACCTCGGCAACACTCCCGCCGTCTGCCGCTCGTCCTACATCCACCCGAAGATCATCGACTTGTTCGAGGGCGGCATCACGCTCGCCGAGGACCTGGACGCCCTCGGCGACGAGCACCAGCCCGGCGCACTCGCTGTCGAGGGTGCGTTCGAGCATGCCGTCGCCGAGCTGCTCCGCGATCCGCAGGCGGTCCGGATGGCGCACCGGCGGCAGCGGCTGGCCGCACGCGCCGCGACGCGGGCAGCTGCCCGCACTGGGAGCGGCGTGCGCCGGACCCGCCGGCCCGCGGCCGTCGCCTCGGCCGCCTGAACCGGGTGGCAGCGACGTGCCGGCACGAGCCAGGTGGATGCACGACCGCCGGGCCGCTGCGTCGGACCGGCCGCGGCGCAGCCCGTGCCGATCACGACGGGAGCACTGCTGCTTCTCGGGTAGGCAGGGGGTGTGCCTGACTCCGCAGCCCCCTCCGGTCGCCGCAGCCCGCGCCCGGCGGCGGTGCTGCTCGACCGCGATGGGACGCTCTGCGTCGACGTCCCCTACAACGGCGACCCGGACAACGTCATCCTCATGCCGGGAGCCGTGGCAGCGCTCGACCGGCTGCGGGCCGCCGGCATCCTCACCGCCGTGATCACCAACCAGAGCGGGATCGCGCGGGGGCTGCTGTCAGTGGCGCAGCTGGATGCCGTGAACCAGCGCCTGGTCGAGCTGGTGGGCGACGTCGGCCCGGTGCTGGTCTGCCCGCACGGCCCGGACGAGGGCTGCGGCTGCCGCAAGCCCGGCCCCGGGCTCGTCGTCGACGCCGCGTCGGCCCTGGGCGTCAAGCCCGAGGCCTGCATCGTGATCGGCGACATTGCGGCCGACCGGGAGGCTGCCCGCGCGGCGGGTGCCCGGGGCGTGCTCGTCCCGACCGAGGCGACGTTGCAGGTCGAGGTCGATGCCGCGCGCGCCGCCCGTGCGCTTGCACCCGACCTGAGCACTGCCGTCGCGCTGGTGCTCGACGGCGGACCGCCCCCCGCGCAGGAGGCCGCGTGACCCGGGGTGCCCGCGTCGGCGGGAGGCAACGCGTCCTCGTCGCCCGGCTCGACAACGACGGTGACGTGCTGCTCAGCGGGCCGGCCGTCCGAGCCGTCGCTGCAGGCACTGGCACCGGCACTGGCACCGGCACTGGCGCCGGTGGCATCAGCGTGACGATGCTGGTCAGCCCACGCGGCCGGCAAGCCGCGGGGCTGCTGCCGGGCGTCGACGACGTGATGGTCTGGCACTGCCCGTGGATCGACGCCGAGCCGGAGGCCGTGGAGCGCGCGGACATCGACGCGCTCGTCGACTCACTCGCCGCACTCCGGCTCGACGCTGCGCTCGTCCTGACCTCTTATCACCAGAGCGCGCTGCCCCTCGCCTTGCTGCTACGGATGGCCGGCGTGCCGCGGATCGGGGCGCTGAGCGAGGACTACCCCGGCTCGCTGCTCGACGTGCGCCACCGGCTGCCCGACGCCGGGCTGCACGAGGTGGAACGCGCCCTGTCCACGGCTGCCTCGCTTGGCTTCCCGCTGCCCGCGGGGGACGACGGCAGGCTGCGGGTGCGCGGGCCACTGCCCGACCCCACCCCGCTGGTCGGCACGGCGCGCTTCGTCGTAGTGCATCCCGGCGCCAGCGTGCCGGCCCGGGCATGGGCGCCTGATCGCTGCGCGACCCTGGTCGACGCCCTCGCGGCGCAGGGCCGGCAGGTCGTCGTCACCGGCGGCCCCGGCGAGCGCGACCTGACCGCGCGGGTCGCCCACGGCGCCGGCATCGACCTGGGGGGCAGGACCGACTTCGCCGGCTTGGCCGGGGTCCTCGCCCGGGCCGACGCCGTCGTCGTCGGCAACACCGGCCCCGCGCACCTGGCCGCCGCAGTCGATGCCCCCGTGGTGTCGCTGTTCGCGCCCACCGTCCCGCCGGAGCGCTGGGTGCCGTACGCGCGGCAGCTCACAGTGCTGGGCGACCTCGGCATCGCCTGCGCCGGCTGCCGGGCCAAGCAGTGCCCGGTTCCGGGGCATCCGTGCCTTTCGCGGGTCGGTGTGGACGAGGTTGTGGCTGCTGTGGAGCAGCTATGCGCTCCGGCACGGCATGCTCGTGCCATACCGGGCCGCGTGGCGGCCGGCCGCACGGAGGCGGAGGTCTGCCCATGAGGGTGGCGATGGTGTCCGAGCACGCGAGCCCGCTCGCGACGCTTGGCGGCGAGGATGCCGGCGGTCAGAACGTCCACGTGGCCGCGCTGGCCCAGGGGCTGGCCGAGCGCGGGGTCGACGTCGTGGTGCACACCAGGCGTGACGACGTGCGCCTCCCGCGACGCGTACGCGTGGCCCCTGGGGTCAGCGTCGACCACGTGACCGCAGGCCCGGCGCGGGTGCTGCCGAAGGACGAGCTGCTGCCATGGATGAGCGAGTTCGCCGCCGACCTGTCCCGGCAGTGGGCCGCCTCGCGTCCCGACGTCGTGCACGCGCACTTCTGGATGTCGGGCCTCGCCGCGGTCGAGGCCGCCCGTCCGCTGGGCATCCCGGTGGTACTGACCTTCCACGCGCTCGGCATCGTCAAGCGGCGGCACCAGGGCAGCCGCGACACCTCCCCGAGCGACCGGTTGGCCATCGAGCAGCGGCTGGTCCACGAGGTCGACCGCATCGTCGCGACGTGCACTGACGAGGTCTTCGAGCTGGTGCGGCTCGGCGCCGCCCGCGACAGCATGCGGGTCGTTCCGTGCGGGGTCGACACCTCTCACTTCACCCCCAACGGTCCGGCCGACCCGCGTACCCCCGGCCGGCACCGCGTGCTGTTCGTCGGCCGGCTTGTCGAGCGCAAGGGCGTCGGCAACGTCATCGCTGCGCTGGCCGAGGTGCCCGGCGCCGAGCTCGTCGTCGCCGGCGGTCCGGATGCGAGCGAGCTCGACGGCGACCGTGAGGTGTCGAGGCTGCGGGCGATGGCAAGCGAGTCCGGCGTGGCCGACCGCGTCGTGTTCCGCGGCCGGGTCAGCCGCGCGGACCTGCCCAGCCTGTTGCGCTCGGCCGACGTGCTGGTCTCGGCGCCGTGGTACGAGCCGTTCGGCATCGTCCCGCTCGAGGCGATGGCGTGCGGGGTACCCGTTGTCGCCTCCGCGGTGGGCGGGCTGATCGACTCGGTCGTCGACGGTGGGACGGGGTTGCACGTGCCGCCGCGCAGCCCGGAACGGATCGCCGAGGCGCTGCGGGACCTGCTGGACGACGACGCCCGTCGGTGCGCGCTCGGTGCGGAGGGTGCCCGGCGCGCTCGGTCGCGCTACTCCTGGGAGCGCATCGCGCGCGCGACGATGCAGGTCTACGCCGAGCTGCTCGGCCAGCACTCGGAGGCGGTCGAGGCGCGAGGCGGCTGGCCGATCGAGGCCGGTGACTACCGCGAGCACCGTCACGAGCCCCGGCATGAGCACCGCAGCGAACGGGCCGACGCCCTCGGTGACCCCTGGACGGAGCGCCGCCCGTGACCCGCCCCCTGCCACGCCCCCTGCCACCCCGCCCGCTGCCCTTGGGCCGCCTGCATGTCGCCGAGCTGCTGCGTGTCCTGCCCACGCTCGACACCGACCGGCTCACCGCCTGGGGACGGCAGCTGGCACAGGTGCTCCCCGCCGGGGCACGGCTGCTGGTGGCGGGCAACGGCGGGTCGGCTGCCGAGGCCCAGCACCTGACCGCCGAGCTGGTCGGCCGGCTGCGCGACGACCGGCCGCCGCTGTCGGCCATCGCGCTGCATGCCGAGACCTCGTCGGTCACCGCCATCGCCAACGACTACGGCTACGACGAGGTCTTCGCCCGCCAGGTGCGTGGCCACGGCCGCGCCGGCGACGTGCTGCTGCTGCTGTCGACGTCCGGGCGGAGTCCGTCAGTCGTCCGGGCGGCGCAGGATGCGCGCGCGCTGGGCATCCGCACCTGGGCGCTGACCGGGCCGGCGCCGTCCCCGTTGGCGCAGGCCTGCGACGAGGTGGTGAGCGTCGACTCGCCGCACGTCGCCACAATCCAAGAGGCACACCTCGTCGCGGTGCACCTCGTCGCCAGCGCGTGCGACGTCGCGCTCGGCGTCGCACCGGCGGCTGACGAGGGCGTGGACGAGGGCGTCGACGTGCCCGCCGGCGCGCCCGCCCGGGAGGCGGCTGTAAGTAGTGCTGCGGCGGCCGTGCCCGGCGCTGTCCCCGCACCCCGTCGTATCCGGGCGCCGCTCGTCGTCATCGGCGACACCCTGCTCGACCGCGACCTGGTCGGCCGGGTCGACCGGCTCTCGCCGGATGCGCCCGTACCCGTCGTCGAGGATCTGACCGACCGCCCGCGGCCGGGCGGCGCCGGGCTCGCCGCCGTGCTGGCTGCCGCCGACGGGCGCGAGGTCACCCTCGTGACAGCGCTCGCGAGCGACGCCGCCGGGGACGAGCTGCGCGGGCTGCTCGACGGTGCCGGTCTGCACATCGTCGACCTCGGCCTGGACGGCGCCACCCCGGAGAAGATCCGCGTGCGGGCGGCGGGGCGCAGCCTGGTCCGCCTCGACCGCGGCGGTGCCGGCGGTGGTGTCGCTGGCGGGGTCGGGCCACTCACGCCGGATGCCGCCACCGCCATCGAGCAGGCACAGGCCGTGCTCGTGGCCGACTACGGGCGCGGTGTTGCTGCCGAGCCCGGGGTGCGAGAGCTGCTGGGCCGGCTCGCGGGGCTGCCGCGCCGGCTGCCGGTCGTCTGGGATCCGCACCCGCGCGGCCCGGAACCAGTCGCCGGGTGCCGGCTGGTCACGCCCAACGCCGGCGAGCTGCGGCACTTCGCCTCCCTCGCCGGTCTCGACATGGCGGCGGGCAGTGGCGGCGGCGACGACATCGCCCGGGCGACGGCAGGCGCTCGGGCGCTCGTCCAGCGCTGGTCGGCGTCCGCCGTCGCCGTCACCCGCGGCGAGCACGGCGCCCTGCTCGCGGGCGATGCGGACACGCCGCCGCTGCTCGTCCCTGCTCCGGCAACTCCGCTGTCCGACCCGTGCGGCGCAGGTGATCGGTTCGCGTCGGCGGCCGCCGGGCTGCTCGCCGACGGCGCGCTGCCGTCGGAGGCGGTGCAGGCGGCAGTCGTCGCGGCCAGCGCGTTCGTCGCCGCCGGTGGGGCGGCTGCCGTCGACATGGGCACGCCCAGCGTGGCGGTTGTGGTGGATGACGTGGACGGCGGCCTCGCGCTGCCTCCGACCGCTGCTGAGGTCGCCGAGCGGACGCGTGCGGCGGGCGGCACTGTCGTCGCGACCGGGGGCTGCTTCGACCTGCTCCACGCCGGACATGTCGGGGTGCTGCAGCAGGCGCGGGCGCTCGGCGACTGCCTTATCGTCCTGCTCAACAGCGATGACAGCGTGCGGCGGCTGAAGGGCGCCGATAGGCCCCTCGTGCCCGGCCCCGACCGCGCGGCCGTGCTGCTGGCGCTCGGCTGCGTCGATGCCGTCCTCGACTTCGACGAGGACATGCCCGCGGCCGCGCTGCGGACGCTGCGCCCGCACGTCTGGGCCAAGGGCGGCGACTACGCGGTCGCCGACCTGCCCGAGGCGCCGGCGCTCGAGGAGTGGGGCGGCCAGGCCGTCGCGCTCCCCTACCTGTCCGGACGATCCACCACATCCCTGATCCAGGAGGCCGTGCGCCGTGGGCGCTGACCCGAACACCAGCCCGATCAGCACCACCAGCCAGAACGGCTCGACTCGCACCAGCCACAATCCTGGGACGGTTTTGGTCACCGGGGCGGCCAGCGGTCTGGGCCGGGCCGTCGTCGACGCGGTCCGCGCCGCCGGAGGGCGCCCGCTGGCGCTCGACCGGGTACCCGTCGACGGGGTGCCGCACGAGGTCGTCGACCTGTCCGACACCCGGGCGGCCGAGGACGCGGTCCGGCGGGTGGTCGACGGCGCGGGCGGCACGCTCGACGCCGTCGTCACCGCTGCCGGCTGGGACGTGCCCGCCCCGCTCACCGCGCTCGACGGCGCGACCTGGGACAAGATCGTCGGGGTCAACCTGCTCGGGACCGCGGCCACTGTCCGCGCGGCGTTGCCCTACCTCGAGGCCTCGCACGGGACGGTGCTGACAGTCGGCTCCACTCTCTCGCTCAAGGGTGTCGGCGACGCCACCGCGTACTGCGCGTCGAAGTTCGGCATCGTCGGCTTCACCGAGGCGCTACAGGCCGAGCTGCGCGGTCGGGTGGGGGTCACCCTGCTCATCCCCGGAGGCATGTCGACGGCGTTCTTCGACGAGCGGGACCCGCAGTACAAGCCCGGCCCGGACGCCCTGCTGAACGACCCGTCCAACGTCGCGGCGACGGTGCTGTTCGCCCTGACCCAGCCAGCGGGGTGCGAGATCAAGGAGCTGCGGGTCATGCACGGGTCGGAGCCCTCCTACCCGTGACCCGCCCGGCCGATCGCGTCCTCGCCCTGCGGGCGCTCGGCCTCGGCGACCTGCTCACGTCGGTCCCGGCGCTGCGTGGGCTGCGCGACGCCTTTCCCGACCGACGCCTCGTCCTCGCCGCCCCCGGGTGGCTGGAGCCGGTTGCGCTGCTCACCGGTGCCGTTGCCGGGGTGCTGCCCACTGCGCCACTCGGGCGGGTCCCGGGGTGGCCGCCGAGCCTGGCGGTCAACCTGCACGGCCGCGGGCCGCAGTCGACCGAGCGGCTGCGCGAGGTCGGGCCGAACGAGCTCTGGGCCTACGAGACGGCTGGGGCGCCGGGATGGGACGACGACGAGCACGAGGTCCGGCGCTGGTGCCGCCTGCTCGAGGCGCACGGGGTGGCGTGCGACCCGCTCGCCCTGGACCTCGCCGCGCCGGACGAGCCGCCGCTCGCGGGCGGGCTGACGATCGTGCACCCCGGCGGTGCTGCCGCAGCCCGGCGCTGGCCCGCCTCGCGCTGGTCGTCGGTCGCGGAGGCGCTGGCCGACGCCGGCCACGACGTCGTCGTCACCGGCAGCACCGACGAGCTCGACCTCGCCCGCGCTGTCGCAGTCGGTGCGGGGCTCGCCCCGGATGCTGTGCTCGCCGGCCGTCTGGATCTGACCGGGCTCTGCGCCGTGGTCGCCTGCGCCCGCCTGGTGCTGTCGTGCGACACCGGCATCGCGCACCTGGCGACCGCCTACCGCACCCCGTCGGTGGTGCTGTTCGGGCCCGTCCCCCCGTCTCGATGGGGGCCGCCGGAGAGCCGCGCCCAGCACACCGTCCTGTGGTCGGGGACGACGAGCAACCCATTCGGGTGCCAGGCGGACCCGGGCCTGCTGCGCCTGATGCCCGAGGACGTCCTCACCGCCCTGCCCGTGCCAGCTCGGCGGTGAGCCGCCGATGAGCCGCGCCGGCCGGTCGTCGCGGCCCGTTGACGGCCCGGCCGGATCGTGGGTGTCGCTGCAGTCACTGGTCGAGCTGCTCGGCCGGCGGCACGCGCTCGCCGTCGTCGAGCTGCTGCGCGGCCCCGCCCAGCCCTTCCGTGCAGTGGTGGCACGGCTCGCTGCCCCCGAGCCGCAGGTCTCCCAGCGCCTGCGCGAGCTCCGGGAGGCGGGTCTGCTCGAAGTGGACGAAGCGGGCGACTACCGTTTAACGGGCACCGGGCGCCGGCTGCTCGACGACCTCGAGCGGCTTGCGACCTTCGCCGATGGGTGGGCTCAGCTCACGTCGAGGCAGCGGGTGCCGCGCGGCGCGGCAACGCGTGGGCGGGGAGAGGGGGATAGGTGAGCAGGGCGGCTGCACGGACGTGGCACGGGACGGGAGTGGCCGCCGGCCGCCCCGCCCGGCTGCTGTTGGCGCTGGGGCTGGCCGCGGGCGCACTCGCACCCGCACTCGTGGCCACGCCGGCCGCCGCCGTCGAGCAGACCTGGAGCACTGGAGCGGCCGACGTGGCCGGCGCCGCTGACCTCACCAAGGGCGGGCGGGGCATCACGATCGCCGTGCTCGACACCTGGATCGAGGCCCGGCACCCCGACTTCGGCGGCCGGGTGCGCCCGGGCGTGACGTGCTCGGGCGGGAGCTGTCGGCCTGGCTCGGACACCCCCGACGTTTGCACCCCGCACGGAACGCACGTCTCCGGCATTGCCGCCGGCCGGCGGTTCGGGGTCGCTCCGGAGGCGACGATCCTGCCCGTCCGGGTGCTCGTCGACCACGCCGGCCAGTGCACGGCCGAGTCCAAGGATGTGGCCAAGGGCGTGGACTACGCCGCGTCGCACGGCGCTCAGGTCATCAATATCTCGCTCGGCTCGACCTACCCGCTCACCTCCTCGGCGGAGGAGCTGACCCGGGCCGTGGCCGATGCCGCGCGCAAGAACATCGTCGTCGTCGTCGCAGCCGGCAACGGCAAGGCCTCCGGGTCCGACGTCTACGGCAACTCGGCGCTCGTCGTCGCTGCCCTGGGCCCGAACGGCAAGCTCGCCAGCTACAGCCAGCGCGGCCCCGGCGTCGACCTCGCCGCCCCCGGCGGTGACCCAGGCCCGCCCGGCAGCCCGTGCAACCCGAGCGTCTGCGTGGTGTCGGACTGGTCCGACGGCGGTTTCGCCGCCGACGCCGGCACCTCGATGGCCGCTCCCTACGTCGCCGGCGCGGCCGCGCTGCTGCTCGCCCAGGACCCGAAGCGCGGGCGGGACGACGTCGCGGCGACCCTGCTGCGCGCCGCGCGCAAGCTCCCCGAGCCCGCGGGGGCCGGTGCCCTCGACGTGCTGGCCGCCGTGCAGAAGCGCACCGGCACCAGCACGGGAAGCGGGACCGACACAGCACCGGCGGCAGGTGCCGCTGCCCCTGCGCCCGTCCCGGCGGCCGGGACCCGGCGGCCGAGCAGCCGCCCGAGCAGCGCCAAGCCGAAGAAGCGGGCGTCGGCTACAGCCGTCGCGGCCAATCCTGCGTCGGACAGCTCCTCGATCCCGAGCTGGGGCATCCCCGCTGTCATCGGGGCACTGGTGCTCGTGGCAGGCGCGACCGGGGCGGCGATGGCCGTGCAATCCCGGCGCGCCAGTCGCTGACAGAGATCCGGCCCGCAGGCCGGGCCTGCGGGGCGGACCGCCTACTCGAGGTAGTCGCGCAGCTTCTGCGACCGCGAGGGGTGCCGCAGCTTGGACAGCGTCTTGGACTCGATCTGGCGGATGCGCTCGCGGGTGACCCCGAACTCACGCCCCACCTCCTCGAGGGTGCGCGGGTGGCCGTCGGTCAGCCCGAAGCGCAGCTGGATGACCTTCTTCTCCCGGTCGGACAGGGTGTGCAGCACCGAGTCGAGCTGCTCCTGCAGCAGGATGAAGCTCGCCGCATCGACCGGCACGACGGCATCGGAGTCCTCGATGAAGTCGCCGAGGTGGGAGTCCTCCTCCTCACCGATCGGGGTCTCGAGGCTCACCGGCTCCTGCGAGACCTTGAGGATCTCGCGGACCTTCTCCGGCGTCAGGTCCATCTCCTTGGCGATCTCCTCCGGCATCGGCTCGCGGCCGAGGTCCTGGAGCAGCTGGCGCTGGATGCGGATCAGCTTGTTGATCGTCTCAACCATGTGCACGGGGATGCGGATCGTGCGCGCCTGGTCGGCGATGGCCCGGGTGATGGCCTGACGGATCCACCACGTGGCGTAAGTGGAGAACTTGTAGCCCTTGGTGTAGTCGAACTTCTCGACGGCCCGGATCAGGCCGAGGTTGCCCTCCTGGATCAGGTCGAGGAACAGCATCCCGCGCCCGACGTAGCGCTTGGCGATGGAGACGACGAGGCGCAGGTTGGCCTCGACGAGCTTGCGCTTGGCGATCTGGCCGTCGCGCTCGATCATCTCGAGGTCGCGGGCCATCCTGTCGGCGAGCTTGGGGCTGTCGTCGGACAGCTTCTCGGACGCGAACAGCCCCGCCTCGATGCGCTTGGCGAGGTCGACCTCCTCCTCTGCCGTGAGCAGCGGGACCTTGCCGATCTCCTTGAGGTACATCCGCACGGGGTCGGAGGTCGGAGTCTTGAGCGCAAGCTCCTCCTCCTCCTTGCGGCGGCGGGCTGTGTCCTCGGCGTCCTCCTCCGAAGGGACCTCGACGATCTCGATGTTGGAGTCGACGATCACCTTGAGGACGGCGTCGATCTGGTCCTGCGGCAGCTCCGCCGCCTGCATCGCCGCGCTCACGTCGTCAGACGACAGGAACCCCGCTTCCTTGCCCTTGGCGATGAGGTCTCGGACCTCATCGACCTCTGCTTCACGCGGCAGGACCGATGCGCTCATTGTTCGGCTGTCGTCCTCTCCTGGCCGTTGCGGACTCCTGGCCGTTCTGGGAGCCAAGCGTATGTCTCGCCCGGAGCGGTGCGTGCTTTGTCACTCTTTCGCCACGCCGCCGGCTCACAGCGGCCCCTCGAGGGCGCCGCGCAGCTCGCGCTTGCGCTGCTCGAGCTCGATCAGCTCGTTGAACAAGCGGTTGTAGGCGGGGCGCTCGGACTCGGGGTTGGTCCGCTGCAGCCGCGACTTGAGCTCGGCGACGCGCCGGGTCAGGTGCCGCTCGTGCAACGAGGACACCACCCAGGTGATGTAGCGCTGCCCGGTGTCGCCCTCGTACTGCAGCGGCTCGACGGCGAACGATGTCACCAAGGAGCGCACCGCGTCATCAGCGGCCGCCTCGCTGACGGCCGCGACCCACTCGGCCACGCCCGGCATCCCGACTGCAGCGCCCGTCCCGCCAGCCTTTGCGACAGCTGCCCGCACGCGCTGGTGGGCCGGGTCGAGGAACATCGCCGGCTCGGTGGCCTCGAACGGCGGCCCGGCGAGGGCCGGGCGCTGCAGCGCCGCCTTCAGCGCCTCCCGCTCGACTGTCAGGGCTGCGGCGTCGGGGCCCGATGGGCGGCGGCCGCGTGGAGCACCGGCCGCGGGGCCCTCGCGCTCCCCCGCGGCCGCCTCAGCGGGGTCGACGAGGCGTCGCACCTCAGCGATGACCGGCTCGGGCGACTCCATCCCGAGCCACCCGGACAGGCGGCGGGCGTACTCGGTGCGCAGCGCCCAGTCCTTGATGCCGGCCACGAGCGGGGCGGCGGCGTGCAGGGCCGCAATGCGTCCCTCGGCGGAGTCGAGGTCGACGCCATCGAGGGTGGCGCGGATGGCGAACTCCACCAGCGGCACCCGCCGCGCAACGAGCTCGCGCACCGCGGCGTCGCCCCCGGCCTGGCGCAGCTCACACGGGTCGCGCCCGCCCTCGTCGACGGCGACGTAGGTCTGTGAGACGAAGCGCTGCTCGAACTGCAGCGCCTTGCGAGCGGCCGCACGGCCGGCCGCATCGCCGTCGAAGGTGAAGACGACCTCGGCGATGTGCTCGTCCTGGTCGTGCAGCATCCGGCGCAGCAGCCGGACGTGGTCGGTGCCGAACGCCGTGCCGCAGGTGGCGACTGCGGTCTCGACGCCCGCGAGGTGGCAGGCCATGACGTCGGTGTAGCCCTCGACGACGACGACCTGGTCACGCTGGCCGATGGCCCGGCGGGCGAGGTCGGCGCCGTAGAGCAGGGTGCTCTTCTTGAACAGCGGCGTCTCGGGCGTGTTGAGGTACTTGGCGGCGATGGGGTCGTCGTCGTGCAGCCGGCGCGCCCCGAAGCCGACGACGTCACCGCCCACGTCGCGGATCGGCCACAGCAGGCGGCGGTGGAACCTGTCGATCGGCGTACCGCGGCTGCCCGGGCGCGACAGGCCGGCCTCGGTCAGCTCCTCGACGGTGAAGTCAGCAGCGCGCAGGTGACGGGTCAGCGCATCCCAGCCGCCGGGGGCATAGCCGATGCCGAACCGCTCGGCGGCAGCGGCGTCGAAGCCGCGCTCGAGCAGGAACTCGCGGCCGGTCTGCGCCTCAGCCGTACTCAGCTGGGCGGCGTAGAACGCGGCAGCGGCGGCGTTGGCCTCGACGAGCCGCTGGCGCCGCCCGGACTCGCGGCGACCCCCGCTGGTGCCGCCTTCGTAGGCGAGGGTGACGCCGGCGGCGGCTGCGAGGCGCTCGACGGCCTCGCCGAACTGCAGGTTGTCCAGGCGCATCACGAAGTCGAAGATGTCGCCGCCGACGCCGCAGCCGAAGCAGTGGTAGAGGTTGGCCGACGGGTTGACGCTGAACGATGGCGTCTTCTCGTCGTGGAACGGGCAGAGCCCCTTGAGCCGGCCGCCGCCCGCGGGGCGCAGCGCCACCTGCGCGCCGACGACGTCGACGATGCTGGCGCGCTCCCGTACGGCGGCGATGCTGGCGTCACTGATCCGCCCCGCCACCGGCGCCCTCCTTCACTTGCGCCGCCCTGCTGCACCGGGTACTGCGCTTGCGGGCATGACGACGCGGCGAGCATATGCGCACGGGCCGGCCCCTCGGGGTGTTGCAGTCGGCTGTGGACAGGGGCAGCTGCTTGTCAGGATGCCAGCAGGCGAGCGTGCCAGCGCAGCGCCGAGGTATCGGTCAGCCGCGCCACCTGATCGATGACGACACGCAGCCGGGCAGCGTCGTCCCGCGCCGCGTGCCACGCCTCGGTCAGCCCCGTGTCGAGCACGTCCGGCGCCCGGGTGGCGACCTGCGTGCACAGCTCGCCCAGCACCGCACGCTCCCGCTGCTGCTGCGCCGACGCGCCCGTGCGGCCCATCACCAGGTGCGCCGTCACCGCTTTCAGCAGCGCGCATTCCGCCCGTACCCGCTCAGGCACGTGCAGCGACGCCGCGTAGCGGGTCAGCGGCCCGTCGCCCTCCGCCGCGCGCGTCGCATCCCGGGCGGCTCCGGCGAACCGGGCAATCAGCTCGCTCGTCATCGCCTTGAGTGCGATGACGCCGGCTGCGGTGCCGGGGCCGGCCGCTACCCACCACGGTTCGCGGCGCAGCCTGTCGTAGGCCTCGTCGTCGCCGACCCCGTACTGCGCTGCGGCAACGTCGACGAGCTCGCGCCGCAGCCCGCTGTCGGCCAGGGTTCCCAGGTCGACCAGACCCGCGAGCACACCGTCCTCGAGGTCGTGCACGGAGTAGGCCACGTCGTCGGCCCAGTCCATTACCTGAGCCTCCAGGCACCGCCGCGGGTCAGAAGGGGCGCTGCGGCCCGAACGCATCCACTCGAACGCCGGCAGGTCGTCGTCGTAGACCCCGAACTTGGCACTGTCCTGGCGGCGCGCCCACGGGTACTTGGTTGCGGCGTCGAGCGCCGCCCGGGTCAGGTTGAGCCCCGCGCCCTCGACCTTGGGCTCCAGGCGCACCAGCTCCCGGAAGGACTGCGCGTTGCCCTCGAAGCCGCCGCACGGTTCGGCAGCGGCAGCCAGCGCTGTCTCGCCGTTGTGGCCGAAGGGCGGGTGTCCGAGGTCGTGCGCCAGGCACGCGGCATCGACGAGGTCCGGGTTGGCGCCCAACGTCGCGCCGAGCTCTCGGCCGACCTGCGCACACTCGAGGGAGTGGGTGAGCCTGGTACGCGGGACACCCTCCTGCTCCTCGACGCCCACGACCTGCGTCTTGGCCGCGAGGCGCCGCAGCGCGCTCGAGTGCAGGACGCGTGCCCGGTCCCGCTGGAACGCCGATCGCGTGGCGCTGGTCGCTTTCGGCGGCTCGTCCACGCGGCGCTCGGTGTCGGCCGCCTCGTAGCCCAGGGGGTAGGCGTCAGGCTGGGAGACCCCCCGTGGCGGCCGGCGACTCACTCAGCTGGGCGCTGCAGGATGACGGCACGGCCCGCCTCGAGCCGAGCGACCGGCACCCGGAACGGCGAGCAGGAGACGTAGTCCAGGCCCACCTCGTGGAAGAACTGGATCGAGTCGGGGTCGCCGCCGTGCTCGCCGCAGACCCCCAGCTTCAGGCCGGGCTGCGCCTGACGCCCCTCGGTGACCGCGAAGCCGATGAGCCGGCCGACACCCTCGCGGTCGATCGACTCGAACGGCGACACGCCGAACACGCCGAGCTCGAGGTAGCGGGAGAAGAACGAGGCCTCGACGTCGTCGCGGGAGAACGCCCACGTCATCTGGGTCAGGTCGTTGGTGCCGAAGGAGAAGAAGTCGGCGGCGGCCGCGATCTGCCCGGCCGTCATCGTCGCCCGCGGCACCTCGATCATCGTGCCGACGAGGGTCGGGACGTGGTCGCCGGTCTCCTCGGCCACGCTCGCGAGGATCTTCGACACCTCCTCCCGGACGGCCTCGAGCTCCTGCACCGCCGCCACGAGCGGGACCATGATCTCGGGCTGCGGCTCCTTGCCTCGGCCCCGCAGCTCGGCAGCGGCCTCGACGATGGCCCGGACCTGCATCCCGAACAGGCCGGGGATGACGAGCCCGAGGCGCACCCCGCGCAGACCGAGCATCGGGTTCTGCTCCGAGAGCCGGCGCACGGCGTCGAGCAGCGGCCCGTCACGCCCGGGGTCCTCGCCGTTGCTCTCGGCGACCGCCACCCGCACGCTGAGGTCCTCCAGCGAGGGCAGGAACTCGTGCAGCGGCGGGTCGATGAGCCGGACCGTGACCGGCAGCCCGTCCATGGCCTCGAACAGGGTGAGGAAGTCCTGGCGCTGCAGCGGCTGCAGGGCGTCGAGCGCCGCGCCGACATCCTCGTCGCGCTCGGCGAGGACCAGGTCCTCGACCAGCTGGCGGCGCTCGCCGAGGAACATGTGCTCGGTCCGGCACAGGCCGATCCCCTGGGCGCCGAACCGCCGGGCCCGGGCGGCGTCGTCGGCGGTGTCGGCGTTGGTCCGCACGACCAGCCGGCCCACCTCGTCGGCGTGAATCAGCAGCCGGTGGACGGCGGCCACCAGGTCGTCGGAGTCCGGGGACAGCTCGCCCTCGAAGTACTGGACCACGGGCGAGTCGACGACCGGGACCTCGCCGAGGAAGACCTGACCGCTGGAGCCGTCGATCGACAGGACATCGCCCTCGTGGACGGTCACGCCGCCGGGCGCCTTGATCCGCTTGGCGACGACGTCGACGTCGAGCTTGTCGGCTCCGGACACGCACGTCTTGCCCATCCCGCGGGCAACCACGGCGGCATGCGAGGTCTTGCCGCCGCGCGAGGTCAGCACTCCGCGGGCGGCGATCATCCCGCCGAGGTCGTCCGGGGTCGTCTCGCGCCGCACGAGGATGACGTCCTCGCCGCGCTCGGCCCACTCCTTGGCGCTCTCGGGGTCGAACACGACCTTGCCGACGGCGGCGCCCGGCGAGGCGCTGACACCGGTGGCGAGCACTGTCCGGTCGGACGTCTCGTCGAACCAGGGGAACATCAGCTGCGCGAGCTGCGCGCCGGTCACGCGGGTGAGCGCCTCGTCCATGTCGATGAGGCCCTCGTCGACCAGCTGCACGGCGATGCGGAAGGCCGCGCCCGCGGTGCGCTTGCCGACGCGGGTCTGCAGCATCCACAGCTTGCCGCGCTCGACGGTGAACTCGATGTCGCACAGGTCGCAGTAGTGCCGCTCGAGCCGGCCCATGATGCCGAGCAGCTCGTCGTAGGAGGCCCGGTCGATCGACTCGAGATCGGCGAGCGGGATGGTGTTGCGGATGCCGGCGACGACGTCCTCGCCCTGGGCGTTCTGCAGGTAGTCGCCATACACGCCGCTCTCGCCGCTGCCCGGGTCGCGGGTGAAGGCGACGCCGGTGCCCGAGTCGGCGCTGATGTTGCCGAACACCATGGCGACGATGCTGACGGCCGTGCCGAGGTCACCCGGGATGCGCTCCTGGCGCCGGTAGAGCCGGGCTCGCTCACCGTTCCAGGAGTCGAAGACGGCCCGCACGGCGAGGTCGAGCTGCTCGCGGGGGTCCTGCGGGAACTCGCGGCCGGTGTCCTGGGCGACGATGGAGCGGAAGGCGCCGACCACAGCGCGCCAGTCATCGGCCTCCAGGTCGAGGTCGTTCTTCACGCCCTTGCCGGACTTGACCTCCTCGAGGGCGGCATCGAAGCGCCCCTTGTCGACGCCCAGCACGGTCTCGCCGAACATGCCGATCAGCCGGCGGTAGGAGTCCCAGGCGAAGCGCTCGCTGCCGCTCTGCTCGGCCAGCCCCTCCACCGAGGCGTCGTTGAGCCCGATGTTGAGAACGGTGTCCATCATCCCGGGCATCGAGAACTTCGCGCCGGAGCGGACCGAGACCAGCAAGGGGTCGGCGGCGTCGCCGAGCCGCTTGCCCATCGCCTGCTCCAGGGCCTGCAGGTGGGTGGTGAGCTCCTCGGCCAGCTCGGTCGGCTCGGCACCGGTGGTCAGGTAGGCCCGGCAGGCGTCGGTGCTGACGATGAAGCCGGGCGGGACCGGCAGCCCCAGGTTGGTCATCTCGGCGAGGTTGGCGCCCTTGCCGCCGAGGACGTCCTTCATGTCCCGGTTGCCCTCGGTGAAGTCATAGACGTACTTGGTCATCAGGCTCTCCCAGGGTGGCCGCCCGCAGGCTTCGCAGGCGCCACGGTACCCAGCAGGGGGTGGGGCGCCGCGAGAGTGGGGCCCTTCGTCCCCGCCTGCGGTGATCGGCTGGGGCGGCTCGACGACCGGTCAGCAGGCGCCGAGGTGCTCGGTGAGGTAGCCGACGAGCGCGTCGATGCCGATGCGCTGCTGGCCCATCGAGTCGCGGTCGCGGACCGTGACCGCCCGGTCGTCCATCGACTCGAAGTCGACAGTGATGCAGAACGGCGTGCCGATCTCGTCCTGGCGCCGGTAGCGGCGCCCGATCGCCTGGGCGTCGTCGAACTCGATGTTCCAGTGCCGGCGGAGCGCAGCCGCGACGTCCTTGGCGAGCGGGGTGAGGTCGGCGTTGCGTGACAGCGGCAGGACGGCGGCCTTGACCGGGGCGAGCCGCCGGTCCAGGCGGAGCACAGTCCGCTTGTCGACCCCGCCCTTGGTGTTGGGGGCCTCGTCCTCGGCGTAGGCGTCGAGCAGGAAGGTCAGCGTGCATCTGTCGACGCCGGCCGCCGGCTCGATGACGAAGGGCGTCCAGCGCTCGCCGCTCGCCTGGTCGAAGTAGGACAGGTCGACCCCGGAGGCCTTGGAGTGCACGGTCAGGTCGTAGTCGGTGCGGTTGGCGACACCCTCGAGCTCACCCCACGCGAGGCCCTGGAAGTCGAAGTGGTACTCCACATCGACAGTGCGCTTGGAGTAGTGCGCGAGCTTGTCCTTCGGGTGCTCGAACAGGCGCAGGTTCTCCTCCCGGATGCCCAGGCCGGTGTACCAGCGGAAGCGCTCGTCGATCCAGTACTGGTGCCAGTCCTCGTCGGTACCGGGCTGGACGAAGAACTCCATCTCCATCTGCTCGAACTCGCGGGTGCGGAAGATGAAGTTGCCGGGGGTGATCTCGTTGCGGAACGACTTGCCGATCTGCCCGATCCCGAACGGCGGCTTGCGGCGCGAGGAGCCCAGCACGTTGGCGAAGTTGACGAAGATGCCTTGGGCGGTCTCGGGGCGCAGGTAGGCCAGCCCGGACTCGTCCTCGACCGGCCCGAGATAGGTCTTCAGCAGGCCGTTGAACATCCGCGGCTCGGTCCAGGCATTGCGGGTCCCGCACGACGGGCAGGCGATGTCGGCGAGCGCCTTGCCCCGCTCCTCCTCCAGGTGGTCCTGGCGGTAGCGGCGGTGGCAGGCCTGGCACTCGACCAGAGGGTCGACAAAGGCCTCGACGTGCCCGGAGGTCTGCCAGACCTCGCGGGCGAGGATGACGGCGGAGTCGAGCCCGACGACGTCCTCGCGGCCCTGCACCATCGACTTCCACCACTGGCGCTTGACGTTGTTCTTGAGCTCGACGCCGAGCGGGCCGTAGTCCCAGGAGGCACGCAGGCCGCCGTAGATGTCGCTGGAGGGGAAGACGAGGCCTCGCCGCTTGGCGAGGTTGACGATGGTGTCGAGGCGGTTCGGACCTGCCATGAGCGTGCTCCATCCGGCTGGTGGTCGGCGAGGTTCGCACGCTACCGAAGCGGTCCCGGCCGGCCGCCACGGTCAGTCGGCGTCGGTCGGTCCAGCCTCGTCGACCCGGTCGCTGCTGCCCGTGCGGTGCCGGGCGGGACGACCGGCCCCGCTCGCGTCGGGGAGACCCTGAGCATCCGCTGCATTGAGCACCTCGAAGGCGCTCGGCTCGTCGGCCGCGAGGGCCAGCAGCGGTGTCGCCTCCAGCTTGACCTCGTACGACGACAGCGCCCGCCGCCAGGCTCCGACGTGTTGCCACTCGGTGACCAGCACCCAGGCGGTTGGATCATCGGCGGCGCGGCCGAGCCGCGCAGAGCGAAACCCCGGCCGCTCGGCGAGCACCTCGATCGCGCGGCGGCCGCGGGCGGCGAAGTCTTCCCCCTCGGCTCCGGTGACAACGAATCTGCTGACGACGAGCACGCCGCCAGCCTGGCAGGTCTCGCGCAGGCCTGCACCGAGGCTTGTCGTCGCAATGGCATGACGCTCTGCCCGGCGGCATGGTCCGGCCCGGAGTGCCGTGGGAGACACGCCGGGCCGAGCGCCACAGCAGCAGGGAGCGTCATGCATCTTCGACGTGCCCCGTGCCTCTCCTCTTCGTCGCCACCTACCCGCCACCCATCTGTCACCCCTGGATAGAAACGGTTGTCATTGCCGTAGCATGAGGCCGTGGCTGTCCTGCTCACCCTGTGCACCGTCGTCTCGACGCTGCTCGGGGGGCTGCTCGCCCTGCGGGCGAAGGACAGGCTGCATCTGGTCCTGGGCGCGGCAGCCGGCATCATGCTCGGCGTCGTCGCCTTCGAGCTGATCCCAGAGATCGGGCGGCTGTCGGCCGAGTCCGGCCGCTCGCTCACCGGGCCGATGGTCGCCCTGGTCGGCGGGTTCCTCGTCCTACACGTCATCGAGCGCAGCGCCGCCATGCACGGCGAGCATGACGGGCACTACGAGGCGCACCAGCACCCGAACGTCGGGCTGGTCAGCGCACTCGCGCTCTGCGCGCACAGCGTGACCGACGGCATCGGCATCGGCCTGGCCTTCCAGGCGGGCCAGGGGGTCGGCGTCACCGTGGCGCTCGCCGTCATCGCCCACGACTGCGCCGACGGGCTCAACACGGTGACGCTGATGCGGGTGAGCCGGAACTCGCGCCGGCGCTCGCTCGCTCTGCTCGCCCTGGACGCGCTCGCCCCACTCGTGGGGGTGCTGCTGACGCTGCTGGTGCACGTCCCCGACTCGGCGCTGCGGATCTACCTGGGCGTGTTCGCCGGGGTGCTGCTCTACCTCGCGACCAGCGACATCCTCCCGGAGGCGCATGCCCGCCATCCGTCCCGGCTGACCTTCCTCACCACCACCGCCGGCGCCGTCGGCATGCTCGCCATCGCTCAGGTGGCGCTGTGACCGGGGTAGCGCTGTGACCCGGGGGCGGGACGCCGTGCGCGCGGAGCTGGAGGCAACCGACGGCTTCGTCTCGGCGCAGGAGCTGCACGACCGCCTGCGTCACCGCGGCCAGGCGGTGGGTCTGACGACCGTCTACCGGCACCTCGGGGCACTGGCCGAGGCCGGCGAGGTCGACCAGCTGCGCCCGGGCGTGCTCGGCGGCAGCGGGCAGGGTGAAGTCGTGTACCGGCGGTGCGGCGCAGCCGGGCACCACCACCATCTGGTCTGCCGGGTCTGCGGGCGCACGCAGGAGGTCGCTGATGATGCTGTCGAGATCTGGGCCAGCGAGGTCGCGGCCCGGCACGGCTTTCGCGACCCGAGCCACACGGTCGAGGTGTTCGGCGTGTGCGCGCCGTGCCACCGGCAAGCGCCGGGCTGAGCTCAGCCGGTCGGGTCAGCCTCGTCGTCAGCGGCGCCATCGAGGGAGTTCGGCACCGCTCCCCCGAATCGCCGGTCACGGCGGGCGTAGTCCTCGCAGGCCCGCCACAGGTGCCGCCGGTCGAAGTCCGGCCAGAGCGTGTCGACAAAAGCCAGCTCGGCATACGCGGACTGCCAGAGCAGGAAGTTGGAGATGCGCTGCTCGCCGCTGGTACGCAGGAATAGGTCGACGTCGGGCATATCGGGCTCATCGAGGTAGCGCCCGAGCAGCTTCTCGTCGATGCGATCTGGGTTGAGCCGCCCGGCGGCGGCCTGGCGCGCCAGCTCCGCGGCGGCATCGGCGATCTCAGCCCGGCCGCCGTAGTTGACGCACATCACCAGGGTCAGCCTGTCGTTGGCGCGGGTCTGCTCCTCGACCTCCTCCAGGCGCTTGATGACCCGCCGCCACAGCCGGGGCCGGCGGCCGGCCCAGCGCACCCGCACGCCGAGCGCATCCATGTCATCGGCCCGCCGGTTGAAGACTCCCTCGGTGAACCGCATGAGGAAGGCGACCTCCTCCGGCGAGCGGCGCCAGTTCTCGGTCGAGAACGCGTATGCCGACAGCCACCGCACGCCAAGCTCGATGGCACCCTCGACGCAGTCGAACAGCGCATCCTCGCCGGCCTCGTGCCCGCTGGTGCGGGGCAACCCGCGCTCCTTGGCCCAGCGGCCGTTGCCGTCCATGACGATGGCGACGTGCTGCGGGACCGTCCCCGGGGGCAGGCCGGGGGGGCGGGCACCCGACGGGTGCGGGCGGGGCTCGCGGACACGCGCCCGGTGGGCGGCGGCGGGGCGGCGGTCGCGGGGGTCACCAGCCGCCCGGCGGGACGCGCGAGACACCTCAGCCGGTCCCGGCGGGGAGCGTGTCGGCAGTGACTGCTTCAACGACCGGGTCGGGGGTGCGGTCGACGAGCGGCAACGACCGCAGCCCCCGCTCCAGGTGCCACTGGAGGTGGGCCGCGACGACGCCACTGGCCTCCCGGCGCTGCCGAGCATCGGAGCCGTCGGCAACGCCCCAGTCCCCGGTCAGCAGGGCGGCAAGCAGGTCGACGGTCAGCGGGGACAGGCGCACCGCACCCGCCGGCCGGCACACCGGGCAGACCACCCCGCCCGCCGGTACCGACAGCGCCGCGAATGGCCCGGGCGCACCGCACCGGGCGCAGGAGTTCAGCGCCATCCCGTAGCCGGAGACGGCCAGGCCGCGCAGCAGGAAGGCATCGAGTACGAGGCTCGTGGCGTGCTCGCGCTCGACGAGGGTCCGCAGCGCCCCGACCAGCAGCAGGTGCAGCCGCAGCGCCGGCTCGCGCTCCTCTGCGGACAGGCGCTCGGCCGCCTCCAGCATGGATGCGGCCGCGGTGTGGCGCGGGTAGTCGCTCGCCAGCGACGCGCCATAGGGCGCGAGCGTCTCGGCCTGGGTGACGATGTCGAGCGAGCGGCCCTCCGCCAGCTGCAGGTCGACGACAGTGGCCGGCTCCAGCCGCGCCCCGAACCGGGACCTGGTCCGCCGCACCCCCTTGGCCACCGCCCGGACCCTTCCGTGGCGGCGGGTCAGCAGGGTGACGATCCGGTCCGCCTCACCGAGCCGAACGGTGCGCAGCACCACCGCCTCGTCCCGGTAGAGCGCCATGGCTCATTGTCCCCTGCCACCGGCGCATCCAGCGCGCGCAGCACCGGGCGGCGCTCGGCTGCTCAGTGTGGCTCGACTGCTCCATATGGAGCACTGCCGGGGCTATCGGCGGGGTCCACCGGCGCCGATGACCAGGCAAGAAGCGGTGGACCTGCCCCTGGGCGGTCGAGGCAGGACCGTCAGCGATGGAGGAACCGATGAGCGGCAGGCGACGTCGGCTCGCCCTCGCCGTGGCCGTGGCGGTAGCGGTGCCCGTCGCATCCGCCGGCGGCCCGCTGCTGGGCACGGCCGTTGCCGGCTCCTCCCCCCAGCAGTCGGTCACGCTGGTCCTCACGCCGCCCGACCGCCCGGCGCTGCGAGCCCTCGCCCTCACCGGGCGGCGGGCCGGCAACTCGTCGGCTGACGATCGCCTCTCCCGCGCGGAGGCAGTGCACCGCCTCGAACCCCAGCCGGCGGCCGGCCGCGACGTCAGCGCGCGCGTCCGCAGCCTCGGCCTGACCGTGACGACCACCTCGGCCTGGTCGGTGACCGCATCCGGGCCGGCTGACCTCGTCCGGCGGACCTTCGGCAGCGCCCGGGCGCAGTCCTCGGGTCCGTGGGCCCGCAGCCTGCCCGGCCGCCCGGCCGGCCTGGCCCGGCTGGTCACCACCGTCGTCGGAGGTGACGAGACCCGACCGGCGAAGCGCCCGCTCGAGCTGACCCTGCCGCCCGCAGCCGCAGCCCCGCTCACCACTGCTCCTGCCGCCGTTGCTCAAGCCGCCGTCGCTCAAGCCGCGGTGGCACCCGACGGCGGCTGGCGCGGCCCCGACCTGCGTGCCCTCTACGGCCTCAGCACCGATGGCACTGCGCCCACCGGACACGGAGGACAGACGATCGCCACCCTTCAGTTCTCCGGGTGGAACAGCGCGGACCTGTCCACCTGGGCCGCCGGGCGCGGCCTGCCGGACCCGCGTCGCAACGGCCAGTACCAGGAGGTGGCCGTCAGTGCCGCCCCGGGCGGCGAAGACGGGATGGGCGGCGACGTCGAGGTCGCCCTGGATCAACAGGTACTGCTCGGGGTCGCCCCACACGCCCGGCAGCGCGCCTACTTCGCCGCCAACACCGACGCCGGCGGCCTGGCCGCCCTGCACCGCATCGCCGCCGACGCGACCGACGCCGCCGCGGGCTTCCACGACCTCACCACGCTGTCGACGTCGTGGGGGATCTGCGAGGCCTACGAGCCGGCCGACGTCCTGCTCGCGGAGGAGGACGCCCTCGAGGCCATCGTCGCGGCCGGCGTGACTGTGGTCGCCGCGACCGGGGACCACGGCGCCTTCGACTGCAGCGGCGCCCCCAGCCGCCCGGGCGTCGACTTCCCCGCATCCTCACCTGTCGTGCTGGCCGTCGGCGGCACCGCTACCGACGGCGGCGCAACGGTTGGGTGGAGCAGCAGCGGCGGAGGGCCGTCGGCCGTGTTCGCCCGCCCGGCCTACCAACCGGCCGGCGACACCCACCGCACGGTGCCCGACCTGAGCCTCGTCGCCGACCCCGCCAACGGCTTCGGCGTCTACAGCTCCACCATGGGCGGCTGGGCATCGGTCGGTGGGACAAGCCTGTCGGCGCCCGCGTTCGCCGGGATGCTCACCGCAGCCTCAGCCGCCGCCGGCGTGCGGTGGGGCATCGGCGACGTGCACAGCGCGCTCTACGCTCCCGTACCCGCCGGGGCAGCCAGCCCGCTCGTCGACGTCACGCAGGGCTTCAACGGCCGCTACCCGGCGGGGCCTGGGTATGACGAGGTGACCGGGCTCGGCGTCCCAGCCTGGGATGCGCTCGCGCCGCTGCTGCTGGATGGGCCGGTCGTGCGCCCGCTCGCCCCCTGGTCCGGCGCGCGGCAGGTGCCGGTTGCCGTCGACCTTCCCGGAGGTGCAAGCGCGGTGCTGTGGTGGTCGGGCCCGGCGCTGCCGACGTGCTCCAGCGCCACGACGACCGGGAGTGACACGGTCCCCGTCACGGTCGACGCCGGCGGCGACGGCTGGCGCACGCTGTGGGTACAGGCCCTGATGTCAGATGGACGATGCCTGCGCTCGCGGGCCCCAGTGCTGGTCGACCGCACCCCGCCCGCCCTGCTCCCGCTGCTCTCGCTCGCGCCCGGCACCGCACCGGCGCTGCGCATCGGGTGGTCGGTGACCGACCCGGCGCCGGGCAGCGGCCCGCAGAGCGTCGCGGTCTCGGTCGTCGACCATGCGTCGGGCGCGCACGTGCTCGACGCCTCCGCCGCTGCGGGCAGCTCCCTGACGGTGCCGACCCTGGACGGCAGGCGCTACGACGTCACGCTCACCGCCACCGACCGCGCGGGCAACATCGCCCGGGCGGTGACGGCGACGTGGACGGCGCCCGTTGACGACCGGCTGCTCGTGCGCCGCGGCGCCTGGGCTACGACAGTCGGGGCGGGCGCGCTCGACGCCACGCTCAGCAGCTCCGGCAGCCGCGACGCCACGGCGACGTGGAGCGGCACGTTCTCACACCTCGCTGTCGTCGTTGCCGCCGCTCCGGCCGCCGGACTGCTCGACGTGTGGGTAGACGGTGCGCGGGCCCGCATCCTCGACACCTCGGGCGTCGCCGGCCAACGGCGCGGGCTCGATGTCGGAGCCTTCCCCGCCGGACCGCACGTCGTCACGCTGCGGCCGCTGGGCGAAGGACGGGGTGGCACCCTCGTCGCCGTCGACGCCCTCGCACCCTCCGGCTGAGACCCATTCCGGCACGTCACGTCGGAACTGCAGTCATCCTCCCGGTCCGGCGCGCCGCGACCTGCGGGTTCGTTCGGCTGCACGCCGTCGGGGAGCCAGGATGACTGCAGTTTCGAAGATAACCCCGGGCGAGAAGGCTGCTGCCGGCGCTAGAACCCGAGGCGGCGCAGCTGGCGCGGGTTGCGCTGCCAGTCCTGCGCGACCTTGACGTGCAGGTCGAGGTAGACGCGGGTGCCGAGCAACGCCTCGATGTCGCGGCGCGCGCGGGTGCCGACGTCGCGCAGGCGCACCCCGCCCTTGCCGAGCACGATCGGCTTCTGGCTGTCGCGCTCCACGTAGACCGTGCACCACACCTCGAGCAGGTCGGTGCCCTCGCGCGGGCGCATCTCCTCGACTGTGACGGCGAGGCTGTGCGGCAGCTCGTCGCGCACTCCTTCGAGCGCGGCCTCCCGCACGAGCTCGGCGACGAGCGTGGCCTCCGGCTCGTCGGTGAGCACGCCCTCGGGGTAGAGCGGTGGACCTTCGGGCAGCCGCTGCACCAGGAGGTCGGCGAGCAAGCCGACCTGGAAGCCGTCGACAGCTGACACGGGCACCACCTCGGCCCAGTCCCCCAGCTCGGAGGCAGCCAGCAGCTGCGCGCCGGTCTTGTCGCGGTCGGCCGTGTCGGTCTTGGTGATCACAGCGATGACGGGGGTGCGGCGCAACCGCCCGAGCTCCTCTGCGAGGTACTTGTCGCCAGGGCCGACCTTCTCGTCGGCCGGCAGGCAGAACCCGACGACGTCGACCTCCGACAGGGTCGTTCGCACCACGTCGTTGAGGCGCTCGCCGAGCAGGGTGCGCGGCCGGTGCAGGCCGGGCGTGTCGACGACGACGAGCTGGGCGTTCGGGCGCGCGACGATGCCGCGGATGGCGTGCCGCGTGGTCTGCGGCCGGCTGCTGGTGATCGCGACCTTGGCGCCGACCAGCGCGTTGGTCAGGGTGGACTTGCCGACGTTGGGGCGCCCGACGAAGCACGCGAAGCCTGACCGGTGCGGCGCCGCCGTGACAGGCGGTTCGCTCACCCGGCGGCCACGCCGGTAGCGGCGGCTGTCGTCGTCGTCCGCAGCACGCCGTCAGGTCCGGCGACGAGCAGCGGTACGTCGGCGCCGAGCTCGGCGAGCGCAGCGAGGTCGTCGGCGCACAGCGGACGGCCGTCCGCCCGAACCAGGGCGGCCGCTTCGAGCCGCCGCGCCCCGGAGGAGACAGCTGCTGACAGCGCCCCGCGCAGCGCCGAGACCGTCAGCCTGTCCTGCACGTGCTCCATTGTGGCGGCGGCGTAGGTGCGGCCGTCGGTGTCGCGCACGGCGGCGCCCTCGGTCCAGCCGGTATGGGGGGCGTAGGCACGCAGCCGGGCGGTCCGCGCCAACGTGACAATCTTTGCGTCCTCGGGGTCGAGCGGCGAGGTCATGACGCCATTCTCGCAGCCCGGCACAGCGAGGAGGACGGACCGGCGCTCAGCCCGTGCCCGCGTGCTGCTCCGCGTGCCGGCCGCCTGCATCCAGCCCCGCCTCAAACGAGGAGAGCCGCGTCACGAGCACCGTGTCGATCCGGTTGCGCCGCCCCGCCGTGCTCTCGGCCACGAGGCGCAGGCCGGACAGCTCGACACTGGCGCCGGGGATGGGCACGCGGTCGAGCGCGCTGGCGAGCAGGCCGCCGACCGTCTCCACACTGTCGTCGTTGGCGAGCTCGACGTCGAACAGCTCGGCGAGGTCCTCGACCGGCAACCGGGCGGTGACGCGGGCGGAGCCGTCGTCGAAGCGCTCGACCGGCGGTGTCTCCACGTCGTACTCGTCGGTGATCTCCCCGACGATCTCCTCGAGGACGTCCTCGATCGTCACCAGGCCCGCGGTCCCGCCGTACTCGTCGATCACGACGACCAGGTGGGCGCGGCGGGCTTGCATCTCACGCAACAGCTCGTCAGCCGGCTTGGAGTCGGGCACGAGCTCAGGGGCGCGCATGCACGACTCGACCGGCCTGTCCTCCCACCCCTCGTGCTCGCGGCGGACCAGGTCCTTGAGAAAGGCGACGCCCACGACGTCGTCGACGCTCTCGCCGATGACCGGGATGCGCGAGAAGCCGCTGCGCAGCGACAGCGCGACAGCCTGCCGCACCGTCTTGCTGCTCTCGATCCACACCATGTCGGTACGGGGCACCATCACCTCGCGGGCGATGGTGTCGCCCAGCTCGAACACCGATGCGATCATGTCGCGCTCGCTGCGCTCCACCACGCCGTGCTCCTCGGCGAGGTCGACCAGGTCGCGCAGCTCGGCCTCCGTCGAGAAGGGCCCCTCGCGGTAGCCGCGGCCGGGGGTGAGCAAGTTGCCGAGCAGGATGAGCAGCTGCGGTAGCGGCCCGAAGGCGCGGACCGCGAACGTGGTGAGCGTGGCGGTGCGCCGGGCGACCTCGGTGGCGTGCTGGCGCCCGATCGTTCGGAACACGACGCCGATGACGATGTAGGACACGAGTGTCATCAGGAGGGTGGTGACCCCGACTGTCACGAGGCCGGCGCCGAGGACGTGCACGACAGCGACGCAGACGAGGGTGGCCGCGCCGAGCTCGCACGCCATTCGCAGCAGCAGCAGCAGGTTGAGGTAGCGCGCTGGGTCCGCGACGATCGCCGTCAGTCGCTGGGCTCCGCGTCTGCCCTCCCGCACCGCCTCCTCGACGGCGACGCGGGTGACCTTGGTCAGCGCCGCATCGATCGCTGCCAGCACCGCCGTGCAGAACACGAGCACGACGGCCAGGGCGATCAGCGGGATGTCGGAGGAGGACACGCGATCAGGCCGATCTGTCGGCGCGCCAGCCGTCGAGCAGCCGACCCTGCAGGTCGAACATCTCCTGCTCGGTCTCGGCGTCGGCGTGGTCGTACCCGAGCAGGTGCAGCACGCCGTGGGTGCACAGGATGTGCAGCTCGTCCTCGGTGCTGTGGCCGCGCTCGCGCGCCTGCCGCTCGGCGACCTGCGGGCAGAGCACGACGTCGCCGAGCAACGCATCCGGGACCTCGTCGCCGCCGACCGGTGCTCCGCTGGTGAGGTCGTCCTGCTGGAAGGCCAGCACGTCGGTCGGGCCCGACTCGCCCATGTACTGCTCGTGCAGGCGCTCCATGGCCGCGACGTCGACGAGCATGACCGACAGCTCGGCGAGCGGCGCGACGCCCATCCCGGCGAGCACGTGGCGGGCCAGGGCGACCAGGCGCACCTCGTCGAGCTCGAAGCCGGACTCGTTGGCGACGTAGACGGACACGGGTGCCTACCGGCGACGGGGGCGCGAGGGCAGATGCTGGGGCGAGCCCGGCGCTCCCTGCTCGTCGTAGCGGGCATACGCGTCGACGATGTCGCTCACCAGGCGGTGCCGGACGACGTCACCGCTGGTCAGCGTGGAGAAGTGCACGTCGTCGATGCCGTCGAGGATGTCGCGCACGACCCGCAGACCGCTCGTCGTGCCCGAGGGCAGGTCGACCTGGGTCACGTCGCCGGTCACCACGATCTTGGACCCGAAGCCGAGGCGGGTGAGGAACATCTTCATCTGCTCGGCGGAGGTGTTCTGGGCCTCGTCGAGGATGATGAACGCGTCGTTGAGCGTACGGCCCCGCATGTAGGCCAGGGGTGCGACCTCGATGGTGCCGCTCTGCATCAGCCGCGGGATGGAGTCGGGGTCGATCATGTCGTGCAGGGCGTCGTACAGCGGCCGCAGGTAGGGGTCGATCTTCTCGAACAACGTGCCCGGCAGGAAGCCCAGCCGCTCCCCCGCCTCGACCGCCGGACGGGTCAGGATGATGCGGTTGACCTGCTTGGCCTGCAGCGACTGCACAGCCTTGGCCATCGCGAGGTAGGTCTTGCCGGTGCCGGCGGGGCCGATGCCGAACACGATGGTGTGGGCGTCGATGGCGTCGACGTAGCGCTTCTGGTTGAGCGTCTTCGGGCGGATGGTGCGGCCGCGGCTGGACAGGATGTTGAGCGTCAGGACGTCGGCCGGCCGGACGGCGTCGTCGCTGCGCAGCATGCCGAGGGTGCGCTCGACCTTCGGGGTGTCGAGCACCTCGCCGCGGTCGAGCAGGGCGAGCAGCTCCTCGAACAGGCGGGCCGCGAGCGCTGCCTGCGCCGGCTCACCGGTGAGGGTGATCTCGTTGCCGCGGACGTGGATGTCGGTGTCGGGCAGAGCGCGCTCGACGGTGCGCAGCAGCTCGTCGCCGGGGCCGAGCAGGCCGACCATGTCGCGGGCCCCCGGGACGACGACCTTGGTCACGGTGCGTTCTGCGCTGGCCCGGGCCACAGGACGAGCCGGTTCAGGACGAGTGGACGCGGAGCGAGTGGTCTCGGGGCGAGAGTTTTCGTGCATTGACGGCGGCCGTCGGCCGCGGTACTCCCCTCGCTGGCTGTGATGGCTCACAGGCTCCGAACAGGTGGCTGCGATGCTACGCGGGGACCTGCCCGCTGTCAGCGGTTATTCCGCCTCGAGCTGCGCTTGGGGACAACCCCGGCGCCGCCCACCGCGAGCTGCGGGCGAGCAGCACCCCCGCCGCCACCGCACCGGCGCTCGAGGCCCGCAGCACGCTCGGCCCGAGGCGCACCGGCCGGGCTCCGGCCGCCATTAGGGCAGCATGCTCGCTGCTTGCGAACCCGCCTTCCGGCCCCACGACGAGGACCACCTCCCCCGCCGTCGGCACGGCGATGGCGCCCAGGGCTTCTACCGCGTCCTCACTGAGCAGCAGGGCGAGGTCGGCGGCGGCGATCCGCCTGCAGACGGCCGCGAGATCGTGCGCGTCGGGCACCACCGGCCAGCGGCTGCGGCGTGACTGGCGGGCAGCGGCCTCGGCTACCGCAGTCCAGCGGCGCAGGCTGCGCTCCCCGGCCCAGCGGGCGATGCTGCGCTGCGCCGCCCACGGCACCACCTCATCGACGCCGACCTCAGTGCATAGCTCGACAGCGAGCTCGGAGCGCTCCCCTTTGACCAGCGCCTGGACGACGACGAGCCGCGGCTGCGGTGCGGCCTCGACGCGGCGTGAGGCGACATCGAGCTCGACCCGCCCGGCGCCGGCCGTGACCACCCGGCAGCTGGCCACCAAGCCGGCGCCGTCCGTGACCTCGACGAGCTCGCCGGGCTGCAGCCGCCGGGCCGACGCGGCGTGCCGTCCCTCGTCACCCTCCAGCACCAGCCGGCCACCGGGCGGCAGCGGCGCGAGCCGGAAGAGCGGGGCGCTCACCTGCTTTGCCGGGCCCCGCGCAGCTTGGAGAACAGTCCGCGCCCGTCGTGCTCGCCGCTGCTCTCGCGCTCCTCGCCGCGCAGCCGGGCCAGCTCGCGCAGCAGCCGCTCCTGCTCGGCGTCGAGCCTGCCGGGCGTCTCGACGTTGACATGCACGAACAAGTCACCGCGCCCGGTGCGACGCAGGTGCGGGACGCCGCGGGCGGCCAGGTGGACGACGTGCCCGGGCTGGGTGCCGGGGCGCACGGTGATGCTCTCCTCGCCATCCAGCGTGGTCAGCGGCACGGTCGAGCCCAGGGCCGCCGCCGTCATGGGCAGGGTGATCTCGCAGTGCAGGTCGTCGCCCTCGCGCGTGAAGATGGAGTGCTCGCGCTCGGAGATCTCGACGTACAGGTCGCCGGCCGGGCCGCCGCCCGGCCCCACCTCGCCCTCATTCGCGAGACGGATCCGCATCCCGTCCTCGACGCCGGCGGGGATCTTCACCGTCAGATTGCGCCGGCCCCGGACCCGCCCCTCGCCGCTGCACTCCCGGCACGGGTGGGGGATGACGCTGCCGACGCCGCCGCACCGGGTGCACACGCGGGCGGTGACGACCTGGCCGAGGAACGACCGCGACACCTGCTGGGTCTCCCCGCGGCCCTTGCAGGTCGGGCAGGTCTCGGAGTGGGTACCGGGCGAGGTCCCCTCCCCGGTGCAGACCGGGCACACGACAGCGGTGTCGACTGTGATCTCGCGGGTCACGCCGAATGCGGTGTCGGCGAGGTCGAGCTCGACGCGCAGCAGCGCATCGGCGCCGGCACGGACCCGGCTGCGGGGGCCGCGCGTCGCCCCGGGCGCGCCGGCGCCGCCGCCGAAGAAGGCGTCCATGATGTCGCCGAGGCCGCCGAAGCCGGCGCCGAACGGGCTGCCGCCGCCGCCACCCGCTGTCGCGAGGGGGTCGCCGCCGAGATCGACGATCCGCCGCTTCTCCGGGTCGGACAGGACCTCGTACGCCCGCGTGACCTCCTTGAAGCGCTCCTCGGCGCCGGGGTTCACGTCGGGGTGCAACTCGCGCGCGAGCCGGCGGAACGCCTTCTTGATCTCATCAGGCGTGGCGCCCTGCTTCACGCCGAGGGTGCCGTAGTAGTCGCTGCTCACGTGCTCTGGGGTCCCGTCGTCTGTGTCGTCAGGTCAGGGCTGCTCCGGACAGCGGTCTGCGGGGTCACGGGCTGCCGCCGAGCAGGTCCCCGACGTAGCGCGCGACGGCGTTGACCGCCCCCATCGTGCCCGGGTAGTCCATCCGGATGGGGCCCAGCACGCCGAGGCCGCCGAGGCCGTAGCCGGCCGACACCACCGACGTCGTCTGCAGCCCCTCGACGTCGAGCTCGCGCCCGATGCACACGGTCAGGGGGTGCGCCGCATCCGCCTGCCCGAGCAGCTTGAGCAGCACCACCTGCTCCTCCAGCGCTTCGAGCACCGGGCTGAGCGTGTGCGGGAAGTCGATGACGCTGCGGGTGAGGTTAGCCGTCCCGGCGAGGGCGACGCGCTCATCAGGCTTGTCGACAAGGGCCTCGAGCACCACTGTCACCAGCGCCGTCGCGGCGCCGCGCAGGTGCAGCTCGGCCCGCTCGGAAAGGTCGCGCAGCGCGTCGGGGGCATCCACCAGCCGCTTGCCGTCGAGGGCGGCGCCGAGCAGGGCTCGCAGCCGTGCGATGTCGCTCTCGCCGAGCGCGACGGCCATCTCGACGACCCGCTGCTCGACGCGCCCCTGGTCGGTGATCAGCACGACGAGCAGGCGGGACTCGGTGAGGGACACGACCTCGATGTGACGGACCGTGGAGCGGGCCAGCGACGGGTACTGCACGACAGCCACCTGACGGGTGATCTGCGCGAGCAACCGCACGCTGCGCCGGACGACGTCATCGAGGTCGACGGCGCCCTCGAGGAAGGACTCGATCGCCCGCCGTTCGGCCACCGACAGCGGCTTGACTGTCGAGAGCCGGTCGACGAACAGCCGATACCCCTTGTCGGTGGGTACCCGCCCGGCACTGGTGTGCGGCTGAACGATGTAGCCCTCCTCCTCGAGGGTGGCCATGTCGTTGCGCACCGTGGCGGGCGACACGGCAAGCCCGTAGCGCTCAGCCACCGCCTTGGACCCGACCGGCTCGCCCTGCAGGACGAAGTCCTCGACGATGGCCCGCAGCACCTCGAGGCGACGCTCCTCGACCATGGCCGCACCTCCTGCTTCGGGCTCCGCCGCGATGGGCTCTGTTGGGACGGCTGGGTCGCGCCTGTCGACCTGCCGCTGGCACTCGTCCGCGCCGAGTGCCAATGATAAGCCGCTCAGCCGACCGTTCCCCGGGTTGAGCCCGGGGCCGGTCAGCGTCCGGGGCGGCTGTCGCCGCATCTGCGCTGTTCCTCCCCGTCCTCCCCGCTGTTCCTCCCCGCTGCGCCGGCGCAACGGGGAGGACACGCCGTTCAGGGAGCACCGCAGGCGGAGGAGGCGTGCCCGTGCAGCTCGCTTCGCGAGTCGTCCCACAAGACACGTGGCCCCAGCTGCCTAGGCCGGGGTCCATCCGGCAGCTCCTTCGCTTAGCGTGACCCCGATGCGGCTCGATCTCGACTCCTACCTGCCGATCCCGCGCCTCAGCGGCCTGCGCCTGACTCCTGAGGGTGACCGGCTGCTGGTGGCTATCGCGGCGCCCACCCCCACCGGGACGGCCTTCGCGACTGCCGTGTGGTCGGTCGAACCGAGCGGTACGACACCGGCGCAGCGGCTGACTGCCCCGCGGGAGGGCGACGCGCTCGTCGGCGTGCTGCCCGGCGGATCTGCCCTGCTGGTCTCCAAGCGCCCTGACCCGGAGGCCGCGCCCGACGCCGACGAGGACGACGCCGGTTTGTGGCTGCTGCCCACCGGAGGCGGGGAGGCGCGGCGGCTGCTGAGCCTCGCGACCCCCCCTCGATCGGTCGCCGTCGCCCGCCGGGCCGGAACCACCGCGCTGCTGCTCGAGGCGTTCCCGCAGTCGGCGACCCTCGCGGACGACAGGGCGCTCGGCAAGCGGCGCAGCGAGACGGGCACCAAGGCCCTGCTGTTCGAGGACTACCCGATCCGGCACTGGGACCGGCATCTGGCCCCGCGCCGGCCGCGGCTGTTCCTGCTGGATGCGCCGAATGCGGCCGCCACGGCGGGGCCGGCCGCCGAGCCGGTCGACCTCACCGGGGCGGCGGGCCAGAGCTTGGTCGAGGCATCGGTCTGCGTGCTCGAGGACGGCAGCGGCGTCGTCACCACCTGGCGCACCCCCCTCGGGAACGGAGTGCACCGCGTCGACCTGGCGCTCATCCCGGCAGACGGCGGCGAGCGACGCGTCATCGCCGCTGTCGACGACTACGACCACGATGCCCCCGCTGCGAGCCCGGACGGCGGGTGGGTCGCGGCGGTGCGCTGGCGCACGCCCGGGCCGGACCGCGCCCCCACCTGCCAGCTGTGGCTCTACCCCCTCGACCCCGACGCGGGCAACGAGCCGAGACGGCTGGCCGCCGACCTCGACCGCTGGCCGGGGACGCCGCTGTGGTCACCGGACTCGGCCACCCTCTACGTCACGGCCGATGACGAGGGCCGGGCCGGGGTGTTCGCCGTCGACGTCACCGGTGGGCCCACGCGGCGAGTGTCGAACGACGGTGCGCTCAGCGACATCTGCTTGTCACCGGACGGGAGGACGCTGTACGCGCTGCGCAGCCGAATCGATACGCCGGCCGAGGTCGTCTCGCTCGACGCCGCCGGCACCGACGGCACTGCCACCGTGCTGCACGCCGAGCCGCTGCCCGGCCCCCTCGACCAGCGCGTCGAGGAGGTGCACACGACCGCCGAGGACGGCACGCCGCTGCGGGCGTGGCTGGTCCTGCCCGAGGATGCGCCCGGCTCGGACCCAGGCCCCGACGGCGACTCCGCCGCCGGCCCCGACTCCGCCCCTGCAGCACCTTTGCTCGTCGTTATTCACGGCGGCCCGCTCGGGTCGTGGAACGCCTGGCAGTGGCGCTGGCAGCCGGCGCTGTTCACCGCCCGTGGGTACGCGGTCCTGCTGCCTGACCCGGCGCTGTCGACCGGGTACGGCCAGCAGATGGTCGACCGCGGCTGGCACCAGTGGGGCGGCACTCCGTACACCGACGTGATGGCGCTGACCGACGCCGCGGCCGCGCACCCGGGCATCGACGCCGAGCGGATGGCGGTGCTCGGCGGCTCCTACGGCGGCTACCTGACCAACTGGGTGATAGGGCACACGAGCACATTCCGGGCGGCAGTGACACACGCGTCGCTGTGGTCGATGACCCAGTTCCACGGCACCACCGACGACGCGGTGTTCTGGGAGCAGGACTGGGGCGATCCCCGTCGCGACGTCGAGCACTACGCCCGCTGGTCACCGGACAGCTTCGTCGACGCCATCACCACGCCCACCCTCGTCATCCACGGCGAGCAGGACTACCGGGTGCCCATCAGCGAGGGGCTGCGTCTGTGGACCGACCTGCAGCGCCGCGGCATCGGCTCCCAGCTGCTCTATCTGCCGGACGAGAACCACTGGGTGCTCAAACCGGGCAATATCCGGGTGTGGTACGACACCGTGCTGGCCTGGCTGGACACTCACGTCCTCGGCCAGCCTTACCACCGCCCCGAGCTGGTCTGAGGCATCGCGTCACGTCGGCAGCCGTCCTCGCCCTGGGTCTGAGCCTGCTTGCCGCGTGCGGGGCGCCGTCGCACAACGCGTATGTGAAGAAGGGCGATGCGGTGTGCCGGCCGGTCAACGATGCGGTCGGGCGGCTGCCGGCGCCCGCCGCGAAGGACGTCGCGGGCACCGGCCGCTTCATCCAGGCGAGCTACCAGCTGCTGACCGCCGAGAACGACAAGCTGTCCCGGCTCGATCGGCCGACCGGCGACGGCAAGCAGCTCGGCAGCCTGTTCGACCAGCAGCGCGCCGCTCTGGCTGTGCTGCGCCAGGCGGGTGAGCAGGCCAGCCGGGGGGATGCGAAGGCGGCCGGCGCCACCTTCCAGTCAGCGGCGCAACAGCTGTCGCGCATCAAGCAGGAGCTCAGCGACTACGGCTTCTCCGACTGCGGCACCTGACTGCGAGCTGAGCCCCCAGCGCCCCCAGCGCCCCCAGCGCCCTCAACGCGTCAGCGCGCGCACGACGGTGTCGGCCAGCAGCCGGCCGCGCAGCGTGAGCACGGCGCGGCCGGCGTCGAGCGCCGCCGATTCGAGCAGGCCGTCGTCGGCCAGCCCCTGGGCCGCCTGCGCGCTGCCCGCGGGGACGGCGTCGAGCCGCAACCCCTCGGCCAGCCGGATGCCGAGCAGCACGGTCTCCAGCTGTTGGGTATCGGCATCCAGCACCTCCCGCGCCTGCGCCGGGCTGCGGCCTGCGGCGAGCCGCCGGGCGTAGTCCGCGGGATGGCGCACGTTCCACCAGCGCGTGCCGCCGACGTGGCTGTGCGCACCCGGGCCGATGCCCCACCAGTCGTCGCCGCGCCAGTAGCCGAGGTTGTGCCGGCAGCGCGCGCCAGGGCTGCGCGCCCAGTTGGAGACCTCGTACCACCCCAGCCCGGCGGCGGCGAAGGCTGCCTCGGCCGCCTCGTACCGGTCGGCCAGCGCGTCGTCGTCGGGCGGCTGCACCTCGCCGCGGCGTACCTGGCGGGCGAGGCGGGTCCCCTCCTCGACCACCAGCGCGTAGGCGCTCACGTGGTCGGGTTCCAGCGCGAGCGCGGCGTCGATGGTGGCGGCCCAGTCCGCATCGGACTCACCCGGCGCGCCATAAATGAGGTCGAGGCTGACCTGGCCGATGCCGGCATCCCGGGCCCAGCGGACGGCCTCGGCGACTCGGCCCGGCGTGTGCCGGCGGTCGAGTGCGGCCAGTACGTGCGGGGCGGCGCTCTGCATCCCGAACGACACCCGGGTGATGCCGGCGGCTGCCAGCTCGGCTAGCGAGTCCGACGTCACCGACTCGGGGTTGGCCTCGGTCGTGACCTCGGCGCCGCCCGCCAGCCCGATGCTGTCGTCCAGCGCGGCGAGCACGGTGCGCAGCATCACCGGCGGCAGCAGCGTGGGCGTGCCGCCGCCGATGAACACTGTCGACAGCGGTCGCGGCGCCGGGCCGAGGACGCGGGCAGCAAGCTGCACCTCCGCGAGCGCGGCGTCGAGCCAGGCAGCGGGCGCGGCCGGCCCGCCCTCGCCCAGCTCGCCGACTGTGTAGGTGTTGAAGTCGCAGTAGCCGCAGCGGGTCGCGCAGAACGGCACGTGGACGTAAGCGCCGAGCACGCGCTCGCCCGCGCCGGCGAGCGACCCGGCCGGCAGCGAGCCGTCGTCCGAAGCCGGCTCTCCCGGTGGCGGCGTGGAGGGCATGGCGGGGGGCGGGGCTCAGCCGCCGGTCGGGGCGGTGGACAGCGCGGCGATGAACGCCTCCTGCGGCACCTCGACCCGACCGACCATCTTCATCCGCTTCTTGCCCTCCTTCTGCTTCTCGAGCAGCTTGCGCTTGCGGCTGATGTCACCGCCGTAGCACTTGGCGAGCACGTCCTTGCGGATGGCGCGGATGTTCTCGCGCGCGATGACCCGGCTGCCGATCGCGGCCTGGATCGGCACCTCGAACTGCTGGCGTGGGATCAGCTCGCGCAGCTTCTGGGCCATCCCGACGCCGTAGGAGTAGGCCTTGTCCCTGTGGACAATGGCGCTGAAGGCGTCGACCGCCGTGCCCTGCAGCAGGATGTCGACCTTCACCAGCGCGGACACCTGCTCGCCCGAGGGGTCGTAGTCGAGGCTGGCGTAGCCGCGGGTGCGGGACTTCAGCTGGTCGAAGAAGTCGAAGATGATCTCGCCCAGTGGCAGGGTGTACTTGATCTCGACGCGGTCCTCGGACAGGTAGTCCATCCCCTGCAACGCGCCGCGCCGCCCCTGGCACAGCTCCATGACCGGGCCGATGTACTCGCTCGGCAGCAGCAGCATCGCATCGACGACAGGCTCGTAGACCTCACCGATCTTGCCGCCCGGCCAGTCGGCGGGGTTGGTGACGGTGACCTCGCTGCCGTCCTCCATCACCACCCGGTAGACGACGTTGGGGGCGGTCGAGATCAGGCTGAGGTCGAACTCGCGCTCGAGGCGCTCCCGGACGATCTCCATGTGCAGCAGGCCGAGGAACCCGCAGCGGAACCCGAACCCGAGCGCCGCCGAGGTTTCCGGCTCGTAGGTCAGCGAGGCGTCGTTGAGCTGCAGCTTGTCGAGGGCCTCACGCAGGTCGGGGTACTGGTCGCCGTCGACCGGATACAGCCCGCTGTAGACCATCGGCAGCGGGTCGCGGTAGCCACCGAGCGCCTCAGGCGCGGGCCGCGCCGCACTGGTCATGGTGTCGCCGACCCGGGCCTGCCGGACGTCCTTGACCCCCGGGATGACGTAGCCGACCTCGCCGACCGACAGGGCGTCGGTCTTGCGCGGCTCGGGGCTGATCACGCCCACCTCGAGAGTCTCGTGGCTCGCCCCCGTCGACATGAAGTGGCACCGCTCGCGAGTGCTGAGCTGGCCGTCGACGACCCGCACGTAGGTGATCACGCCGCGGTAGATGTCGTAGACGCTGTCGAACACCAGCGCCCGCGGCGGGGCGGCGGGGTCGCCGGTTGGCGCCGGCACGTCGCGGACGATGCGCTCGAGCAGCTCCGGCACGCCCTCGCCGGTCTTGGCGCTGATCCGCAGCACGTCGTCCGGGTCGCAGCCGATGATCTTCGAGAGCTCGTCGGCGTACTTGTCCGGCTGGGCGGCGGGCAGGTCGATCTTGTTGAGCACGGGGATGAGGGTCAGCCCGCCCTCGATCGCCAGGTAGAGGTTGGCGAGGGTCTGCGCCTCGATGCCCTGGGCGGCGTCGACCAGGAGGACCGCGCCCTCGCAGGCGGCCAGGCTGCGGCTGACCTCGTAGGAGAAGTCGACGTGGCCGGGGGTGTCGATGAGGTCGAGGGTGTAGGTCTGGCCGTCGGCCGCCTGCCACGGCAGCCGGACAGCTTGGGCCTTGATGGTGATGCCGCGCTCGCGCTCGATGTCCATCCGGTCGAGGTACTGGGCCCGCATGTTGCGCGCCTCGACGACGCCGGTCACGTCGAGCATCCGGTCGGCCAGCGTCGACTTGCCGTGGTCGATGTGCGCGATGATGCAGAAGTTGCGGATCGTCGCTGGGTCGGTGACCGGCACGCGCCTCGCTCGCCTCGTCGTGGGTGGTGGCCCCCGTCGTGGCTGGTGGTCGGGCTGGACCGCCAGGGGGTTGATCCCATGGTGTCACGCAGCACGGACACCAGCCGAGAAGGCGATCGTGCTAGTCTGGCGGGTGCGCGGACGTCGCGTGCAGCGCGTGTGCGCAGCACCGGCAGTACCCGCCGCAACCGTCAATTCCCTCGTCTGACCGGAGTCCTCGCCGCGTGGCCAACATCAAGTCGCAGCTCAAGCGCATCAAGACCAACGAGAAGGCGCGCCTGCGCAACAAGTCGGTCAAGTCCTCGCTGAAGACCTCGATCCGCCGCTTTCGCGAGGCTGCCGAGACGGGCGACCGCGACGCGGCGCTGACCCGGCTGCACGACGCCTCGCGCGCGCTCGACAAGGCCGCCAGCAAGGGTGTCATCCACGCCAACCAGGCCGCCAACCGCAAGTCGGCGATGGCCAAGAAGGCCGCCAGCCTCTAGTTTTGCCCGCATCACGCCTCTGCCCGCATCACGGCCGGACTGCTTCACGGCCGGTCTGCGCTCTGCAGGCCGGCGTCGTGCTGTCCCGGCGGCATTGGCCCTGTTGAAACGGCAGTCATCCTCCCGCTGCTGCGCCCGCCTCGTCCGCATACCGGTAGCGCACACCCGCTGGTGGCCCGAGGACGACTGCAGGTGCGACGGGCGGGCGGGTCAGCGTGGCGAGCGACGGCCCGCGGTGCGGGCCATGACGACCTCGGTCACGAGCCGCTCGAGGGCGAAGGTGTCATCGGCCCCGCCGCCCTTGAGGGCTGCGTCGGCGCGGGCCGCTGCCTCGACAGCCCGGGCCAGGCCGGCATCGCTCCACCCGGCCACTGTTCGCCGCAGGCGACCGAGCTTCCACTCCGGCAGGCCCAGGCGCTTGGCCTGCTCTGCAGGGCTGCCGGCAGCTGCCCCAGCGGCCGCCACCTTGGCGAGGTCTCGGATGGCACCGGCCATCGCGCTGGCGACGAGCACGGCGGCTGTCCCCCCGTCAAGGGCCTGACGCAGCAATCCCAGGCCGCCCAGGAGGTCGCCGGCGACGACGGCGTCGGCAACAGCGAACCCGCTCGTCTCGGCCCGCCCGCGAAAGAAGCGGCTCACGTCGTCCTCGTCGACTGTGCCCTGCGTGTCGCCGCACAGCTGCTCGACCGCTCCGCTGAGGGCCCGCAGGTCTCCCCCGACAGCGTCCAGGAGCAGCCACGCCGCGTCATCCGTCATCCGCGAGCCGGCTCGCCGGGCCTCGGCCAGCACGAAGTCGCGGCGGTCCCCCGCCCGGGTCAGCTTCGCGGCCGGCACGACCACCGGGGGCGGTGACAGGGCGCGCAGGGACCCGAGGAACGAGCGCTCGCGCGAGCCCGCGGCCGACGTCAGCACCAGCGAGGTCTCCTCGGCCGGGGCGGCGGCGTAGGCCAGCAGCCCCGCGCGCAGCTCCTCGTCGAGCTCGGCCGGTGAGCAGACGACGACGACCCGCCTGCCGCCGAACAGGGACGGGCTGCTGAGCCGCATGAGGGCGTCGGCGCCGAAGGTGCCGGGCGGGTTGTCCTCGACCTCGGTCGCGGGGTCGAGCCCGCGCGCAGCGGCAACGGCGCGGGCCACCGCCCGGGTCACGAGCAGGTCCTCGTCCCCCTGCACGAGCAGCACCGCCACCGGCAGGTCGTCATCGTCATCGTCATGGCCCCGCATCGGGGTCGAGCCTTTCACGGCCTCGGCCAAGCACCGGCTCGTCATCCACCGCCGGCCGCGAGCACCTCGATCGCGCCTCCTCGCCGCTCGACGGCGACGCTCCCGTCCTGGTCGGTCCGCCAGGTAGCGGTGCCGTCGTCGTGTAGCTGGCGCAGGGTGCCGAGCGAGGGATGCCCGTAGGGGTTCCCGACCCCGACGCTGACCAGCGCGACGCTGGCATGCGCGTGCTGCAGGAAGGCTGGCTCCTGGTGCGCCGACCCGTGGTGCGGAACCTTGAGCACGTCGACGCTCGGCTCGCCGGCGAGCAGGAGGCGCTGCGCTTCGGGCTCGACGTCGCCGGTGAGCAGCAGGCGCAGGCCGCCGGCAGCGACCAGCAGCACCAGGCTGTCGTTGTTGGGGTCGCTATTGGTGCCGTGCAGCACCGCTCGGGGGCCGAGCACCTCGAAGCGCGTGCCCGCGACCGACCAGCGCTCCCCCGGTGCTGCCGTGCGCATCGGCAGGCCCGCCGCCCGCACCTGCGCCACCACCCGCCGCCACTGCCCCGGTGGCTCCTGCAGGGGGCCGACCACCACCTCACCGATAGGCAGCCGCCCGAGTACGCCGGCCAGCCCGTCGACGTGGTCGGCGTGCATGTGGGTCAGGACCACCGCCGGTACCCGCCGCACCCGCGTGGCGGCGAGGCAGCGCCGCAGCGGCGCCGGATCCGGCCCGGCATCAACGAGGACCGCATCGCTTGGTCCGGTGCGGACGAGCAGTGCGTCTCCCTGCCCGACGTCGCAGGCCACCAGCGTCCAGTCGGGCGGCGGCCATTGCCGCACGGTGACCGGGACCAGACACACGTTCGCGACGAGCAGGCCGGCGAGCCCGGCGAGCAGCAGCCGACGAGGCCGGCGTCGCAGCATCAGGGGGACGAGGAGCAGCAGGACGAGCGCGAGCAGCAGCGCGCCGCGGGTGCCGTCCGGCCAGGGCAACCGAGCTCCGGGCAGCGCGGCGCCGGTACGGGCGACCCGGACGAGCCACCAGCAGAACGGCTCGGCCAGCAGCGCGGTGCCGTGCCCGAGCGTGGGGCTGATCTGCGCCGCTCCGGTCGCGACCACGCCGAGGATGGTGGCGGGCGGCACCGCGGGGATGGCGACGAGGTTGGCCGGCACGGCGGCGAGGCTTGTCGTCCCGCTGATGCCGGCGATGACCGGCGCGCACATGATCTGCGCCGCGAGCGGGACGGCCAGCGCCTCGCTCACCCACGCCGGCCACCGCGCGGGGAGGCCGCCGCGCAGCCGCCTCGCCAGGACTGGGGCGAGGACCAGCAGGCCCGCGGTCGCCAGGGCGGACAGCGCGAACCCGGCCGACACAGCCAGCCCTGGCGCGCCCAGCAGCAGGACGAGGATGCTGCCGAGCAGGGCGGGCAAGGCGCTGCGGGCCGTCCGGATGCCAGCGCGACCAGTGCGACGCCGCCCATCACTGCGGCGCGCAGCACGCTCGGTGAAGGCCGGGCGAGGACGACGAAGCCGAGCAGCGCCACCCCGCCGAGGGCCGCGCGGCCGCGCACGCCGAGCCTGGTCCGGCGCGCCAGCACGAGCACCACCCCGAGGACCACGGCGCAGTTCGATCCGCTGACGGCGGTCAGGTGGGTCAGTCCGCTCGCCCGAAAGGCGTCGGTCAGCTCCGGGGTGACTGCCGAGACGTCGCCGTCGACAAGGCCGGGAAGCAGCGCTGCCTCGTCCGGCGGCAGGGGCTGCGCCGCGGTGCGCAGACCGGCCCGCAGCCGCCCGGCCAGCCGCTGGACGGTGCTGGGTGGGGTGACCTGCTCGGGTGGGCCCTTTGCGACGAGCACCGCAGCGACCTCGTCACCCGGCCGGGCAGCAAGCACCCGGACGTGCGCCTGCACCTGCTGGCTCGGGAGCAGCCCGACCCACCCGGTCACCGGCGAGAGCACGATCACCGGCTGCCGCACCTCGACCCGTCCTCGGCCCGGCGGTTCCAGCAGCACGAGCCGCCCGGTCGTGACGGCCGTGTCGTCCCGCCGCGCCGCCCCGACCACCCGGCCGGCACGGCGCTGCGGGTCGCTGGTCAGCGTCACCGTGACAGCGACGTCGGTCGCGCTGCCGGCCAGGGCGTGCAACGGCCCCTCGTGCCGAGATGAGGCCCGAACGCCGGCTGCGAGCATTCCCCCCGCCAGGCCGATGCACGCCGTGACGGCTGCCAGGCGGATGCCGCGACGCAGCGCCGGCTTACCTCGGCCACGGACGGCAAGCCCTGCCCCAACCAGCGAGGCGACCCCGGCGAGCAGCAGCACGTGCGCCGAGGTCCGACCGACGAGCGCACCGGCCCACGCGCCGAGCACGACGGGCACCAGCCGCAGGTCGAGCGGCCCAGCAACAGGCTCGTCAGGACGGGCCTGCGTTGTCACACCCGGACGAGCGCCATCAGCGTCTCGCCCTTCTTGCCGCCCAGCCCGGACACCTGCCGCAGCTGGTCGGCCGAGGTGAAGCCCCCGTGTTGGTCCCGCCACTGGACGATGCGCTGGGCCAGCACGGTCCGACCCCCGGCAGGGCATCGAACTGTGCAGCGCTCGCGGCGTTGAGGTCCAGAGGTGCGGCCGCGGACGGAGCGTCAGCCCCGGCGCTGGAGGCTCCCGACTGGCTGCCCGTCGTCGGTGGTGCCGCCGCCGACCCCGAACCGCCGACGACGATCTGCTCCCCGTCGACGAGCCGGCGCGCCATCGACAGCCCGACGGTGCTGCTGGCGGCTGTGACACCACCAGCGGCGCGAACAGCATCGCCGACCCGGGCGCCCGCAGCCAGCCGGACGACGCCCGGATGCAGGACCCGGCCCTCGACGTCGACCACGAGCGGTGGGCCAGCCGCGGACGAATGGGCGGCCGGGGTATGCCCTCCGGCTGCGCCGGCCGCCGCGCCGGAGGAAGTCCCCGACGCCTCGACGCGCGGTGGCGCCACGGCAACCGACGCCGGACGCGGTGCCGCCCGCCAAGCGAGGACCACGGCGACGAGCGCGGCGACGACGGCCAGCGCCGCCAACCCGAGGGCTCCGCGTACGCCGGGGTCGAGGCGCCGCCCAGTCAGCGCCTCGGGCAGCCTTGCGCACCATCGATCGAACCTGGCGCTGCCGCGTGCCCGGACGGGACCATCGGCCCGGCCGTCCGGGCCACCGACTACCGGGACCCACTGCCCCACGTCGAAGTCGCCGGGCCTAGCCGGCCGGCTTGGCGGCGCAGCAGACTCACCAGACCCCGGTACCGACTGCAGCCGCAGCAAGCGCTCAGAAGACTGCGCGGCATCCGGGCGGCTCGGCAGGGCGAAGGGCATGGCGCGACGCTAGGGACGCAGCCGTCCCCCGACGGCCATAGCGGGCCTGATGGGGATGACGGCCCCGCACCCACAGATTGCGCCGACCTGTTGCCCCGCGGGCGAAAACGTGAACGCGGCTCCGCAGTACGCGCAGCCAGGCTGATCAGCCCGAGGTCGAGCCACCGAACTGGTCGTCGGCCGACAGCTCCTTCATGACCGTGTTGGGCCCATCGAAGCTGTCCTTGCTCATCCCGCGCAGGGCATCGACGAGCCCCTTGTCGGCGCCCTTGGACTCGGCGTGCGAGGCGAGGTCCTCTGCCGTGCCCGGGTAGTCGAACCCGCCGAGCGCCTTCTGGACCTCGGTGACCTGGTACCCCATGCGGCTCCTCCCTTGGGCCACGTGAGCCCGTGGCGGGACGAGCCTGCCCGGGTGAGGCCGCCCTGATCCTCGAGCAGCACCCGACTTGCGCTCAGCCAGGGACCACGTTGACCAGCCGCGGAGCACGCACGACGACAGTCCGCACCGGCCGGCTGTCGAGCGCCCGCTGCACCGCGGCCGACGCCAGAGCCTGGGCACGCAGGTCGTCCTCACCAACGGACGGCGACACCTCCAACCGGTCCCGCACCTTGCCGGCGACCTGCACCACGCACGTGACCGACTCCTCGACCAGCAGTGCCGGGTCCGCGAGCGGCCAGGACGCCAGGTGCACCGAGTCGCCGGCCGCCGGGTCGTGCCCCAGCAGCGACCAGCACTCCTCGGCCAGGTAGGGCACGAGCGGAGCGAGCAGGACGGTCAGGGCCTGCGCCGCCTCGCGCACGGGACGCCCCTCGGCGTGCGCAGCCCGCAGCGCCCGAGTGAGCTCGCGCATCCGAGCCACGGCGACGTTGAAGCGGAAGCCCTCCATCAGCCGGGTGACCTCGTCAACCGTGTGCGCGAGGATGCGTGACACGCCCGCGTCGAGCGCCGCCGCGCCCGGCTCGGCTGCAGCGTCCCGGCACAGCCGCCACACCTGCGACAGGTAGCGGGCCGACCCCGCCGGTGACATGTCGGCCCAGTCGATGTCGTCCTCGGGCGGCCCCGCCGACAGCATCGTCAGCCGGATGGCGTCGACGCCGTGGGCCGCGAGCTCTGCGCCGAGGTCGACCCCGTTGCCGAGCGACTTCGACATCGCCTTGCCCTGGTTGACAACCGACCCCTGGTTGAGCAGGGCACTGAACGGCTCGGTGAAGTCCACCATCCCCATGTCGTGCAGCACCTTGGTGAAGAACCGGCTGTAGAGAAGGTGAAGGATGGCGTGCTCGACGCCGCCGACGTACTGCGCCACCGGCATCCACTTGCGGACCTGCGCGGCATCGAACGGCGCGTCCTCGTACCCCGGAGAGCAGTAGCGCAGGTAGTACCAGGACGAGTCGACGAAGGTGTCCATCGTGTCGGTGTCGCGCTCGGCCGGTCCGCCGCACCGGGGGCAGGTCGTCTCGACCCAGGCGCGGTTGGATGCCAGCGGCGACTGCCCCTTGGGGGCCAGCGCTTCGCCCCGCATGTCCGGCAACTCGACGGGAAGCTGGTCGTCGGGCACGGGCACGATGCCGTCGGCCGGGCAGTGCACCACCGGGATGGGGGCGCCCCAGTAGCGCTGCCGTGACAGCAGCCAGTCGCGCAGCCGGTAGGTGACTGTGTCGCGGCCGAGGTCGCGCTGCTCCAGGTCGGCGGTGACGGCGGCGATGGCCTCGTCCTTGCCCAGCCCGTCGAACGGCCCGGAGTTGACGAGCACCCCGTCGCCGGCCGTCGCCACACCCGTCTCAGCCGGGTCGTCGCCGCCGGTGTCGACCACCACACGCACCGGCAGGTCGAAGGCCCGCGCGAAGTCGAGGTCGCGCTGGTCGTGTGCGGGCACAGCCATGATCGCGCCCGTGCCGTAGTCGGCGAGGACGTAGTCGGCGGCGTAGACCGGCATCGCCTCACCGGTCAGGGGGTTGGTGGCGGTGACACCCAGGTCGACCCCGGTCTTGGGCCGGTCGGTGGCCTGCCGGTCGATGTCGGACAGCTTGCGGACCTGCTGCAGGTAGGCGTCGAGCTCGTCCCGCCGCCCGGGCGCGCAGACCTCGGCGGCCAGCGGCGCATCGGCCGCGATGACGAAGAACGTCGCGCCGTAGAGGGTGTCGGGCCGCGTGGTGAACACGGTGACGGTGCGCTCGCCGATGCGGAAGTCGACGTGGGCGCCGTGCGAGCGGCCGATCCAGTTGCGCTGCATCAACAGCACCCGCTCGGGCCACTGCCCCTCGAGCGCGGCCATGTCGTCGAGCAGCCGGTCGGCGTAGTCCGTGATGCGGAAGTACCACTGGGTCAGGTCGCGCTTGGTGACCTCGGCGCCGCACCGCTCGCAGCGCCCGGCGACGACCTGCTCGTTGGCGAGCACCGTCTGGTCCCGCGGGCACCAGTTGACGGCCGAGGCCTTGCGGTAGGCCAGCCCCCGCTCCCAGAAGCGCAGGAACAGCCACTGGGTCCAGCGGTAGTACTCCGGGTCGGAGGTGTGCAGCCGCCGGCTCCAGTCGATGCTGACCGCGTAGCGCCGGAACGACGCGGCCTGGGTGTCGATGTTGCGGTAGGTCCACTCCGCGGGATGCGCGTCACGCGCGATCGCGGCGTTCTCGGCGGGCAGCCCGAACGAGTCCCAGCCGAGCGGATGCAGGACGTCGAAGCCCCGCAGCATCTCGAACCGCGCGACCACGTCGCCGATGGCGAAGGCTTCGGCGTGGCCCATGTGCAGGTCGCCGGAGGGGTAGGGGAACATGTCGAGCACGTACTTCTTGGGCCGCCCCGCCCGCGGGCCGCTCTCCCCCGCCCGGTACAGGTCGAGCGCGTCCCATGCCGCCAGCCAGCGCTGCTGCGCCGCGGCGCTGTCGTAACCCTCACGGGCCGGGTCAGCTTCTCGAGCCGGGTCGGCAGGCGGGCCCGTCGTGGCCGTGCTCTTGGTCATCGGTCCCTCGGTGTCGGTCGCCTGTGGGGCTGTGCTCGGGTGGCGGGCATGAAAAAACCCCTCACGCGGGAGGGGTCGCCGTGCTGTGAGTCCTCAGCACGGCAGGGCGAGCAGCAGACCCGGGATACCCGTGATCGTAGCGCGGTGGGCCGCTGGGCGGCGGCCACGACCGGTGCGGCCAGCGGGCAGGATGACAGGCGTGCGGCTCGCGACATGGAACGTCAACTCGGCCAAGGCCCGGCACTTCCGGCTCGTCGACTGGCTCGACCGCGCCCATCCGGACGTCGTCTGCCTGCAGGAGACCAAGCTCAGCGACGTCGATTTCGACGCCCTCTACGCCGATGACCTGCACCGCCGCGACTACCGCTACGTCCACGTCGGCCAGGGCCGGTGGAACGGGGTCGCGATCGTGTCGCGGGTCGGGCTGGATGACGTCCGGGTCGGGCTGCCCGACTCCGCCGGCGCGATGGCGGGTGAGGCCCGGGCTGTCGCCGCCACCTGCGGCGGCATCCGCGTCTGGTCGCTCTACGTCCCCAACGGGCGCAGTCTCGACGACCCGACCTTCCCCGAGAAGCTGAAGTGGCTGATCACGCTGCACGGTGAGCTGGCCGCCGAGCCGCACCCCCTGGTCGTCGCCGGAGACATGAACATCGCCCCCACGGATGCCGACGTGTGGGACCCGGGTGCATTCGTCGGCTCCACCCACGTCAGCGAACCCGAGCGCACCGCCCTCGCGGCGATCGAAGGCCTCGGCCTGCTCGACGTCGTGCGCCGGCGCTGGCCCGACCAGGCCGTCTACTCCTACTGGGACTACCGCGCCGGCATGTTCCACAAGAACCTCGGGATGCGCATCGACCTGCTGCTCGCCTCGGACGCGGTCGCCGGGCGGGTGGTTGCCGCGTGGATCGACAGGCAGGCCCGCAAGGGCAAGGACCCGAGCGACCACGCCCCTGTCATCGTCGACCTCGACGAGGCCCCTGACGGCGACATCGGGCCGATGGTGCCGCCGCCGTCCGCATCGGGTGCCCCGCGGGGCCGCACCGTCGCCAACGACCGTGACTCCCGGACGGCGGACGCCCCGCGCGCCTGACTCCTATTCCCCCGCTGGCACCCGTACCGATTGCGTGATCCGGGGCACACTGTCCTCACCGTCGCCAACGACCACGCGACGGCGGGACATCGAGGAGGGCATGTGCCGGGCACCGAGCAGGCAACGAGTAGCTGGCCAACGGTGCTGCCGCGCTCCCTGAGCTACCCCGACCGGCCCGTCGGCTCGATCCTCGCGGGAGCGGCCGAGCGGTGGGGCGAGCGCACTGCACTGGTCCATCACGGTGAAGAGCGGTCCTGGCGCCAGCTCTGGCAGGATGCCTGCCGCTTCGCCCACGGGCTGACCGGGCTCGGCATCACGCCCGGCGACGTCGTCGTCCTGCACCTGCCCAACTGCCTGGAGTACCCGGTGGCGTACTGGGGGCTGCTCCTTGCCGGTGCGACGTTCAGCCCGGCCAACCCGCTGCTGCCCGCCGACAACCTGGCCTTCCAGGTCGGTGACTGCGGCGCCCGTGCCGTCGTCACCTTCGGTCCGGTCGCTGCCGCGCTCGCAGCGAGCCGAGAGCAGGTGGCGGCCCGGACCGTCATCGTGGTCGGCCCGGTCGACCCCGCCGTTCGCCAGCAGCTGGGCGAGCACGTGCTCGACTTCCAAGAGGTGCTCGGCGGCCAACCGGACACCCGTCCCGAGACGCTCGTCGACACCGGCAGCATCGCTCACCTCGCCTACACCGGCGGCACTACCGGCTGGTCCAAGGGAGTGCGCCTGCCGCACCGCAACGTCGTCACCAACGCGCTGCAGTACGCCTGCTGGGGCAGCGGGGCCGTGCCGACCCTTGACCCACACGGCGACGTGGTGCTGGACCAGGTAGGCAGCGCCGAGGAGTGGCCGACGCGGCTCGGTGAGGGACTACTGGTCAACCTCACCCCCTGGTTCCACGCGATGGGGACGGTCGGCTACCTCAATGTGCCGGCGCTCGCCGGCAGCACACTGGTGCTGCAGGACCGTTTCGACCCGGGCGAGTACCTGGCCGCCGTCGAGCGCCACCGCGCCACCTCCATGGGCGGCGCACCGCCCATCTTCGTCGCGCTGCTGCGCCACCCTGACTTCGCCACCCGCGACCTGTCCTCGGTGCGCACCGTGGCCTCCGGCGCGGCTGCCCTACCCGTCGAGGTGATCGACGGGCTCCAGCAGCGCCTGCCCCAGGTGATCGTCGGCGAGGGGTACGGCCTGACCGAGATGACGATGGGGGCGACCTCCAACCCCAGCCACCGCTCCGGCTTGCGCAAGCCCGGGTCGGTCGGGGTGCCCGTGTTCGACACCGAGGTCCGCATCCTGGCCTTCGAAGGCGGTGACCCTTGCCCGACGGGGGTCGAGGGTGAGGTCTGCCTGCGCGGCCCGCAGGTGATGGCCGGCTACCACAACCGTCCGGACGAGACCGCCGCTGCGCTCGTCGACGGCTGGCTGCACACCGGCGACATCGGCGTGCTGGATGAGGACGGCTACCTGCGGATCGTCGACCGCAAGAAGGACATGCTCATCTACAAGGGCTACAACGTGTACCCGCGTGAGCTCGAGGAGCTGCTGTTCACCCACCCCGCCGTGGCTAACGCGGCGGTGGTAGGCCGTGCCGACCTCGAAGCGGGTGACCTGCCAGTCGCGTTCGCGGTGTTGCGGGCGGATGCGAGCGCGAGCGTCGAGGAGCTGCTGGCGCACGTCAACGAGCGGGTCACGCCCTACAAGAAGCTGCGCGAGCTGCACCTGATCGACGCGATCCCGGTCTCGGCTGCGGGCAAGGTGCTCAAGCGCGAGCTGCGGGCAGGCCTGGCGGGCGAGCCGGTGATCTCGGCGCCGCCGACGATCCCGCTGCCGGAGCCCACGCCCTCGACACCCTCATCGCCCGCAACCTCGACCCCCGCGGGTGGCAGCACCGGGGCTGCAGCCGGGTAGTCGCAGTGGTGTGACGACAGCCGAGCCGGATGCCGCGCCGCATCTCACCAGCGCCGACTTCCCCAGCGGCACGGGCCCTGGCCTGCCACGCGACGAGGACCGCGCCCCCGGCGCACCGTCGCCGGCTGAGGCGGCCCGGGCACCCAAGCGGTGGATCCCCCGGCAGGTGCTGATCACCCCGGCCGCTCGGGAGTGGGAGCACGGGCGGGCCATCGCGGAGCGGGCGGCGGCGCTCGGGGCCGAGGTCGTCGAGCTGCGGGCCAACCGGCTCGCCGGGCTCAGCGGAGCCACCCCGCGCGAGACCTACCGGCTGGCGAAGTCGACCCTGGCCGTCGTCGTCGCCCCGCCCTCCAAGCTGCGCCTGCAGCCCATCCCGCCGAGCGCGGACTGGCGCGTCGACCTCGCTGAGGGCTGCCCCGCCCACTGCCAGTACTGCTACCTCGCCGGCTCGCTGCAGGGCCCGCCCGTGACGCGGGTGTATGCCAACCTGCCCGAAATCCTGGGCGTGCTGCCCGACTACCTCGGCCGGCGGACGCTGAAGCGGGCGCACGAGGGCACGACCTTCGAGGCGTCCTGCTACACCGACCCGCTAGGCATCGAGCACCTCAGCGGCTCGCTCGCGGTGCTGATCCGGCACTTTGGCGCCTGGGAGGCCGACGTCGGGCTGCGCTGGACGACGAAGTACGACGCTGTCGGCCCGCTGCTGGACCTGGCACACGGCGGCCGGACGCGCGTGCGCTTCTCGGTCAACGCCGAGCCGGTGTCCGGCCGGTATGAGGGCGGCACGGCACGGGTCGACGAACGCCTCGGGGCGCTGCGACAGCTGGCGCTCGCGGGCTACCGCGTCGGGCTCACCGTCGCCCCGGTGATGCCGGTCGAGGGGTGGGTCGAGGCCTACGAGGACCTGTTCGTCCGGGCAGCGCGCGCCATCCGCGGCGTGCCCGGGCTCGACCTCACCGTCGAGTGCATCACCCACCGCTTCACCCCGGGCAGCAAGGAGGTGCTGCAGGGCTGGTACCCGCGCACCCGGCTGGAGATGGACGAGGGCAGCCGCTCGGCCAAGACCAACAAGTTCGGCGGCCGCAAGTACGTCTACCGCAAGCCGGTGATGGACGAGCTCAAGGCGGCCGTCGAGCAGATGGTGGCTACGCACCTGCCGCAGGCCGACGTCCTGTACTGGACCTGAGCATCGGACCAGTTCGGGCCAGTGAGAGCACAGCAGGGCACAGTGGGGCGGTGAGCGCCGACGACGACCTCATCCCACCCGACCCCGCCCAGGCGAGGGCGGCGACGGAGCTGGCCCGCGAGCTGGTGCTCGCCGGCACCGCCGACGACGACGTGGTCTGGCGGCTGACGCGCAGCGCCGACCAGGCCAGCCTGCGACGCGCCGCGCAGCTGGCCACGAAGTACGCCGGGTTCCCTGGCACCAGGATCCAGTTGGTGCTGGAGGCCGCCGCCGAGGGGCGAGCGCCCGGTCGTATCGCCGACGAGCAGCGCGCGGCCGACGAGGCCGAGCGGCGCCTGCTCACCGCTCCGCCGCCGGCGGCCTGGGCCCTGCTGGCCGAGCAGGTACCGGGCCTGGCGCAGCTCGCTCTGCAGGTCGAACAGCAGGGCAGCGGCCCCCGCCCGGGGCTGCTCACCCGCCTCCGGGCCGGGGGCGAGCGCCGGGCATCGCTGCGCGGAGTTCTGTCCCGGGCACGGCACCTGGTCGGGCCGGACGCGGGCCAGAGCGACCCGCTGCTGGGCTCACCGGCAGCGGCCTTCGTCGCCAGCCGGCACCTCGTGGCCCTGCTCGAGCAGGCCGAGGCCCGACGGCAGCAGGACTGACCGGCGCCGGCCGCGCCACCGGCAGCCGGCTAGAAGTAGATGCGGCTGACCGTCTCGGCGACGCAGGCCGGCTTCTCGGCGCCCTCGATCTCGACCGTCTGGGTCAGCACCACCTGGATGCCGCCGCCCGCCTCCTTGGCCGAAGTCAGCACGGCGGTGGCGCGCACCCGGGAGCCGACCTTGACCGGGTTGAGGAACCGGACCTTGTTCGAGCCGACATTGACGCCCATCTTTGCGCCCTTGACCTCCCAGATCTGCCACGACAGGGCGGGCAGTCAGGTAGCCGTGCGCGATCGTCCCACCGAAGGGCCCGGAGGCCGCCTTCTCGGTGTCGACGTGGATCCACTGGTGATCGCCGGTGGCGTCGGCGAAGGTGTTGACGCGCTCCTGGTCGACGCTCATCCAGTCGCTCGTGCCGAGGGTCTCCCCCTCGGCGGCCATCAGCTCGTCAGCGCTGGTGAAGGTGCGCACGTGTCCTCCCTGGACTGCCCTGGATGCCGGCACGCGGACGGTGCCTCTGCTCAGCCTTGCAGACTCACCGCTTGTCACGGTGAACAGGTGCTGCTCCGTCGGCACCCGCTGCTGCCGCTCACCCGATTCCGCGGGTGAGCCGCTCGCGCCAGCGGGGAAGGGACCTTGACGTGACCGAGCGACAGGCCCAGCCGCATCCTCGACCCGCCCGCCGGACTCAGCAGGTCGGGGGGCTGCGGTGACCCGGATCGGGCTGGTCCTCGGCGCGGGCGGGGTGGCCGGCCAGGCTTTCCACGCCGGCGTGCTCACGGCACTGGACGACGTTGCGGGCTTCGACGCGCGTCGCGCCGAGGTCATCGTGGGGACCTCAGCAGGCTCAATCGCGGCTGCTTTCCTGCGCGCCGGGCGCGGCGGGCACGAGCTGCTGGGCCGCTTCGGCTCCATGCCGGCTGGGCGCAGCCGGGGCAGCTCGGAGTACGGCGAGGAGGCGCTGGCATCACCGGCCGCGGCCGCGGGCCTGGCGGTCGCGAGGCCAGGCCGGGCGCGCATCGGCGGCCGGATCGCCGGACTCGTTCCGGCAGGCCGTACCAGCCCCGGCGGCATCGTCTCCATGATCCGCGGCGCTGCCGGCGATACCTGGCCACGGCGCACGACGTGGATCTGCGCCGTGCGGCGCGCGGATGGGCGGCGGGTGGTGTTCGGCCAGCAGGGGGCGCCCGCCGCTGACCTGCCCCGCGCGGTGGCGGCCTCGTGCGCCATCCCGGGTGTGTTCGCGCCCGTCCGCATCGACGACGAGCTCTACGTCGACGGCGGCGCCCACTCCCCCACGAACCTCGACCTGCTCGCCGGGCTCGGGCTCGACCTCGTCGTGGTGAGCTCGCCGATGTCGGTGTCACGGTCGGCTGCGCTGGGGCCGCGGGTCGACCTCCCGCCACGCCTGCTGTTCCGGGCCACCCTCGCCCGGGAGGCTCGCGCGGTGCGCAGGGGCGGCACGACTGTGGTGTCCATCCAGCCGTCCGCGGACGACCTGCGGATGATGGGCCTCAACGCCATGAACCCCCGGCGGGCCCAGGACATCGCCAACCAGGCGAGCGCGACAACGCGCGAGCGGCTTGCCGACGGCGACTTTCGGGGGCTGCTGGCCGGGTAGCCAGTGGGCTACGGCGTAGCGGGCGTCGCGGTCCTGATCTCGTCACCCACCCGCACCCGCCCCTGCCGGGCCACTGTGGCGCCCACCCCGAGGCGCCCGTACCGTTCGCGGTGGATGGCGCGCAGCACGTCGAGGTCGCGGTCGATGCCGCCGGGCTGCGGCCGAGTGACCATCACGCAGCGCCCCATCTCCATGCCGACGTCGAGCCGGGCGTCGCCCACTGCCACCCGTAGGCCAAGCAGCGAGGTCTCGGTGTCGTCCGGGACGCCCTCCCCGCCGAGGACGACGTTGGTCCGGAACCGACGTGTCTGCCAGCCGGCGATCGTCGTCGAGGACACCAGCGAGATCGACGCGCCCGGCTCGTCGTGAAAGGCGCCGTGGGCGCCGTCGAACGGCTCCCACCGGCTGAGTTCCTCGTGCTCGGGGTCGACCGGGTTCTCGTAGCGGCGCGTGACGTCGTCGCTGGTCGAGCGCAGCAGGACCGATCGGCCCAGCCAGCTCGAGAGGGCCTCGTCGTCGTCGGCGATGCTGCCGTCAGGCAGCGTGATCGCGGCGGAGCCGTCGTCGCGGAGCCGGCCGCTGGCGAACAGGAGCTCGGGCGCGCGCCGTGCGGTCAGCCCGAAGCCGGTCTCGGCGTCGAACAGGGCATAGCCGCGGTCGCCGACGATGCCGTGCGGACCGATAGTGACGTCGTCGAGCTGCTCGCCCTGCAGCGACTTGACCGGGAAGCGCCACAGCTCGGCAACGCGCATGGCGGCAGTGTAGGAGTGCTGGAGGATCCGGGTACGTGCCTATCGGCGGCGACGAGCCCGGATGCCCAGATAGATCAGCACGGAGACGATCACGACGAACGCGACGATGCCCAACACCGACGTCTTCCCGCCGCTGCCGGAACCGGGCCGGATCGGGGGCGCAGCGGCACGGCTGCCCACTGACAGGACGAGGGAGAACAGCGCGAGGGCAGCCATCGGCAGGGCTCTACCCGCCGGCACGCCGTGCCCAACCACTTCGACCGGCGACCCCGCGTCAACTGGCAGCGTCGCATCAACCTTGCCGGCCAGCAGGCCGATGACCGTTGAGTGTCCAGGCGCCCACTCGAGCTGGTGGCGGGGCTGGCGGTCCTGGGGCTCGCCACCACGGGATGCCTGCCCACAGCCGCTCCGACGACCTCGTGGCGACCCGCCTGGGGCGTGGCCCTTGCCTTTCCGAGCCGGACGACCGAGGCGATGCACTGCCGCTACGTCACTCGGCTGGCCGCGGGTGGGACCCGCGTCGAGGCTGAGCTGAGCGATCCGGCTCCGGCCACGGCGACATCGAGCTTCCACGTCCGCAGCGTCGGGGTGGCGCTGAGCAGCAGCCCGGCGGCGGGGACGGCATCGCTCGGTGCCCTCATGCCCCTGACGTTCCGCAGCGCGGCGGCTGTCACCGTGGCGGCGCATACCCGAATTCAGTCAGACCCGCTGCCGCTTGTCGTCCACGCCGGGCAGAGCCTGGTCATCGACCTGGCGGTCGACCCGGGCGACGCCCCCAGCGAGGGCATCCCCGGCGAGCACAGCGACTGCTCCCCGCTCGCCGGCGGCCCACTCCAGACCGATGTCGGCGTGCGCTGGCTGTCCGGCCTCCTCGTCGACGGTGCAGCTGTCAGGAGCCTCGCCGCGCTCGGCGACTCGATCACCGAGGGACTGAGCCTGCCGACGGGTGGCTACCAGCGGTGGACCGACGACCTGTCGGCGGCGGGCGGCGACGTGACGAACGAGGGCGTCACCGGAGGCGCGCTCGGCCGCCCCGGGGTGTTCGGGTCGCTCGATGGTCTGACCCGCCTGCACAGCCTCCTCACCGAGCCCGGGCTGACTGGCGTCGTCATCGAGCTGGGCACGAACGACCTCGGCGCGGGCGGGAGCTCCGCAGAGGTCCTGACCCTGCTCGACCAGGCGCTGACGCTTGACCGCAGCCACGGCTTGGCGACCGCCCTCGCGACCATCACCCCCCGAAGCGCGGTCGGGCAGCCCTTCGCGCAGGAACAGGCTCGGTTGGCGGTGAACACGGCGCTGCGCGGCCAGTGGCTCACCAGCCGTGGCGGCACCCTGGTCGACCTCGACCTCAGCCTGCGCGATCCGCAGGCTCCCTCCCGGCTGCTGCCGGTGTACGACTCGGGCGACCACGTGCATCCCAACGCTGCTGGTCAACTGCGGATCGCTCGCACCGTCGCTCAGGCGTTGTCGCTCCATTCACCGCTGTAGGGCGACCCCAGACCTGGGTCCAGGCAGGACGAGCCGGTCCAGGTCTCAGGCTGTTCCCTGCTCGACGCGCACCACGATCTGCGACGGACGGGGGTCGGCGTTCAGCAGTGCGACGAGGTCCGTGCGGCGGTTGCGCACGGCGGCCTGGTTGACGTAGCCCTTATCGGTGATCTCCCCGGCGTCTAGATGGGCCGGCTCGGTCAGGACGAGAAGGCGCTCGACGCACTGCGAGGACCCGCCGCCTTGGGCGGCCAGCCGCTGCATGGTGGCGGCCAGCTCCGCCCGCAGCGAGTCCTCCGGCACCCCGTCCGCTCCGACCCGACCCGCATGGTCCGGGTGCAACCACGCCATCGCCGTGACGCAGTCGCCGTCCTGGCCGCAGATCACAGCGTCGGCGAGCACGCCCTGAGACGCCGAGAGCAACTTCGGCCGCAGCGTGCCGACGCTGACGAAGGTGCCGGTGAACAGCTTGAAGTCCTCGGCGATCCGCCCGTCGAAGAGCAGCCCGGCGGCGGGGTCGCTGGGGTCGGCGAGGGCGACGGCGTCCCCGGTGCGGAAGTAGCCGTGCTCGTCGAACGCCGCCTGGGTCAGGTCCGGTCGGCGGTAGTAGCCGGGGGTCACGTTCGCGCCGCGGACCCGCACCTCAATCTTCCGCCCGACCGGCACGAGCGCCAGCTCCAGACCGGGCAGCGGTACACCGAGCACGTCGCTGCGGGTGATCGGGAAATGCGCGGCCGTGACCGACGGTGAGGTCTCGGTCAGACCCCACGCGGTGGTCATCTGCATCGCCGCACCGTGGTTGGCGGCGAGCTTCTGGATGCGGTCCCACAGCTGCTGGGGCAGGGCGGCGGCCGCGAAGAACCCGATCCGCAGCCGCTCGAGGAAGGCCCCGGCGACCGCGGGGTCGCGTTCGAGGTGCGGAAGCAGTGCAGCCCAGCCCGCCGGCACGTTGGGATAGACGGTCGGGTGCACGTCGGCGAGGTTGCGCACCGTCCGGCCGATCAGAGCCGGGGCGGGTCGGCCGTCATCGATCCACAGCTCGCCGCCGCGGGTCAGGACCATCCCGAGGCAGAAGTTCCCGCCGAAGGTGTGGCTCCAGGGCAGCCAGTCGAGGAGCACCGGCGGCTCGTTCGCCAGGAACGGCCAGGCTTGCCCCATCTGCTGCTGGTTGGCCGCCAGCATCCCGTGCGTGTTGAGCACGCCCTTGGGGCTGCCGGTCGAGCCGGACGTGAAGAGGATCTTGGCGATGTCCTCACGCCGCAGCCGGGCGCAGCGGTCGTCGCCCTCGCCGGTCGGGTCGGCGCCGAACTCGTCCACCGGCACCGAGCCGGGGATGTCGCCGTCCCAGCTCAGCACCATCCGACCCGCACCGGCAGCCTGGACTGCGGTGGCGAAGGACGCATTCTCAGCGACGACCAGTCCGGGCTCGACGAGGTCGGCCATCGCCCGCAGCTTGGCGTGGTCGGTGCTCTGCAGCGCGTAAGCCACGCTCGTCGGCACGAGGGGCGCACCGACAGTCATCGCGGCCAACATGACGGCCCAGGTGCAATCGGCCGTTGCCCGACAGCACCATCACGGGACGGTCGGCCAGCCCGCGGTCGATCAGTCCTTGGGCGAGCCGGTCGACCTGCGTCCGCATCTCACCCCAGGTCGAGCGCGACCGCGCATCCCCTGCCCGCTCGGCGACCAGCAGCCGGTCGGGATAGGCGTCGGCGTTGGCGCGGAAGGAGTGCACGACGCTGACCGGATGGTCGGCCAGAGGGTCGGCCGACCGCAGCAGCAACCGGCCGTCCGGCGCCTGCTCGGACTGGATGCGGGGCGTCGAGAAGGTCTCGCTCACGGGCGATGAGGCGGGCATCAGTCGGTGACCTCCAGGACGAGGGCGGCGCCGGTGTCGCCGGCGGCACATCCGGTGAACAGGCCGAGCCCTCCGCCGCGCAGGCGAAGTGTCTCGATGAGCTCGGCGATGGACCGCAGCCCGGTCGGGGCCTGCGGGTGACCGAAGATCAGGCTGCAGCCGTAGGTGTTCATGTCCTCGGCCTTGATGCCGGTCTCCCGGGCGAAGTACAGGTCGTTGACGGCGAACGGGTTGTGCGTCGTGACCGCGCGGACGTCGGCCAGCGACCGCCCGGCGGCCTCCAGCGCCGACATCGCTGCCGGCACGGGTGCCTGCGGCATGCGGCTCTTGGCCACGCGCGCGAAGCCGACGCCGAGGATGCGGACGACGCCCTCGCCGGAGACCTCCCGGGCCTCGGCCTCGGTGGTGACCACGGCCCCGGCGCAGCCATCGGCCGGGTGCGTCTGCGACGCGAAGGTGTGCAACGCCCCCGGCGCCGCCGGCGGCAACCCGCCGACCCCGGCCCGCGTCTTGGGGCGCACGCCCTCGTCCGCCTCGAGCACCAGGGAGCCCTTGCGCTGCGGGATCTCGATGGGCACCAGGTACCGGCGCTGAAAGGCCCGGTCGTCGGCCAGCCCAGCGCTGTACTGGTCCCAGCGCAGCGCAGTCAGGTCGTCCAGCTCCTCCCGGGTGGCCCCCATCTCGGCGGCCACCGCCTCGGCGGCGGCGAGCATCCCGGCGCCTGCCCACGGGTCGCGCGCGAAGCTGTCGAGCACCCAGTGCGAGGTCACCGGCGCCCCGCCCATGGCGCTGGGCGCCGGCCACGACAGGGTCGGCCCGTTGGAGATCCGGTCGGTGCCCACCACCAGCTGCGGACCGGCCCCGGCGGCGACCGCCCCGGCGGCGGCGTGGATGGCAGCCACGCCGGTCGCGCAGGCCTGGCTGACCATCGGGCCGGTCAGACCGGGCGCACCGATGCGTCCCGCGAGTGTGGGGGCGCCGTAGAAGATGTCGCGCTGCGGCACCGTCCAGCCGAGTACGAGGCCGTCGAGCCGCTCGGGCTCGATGCCGCGGTCGGCAAGGGCGCGCGTGGTGACCGCGACCGCGAGGTCCAGGCTGCTGACCTCGCCGATGGACCCCTGCCACTTGGCGAACGGGGAAGACCACGCGGAGCCCAGCGGGATGGCGACGTCGGTGAAGCGCATGGCGCGGCTCCGGAGAAAGAGATGTGACCTGCACCATCAAGGCAGGTCGTGCATCACTGGTCAAGATGGACGCCTGTCCATCATGATGGACAGCTGTGGATGGTCTCGGGGTGCTCGGCAGGAACGTGCGGCGCTTACGCAGCGAGCGACAGCTCAGCCTCGGCGCGCTCGCGCGGAACTCCGGCCTGGCCAAGCAGACGCTCGCCAACCTGGAGAGCGGGACGGGCAACCCGACGGTGGAGACGTTGTTGGCGGTCGCCGGGGCACTGGGCATCGGCGTGAGCTGGCTAGTGACTGAATGGGACAGCCCGGTGCTCGTCCGGCGGGGCACCGACGCCGAGTGGGCCGCCGATGTCGCTGGCCGGCGCCGGACCCTCGACCAGATCCACGGCACGGGCCTGGTCACCACTGCCGTCGTCGAGCTGGACAGCGCCCGTGTGGTGCGCCCGGCCCTCCCCCCAGGTGCCCTGCACCACGCCTACGTCGTATCAGGCACGGTTCTCGCTGGACCGGTCGAGGACCTGCACACCCTCCAGCCCGGAGACTTCATCCGGTTCGCCGGCGATGTCCCGCACGTCATTCGAGCAGAAGCCGGAGGCAGCGCCATCCTCCACATCGTGACCACCGTGCCGCAGGTTCAGCAGTTCACCCCCGCCTGAGCAGCCGTCGTCGGCGTTGCGGTGGCCACACCCGTACTCGGAGGGAACCCGCTACCCTTGCTCACGAGAAAAGTGCTCCTGTTCCAGCTTCAACGCGACCCTAGACAAGTCGAATCCGTGGTGCTTAGGAGCACTTTTCATGTGATCGACACGCGATCACGCCAGGAGGGGCGTCAAAGCCCAAGGCTGGAAGCGCCCTCGCTGAGGGCGGGTTCTCGTAGAACTCTCTTGGTGGAAGTGGTGCCTCCGTATACGAACCGCGGGGTCAGCTTCGCTGGCCGTTTGGCGCGGTTGGGGGGAAGCAAGCGTGTGGGGTCTGGCTGCCGTGAGGAGGTGCTGGTTGCCCTTGCTGCGCTGGGAGCACGCCACGCGACGGGCGGGTTCACGCGCCGCGAGGTGTTCAGCGAGATGGTGAGCGGCGGGACTGGTTATGGCGAGGCCACTGTGTTCAAGGTTCTGCAACGAATGAAGGGGAATTCTGGACGTCCGCAGGACCCCCGGCTGGAGCGTGTTGGTGCGTCGAGTTCCGCCTTGCCACCGGGCTGTCCTGACGGGGGACTGCTCCCTGCCTGAGGAAATCACTCCTTCTCGCGGTGACGAGCGTTGAGGTCGACACCGGAGCCGGGGTGGGCGGCGCGCTGGCGCACCTGAGTCGGCTCGCCCTGGCAGCCAGTAGGGACGGCAGGTGCGTCGGCTAGTTGCTCGGGGGTCGTCCCGTTGAGGGTGGCCGGGCCGCGGGGGGTGTTGTGCGGGATGGGGGTCGTAGCTCTGCGAAGAGTGTTTCGGTGTCGTCGTCGGGTTCGAGGTCGATGTCGGCGAGCCGTCCGACGAGCTGGCGGTAGGTGCGTCGCGCGTCATCGGGTCGTCCGGCGGCAGTCTGAGCCCGAATGAGCTGACGGTAGGCGTGCTCAGCGTGGGGGTCGAGCGCGACGGCGCGCTGCAGACACGCGATCGCGTCCGGAATCCTGCCGGTATGGGAGTGCAGCTCGGCTAGCCGGGTGAACGTGTGCAGCGCAGCCTGATGGAGTTCTTCTCGGGCTGTTTCGACCCACCAGAAGCCCAGCTCGCCGGCGAGGTCACCCTTGTAGCTGGCGGCGGCGCGGGCAAGGACTTCGGCTTCTGCGGGTTCGCCTGCTGCTTGCTGAGCGT